>Ga0209639_1000224_pt1 | contig 89097 bp, 56 predicted proteins | sample EPASupsiteHSE605_FD_187268 | JGI IMG/M metagenome (GOLD analysis project Ga0209639, IMG submission 187268) | Bioremediated contaminated groundwater from EPA Superfund site, New Mexico - Sample HSE6-05 (SPAdes) (version 2) | ecosystem: Environmental > Aquatic > Deep subsurface > Groundwater >...
ATATTCTATGAATGTGGGGATAACACAAATCAAGATATCATTATTCATCTGGTGAGATGTTTATCTGCATCGATTTCAGCAGGATGCTATGTGGAATGTATGGAAACAGGCATAATTAGTTCTTTAATGGATAATTTTATCATCGAAAAGCCCCTTATTGCGCAATCTCTCATCGTTTTTTTCATATGTGTTAGCCGTAATTGCTCTATTGAGCAAAAAAAGGAAGCATTCTCATTCTTCTCTCTATCAGAACTCGTTGAATTTGTTGAATACTCACATTTATTATGTAATGCATCTCTTTATCTTCTCAAAGAATACTACAGTACATTTCCGGAATCAATCTCGGAAAATTTTGGACTCGTAGGTGCAAATGCGATATACTTGATTAACAATGGTGATTGTTTTGAAAAAAAACTCTCATTAGAATATTTTCTCACAATTTTGAGATTAGGTCAAAATAGCATCAAAAAAATCCTCTTAGATAACCATATTGATGATTATCTAACAACACTTCTGGACTCTGATATGTCTTCTCAGGCCTCCTCCATTCTCCAGTTACTAAGGTTTCAAAATGATCTAGTTTATAAAGAGGTTTTGACAGAAAGATAATGTCGCTTTTTTCTAATAAACCCTTGTTTTTAACAAGATATTCACGTGTGGAGTTTACCAAAAACATCAAAGACTTAATTTCGAATGGAGATTATTCTGCAGCGGCAGAGAATTTGGTGATTTCTAAGTATCCGTTTAATGAGACAATTCGAATGCTTTCGAATTGCCCTAAAGCTTTATCTTCATACTTGTATAAATCAGCATCTGTTGTTGGAATAACACCATCTGTCCAGCAAGTGATATGTCATTTGTTTTTGGAAGTTGAGCTTTCAATTTTATCTTTTATTCCATCTACTGAGAAGCAAAGTGATTTGAATCGCTTGAAATCTTTTATAAAAGATTTCAAATCATCTTTACACCCTGATACAGTTATTAACATGATATCTAAAGCGGGTGAGACTTCTCTTTTAACTGAAGCAGCTGTTATTTTTGAAAAATATGAAACTGCAATTAAGTATTTCTTACTTTGCAACGATTTTTCATCAATTTTGGAGTTTATTACCCAAATACCACCCGAAAAGCAGCGACCTGTTTTGATCAGGTTCCTCAAAACCTCAAAGTCACAGCTTATAGCTAAAATAGATGATGGCTTAAAGGTTACCGCTGAAGCCATATTTGATACTCTGGTACCATTGGTTCTTCAAGCTGGAGTCACCAAACAACTTCAAGATCTTGTGAAATCGTTTTCTAATCTATACGATATGAATATCTTTACCAATAAGATTCATCATACATTATACTATCTAATGTTCATTATTACTAATGATCCGAAGTCTGCCAAAGCATTAGAGGCGAAAGAAAGATTTGATAATCTTGATCATGATTTTATTGTTCAGTATTTGACTGATCATAATTTGTTTAATTGGGCAGCGAAGCATTATGCTTGTACTAAAGAAAGACATATATTAGCGGTGAAATATGCATTTAAGAGCTCGATTTCAGATGCTAGTGCTTTAATGAAAGATGATCTCAAAGATGCACATGATTTACACGATTGTTGGCTCGAATTATTCGATTTATATCATAAGGCAGGCGATTCTATCACAACAGAAAATTGGGTAGCTTTGATTAAACAAGCCACAACCAACGCTAAGAAAACTAATCTCTCATTGGATGACATATTTTCTTATATACCTGCTTCAATGAAGCTCGATGATGTCCAAATGACTATTGCACGATCTGTAGACCAGTCTTCTAAAGCCATCAAGAATAGTGAAAGCCTTCGTGAACAAATCAAAGAAAGAATGGTTGAAATAAGGAAATTATTTAATGAATCTGGTATAAAATCAATTAACATTGATCCTAATGATAAACTATGCTGTATATGCGGCCAACAGGCCTGCGACGCTCCATTTGCCGCCTATCCATGTGGCCATGCCGTACATATGAGTTGTTTCCTCACAAATCTCAATAATTATGTTGATTCCACTACAAGTCTTGAAATTTTTAACTATTTGGCAAATCTGAAAGAAGACTATGGTAAAGTCGCAGAGATCATCACAAAATCATGCCCTGCATGTGGAATGTCTTCTTTAATTATTCTTGACAGACCTTTCATTGAGGAGGGTGAGTCGGAAATGGCAAAATGGGAGATTCCAGAGTAAAAAAGAGCAATTTTTTTCAAACTATATAATGGAAAGAAAAGTGTATGAGAATTGTATTTATTTGGTCGATAAAATGAAAGAAATGCCCATATATAAGCTTTTTTGCAATCTTCCTGAGTTTTCATTGAATAAACACAAAAATGACTTGAATCTTCGTTCAATAGAAGACAAAATTGATCGACATATTTATTTATCTGTCATTGAATTATACAATGACATCAATATATGCCTTTCATTTTATCAAAAGGACGATTCTAACCAATTAATGAAAGCAGCGGCGACAGAATTACTCAATGAATTCAATAAGAACTATGACATACTTCGCATAAAAGAGCATTCATTGTTAGAAAGTATTAAAATCATTCAAAGAGAACTCAAAATACTTACAAAAGTATGTACAAAAGAAAAAAAAATCAGCATTGTTTCAAATTGCAATCTCGGATCAGAAATTTTTAAACAAAGCATAGTAACTCCCGATTTAGAAGCCCTTAAAAATGATTTAAGGTATTTGCGATCTTCTGAACTTGGGATGAGGGTAATCGCATATGTATACACTCACTTTAGGAATGCAATTGACCATACAGATGAATTTGGTATTAATTTCACCAAACTTCAAAATGAAGATGTGTTGAGGCTACACATATTTGTTAGGGATCTGATGAAAAAGGTTGCAATGGGTCAAATAGTTGAAAAACCATCATCATCAACAATCTCGCAGAGTTTGTAGTAATTCGGATTCTTCTCATCAATAGCATCCATAAACCTTACTGCACATTCATGCAAAATCTGGCTTGGTTCATTTCTTTGATAAATCCATAGAAAGAAATCAAGCATACAATCATTCTCAGATATATCATTATGTGCTGGAATGTATCGAATTATTGTCCCAATAATATCTTGTTTTGCAAAAGACTCGTCAATGTTCTTTACGATATAACAATAAGAACTAATAGCATTATCAATGAAATTAGACAAAAAACTATATGAACAATATTCATGAATTGTAGTTTCAAGAATTTCTATTACCTCTTTAGTTTTTTCTCGTATTATCCAAGGATTTCCGATAGAAACCTGGTGAATAACAAAAGCAGAAACATGACTTTGTTTTGTACTTATAAGATAGATGGCCTTTTCGAGCAATTTATATATTGCTTCATCAAATATTGGGAATTCATATAATTGTCCTAAAACCTCAACCGCAAATTCTATTTCTTCAAATCTAAGGCTATCAAGGTAATTGTACACACAGTTTATAATGTTGGAGTAATCTTGACGAAAACTTGTACCTGAAGATAAAATACAATACTTGAGCAATAATGAAACCATTGATAAAACATTTATGTCATCACTAAACAGGCTGTTTTCTGGAAAAAACAGCCCCAAAAAGAAATTTATATTGTTGTCGGAAGAACTGAAACCTCGACACTCAATTATAACAGAAAGTGCAGCAATCCCTTCAGCAATGCATTCAGGATCTTCGCTGCTATTAATTATAGTTTTTAAACAGTCACACACATGTATAGATATACAATTAAATATATTAGATATTGCGGATACAATTACCAATCCCCGACATAAAACAATCATTGAATCCGGATCGCTATCATTTATCCGGTTATTATATGATTGCCAAAGCAGTACTCCATATTTGGGATACTTCTTATGATCAAAAGCTATTATTGAACTCGCAATTGATAATGAAAGATTAGAAAAATAGTGTTCATAATAGTTTGAACATGATGTCTCAGATATAGATAGAAGATCATTGAGGATTGAATTTTGATATTCTATGTCAAATGAATTGTACCATATTTTAAAGGTTTTTCCAATGCATTTCAAAGAAACCACTGATAATATGGTAATATCACCATTAATTTGCTCAAGAATGAAGTTTAGCACTTGAAAATAAAAACCTGACAGAGGTGAATGAAGAAGAAATGATGTTACTAATTCAATAAATGAGATGGATGTTAAACAAAAACTAAATGAGGAAAAACAAGATGAAATAAATTCTTCAATTGTATCAAGATTGAAAACCTTTTTTTGGGCCAAAACGACAACAATATCTAAAATATACTCAGACAATGATTCAGAGAATAATATTAAACCCAGATGTTCATTGAAAATATCAATGGAATATGTAGAGAGATTAATTTGATCAAGTATGTCTAATGATATGCAATTCAACGAATGGTCATTACACTCAATAGAAATCTCAATCAATTCTAGTAGAATACTATCTATCTCAATGGATTCAGAAGAAATAAAATGAATAATAGATCTTAGCAATTCAAAGCCAGCTTGTATATACATTATTTTTGAGCTCCTAATAGATATCATACACAATTCGAAAATCTCAACAATATGCTCACAAAAAAAAACAAATCCAATTGGAATCATTATTGATAAAAGAACTAACATACTGGGAAATACTTTTTTAAAATGATTAGTATGAACAATTATGGAAAATTCATAATCTAGGAATTCTCTATATTGAGAAAGGTTCTCAACAATACACTTGCAAAAACTAAAATCGCTAATCGAAATCAGTCCATTTTCTTTTGATAACTCATTAATAACTGTGTTTAGTAATATGGCTAGTAAATTTATGTCATCATTTGCCTTTGAAATAGGGTGATAAATAAAAATTTCATTTAAAATACTAATTATTAGCACTTGACAATCAGTATATATACAATTATCAATAATAGAAATAAGTTCATGAACAATTTCATTGATATGCAAAAAAGAAGATTTTTCAGAGATCAAACTGTAAGTGAAATTAGATATTTTGGTAAGTTCTTTGATATTATCTTTGTTCTCATCAATATACCCGAGGAGAATGCTGGTTAGGCAAATATTATCAATTTCCCCATTCTTTTTTAAATATATAGTGCAAAGAAACTGAAACGAAACAGATGAATTTCCACTTTCAAATCCCCTTGAAACTATATCTAATAACTCAGATGTTGATATAATATTAATACAATGAGGAAAGGCTAAAAACCGATATATTGTTCCTATCACATTATTATGGTTTAGAATGCACTCAGGTAGATATGAGAATGCTCCTTTCATTGAACTTACGCACTCAGCAAGAATAGATAGAATAGAATCATCATGTTGAATACAAAACTGATAGTCGATACACTTCAATATCCTATCATCATATGGAACATTATATAATAAAATCATCCTCCTAATACAAAAAGCTGATAACAATAACAGATAATGTGTATCATAAATCTCCATTATTCCAAAAAAACAGAATATCATATTCTGATCTTTTAGAAACTCATCAAGAGAATCATTCGCATCTTTAACCTTTTGTATATCCTGAGAATGAATATTTTCTAGAATACAGCATAATTCATCAATATTTATCTTTTCCATCCCATAAGTATTTAATGTATCCCATAGGTTATATCCCAATAAAGTTTACTAATCGTTGTAACAAAATGCTAATTTCGTCATTCCCTTGGTATGCTTGGATTGGTATTATATTAGCGATAGCTATTATTGTAGTTCTAGTTATTCTTTGTATATTTTGCCCCTCAAGAGATAAAAATAGTACTAGACATGATGATATTCCTGTGTCATCAATGCAATCTGCTGCATTTCCAAATAATATCACATTCAACCCTAGTAAAACTCCGTTATTACCCCCTGCTCCTGTTGATACTCCTAATTCAGGAATTTATACCCAAATTGGAGATAGAACTATTATTAATGATCATACAGTGTTTCAATCAGCAGAATTTCCATCAGTAACGAATCAAATGTCATCAACATTTGAATTTAACGATGAAAAGTAAAAATATCTATCCATTTGTTAAATACTCGCAAAAACATAACAATATTTAATTCTAAAGAGGATTTTCGTTTTGATCCTCCTCATGGTGAAGTTGATGGCATGCAGGACACATCCATTCCCAATTTATGCTACAATCGCAACAAAACGGCAAACAACACATACAACATAAAACAAGAACAATCCCCCACCCAATTCCACAATTCGATGGCTTGGGAAAACGCTGCCAACCTGTACCGCAAAAACGGCAGAATGGACACTGCTTTCTGAGAGAATCATCACTTGTAAACAAAGTGTGTCGCTGATTCATGGGGCAAATTAAATGGGCAGTGTCCGAGGGCTCAATGTGTGGGTCTGTATTAATTTTATTAACGTTCAGCATTATCCCATTTTACAAAAGGGTAAATTCATGAAAAGTGACTGCCATTGGTCAAGCACATTAGGATGAGTGATACAGTTCGGGTGAAATTTGTTACCAAAGTTGCCAAGTATGTTCTTCCTCGCGGGGATTTTGATATTTCCACGAGTTTGAACCGTAAAGGATTGTCGGATGCTTTAAATCAAGTTTTTTCTCTTGATCCTCATGTTCCTTTCGATTTCAAAATTTCTGGGAATTTCTTGAGGACTACACTTGCGCAAGCCATTCGATTATATCAACTATCTACCGAACAAGCGATAAAAGTTGAGTTCTTTCCTGCAATGAAACCACCTATACCAGGAGAGGAACAAAAAACTGACGATTGGATATCTTGCATCAAAGTGAGGAATCAGCAAATATACTATACTCTTTATAACGGAACATTTCACTTTGGTGAGACCACACTCCAATTAAGTGAAAATAACAACCCGTCTCTGAAATCTTTTTCATTTTTGGGCGAGAACAAGGTTGTTTGCGGTTCTATTGATGGCAATGCAACAATATTCGATCTATCAGGATCAGCAACTCCCAAACTTCTTCAGCTTCATAACTCATCAATCAATTCAGTTGCCACAAATGAAACAACAGAGCATTTATTTATTACTGGCGGCTCTGATAGCTGCGTTTCTATGTGGTCTACTTCTGAAGGAAGTTCTTTGCTCAGTCCTTTTGTTGGACATCAAGATGCAGTTCAAGAAGTATCATGGGATAATCCTTCAAGACTCACATCATGTAGCTTAGATAGAACACTGAGAACATGGGATGTTAACACTCAACAAGAGACTGGTCTTTTAAGTGCAACATGTGGAGTTTTATGTCTTTCAGTTAAGGGTGATCTTGTTTTGACAGGTCATCCAGATCGTTCAATCCGATTATGGGATATGAGATCAAATGAAAGAAGGACTGTTATAGGTGAATTTAAAGCACACAATAACTGGATCTCCTCTGTCTCATGGATTCGTGATGATGTATTCGCATCTGCATCATACGATGGATCAGTGAAGCTATGGAATGTTGGAACACCAATTCCATTATACACCATATCTCAACAAGATGAAAAAGTATTCACCATTGGAAATGAGAATGGACATATTGCATTTGGAGGAACAGGTCAGATCATTAGAAAATATACAATAGAGAATGAAGAGTATTAAAAAATGATTAATATTTTTTTTGAACTTTTCCTAACACATTCTTGTCAATCCAATTAAAAATCAATTATTGGGGGAAATATGAAGAAGTGTATCGATATAAGAAGCAATAATTTATTAGAAATACTATTTTTTATTTATAATTTGTTTTCTTTGTTTCATATCTTCATGAACCAATTCATTCAATTTGTCAATAAAATGATATATATCGATATAAAATGAACTCCTCCGCTTATCAACATTAAATGTCAAGTTTTTGCGCTCAATATCTGAGTCTAATGCTGAGCTACTTTGGAAAAATACAGTTTTTTCTATGTTCAATTGGCAAAATCTACTATATTTTTGTGATTCTTCTTGCATTAAAGCAATTTGAGCCTGAAAAACTTCTATCAGATTGTCATACTTTCCAGATAGGAAACATTCGTCAAATAAATCAGTTTGAGAGAGAAGAAGCTCTCCATATTTATCTATAAACCTTTTTGATCTAATATTACGAACAAAATCATGATAAAACTCATCAGGATTTGGAATAGCATGACTAAGAATGTACTCTTTCAGATTTTTACAAAACTCTGGATGGTCCTCTTCCCGAAAGCAGTCGTCATTGGATATTTCACTAATAGCTTTCTCATTCTCCATTGCAATTTTTAATATTTGAGATTGGTTTAAATTGTTGAAATACAGTTTTTCCATTTAAATTTTGGAATTTTCAACAATCATCAAGATTCCATATAGGGACAAAGTATTAATTGTTTTGTATCTCTGTGACTCATTAGTGTATTAATACACTTATAATATTTATTAAAAAATAGAGAAAAATGAATAATTCTAAAAAAATATAAGCCATAACCACTAAATCTTTGCTATTTTTCCAAAAAAAAACCAATGAACAATTGAATTCTTAATAATGATTATTATTTTAAACAACCGAGCCAAAATATAATTCATATCCATTATATCCCTTAGGATGGGTTATTTTATAGGAATTTGCTTCCAAAATACGAAGAATCACCTTGAAAACATATATTTAAGAAAACAAAACAAAGAAATTATTAAAGATCTTTCTATAGCTTTCTTTTTCATGGATTTAGGATTAAAAGAAGGAGAACAATTTTTAGTCCATATTTTACAATGGATTATCCTAATGATGATTTATCTTTTCTATATCAAAGAAAGCGGGTAGGTAGGCCAAAGGGTGTTAAAAATGGTATGGGAAGGAAGAGGGCAAAGCCCATAACGAATTACATACGGGAGGACGAGAGTGATTCAGATCCTTCTTTTGCTCTTTCAGCGAGCATAGCAACTAACACAATTAGGAGATCATCGAGGGTTCGGTCTAGAAGCTCAGTATTTAATGAATCTCCGTCTTCTGATGAGACTAGTGAGGAGGCTCCAACAAATCCCCAAAATGAAGGACCAAAAATCGAAATGGTTATTGCATCTCCTATTTTAGGGTCTTCTTCACAATATCTATGCAAATGGCCAGATAAATCCATTATACATTCAACTTTTGTTGAGCATTCGGCGCTTACAGCTGGAATGCACTCTCGACAAATGCTTGAAAGATTCGTGCAATCAATGCCGAATGGATTTGAGATCATATCTAATGCCGGGCCAATTCACATTGTGTCATGTGTCCATCCCATTGAATCATCACAGTTTTTTATAGATCGAATCATCTCTCATAGAGGCAGCGAAGATTTTTCGGTCGTCTCGCCTCATTTTATTGATCCATCACATTTTATTGTTAGTCTCCCTGTTGAAGGAAGGCCAGATCTCAGCAAAATTATCGCTCATTCCAATCCGTTTCAACATCCTAATCAGGATACTGAACTTTTTCTACAAAATGATGGGTCTTTAAAAATTGAAAGTCGAGAAATCAATGAATATGAAGGAGAAGATATTGAAGAAGCCCCTGAATTGGCTGATGTGAATCAAATTGTTGGCCCTCCAATGAATACCGAATTTCTTGTCAAATGGAAAAACCAAGGAGAATCTAAAGCCACATGGGAAACAAAAGAATCGTTATGCAACGATATTTTTTGTGCTGCCAATATTGATGAATTCATGAAAATGGCCACTTTGTATTGGAAGAAAATTAGTAATGATTTTAACGACAACAAAGATGATTTATTTATCCCCGAAAAATCTCCAATGCTATCAAGAGGGTATAATCTTACATCAGACCAAAAAGATACTGTTTTATCGATTATAGAAACAAGAAAAGAGTCTCTCTCAATATCATTAGTTGGAGAACAATATAGTGGAAGATCTGTAACCATTGTATCATATTTTCAGGTGATGAGGAAATATTTTGGATGCAGGAAACCTTATTTAATTGTCACTGGGTCTTCATATATTAACACCTGGTCAAACGATATTAAAGAAATGACTGATCTAATTTGGTCTGCGTTAACAAATCGAATTGAAGATAGGATTATTGTCAAAACAAATGAACTATGCGAATCTAGACCAGTATTTGATGTTCTTATTGTTGATTTCTCTGTATTTTATAAGGAAATTGAAACCCTGCTAAAGATTCAGTGGGATAGTTTCATAATTGATTCGAGAGATGGTTTTGAATTTGATGATGGCCAGATACCAGAAGAAGTCTTTCGTGTGTTTATTTCTGACCCTATTCCTAATGTACCTGTATTGACTTTACCAGCATCTCCTTTTTCATACCATGAGCATATTGTTTTGTGTGATGATTCGGCCTCATCAATAGTTTATGGTTATTTGTCTGAACAACTAAGAACTAAACAAACCAGGCAATATGTTGAAGATTATTCTGTCTTCATATTGAGGCTTGTCCTGTTAGCTCGATGTCATCCTCTCCTCATCTCTTCAATGAAGAAACAATGCGAATTGAGTTATCGACAAAACAATAGAATTGATCACATGACACCATTGTCAGCAAATGATATGAACAGGATAATTGAATCAACATCAGAAAAGTTCCGTAAATTAGACAGTTTGATTCCTTTGGATAGCAATACTGCAATAATTGCAAATGAGTTTTCTGTTTTGAGATTGATTAACTCATATTTGACTTCTAAAGGTTACCATTGTGTTTTCATTAATACAAATATACCTTCTGAAAGGTCGAATGAGATCAGGAATAATTCAATTTTACTAATGACTCGTGATTGTTCATCACCATTATTGGATGATCTCAATATCAGCACAGCAGTTTTATTTGATCTTCCAGATTATCTCGAAAAAGACCATCATATTTTGAGATATCTGTCTAGAAGATCGAATGTTACTGTTTATCGATTATTAGTATTTGATACTTCAGAGACTGCAATGTTTAGCACCATGCTCACTGAACCGAAGTTTATAATCTCAAAACTAGTACCTTTTCATTGTGAAAGATTCTTAAGAGTATGCGGGTTATCAACAAAGCCTATCAGAGAAAAAAAGGCACACCCTTCAATTATCGAGTATGATTACCCATCGGGCTTGAATGAAATTCTGAATAGCTTTGGGGAAACATTTGATGAGGTGAAAGATGATAATGAGTTTTGGGAAGAAGTTTTTCCAAGCCCTACCAATCATCGAATTAAGCCAACAAATTGGAAATTGAATGAGGTTTTGGCATTTATTAATATTTTTTTGAATCATGGATATGGCCAGTGGGAAGATATGTCTTTAGAATGTGAGCATGATAGTGAAGAATGTGCTCAAATGGGACGTGCTATACTCCTTCTTGTTTTATCAAAGGCGGCCCAAACAGAACTCACAAGATATAACATTCTGACAGCAATTTTATATAAGGATTACTTTGGTGAGCCATATAATAATCAATTTATTGAAAACCCTGCATTTTGGAACAGAATTGCAACAAATGATCCGTTTCTGTCAACCCAACTCTTTTCATCAAAAAAGTTAACATCTACAATTCTATCACTTCAAAATAGGATTTTGCCAAGACTGGAAAAGCACTGGTTAATAAGGGCATTTTTAGATATTAATGATGAACAGTTTTTACCAAATCGTTTTATTTTGTTTAAGCCCCTGAATGCTCAGTATATAACAAAAGTTCTAAAAGCTTTCTTAATGTATGATACTTCAGCTCAAGTTGCCCAAACAATTGAAAACTCAACTCCTCAGAGTGTGGAAACAGTTTATAACAGCGTTGTTCCTTGGATATCATATGACATATATTCGAGGGTGTTAGGGATGATTAAACACGGACAGACATCCAATAATCCACTATTAGAACCCATATTTATGATATTCACCAAAGGCCCATTTTCCCCTTTATGGTCAGATTCCCTTGTTAAAGTTATTGAACAAATCCTATTTGAGTTCGGAATTCCTCTTAACCATGATGGATCAAAGAACTGGGAAGAGTTTCATGCCTTAACGAGAATCACTTCCAAATCAACAAAAATGATAATGGAGTATGTTAATTTCTTTATTGATCTCTCTTTTCAGCTTTCTCCTGGAAGTAGTCTTGTTATTCCAAATGTCAGTCCCCAGAATCATGTATTGCGTCATCAAATAGTTCCTATTACTGTGGCTCCTGAAAGAATCTCTCTTTTGAAAAGTAGACTAACTATGATGACCCATGTTCGAGGAATCCTTCAGACTAATTCTATCTTTTATAAAAAGTATGCAGGATTACCTGATGCCTGGGATTCTGATTGTGATAAAGCTATTCTTGAAGGTTTATGTCAATATGGATACTCAAGAGTGCAATATTTGTCCAGAATTGAAATAAAGCCAATATCAAAGTATTATCAAGACCATCAAATGTGTAGAGATCTAACATCTTTTAATGATTTTTGTAAGGATCTAAAAACCATATCCCATCATGTTTCTCTAATCATAATGTCATCCGGATTTGTGAAAAGAAAAATCGGGTTTTATGATGGAATTGTAAAAAGAATCGAACTTGTTCCCCCTGAACCCATTAAGGGAAGGACTCCTAGTGAAATGAATTCATTAAAAGAGAAATATTTGAGTCTTAAAACAGAAGAACAAAGGGCTTACATGAGAAAATGTTATCCAGAATTGGTTAAACTTATACAATCTGAAGAATCAAAGCTTGCCAAATTGAAGAAAAAACATTCTTCAACAAAATCAAAGCGTCTTTCTCCTCCGAAACCCCTTGGAAAAACCTCTTCAAGGAGATCTGGTGATCAAACAATAGAACCACAAATCAAAGAAGAAACTCTTCAAAAAGCCAATGAACCGATTGAAACTAAGCCAAAAGAAGAAAGTGATACCGATGAGGAACACAGTGGAGTAAAGCCTAGGAGATCCATCAGGAAACGATCTTCAGTAACATTAGATGAGGCAATCAACGAAAAGGACTCTTTTGATGAATTTCCAAAGAGAAAGAGAGGAAGACCAACAATCAAAAAGAGCAATGATAATTTGGTAGATTCAACAGTATCACAAAATGATACACAGAATCCTCCTAGTATAGAGACTCAAAAAACAAACAACGAATCTCAAGCTAAGACAGAAAATGATTATGCTACCAATGAAGACGAGAATAGTAACATAAGAATGACAAGAAAGATGAAAAGAGATACTGAGAGACATAAATCATTTAATGACGATTTGAATGAAGATGATGAAGTGATTCTTAAACACACAACACGTTCCAGAAAACAAATGGATTTACATGAGGAGACTATTGATGCCGAAGAAACAATTGAAGGATCAAATGATACAAAGAAGGTCCGTATAGTACTTAAGAACAAAATCCAAAAAGAAATACCAAAAACAGATTCTTTAACAGAAGTTCAGCATGATGATTATCCTCAAGGCCGACTAACAAGAAGTCAACTCAGAATGATTGAAATGAATAATAACCAGGAATTATCTGAAGAAGAAGTCATTATAAAGAGGACATCCAGAACAAGGAGCCACAATGAGACACCAGTCACTGTTGAAAAGCCTCCTAAGATTCTTCTAAAAGCAGAAGTGCCTCAGCCCCCTGAGCCTGAACCAGAACCTGAGCCCGAAACTCTACCAAAACTCTCTTTTACCTTTACAAGTCTCGAAGAGATTCCAAAAATTGTGTTTTTTGTGAGTAACAAAGGAGAGAAAAAAGAACTTGTTAAGATAAAGCAAAAATTAGCTGCTAAAAAAGAAGAGATTCCTGAAGTTGAAGAGATAGAAGTAGTTCCAAAGCGTAGATCTGAGAGAATTATCGAACATACCATTAAAACCGAATCAAAACCAGCAAAAAAAATAGAAAATGTGAAACCCCCTCCTTCAAACAAACCCAAAACCGAAAAAGTTGTTGAAGCGCCCAAACAAGAACCAAATGGAATTATGACAAGACAAAGAGAAAAAGAACTGCAAAAATCATCAAAGAAAGGCTCAAGAGTTATTTATGACAAGGAAGTATCTTCAGATATTGATGATGAGGCACCAAAAACAAGGCGATCAAATCGAAAGATTCGACCTTTGAAGTAATGAACTAAAACCTGTTTTCCTAATGCAGAATTATTGAATTTTACTTCTTGTTTCCAAAGACTGTGTGGTGGCAGTTACCGCAGTACTTTCTGCCATCCTTGTGCTTGGCCATGAAGGATCCCTTGCAATGTGGGCACATTTCACGGGCATAATCAACAGATCCATCCTTGCCAACTTTGAAGAGTTTAAGAAGCTTTAGCTTCTCCTTCTTGCGGGTGTGTGGAACACGCTTCTTTGAAACGAAGTTCTTCTTCTTCCTCTTCTTCTTCTTACCACCATCATCAATTTCGAAGAGATCAATAACAGCATTATCCATTACAGCATAATCTTGGAGAGATCCAGATTGAAGAGCAACGCCAGAAAGGACTAATTGAGCATCTTCAACGTTAAGTTGAGATTTGATATCTTCAACAAGGTCTGTTGCCTGGCATTCCAGGGTGATAGTCTTACCTGTCAAGGTTTTAATGAAGACCTGCATTAGAAAGGTCGTTCTTGGGCCATAACCGCATTTTTGTCTGAAAAAAACAACCGTTTGGTCCAAAACGATTATGTAAGTTTTGTAAAATGAACGATTATTAGGGTATTCATGATGAAGGTGGGGGATGAAGGAGATTTGATGGAGGTGCGGAGGAACGAGATTTCTAATATGGTTAATGTATCGAAAATCATGAATGAAGAGGTTTGTTTGTCGAATGATTTGTTTTCGTGTCTTTTGTTCAATTTTGAGCGATGGGGAATCGTTTTAAAGTGTATTTATAAAGAATTTACGGCTGGTTACGATTTTGAACAGACTGATCAGCCAAATGACATGATTATTTTTCAGAATCTCGACGAGTTTTTCCATTCCAAATTATTTCATTGCTGCAACGAATTTTTTACTCAAGAACAGATATGGGAGATTTCTGAAATTTTTAAAGAGTTTTTGGATTCCCAGAAAATGGTTTTTTTCACAAGATTCACTATTCCGAAGTTCTTCCATAAAGAAAGAGTTAAGAAGCAAAATACCAAGAAATCTACATCAAAAGTCATCTTAAAATTATCAGAAAATCTTGGTGTGAATTATTCAGAGATTTCATCATTAATTCAAATACCCACCCCATTTCCAACAACAAGAGCTGCATATGGGCGATTATTATCCGAAATTATAGAAAAAGAGACAAGAGGAGCACTATATGAAGCAATGTTATTGAATAAAATTGATACAAATGATGTGTTTATCAAGAATCCTTCTCCTGCTTTATTTAATGATTCTCCTCAATTTCGTCGAGCAAAACATGCATATGATTGTCTTAAATGCGAATTTTCTGGCCTAAAAAATGCTATAGAACCTTGTTTAGATCAAATAGTTAATTGTAAGGATAGAGTTAAGGAATCATTATCTGCGATGTTTTCTGATATCGAAAATGTATCTATTTTTAATTATGAGAGGAAAAATATATTCCAAAATCTTGCTGCATTGAAGTCCCAAAAAAAAGAGATTGTTTTTATGAAGCAAGTTAAAAAAGAGTTAGAAAATAACAATCCTGTGTTAATCAGCAATGAAATGGAGTTGTTTTTCAAAGATGAATATACATTTCGAAACAACACTGACTATAATGATAATCTTATCAAATATATTGCTTTCAAAGATATTGTTTCCAAAAACTTAATACAATTACGTCAATCAAATGATTTCAAAAGCAAGAAGATATCCAGAAACCAAAAGGTATTGGAGCTGAATAAACCATTAATTAGCCCATTTAGTAATGAGAAATTTGCTGAAATCACGGATAGTTATCAGGGTAGCATTTCATTATATAAAGAATTGATACACAAAATATTAATTGATTTGGATTTCACCGATGCTGTTAATGCTGATATATTCAAATGGTATAATCAGATCGAAGAATTTGCATTGAACATTGATCAATCCACACTTGAGTGGTTGAAAATGGTCGCAGAATCTCTTAAGAATAAAATTATTGAAAAACAAGACGAATATCAAAGATTAACATACCAAAAAGTACTAATATCTGATAGAACAAGCTTGGCTGCCAATGTACTAGATTCCATAAAGAATAAAAGGGCCAAATCAGGTGCACAATGTGTACATTGTGAACTGTCAAGGGTTTTTGTTATAACAACATGCGGGCATTCATATTGCTCATCATGCTTTGAAAGTATTATGAGCGTGTCCCCCCTTAAATGTAGGTATTGCAAGGGTCTTTTTGAGAAAAATGATGTTATCAAGATCAACTGGTTATAAGTCATTTTTAACAATGGGCGACACAATAGCTGATACTGGAGCTATTCCATGTGTTGCAGACCAGAGAAAGATAATAAAGGATGTTATTTCAGGCGAAAAACTAAATGTTAATGAAGAAGCTTATTTGGTGTCAACGTTGTGGTATCAGAATTGGCAATCATATATTAGATGGTCTGAGACTGTTGATGAAGGCCAAAATCCCGGGCCGATCGATAATAGTGATATATTAGGTAGTGATGAATCGATTCTACCAACAAAATCTGAAGGTCGTGATTTTCTTGTGATTACCAAAAAAGAATGGGAATATCTATATAAATGGTACGGAGGCGGGCCTAAAAAAGCGGTTCCTGTGGTTCTTGACCCTTATTATAAGAAAGAAATGGCTGTTTTGAAAACAATGTGCATTAAGGTTTATTACTTGAATGAAAAGGCTACATTTGTTACCCATGCTTTTGAAACCATCAAATCTATACGTACTCGCTCATTAAATCATTTCAAACTTCCTCAAGACACAGTGTCTAGGATGGTTTGTTATATGAATCAGCATGTTTCTGGAGCTTTGAATGAAGAATTTACTCTTCAAGTATCATTGATCAATGATGGGAGTTATTTACTGCTCGATACACTTAATAAGGATAAAGAATGGATGTCTTCGAAACTTCAAAAAGTCAGCAAATCCACCATTACATGTATTCCTGGAAAATGTGGATTACAGAATCTTGGAAATACATGTTACTTCAATTCTGGAGTTCAATGCCTTCTTCATACACTTCCTCTTGTGAAACTTCTGTTTCAAAAAGATCTTTCAAGAATGATTAACAAAAAAAATCCAATTGGATCAAAAGGTGTCCTTTTTTCTGCATTCCAGGATCTTCTCAATCAAGTTTGGTTAGGGAAAGAAAGGGTGATTTCACCAAGTGCTTTGAAAATGCGAATTGGACAGTATTCAAGTAGGTTTAATGGCTGGAGTCAACAGGATTCTCATGAACTGATTAGTTTCTTGCTTGATGGTATACATGAGGATTTGAATCAATCTCAAAAAAATGAAACGTTCGAGAATCAACACGGAGATGGTTCTAATGATGAAGAAATTGCTAGACTTTCATGGAATAATTATTTAAAGAGAAATCGCAGCATTATTGTTGATCTATTTCAAGGTCAACTTAAATCAACTTTAGATTGTCCAAGGTGTGAGAAAAGGACCGTAGTTTTTGATCCTTTTATGACATTGACTTTACCAATAACCATGCCCCACAATAAGGGGTTCCAAATTAGGTATGTCCCATTCGATATTAATATGGAATCACAAGTATATGAAGTATCTATTTCTGGAGCTTTATCTATAGAAAAAGTTAGAGCTGCTTTGAAAGAAAAAATCAATAATGATCATGATATTGTATTCTTCACAAGAGGTTCAATGAAATTGGATTATGGATTAAGTATTAGTGAAGGGAGCCAGTCTTTTGATTATATTGCATGTGAAGTTTTAGGAGATGACCCATTCTATGTTCCTGTTACATTTAGAGCTAAAGTTACATATGAGTATTGGAATTCTCCAAGAGATTTCTCAGGTCCATTTCTTCTCCCATTACCCAGTAATCATCCTACAAATGATGAAATACATAATGCTATTGAACAAAGGTTTTCTGCTCTTTGGGCGATGCCATGTCCGCCTCAGAATTTGAGTAAAGAACTTCAGGACAAACATTCTGCAATACGTGGAAGCAATGGTGTCTTTAAAGAAAACGAAAGGTATACATATATAATTGACACTGAGTATTATTCTGGGATGGTTAAGCAGAATTGTTTTATTCCATCCACTAATCCGAAATTTTCCAAGAACAAAATTATTATTTCTCCTGATGTGAATAACCCGGATTTAAACTGGAAGATTCTGTTACTTAATGATAAACCATCTAAAGAAAAGAACGATAGGCCATGTTCACTTTATGACTGCTTTGAGTATTTTAGGGAGATTGATGTACTTGATGATAAAAATCAATGGTTTTGTCCTCATTGTAGGCAACATGTGTGTGCTCAAAAAGCAATGTCTTTGTACTCAGTTCCTCAAGTTTTGGTTATTCATTTGAAGAGATTTGATCAAAAAGGGTATTACGTTTCCAAAAACTCTCGAAAAATTGATTTTCCCGATGTAATAGATATTTCTGAATATATTGCAGGCCCAAAGTCAGGTCTTACAGGAAAATATCAACTTTATGCTGTGAGTGAGCATATGGGAGGAATGGGAGGAGGACATTACACAGCTCATGCTTTGGTTACACACCCAGAACAAAATACAGGGGAGTGGTACTCGTTTAATGATTCATCTGTTTCTGCCGCCAAATCAATTGATTCACATACCAGTAATGCATATGTTCTGTTTTATCAACGAATGGATTCTGAATGTCCAATAGTTACAGAATAATTCAATAAACACATTTATTTATAATTGTTCAAAAACTCATCAACAAGTTTCTCTGGGACAACCATCGGAGTTATAAGAAGCATTTCGTTTAAATCATAATTACTTAACAACTCTGTCCATGAAGGTGTCATAGGCATCTTGGTTTGTGATTTCCTGGAATTCACTCTTGACTTTTCTTGGGTCGGGGCGATCATAGCATCTAAATTACATCCTGGTTCATCTCTATATTGAAGAGCAACAGCATTGTAATCAAGTTTTTCTTGAAACCATGGCATTTCAACATGATCAATTGCCATTTGTGGTTTGAAATCAGATGAACTGAGCTTACTTTTTGTCTTCTTGAGTTTAGTATCTCTTTGTTTCTTTTCTTGAAGAGCTCTTTCGCATTCTCGAATTAAAACAGATTCAAAACTATGGTATTCATTTGCAAGTTTGATCAATTCAATTCCAGTTTCCTCTGTATTCCTTTGTTTAATATGTCTGACGAATAGTGATTGGACTTTAGGGTAAAGATCCTCGAATTTAGATATTGATGTTGATGGGCGGTGCTTAGAAATCTTAAGTTTTCGATAAAATATATCAAAATGCCTTTTCTCCTCATTATCAGTATCGATCATCAGTCTAATGAGCTCGGAGCAAACAATCTTTAGGTTTTTGTTGTTATCAGTCCCTTTTGATGGTGAAGTTGGTCTTTTTGATTCATATGGTTTCAATGTCACAGACGCAGTAACAGGTCTTGTAAGACCATGAAACTTTGATTGATTGATCTTAACAGTGTTGAAGTTAACAGAATTGGTTCCTGTTGATCGCTTCCCTCCAGCAAAAGAAACCACTTGGCCTTCCAGAGGGAACGATCTGTTTATTTCTAATAATGGATTGATCTTAAATGATGACTTTGAAGGCTTAGATATGTTTGGTTTTTGGTGTGATGATTTTATAGTTTTGGATTTACCATTATCAAGAATGACTTTTGTTAATAACTCCTCTTCTTTGATAGCAGCCCTCATTGAATTTGTAAACTCTTTCTGATCAGGAATAACTCTGGCTCTATTGCCTAATTCGGAGCTTTGGTTATTATAATGAGTAATTTTCCTTTGCTTTCTTTGAAAACCTGGCTTTCGTGGGCCAACAATGGAAGGTTTTGAGCCATCTCCAGTATTTAACTTGGATAAATCAAGCCCAGGCATCTCTTTATCAACATCTACTAATTCGATTTCCCCATCTTCATCTTTAACATAATCTTCTAATATTTTGAAAACAACTTTGTTAACAGTATTCATAGCAGATCCATTATTAACACCCTGAGAATCAAATGATGATAAAAAAGAATACATCCCATTTTTTTTGGAATTGTTATCTGGCTTTGTTTTTGATGCAGCATCAATATCTGAATCTGGAACATCATCGTTATTCTCACCGTTATTATTGTTGTCAACATTAACTGCTGTTCCGTGATCATTTTCCATCAAGTCTTCTCTAAAACTATTCGGTTCTGATTGATCTTCTTCGTTTTCTCCGTTATCTACATTACGTGGAAATGGCTTAAATTTCCTGCTATTATATTTACACTCGAATTCAGTAATTTCAGATCCTTTTTTTGCAACTATTTTAGCCCTTTGACTAATTGATTCATCAAAACTCAATTCATAATCCTTATCGTCACGATACTTTTCAACTAGACTAGTTACAGGTCTTGTAATACCTTTGGTTACAATACCATGTGATGCCATAGAAGCCTTTCGGGTTTTAAACTCAGAAATTAGCCTTTTTTTCATCGAATTGAGTGGGCCAAAAGTGGACTCACGACTTGCATTACCAAATAATATCTCTAGAAACAACTTATATTTTGAATCTGCATCAGGAATATTGGGATTTTCTGATTGGCTAATTGATTGCATTAACTCGTCGCTAAACCCTTCAGCATATCCATTAGTTTTAATTGTTTGTTCGATTATAGATTCTGTGGGATGTCCAATAATACTATTGGTCTTCTTTAAATCTTGTGGCCTTGGGCTATCTGGTGTTGATTGAACTCTTGATCCAGATGAATTTTCTTCTTCGATGTCAGTAATTCGATTATCTTCATTATTAGAATAAAAAGATTTGCTCATTTCAAATATTTTCATACTTGTAGTTTTCATAACATTCACAAAGTTTGACATATCACCAAAAAATTGGGATCTATTAGACCTATCAAGCGAGAGATTAGAGTGATTAGTTGGCAATATTGGTTTTCCTTCTTCATCACTCAGATCTTTGGAATCTTCTTCTTCCTTTTCGTCAATTTCTCCTACAAACTTTCCAAAATGAGACTCTAATGTTTCTTTTGATAATACCCTTGGTCGCCTGGATGTAACTCTGAAGATCCTATTTAGTTTGTCATTCATTCCTGACCTGGGTTTTGGCTTTGAAACTTCTAAATTTCTAGAATAAGACTCAATTCTGGTATTAGTCCTAATATTCTTTTGAGCAAAACTTTGTGACGAACCACCAATTAAACTGTCAAATCGAGTTATTGTATCAAAACCAATTTCGGATCTTATTCGGTCTGTTTTTATCTTATTCCTAAGTTCTATTAATTCTTTCCTAAACGAGTACATTGACGATTTGCATCCTTTTGGATCTGTTAAAAACGTATCGTTTTGGGTATTCGGTGGGCCAACAAAGTAAGTCAATGGAATAACAGGCTTCAGAAATGAGGTCACATCTTTGGTTTCCTCGATTATCTTCTGGTTAATTTGATCATCATTAATTGATCGAAATACGGGATGAATTTTTTGCAAATCTAGAGCATTGAGATGTGACTCATGTGCAATGATAATCATTCGATTCCTATGTTGACATTTATTACGGTTTGATCTCGCCATCAGATTATTCTCGCTGATTTTCTTTAACAAAAATAAAAACTTATCCTCAGATCCAAACCCCATTTCTACAAGACTTGAAACCGAGTCTTCATATAATGCTTTCACCCTTTTATGATATGGCTCTTTTTCAAAACTGGAATTACTGGATTTTTGAAGAGTGTGCAAAATACATACTCGAGTGAAAAGCGATTCATTTTGTGGTATTATGAACCATGACCTAAAAAATGCATCTCTTTGTTGATAAGATGTTTTTGCCTCTGCCATCATTGACTGAATAATATTGCTTAAAGTGCTCCCTAAAACTAAAAATGGCCTTAAAGGCTCATTATGTTGCTCAATAATATCTTGATACAATCCAATAGTTTCTTTCCTAAAATCTTTGGAAAATAATACTTGTGAAGGAAGATTATTCATATCCTTGTGGCGAATTGCTCTTATAGTTTTAATCTTTGTTATTTGATAATCAGATTTCAATATATTTGAGAAAACAAATTGTTGCCACAATCTACGCTTTCTAACATATTGAATCCACCCATTCATTGCTTTACATAAAGCAGCAGAATTCTCATCCTTGAGCAAAGAATGAACCAAATAAAGTGCAAGGCTTGGTTTTTCATAAATTTTGATATAAGAATTAATACTTAAAACCTTTGAAATCACATTATTCTTTATGAGGGCGCCAAAAGATAGACGAAGTTGATATGTTTCATGTCTCTTTTTAAACAAATTCATGAGAAGTCTAGTATGTTTCCTGACTTGAACGACTCTTAGCCACTTAAACAAGGAATATTTCATAGAGTTTGTGGTATCCTTTTTTTTTGATATGAATTTCAGCCAGCCCTTCAATGCAAAACGCATGTTTTGCTTAAGTCGGAATATATTGCTATTTTCTAACTCAGTTTGCTCTCTTTGTTTTTCTAATACTTGGCTTCGTAGAGAATATAACCCGCGAGACGCAATCCGATTATTATAATGTTCGGATGCAGCATTCTTTCTTAATAACATCTGTTTCTTTTGTAAATTATAATTATCCCACTCTGGAATAGATCCTGAGGGGGAATATTTTCTGTTGTGTTTTTCTTTGGAATACCGAAGCCACAAAGTAAATGGAACATATATTAAACGAAAGCAATGACGATTCATATGGTCAAGGCGGAATCCTTCTATTTTTTTCCTTTTTACAGAAGCTTTCCTAGCAATAATCCTCCATTCAATGAGCATTTGTCTTATTCGATGTGCATACATAATACGTACAAATTTAACTAATTTATCTTCATCCATTGTGTAAGGAATCATGAACTGATTAATAACATTAAATGAAGAAAATGAAACGCTTTGATGAGTCCTTGATAGTTTCCTTCCCCATATAAGCCTTCGGTTTATTAGGTTAAAAAATCGACTTCTGTTTTCATTCGTAAGATTAGCCAACAAAGCAAAACAGTAAAAATATGGGCTATACGTTCTCTCATGCATCGTTTTATACTGATTCAAAAAACGAATGAATTTTGACCTGGTTCTGTATTTTCGATAATTCCTCTGGATTACTGATGCTGCTATATCCTCCTCTGAACAATTTTTCTTGATTTGCATGTTTTTTCGAAGTTGAATATAAGAATAATCTGCTTTAATATTCAAAAAATTGGTTACAGTTGTTGTTGTATCATGATACTTTTTTGATTCAAAATCATCTAAAACTTTGGCGATATTCTTACGTGGAACTGCTTGAATTTTGTTGGAATTGTCTGATATCGATGAGGGATCATCAAAATACATCGATTGCAAAACTAATTTCAACGGATTACTTGATCGTCTCGTTTTACAAATCGTCACCCAGGTAAGGACTCGAATTTCTTAATAAGGAATGACATAAGTCTCATGAAATTAGAATTTCCCACCATTCCATATGCTTCAGATGGGTTTTTCTCGAGTTTTTCGATTAATATACGGATTCCCTCATCCTTAAGGAGTTCCTGAAAATCTGCTGTATCTTTCATTTTTTCTATTTCACTAAGTGCTGCAGCAATTCCTAAAGATTTTTTAGGGTCTTCTGGTCCCAAAAATGTGAGTGCCTGCATTAGAGTTTCGTTGTTAGGAAACATTTGAAGTCCTTCACCATATGCCTTTCTAGCTTCTGAAATCATATTAAGAGACCATAGTGCAAAGCCAAGTCTCAGATATGCATCCATATTCATCCTATTTAAGTCTATGGCCATTTTTGAATCACCAACTGCCTCAATATATTTTGATTCTTTTATATAAACAGCAGCTCTCATGGAATACAAATAGCTATCAGACGGATTTTTGGCAATTGCTTCAGAAAACGACAGAATTGACATATCAAATTTCCCAGATCCTAATGCTTTCATGGCTCCACATAGAATAACATCTGAACCCATTTCAGGCACCAAATCCACCAATTTTGGAAGATTTTTATATTCAATTTGTTGAATATTCCAAATTTGTTTTAAACTTGCAATAATATGCAAGTATTTCCCCTCATCATCGTTGTTCTTTGATGTATCTTCAATGTATTTTAAAATAAGATATTTAGACTGAGTTTCCCTATCCATACTAAACGGTTTAGTTAGTTTCGATCTTTGCAGAGAGACTAGACAACAAATTGGAGCATTGCGAATAGCTGGGATCCTCCTTGATGATTTCATAAATCTCTCTCGCAAAGATCTGGTTAATGCATTCAGAATTGCTCTCATTAATTTGAACTAGTGCTAACCTAGCACTTGTTTTACGAGTAAGGTCAACAGGATTTGTGATTTCATGTAGAATAAATGAGAGCAGTTTCTCAATTGGGATGGATTCATTTATGTGATTTGATACCCATATGTAGGATCTTAGAAGTTTCTCCCACACAGAGAAAAGGCATGCAAATGAATGATGATCATTTGGGTTATATATCAAAGGAGAAAGAATCCTGGTATATTGATTGAAAACCTGCTTAAATCCTTCGTGATTAAATTTATTACTTTGGCTTGCTTCTATTAATAAAATTGTGAGTCTCATATATTCAATTGAGAAGTCTGATATATTTGGTATATTATTAAATAAGTACAAAAGAATTGGTTCAAAATTTGGTGTACCAAAATCACTACGATGGAATTCCAGATATTTGATGGGAAAACTGCTCACATTGGAAATCTGAGAAAATGACTTTCCTGCTGCTACCAAAAGAATAGAATCCAATTCTCGAATCAAATCAGGGTTGTCGTGAGAGAAATGTTCAATAAAATATGATAATACTGAGCATGATTGTTCAGTGATCATAAAATGATTTCGATCGACACATTGAGCAATAGATGTTACAATGGATTTGATGGACTCATATTCTCCTGATTGTTTAGCAAATGGAAGTAGAAACTTGGCTGATTTTATCAAACAAATCTTTACGTTTCGGCATGCTTCTACAGGATATGTGCCTAAATCCAAAATCTGACCTTTTGTTAGAGCAGAATTAATCAATTTTGACCAATTATTCAACCTCTTAACTAATTTTGGTTTTAATCTCTCATCCGCATTGACATATGAATTAGCAATGGCATGAATAAGATTTTCTGCCCTGGGTTCATTTGTCATCTGATAGATTAATAAAATCTCAGGAACATGGTTAAAATAATCATCTAGGGCACCTTTAAGGGTGATACAATCAGCAATAAATCCAAAAGATACAATCTTAGATGACAAACTAGCATCCATTGATTTGGGAAACCTTATTGTTTGTGGCTTGACAATACTTGCAGAAAATATCAAAACAGATCTCATCAAATTATGAATTATTTGTCTAGAAAATGGGATTTTTGATAGGGTAAAAGAAGTAAGTGTGTTGGATATGGAATTATTTGTTCTAAAATCATGTGAAAATGCACTCATTGATAATAGTGGAAGAAGGGATGAAAAACAAAGAGAGATATAATATAATACAAATGGACTCAGCGATGGTTGAAGATGAATAATCGATGCCAAAGATAATACTTGATCTTTAACGAAATCCAACTCTGACAGCTGATGGAATTGGCATTGATATAGAACAGAGAGAGAAAAGCATGCATATGGCATAAAATCTGGAGTTTTCATCATATCATTCAGTTCAATGATAGATGTAACAATCTGAGCTTTTTCGAACTCAGCATGAGCAAATAGTGCTGAATATAGAAAACATTTTGAATAATTCTTCCATTTTCTTATACTAACTAATATTGAATCAATCATATTTGGATTTCCTGCAGCCCAAATGGCTATTGCATCACAAACAATTTGAATTCTTTTAATATGATGAGACTCATATATACTCTCCATTAAAAATTCATGTAAGTTGTTAGGAAGAAATCTATGTAATGACTTATCGGTACAAAGAGATCTTATTAGAATTGCTGATACCATTTTGTCGGTTTCTTTTTGGAATAAAAATGCGATCTCTTTAAGAACATCAGAATCTTTAAGACACTTAATATACAATGGATAGAATTCTGTCACTCGAATAGCAAAATCATATTTATCGATATTTAAAGATGTTGATGTATAATTTGGTATAATAAACTTTGTTCCATGTAGAAGATCAGATCTGCTCAACATAAAATTGGCAGGGAGTGCTTGAATATAATCACTATGAGGCTCAATCTTCATGATATCTGCATGAATTTTATGAGTAATACTAAGAATTGTTTCATAATCACTATTGAGATGTGGTAATGATAGATAAATGGCAAGTTTCACAGAATGTGATATTGCTACCTTTAAATTTAACAAAGACAACATATATTTGTCAGATTTAGAAATCGAAGGATGGGATGAGAGAAATAGGGCTATTGATGCTGCAAGAAATCGAATTCTAATTTTAGATTTTGGATCAGAAACTTCGCGATTACCAATGCGAGAGAAAAACCTGTCAATACACTTGTTAATATCATATTGAGAATGAAACTCATTTGGTAAGGATGATAAAACCAAAAATGCGCTTCCAAACTCCCCATCAAATATATTTTCTGTTTTCAATGCCCTCTCAAGGAAAACATGTATATTTTCTTTCTCAACATATACTAATGCATCTTTATCAGATGCAATGATATGAGAAATAATAAATGAATGTGCTCTAATACTCCTATTGATTTTTGGATAATCTTCTGGAGGATGTGAAACAAACAATACAGATGATTGAAGGAATTGGATTGCCAAATTCTTATCTTTCCTAAAAAGGGAATTAAAATATGATGCACCTTCCATTTTATGGGAGCGCTCCGGGTTAATGGTCAGCGATAGAGCATATGCTGCAACTCCGAGCCTATATTCGCTTCCATAATCCAATTCTGATAGATACTTGAGGTTTTGAAAACATGTATTTGGATCATTTTCAATTTCGGAAAACAACTGCTTTCTTACCTCAGACGAAAGCATTGCTGATAACATGTGAAAACAAGATAAATCATTATCTCTTATAAACTTGAAAAGGGATTTATAATTCTTTTGTACATATGATACACCCATCATTGTGATGAATCTGGGGAATATAATGTCCAAATGGCTTTGATATGCTTGTAAAAACATAAGGGATATTGTGCATTCATCAATTTCATGACCAGTTGTATCATGTGTTTGAGCACATAATGCAATTAATGATGCAGTATGCTCAATTACAAAAGAAGATTGATTTGAACGTAAAACTTCTGTCATGAAAGATAGTATTTGAGAATAAGAGATATAAAACTTCTTGACAAGCTTCTTGAGAAGCTTGATTACAAAAAGCTGAATAGACTCTCGATCAAATTGGTATGCACTTATTGCAAAATCAAGAACCTTCGTTGTAGAAGGACGGATTTCTGGGTTGTTGTGAGAATAACATCTGCACAAAATCACGATGGAAGAAAACAATGGAGGGTCTTTCATCTTTAAAACTGCGTCAACAATGGATTTTATGTTGTTCTTAAGTTTTTCATTAAACTTTTTAATTAAAATTGCAATGGCAAACAAATTTGAAGGAATTGGATTTTGAATCAGATCAGATAAAGCCTTATCGGCCTCAATCACCTTCTGTGCTTGCAAAAAAATGCATAAACACTCTCCAATTCTTGATGAACATTGAAAACTCAAATCCCCTCTATTAATTTGCAAAAATTTAAGAATAAACCCATAAACAGTTCCAGCATCAAATGAACCCTCACTATTCGGTATCTTCTCATTGAAATCCATAAGCTCTTCGATAATAATCGGTTCTGCGGGAATAATTCGGCTTTTTTCGGATAAAACCCTTAGTTTTTCAACATATTCATCCATGAAAATGGTAATGACAATTTTAGCTATTAATGATAATAAAAATATACTGTTGATTAAAGCATTTATTATCAAAAAAATGGAGTTACTGGAAATTAACAGGAAAAAAAACAGCTTTTTGGAAGACAGGTTCAAAATGATAATTCAAGAAGAAACTGAGAAACTGTTAAAAGATGCCATATACGATGAAAAAAACAACAAAACTCTCTGTGATTCCTTAATCAGCAATATTCTCACCAAAATACAAGCTTTTGATTCCGACAAGCATAAATTTTTGACTCATGCCCTCATTACAAGCGCTGAGAACACCGACTTCAACTGTTTGAGTCTTAACATGTGGGATGAAGATTCCGACTCATATATCGTCCATGATTACACAAACGGAGCGATTCGTTTAGTTTTTACACTTTTCATAGTGTTGTGATTAATTTTCATTCAAAGTCATTAAATGCTTTGGTTTGTTTTTATATCCATGAGTAGGAGCTGCTACCCAGTTAGTGGTCGCTTATCGGATCCAAGTGTTGGTGTTCTTGATATATGTGATGTTACATTTATGTCTCTAACTTCTGATTATGGAGGTGCTATTTACTTATCTGGAAGTGCAACCCAAGTTTTTACTGTAGAGCGATGCTCCATGGTTCATTGTCGTGCTGGAAGTATTGGAGGTGCTATTTATGCTGCTATCTCTCAGGCATCTATTAATATTTCTAAGGTTTGTGGATTCGATTGTGCTTCAGGTACTGGAGCTTATGCATACTTTTCCGCTGGCGGTTCAAAAACTTTAGAGTTTAATATGGTATCTCTTAACAGGTGTCCCATGAGTGATGCGGGGACACCTTATTATCCATTATTACTTAATTATGGAAATCATATTTTGAACTCTTGCAATGTGAGTTATGCCTATTTTTCTCATGTCACAGTAAAATTTGAAATCTCTAGTAGTGTGAAAACAACTATGACTAATTTCGAAAGCAATTTTGCCTCGAACTCTATTGTCATTTGGGTTTGCTCTGTTTCAAGTTTAAGCCAGTTTTCATTGTCCAACTTTATAAACAACACTCAAATCAATCTCGTTCATGGAACAATACATTTGAGCGGATCTCAAGGAATAATGACTGATTGTTGTTGTTGTAAGAATAATTTTCAGTTGTTTCAACTCGATTCAGGTTCTTCATTGACTGTTGTTAGGTGTGTTTTAAATCATGATCCAAATTTGTTATTTGATAGAGGAGTTGATACTTCAAATAATAATGTTATTTTGCTGACATCATCATATGTATCAAATGCCCTTCTATTGTATGGTACACATTGGTGTGAAGCAGCAGTGAACTTACCTGAACGTTCTCGAAATTGGATTCCTGATAGAAAGATTTCTTTTATGATTGCATTTTTTATAAATACATAATAATTTACTACATGACTTTTGGTTTTTTGATTGGGTAGTCTAATGCTTCTTGGGCAATTCTCATTAGATCTTCAATATCATCAATTCTTTCAGAATTTTGGGATTGGTCTTTTATATTGCTGCATTCTGCTTCTAAATACTGCACATCCCTTCCCAATTTCTCAATTTGTTGCCTTTTACCCTTGATTGTTTTCATAATGATATTAATTCTATCTTGTTTTCCTTTTATGGAATTTTGTTCTTGTGAAGATAATACCGAACCAGATTGCCTCCTCTGCGTTTCTTTTGCAATTCTACTCTGATTAAACGTAATTTTGTTCTTTTCGTCAATTAACTGATCTAAATATAAAAGCAAACCAATATTTTGTTCAGAATATTCTTCTATCTCGATTATCGTGTTATCTCTTGCTTCGATTTCATCCCTTAATGTTTGAATGCGCTTATTCTTCTCTTCCCAGGTATCGACAACCTGTTTTTGGGATAGTTCCCAATCACTTTGGAATGCATGTGTGATATTCTCACACTGTTCAATATCATTTACCCTTTGGTTAAGTACACTAAGCTTTTCGGTCAAATTAGGCGGTATTCTCTGAGATATTGCCGATTTTGGATAATTAATAGTCAATCTTTTTGATTTGGGGGTGGTCATTAGGGTATCCTTATGACAATAATCAAACTTAATTTTGCTTTTCCTCTCCAAAAGCTGGTTTCTTCTCTTGGTGTTCAATCTGTCCTGATTATCGATGTCACACACATCAATATCGCCAAAATTCACTTCCCTTGATTGCCATGAATCTATAAAACATTCAATTTGAGCAATATGTTGTATTTCTTCATTAAAATTCGGAACTGGGCACTGTAATATGGCTTGGAATTTTGAACAGTGTCTATCATAAGCACCAATGCTAAACTTAAGATCAAAAATAGATTCTTCAATTACTCTCTCATCATTTTCAAGCCTCAGATACTCTTTTTCAAGTTCAGTTTTGCGATTCTCATTATCAACAAGTTTTTTGACTTTTTCATTGACTTCACAAGATGTAATTGCCACATTTTCTTTTAATAAAGCAATTTCATCATTTTTTTGACATTCTCCAAGCTTTGCTTCCAGTAATCTCGCATAATCTTCAAGTTCTTTCTTTAAACTCAAAACTTCTGCGATTTTAGCCTCGTAATCAGATATGAACTGTTGATTTTTCGTCTGTGTTGCAAATAATTCTTTTTCCTTGAGTCGAATCATGTATCTTCTATTCTTTAAATCCGATTCTTTCTCTAAGAGCATTAAATGCCTCTCTCTATTATCTTTCATCGTTGCTTCTTTAAAAATAATCGAAGAGCGCAAAGCTCTATATCTAGATTCAAGATCACCTTCCAACAAACTCATTAAAAAATGTTATGAAACAATTTATAAATCAAAAGAAGAAACAAAATCGAATTCTATCATATTCCTATCCATTTGATCTCCCTCGAGCTTTTCAAATACCATTGATATTGACTTATCACTGTCGTTTTTCTCAGTAGTTTTGGTATCCGTGTCATTATTCTCATTATTTCCATCTTTCATATCATAATTCCTCTTCTTTCTCGAAACTGAGCATTTATTATTCTTCAATTGTAGAGCAACCATATGATAATGCTGCTTCTGCGGTTCTGGAAGGTTTCTCCATATTCCAGATAGCATAGAGGTGATTTCAAATGTTTTAGATTTTGGATTGAGCTTTGTCAACATTGGTCTGTTTTCCAGGCAAAATATTTGGAAAGGATCAAGAACGAACCTCCGATACTTTTTGATCTGAGATCCAGAGTTTTCAGAGTTTTCGCAATTCTTTTTTCCCAAACTGTTGTCTTGGTTCCACTCACTCATTTTCTAATGCTTTCAAAACTTGAGGTATATTCAAATTATTTGTGTTGATTTGACTTCATCATTTTTTTGTCCTAATATTTCTGAAGAATATTTTTTCGATATAAAAAGTGCAATTAAAAACCCCATCGCATGGTTGCCACTTTTAGTTTACTTGAACGATTAAAAGTGCCATTTCAAAGATTGTGAGAATTCCCTTTTTTGTGATTATTGGACATGAAAATTGTAGAACACAAGCATTATCATATGATCTATAAGGAGTCTCCATTATTGTTGGAAACATGGTGGAATCAAGTGTTTCTAAGAGAGATTGGATTGGGGTATTTGGAATTGTTGGGGAGAATGTTGCTTTGATTGTGGAGCCGATTGTTTCACAAATTGTTGGATTTTGTGGGAGAATGGGAGTTTCTTTGGGAAAATCGGCATTACAATGATAAGATTCGAAATATTTTAGGTTATATGTCGAGTACTTTATGAATGACACATTCGACATTTGGACATTTCCCGATGTTGTGGTCCCTGAATGCGATAAAAAACATCCATTTAGATAATGTGTGCCTGAAATTTTAAATAAAGTGCCTGTATTTGAATCAAATATACAATAATTCATTGTGTATGTTCCTGACCATTGGATTACTATACCTTCTGTTGGACTTGAATTATGAACAACATTAATAAAAGAAAAAAGCCCAGTATTTCCATATATTTCAATAATCCCTCCATAATTTACATTATTGTTGGAAAAAGTACAATATGAACAATAAAAACTCGATGGGTACCAAATTCCAATCCCAGAATAGTATAGAGCTTTATTGAGAGAACTATTTGTATTGTTAACATATTGGATTCCATTTTTGATCATAAATACTTCTTCGCCAATGGTTATATAATAACAAGATGTCAAAGAAACATAAGAGACACTGCTTTTTTGTGATGAATCAATAAAACCAAAATTGCCCATTGAATCTGCACTGCATTTTGTCCCACAAATGTAATTCAATTCAAACAACTGTGATTGAAAAAATATGGCACCTCCTGAACCCGAACACTTACACAAACAAAACATTGAGTACAAAATAATAAGGTAATGATTTGGGCTATTTATATATATAACCCCTCCATCACCACTATATTTTTCATTTCTAAAAAAGGAACAATCAGTGATATTAACACTGAAATCAGAATATGATCGCCCAGAAGCTTTTATTAAATCAATGCAATTTTCATTTCTAATAGTAAAACTCTTTAAAGAATGCGCTTCCTTGATTATCCATCTTGATAAAATCAATAACATAAATGCTATAATTTTTCTTTCAATTATGATGCTTATAAACGTTTATATTGGCAATATTTACTTAACAATCATTCTTTATTCCTTGTTTGCGAAGGGTCCTTCAAATTTCTTGCATTGCGGATGACATCTGTAAGGTCAATATATCTATTTTTAATGAACTCAAGCATCTCTTTTTCTGATAGCAACTTCTCTTGTTTTACAGAAGGCTCTTCAAAACAACCCACCCTTTCTAAAGCTCTCCTATATACTGCCCTTAATGATGCTTTGATAGTAGCAAGCTCAATTTCTTTTTCTTTGGTTCTTTGGATGTCCTTAATCACTTGTGCTTTTTTATATTCGTTTAATCTTTTGGCCTGGGCAACACGATTAAGAGCTTCATTGAATTTCATTGTCCGATCAATGAGATATGATTTATGTGTGTCTAAAATGACAGCCTCTTTGGATGAATTAGATCCAAATTGACTCAATAAAAGCTGGAATTTTGCAAAATATTCTTGGTTTGTTTCGGATATCGACTGGAATCGAGACAAAATGCTATCGATAGTAGAAAAAGAAGGGCACTCTATTACTACACTCTTTAAATAACTCGAATACTGCCCCAATATTCTCAATTCATCTTTTAGTGCATCATTTTGCGCTTTTAAAAACTGTTCTTCTTCCAATAATACTCTCGTTCGGTTTTCAATCATGATTATTTTGTGTTCTTCTTCTTTTTGTCTTTTGATGGATTTTTCAAGCTCCCCATCATGGTGCTCAGCAAATTCTTGCAAATATTTTCTTTGTGCGTTAAGTTTCTCTTGCTTTTCTTCGACTTCTTTCTTTCGACCTTGGAAAGAATCTTTCCATTCATCAAAATTATTTTTAGCCTTTTCCAGCTCGTTATTTGAAGAAACCATTTCATTCTGTTTGTCAATAAGTTTTGGAGAAATCTTGTTTTGTCCCAAAAAATTTGTACTCATAAATTTGTGTTTGATATCCTCAGGCTATATCCATAACGTTTTTTTATTACAAAAGATTGGATTTGGAAAACATTTTTCTATCAAATAAATACCCTTCAGCCAAAAAAATCGACGTTTGTTTTCAAATATCTTAATGAGTTTTTATTCACAAAGCATTTGGCAAATGATTGTTTGGTTCTTAGGTCTTCAAAACATTGTTTTTGAACCAGATGTTTGTACTATCAAAATCAGATTAAGGAGGGAGTGTCAGAATTCTACTTCAGATTTGTTTCGTTCTTATTACAATTCTAATGTTAGCATAAATGGGTGTTTATTTTCACGAACAGTATTATTTTCAGGGGATGGTGGGATTATTTATATAAGCAACAAAGTATTATTGATTTCAATAATAAATACAGTATTCTATGAGTGTTTTTCTTCAAATAATGGAGGAGCAATATATTCAGATTCGATGAATTCTTCCCTAAAAAATATTTGTGCAAATAGATGCTCTGCTAAAACATACCAGTTTGCATTTTTATGGGAGTTTAATACAAATATTGTACAATTTTTATCCATGGCTTTCTGTTCAAATGATTCAATTGGAGATTATTCGACCCGATTTGATGGCGGAAATCAAATTATTGAAAACACAAACAGTTCTATGAATAATATAAAACAGATTTCTGGGATTGGAACTCTTAATCCGCTTTCCTTTGCTTGTTCATATTGTCATTTTTCAAACAACCAAGTGAGTTCAATTGTTTGTGTATATTTTTATGGTAAATCTGGAACAATGCATCATTCAAACGTTATTCATAATAACAGTCCTTCATGGGGAGTAGTAAGCGTGAATAATTTGGGATCATACTCAATGGAGTATTGTATACTTTGTAATAACAAAAATGTGCTTTTTTGCGTTAGGACAACTTCCTTACAAATAATGGATTGTTATATCTCCCATGAAACCTCACTACTGTCTACATCAAAATCGGTTTCAACAATCAATATTTCTTTCACTTTAACAGAAATCTTTAATCTTCAATTCTTCAAATCTCATTCCTGCAATGCAGATAATCCTATTCAAAATAGTACCCCGTATATTTCAATAACTAATATGGTAAAAAATCCGACACAATATCATAAATGGTTTCTTACTCATGTCCTTTTGATTCCAATAATTTTTTAAACACATCATATGATTCTATTGTTTCAAAAACATTTTTGGGTCTCTAAAATCAAATACTAACAGACCAAAAGCTCATCAAAGCGATTGGATGGGTTTGAAATAAAACAAAATTGGAAAATTATCCTCACACAACTGTGATAGCTATTGTATAGTTTATTCATAATACTTTCATAGAAAGAATGATATGCCTTCTTATGATTTTAGAACGAAATACTGATTCAATTAGCATTTCAGGATTCTTCAATCAACCAATAAATCAATGGGAGTTTAATTACGAGAGAATATATATTGATTCATGTATTTTCTATGGAATCAATAGTAATTGTTGTGTATTTTTTGAACAAAATGCTCAGAAAACAATAATAGATGTTTCTTTCACCAGATTTGTTAATTGTATTGTTGAATATGCCACATCATGCATTGTATTTATATGCCATTTGGGCGATATAACTATAAACAAATGTTGCTTTAGCAAAAACCAAGGGAAAATACCTGCTATTGCCCTTATAAATGGTAATAATTGTGAGATATTATCAATATCTGCTACAAGATCATCGAATCCGAATTCAGGATCATTGTTTTCAATTGTATCAACTAATTCTTTTCAACAAAACAACAATATTTCAGATTCATATATAACGAATGTTTTCTATATCGAATCTAATAATTCTTCTTTTGCTCTATGCTACTATCAGAAGTTAACAATTCCGAATTCGGAGATTTTTGAATTAAATGGAATTCGCCATCAAATTAAGTTGAGTAATTTTTTGAATATCACATCAAAGAGTATCTTCTTTTCCGGAAAATATTCTGATGCCTATGTAGAGTTTTGTATCTTTAATGATTGTTCTTTTATCAGTCATTCCGTGGGTTTCCATTTTATAACATTTGCGAATTGTTTTAACAACAATCAGTCAATAAGCACAACTAATGGGGTAAATTATTCAAAAAATCATAGTACATATCAAATCAATGCCATTGATTGTTCCATTTGCGTATATAGGTTAAATAAAACTTACTATCTCCAGAATATGACAAGGGTGTTTGATCTAAATGAGGTGGATTCAATATATATTAGTAATTGCTATTTTGGTGATCTTATATGTAAGGAAAACGGTGCTGCCATATACATAAATTTCTATGCATTTTCTCTTCAAATTTCCTTATCTTCTTTTGTTAATTGTTGCTCATTCTCCAAACAAGAGGTAAATACTGGTGGTGCTATTCATTTTTCTGTGTATGATGGAAGATTTCTATTAAAAAATGTATGCGCTAAAGAATGCATTTCTAACAATGGATTATTCTTATATTTAGATATTGATACAAACTCTTCATATTTAAATAGCACATCAGTGTCACAAAGCCATCATAGTATTGCAACAACAACATCATATGCGATCATTGTGAAGTCCCAATGCGACATTAATATTAATTGTAGCTATTGCTACGTATTCAAGGGCTCTTTTGGATTAATGGATTCATATGATATATATATTGATTACTCTGAAATTATAAATTGCCTATCTAATGAATTGATTCTAAAAGGGATCTCAGCAGATATATCATGGTCAAATATTATTAATAATTCTTTTTCGGGAAAATCTTCTATTTTTGATAATAATGGGATGTACTCATTCTGTATTTTCGACTCCAACAAATATCCGATATTCAAAAATGATGTATCAACAATGGTAAAGTACTGTTGTTTTGATCAAGAACCTAATTTTACCAACCATGTAACAATTGGACATTATATAGTTGGAAAAACGCAAACATATAACTTAAAGCATAATTTTATTCAAGCAGAATGCAAAATCATAACGAAACAAAATAATGATTCAATTCTCTCTCAAATTGTAGTAATTTTATTATTCATCTCAACAATTTCATTATCAATATATTTTTATGTTCATCTTAAATCATTGAAAATAGATTACGAGGAGCATATAGTTCTAACAAAGAATGTCATAGAGGATTTTGGTTAGTTATCTGACTAAAGAAATTATTCATCAAAAAATCAAGCTGTTGATCAATATTGCTATTTTGGATTCTGTGATTAAACAACTTCAGTTCAGGAAGTGCTTCAGAAAACCCATTTCTTATATAATCCATTCTTTCAGGTTTTGAACAAGATAATGAACATATATTCCCTAATGATATGATAACCAATTCAGCAAGATCTGCTGCTCCTAATTCCATTGCCAATATCAGAGGAGTAAAAACATTCAAATCTGGACTTGGCTGGTTTAATAATAAATCAATACTAGTCTCTGTTGCATATGCTATTGAATAACATAAGCAATATAATAAATTCGCTTTCGCTTTTAAAGAAAAATCATGTATTTTCGACAAAATTGCCCAAAAATGCCCCTCTCCAATGATTCGAATGGCTAAATCGGGGTTGTTGTATGCATAATGCCTTAATAAGTATGCCTCAGCTGCTTGTTTTTGGGTATTAAATCCTGTAAGCACCCGATGAATTATTTTGTGATATGGTAAGCAAAACTTTTGAGGATACTTATTCATAAGATTAACAAAAAATATGCAGCTTTTAACACATATCTCTGGATTATAACTAAGAAGTTTATCCCTCACTAATTCAAATAATCCATAGCAAAACTCTACAACAGGAAATATTTCCAACTGCACCATGTCAGTTAAAATATGCAAAACCATGCTGGTTATATCATCATTGTTGGCTTTTATTGCTTGTTTCATGATCCTAATAATGCACACAGCTTCATCTGGGTTCTGTAAGGACCATAATTTAGCATCGATAATGTTCAAATAATCCAATAGAATCTCATCTTGTGATATGTATCCATATGAATCATTCAGTTTAACAATTGAGTATTTTTCCAAAATTGTTTGCCTAATTTCGTTATACATAGGGCTTCTAATAATTGTTGATAAAATAGTTATATAATAATTTTGTGAATTCCCAAAATCATTGTAGGATTGATCAATAAATCCAGCTAATATTGAATTGTCCTCAAAAAATTCCGAAAAACACACACCAATATCGATAAATTGAGTTATAAGTCGAGATGAAGATGATTTTATCCTATTTTCAGTCGTTCTGAGAAATAAATCAAGGAAAAAAGATGGCAAATTGCTTTTTTGTATAATACAAAGAATTGAATCATCATTTTTTTCGCATATTAAAGATAATTCACTCATATAACCTAATAATTCAAAAGACTTTTTATAATTATCAAGCTTATTAATTATCTTTTCCAAGCTTTCGATAATTGTATCTCTATCATCACCATGAATTTTTTCACGAGAATGATGAAGACACACAGGGCTTTTATAGCTCAAATCATCCATAATTAACAAACAACTATTTTTTAATCGGCCTTGGACAAGAGAACCCAGTTCTCATGAAATCGCTATGAATAGCATCAATTGTTTCTATTATTTTGGTCACAGCTATCTTGTGCTCTGAACTTTTATCCGGTTTGGGTGCATTTTCGGAATATACAGTTGGAATTCTGGCTACTCTCTTTTCACCAATATCATGTTTCACATTATCAGCTACTGTAAGAAAGTTTTTGATTGGGTCATATCCAAATGTGTTCAATGGAAAATCTTCCTGTTTATGATAAAACTCAAGAATTTCAGGTTTTTTGTCCCAAATTTCGTATAATTGAAGATTCCTATTCACAATATGTCTATTAATAATTCTCTGTGTGGTTTTCATTATAGCATTTGCTTTTTTGGATAGAATATCACTTTTTTCTGCATTTCCTTTTCGAACAAGCCTTCCCTTTTGTTCAAATGCATCTCTAGTTCCGCTAAGCTTTAGTGCGTTCTGAATTAAACCCGTTTTGGTATTCTCATGGAAAAGTACATCGCTTCCGTGTCTATCCAATTCTTTGTAATGCCCTTCAAGCTGCATTGCATTGGTTAGTTCATGTGTGGCTGTTGTACTATTAACATAAGGTATAGACTTAAGCTGAGGGATGAGCTTCTTTGGGATAAGTCTATGAGATTTAGGAGACAAGAGTGACCAAACTAATTGATGAAAATAGTTCGAATTAGATGACGGAAACCCTGTGAGTAGTATACGTACCCCTTCTTCAACAGTTTCAACAAAGCGATGATTGAATGCTAGTTCTGTTTCTGAAAATTCTCCAATAATTAGTTGTAGGAGAGTGGCACTTATAGCAATAGACCAGTAGTCAATCAACCTTTCATTAGCTACGCTAGATATAATTGAAAGCTTTTTCCGAAGATCTGAAAACTGAACAGAAAGTCGATCGTATAACTGTTTATACATAACGTGTATATCTTTTTCTATCTGTGATGGATCAACAATATCAAATAGAATTACCCAAAAAATATATTTAGAAATCTCAGTTAGCTCATTACTCTGCATCAAATCCATATACTGAGAAATAATAGGCTTCAAAGATACTAACCTTTGAATACGTTGATTATATACAAAATTAAATGAAAACAATGATGTTCCAAAATCAATCTGATTTAAATTATAGGACCGGCGCAAAATATCTACAATTCTGGAACCCACGTCCATGGGAGCAAACCATTTCACCCTAATTTCTCTTGATTCCATTTGTACGTTTAAAAATAAACAGACTCTAAGAATTTATCCATTCAAAGTCAAATTCGGTGTCATTAATACTCCTATTCTTTCTATAATAAGGTTTGATTGGCAAATTCTTAGGCTTGATTTTCTCCATAATCCACAGGAGTTCATCTTTGGATAATTTTTCGAGGTTCTCATTGATTAAAACGGTTGCCCATTCGGAGTTGGGGGCATATTGTATTACTTGATTATGGATACCAGCAATATAAAAATCATGAAAATAATAAGAAAAAACTTTGCTATCAAAGATTTGATTATCAAAAATGTGTGACGATATATATTTAACACATGCATTCTCGTATTCCATAGGAAAAACTTGCTGGAATTGAACAAGAACATTTAGAACTGCTACAGCAAAGTCCCTTTTGGATATAAAATTATGAATTAAATCAAAGTTCATTTGGTTATATATCAAAAAAACAAATTCAGTAAGCATTATCTTTGATATTTGGCAAACAAGCTTAGTAAAACCAAGAGGAATTGTTAAATTTTGATTAACTGATATTTCGAATCCCTCAGTGGACTGAATAATAGTTTTGCTCGAATTTCCCAATATATCAATTAAAAATGACAAAAGAGATGGATTTCTTACATTAATAGCCCTCTTTTTGATTCTATCAAGAAAATTAGCTCGCAAAATATAAATAACATCATTCAAGTTTTCTCGAAAAACATCTTCTATAAATTCAATTGATAAAACATTTTGCGAAAAATCAATAATATCAAGTATTTGAAATAGAACGCCATATTCATGGTTATTGATCAGATTTGCTGTACGATGGGTACAGATAGCTTTAATGGCAGAATAAGAAAACATAGGAGGTTCTAATATTGAGAATTCCTCCATATTAATTCTTATAATTCCGTCACGACAAAAATATGTTTTATTTGGTGAATACAGGGAAAAATCTGCCTTCCATGATGAAAATGGAAAATCAAGATCAAATGGAATCATATTTTTAATTGTAAGCGATGCATCAGGAGATTCAAATATTTCTTCAAAATCCTTTAATCTTCTGACCATAACAGCATTGAATGATATTATATGGAAGAAATTTGACTGGAGATAAGAATAACTTATCGCTTTTATAATTTTATAGGAATTGTCATCAACCAATGTCACTTCTCGGCTTCCCATTGATAAAGACAAATCAATAAATTCTGTAATAGACATTTTTCTATAATGAAGAATAATTTCATACCAAATTAATCTTTTTAAGGAATGTGAGTGAAGTAATAATATGAAGGAAGAAAATGTATGATAATCAATATATAATGACTTTGTTGGATCTATTGTATCTGTGTAAAGATATAAGAAAAGATCATATACATAGCTTTCAGGGAAGTCAAGAAAAGAGTGACTCCATCCATTTAGGATTCTATTATTAGCCACCTCTATCTCTAAAGCATATTTTGAATATATAATATATTTTTCCAGAGGGAATGGATTTTCCGAATGAAATATAAACAACTTCTCTCTTCTCTTGAATTCTTCAGTATTATTAAACTCAGTAATATGTTTGTATAAGCTTTCTATTTTTTCCATTAAAGATATAGATATTTGGTTATCTTCAGAGACACAATGGGTGTTGATTTCTTTGGTTTCGAAAGTCTCCCTGGAGAATATTTCTTCAAAAGAAATCATAAAACAATTATTATTAATAGACACAAAACTATTATTGGTTTGAAAACCACCATTGATAATGAGATCCTTTGAGGATAATGATATGGTATGGTAAGACACATTTGGAATAAACTTTGAGAGCTTAGGTTTAGCAAAATTGGATGTTTCAATATTATAATACTGTAGTCTCAGTAATTCGGGCTTCATATTCGATACATAGCCAGCCAAATTGCTGTTAATAAGCTCACCACACAAACATTTATCCATTCCTCCAACAAAAACGATACATGTTTTATTGGATGATACTCGATATGGGAAAATGACATGCCCAAATAATGGGTTCCTTAAACTATCCGAAGTTTCCACTAAAATCCATTGAAATGGTGGATTAGATTTGGTGTCAAGCTTCCAAAATGAACACTTGGAATTGCTCGATTTGCAGAGATATATGAATCCATTTAAAAAAGCCATTGATGGGTTCGAATACTTCTGTGAGGGGCAATCAACTGTTGGTATTGCTTCCCATTTCCTATTATCACGCCTAAATTTCCATAAATCGCACTGGTTAATCCGTTTTGAGTCGATTCCTCCATATAACCAAACACAATCATGGATGTCATCATAACATGATGCCGAAAAGGCTCGTGGTCCTGGATAAATCGCATTTAAAGGCAAAGAAACATTAAATTTCGGGGTTTTTGAGTTAAGAATCCATGTCATGATCCTTGTTTGTCCAGACACCCATTTTAATATTGTTTCCTTTTTTTTATCATATTCGTACATTATCCCGCCATATAATATAATAGTGTTATCCTTTTCTATGTATGATTGACATGATCCGCTGACTTGACAATTATCAATAACAAAATCGCTTTTTGTTGGAGATTTTGAGTACAAAGATATTTTATATCCAATATTACTCAAAGATAAATGCACAGACTCGTGATTTACATTTTTTTCGTTTAGGTTTTCATCATCACATTTGTATCCACCAAAAAGGAAAACATTCCCATTAAAAAAAAAACTATTTCCCGCAATAATGTTGCTTTTTTTGGGTAATGATATGTTTATACAAGAAAAAGACCTCATATTTTATAAACAATATAGCCACAAATAAACTTACTATTTTATCAGTGACCAGCTCAAGATAGAAGGCGCAGATTCGGCCTTTTTTAATGATGACACAGGGTTTGCTAATTCCATTAATCTTTCACCAACTTCTACTACGTCAAGCATGAATTTTTTCTCAAAACTAAGACATGTGAAAACAAGAGCTTCTAATTTGATACATAACTGCAGGTGTTCTTCTGATGTTAATGATGAGAAAATGGTATTCTTCATCGCAAAAGCTGACAGCAAAACAAAAGACGAAAGGAATGTTTCACATGGCATCCTTTCTAATATTAAAAAAAATAGGGTTTCGCTCACCATTTCTTTCGCTGCCACAATATCAATGAGGGTAAGTGCTTTAATAAGGCAAAAATACTGATCTGGTAGCCTAACAAAATCAAGTAGCTGCAATAGCCGCATAGCCTCAATAATTGCATCCTGAGATGAAGGTAAAAAAGTTTGAATTAGATTACTGAATGATGGTAGAGAAAGTTTCTCATGTATGGAATTCATAAATGAATTCCATCGATTACAAAATGAAGTTAACCTACGGGTAATTCCTTGTGGAATTCTTTCGATGATAGACTGAGAAGAAATAAGAAGAAACAGTTGTTTGTATCTTCTTGTCCTAAATACAGTGGCATACTGATAATACAAACTCGGTATAGATTGAGAACTTTTTGGTGGAAATGTTTGGATAATGGGAATTAATGCATCTTTCATTAGAATAACATGATGTGTTGATAGAGTCGATTTCCACCTCCTTAAACGATTCAGTAGGAGTTTTCTATCAGTTAATATTTCGAAAAATGTTGCTTCTTGGCCCGAACCAATTGGAAATAAATAAAAACCTTTTGTTGGATGCTCTTTCATATATATTTCACAATTGAACCAATAAAACCTTTTCTTCGGGGGATAATCACAAAAATCAGAAAAACACATTGATAGTGGTAACAAGTTGGAATCATTAATTGCTTTGGCAAGCAGGTATGAATCGTTAACACATACAAAATGGGTGAAGGGCTTTTTGCTTTTGCTGAGTTCAAAGGGGGGAATGGAAAAAGAACCAGAGGAATGCTTAATAGCATCAATAAATATTAGCAATTCAATATCACATTTTTCACAAAACAAAAGGATCTGATCTAAAAAATCCCTCTTTGTCTGACTTTTGAGCTTTTGCCCCCATGATAATGCTTGAAGAAACATAAATCTCTTAAAAAATAAATCAAAAATAGTGCTTGAAGACCATTTCAGTTCAATGAGTTTTTGAAGTATCAAAATGATGGGTTGAGGAAGATACAATAAATTTTTCGAACAATACCTCATAAATGTAGCAGAATACTCAGAGAGTATCAACGAGTAAGCATTACCATCTATTAATTGTGTATCGATTGAAAAAGGTATAAAAAACTGATCGAGAGTTCTATTAACATATGGAGATGTAATCCCTGAATGGAAAAATGGTATAAGAATTTTTGTTGCTCTTTCGATGCTAGAAATCTCCAAAAAAAATAAATAAAACTTAAGAGAATGTTGAATCATCTCTTCTGAAGAAAAAAATCCATATACAGATGGAATTACAGAAAATGCAAAGTGGTCGAGTAAGCATGGTTCAACATTTTCATTAATTATATCAGCAAATATTGCAGGATTAATTATAATATGGTGAATCAATGATGAAGCAGATTGTACCAAATTAGTCATCCCAATTAATGACTTCAAAATAGGAGGAAATAATAATCTGGAGTTTACAGGATCAAGTGGTTGTGCTATAGTACTATGAAGGTTTGCTGACAAATAATAATGCATCGTAATTGCCCTTTGAGATAATAGAATCAGCTCTTGAGTTTTATGGATTTTTCTTTGATACTTTTCTAGCAAGGATAAAAATACACGAGGAATAGTATCGTTGGAACCAGATTCGGCTGTATTAGGAAGGAATTTATATATTTTTTGTGCTTGATTTGTCAAACCGATCCCTCCCGATTTATAGGTTGTTGGGGTTATGTTTAAAGTTCATCAATATTTCTAAAGAGGGCCAATTTGTTCGGACTGATAGTTGAATGTACATATTTTTTCTATTGGCGGGATCCTTCAATGATTCACATACTGCATTGTTCATGATATTTCTCATACAATAATTAATCAAAAAACAGCTAATGAATGTGCTTTTTAATCCTCTTATGACTTATTCTCCTCCTTTACTCTTGAGGAATTCTTTAGCTCTCCCATATGCGATTCCCAATGGAGTTTTTCCTTGATTGTCTTTTGAATTAATTTCAGCTTTTTGATTAACTAGATATTCAACAACATCAAGATGACCTTTTTGAGCAGCTAAATGAAGAGGAGTCCAATTATTCATATCATTTATATTTATATCAGCTTTTTGATTAACTAGATATTCAACAACACTAAGATGGCCAATTTGAGCAGCTAAATGAAGAGGAGTCTTATCATATTTATTTTTTGCATTTATATCAGCTTTTTGATTAACTAGATATTCAACAACACTAAGATGATCATTTTGAGCAGCATAATGAAGAGGAGTCCAATTAAAAATAAAAACTCAACATCATTATTTTTTGCATTTATATCAGCTTTTTGATTAACTAGATATTCAACAACACTAAGATGGCCAATTTGAGCAGCTAAATGAAGAGGAGTCTTATCATATTTATTTTTTGCATTTATATCAGCTTTTTGATTAACTAGATATTCAACAACACTAAGATGATCATTTTGAGCAGCATAATGAAGAGGAGTCCAATTAAAAATAAAAACTCAACATCATTATTTTTTGCATTTATATCAGCTTTTTGATTAACTAGATATTCAACAACACAAAGATGACCATTTTGAGCAGCATAATGAAGAGGAGTTATGTTACCATAATCTTTTGCATTAATATCAGCTTTTTGATTAACTAGATATTCAACAACACTAAATTGACCATTTTCAGCAGCCCAATGAAGGCATGTTCCCTGGTATTTAACAGTATATAAATCGGCTCCATTTCTTAGTAGAAATTCAAATATTTTCATGCAGCCTAAGACACCAGCATAATGAAGTGGAGTCCAATCGGACAATAAAATGCAATTCCTATTGCTTTTACATTGATATCCGCGCCATGATTAACTAGATATTTGACAACACTCAAGTTATTGCATAGAACTGCTGAATGAAGGGGAGAATTATTAATCAGTAAGGTAAAAAAGTATCATCCTTTGCTTCAATATCAGCTCCATGGTTAACCAATAACTCAACAGCACTAAGAGAATTCTTAAAATTACCCAAATCAGGATAATCATCAAAATGTTCTTGATTAATACATTCTTGATTCCTAACCATTTTATCAACTAAAATATCATAATGCTGCATAACAGCTATGTGAAGAGGAGTCCTATTGAACCAAAAAACTCAAGAATTTTATTTTTGGCATTAACATTCATCATTTGATTTAAAAGATAATTCATTACACAAAGACTACCATTACAAGAAGCAATATGAAGTAGAGTATCATTATTCTGAAATTTTGCCTGGATATCAGCTCCATTATCAACTAAATATTGAAAGACACAAAGATGATCTCCAAGAGTAGCCATATATAGGGGGCTATATTTATCATTATTAATTGAATTTACATCAATTCCTTTTTTTATCAACAATTCAACTATTTCAAGATGGCCGTTTTTTGCTGCCTGATGAAGTAAATTAATACCGTCCAATTTGGCTCCAACATCAAGGAGATATTCAAAAACTCTAAATTGATTGTGGGTTTCTGCTATATGAAGAGGTGTATAAAAAAAATGAAAAATTCAACACCACGATATTCTAATTCTAAATCAACTTTTTGGTTAACTAGAAATTGGACAATACTTAGATGACCATTTTTTGCAGCCAAACCAAGAAGTGAATTGAAATCTTTGTTTTTATAATTTATATCAATTCCATTTTCTAACATGAAAGTTAATATAGGTAGATGGCAAAATTCTACTGCATTTGATACAGTATCAGAATTCAAATGTTTATCGAATTCTATCAAATGCAATAGATCTAAAGAACCACTACATACAACCATTGAAACAACATAATCATTGAACTCAAAACCATTCAACAATAAGTGTTTAAAACATCTAATGGAACCAAAATAACCTGAAAAGGACAAAAGATCAAGGAAACCAGGTTTATTACTCCACTCAAATTGACTCCATTCGGCTTCTCTTTTCAATATTTGGAATTTAATCAAATCATCAATGACATCATACTTGAGACAATACTCAATACTGGAAGGACAAAACCCATACTCTATAATTTGGTCATTAAAAACTTCAATCTCAAAGATTGCCTTGTAATCATTAGATATCCCTATAAGGTTTTTGATTAAATCTGGGTAACATTCGATTTCTTTCCGAAAATATTTACAAAGCATAATGGAATGGCATTTGGTAACGAAACGAATAATTTCTTCAAGTACAAAAACACCTCTTTTGAACAATCGGTACACCAAAACTGGAAATTCTTTGGATTTCTCCAATATTTTTTGACGAAAACCCTCCATCCGACAATACTCAATGGATAGACTCACAGCTTGTTCAATTTTATGAGGACGTATTTTCGGTAACATGATAATCCTATCAACAACAAACCCAATATCATTAATAATAATCTCCATTCCATCTCCATAAAGAAAATTCTCAAAATCGATTCTCTCTTCCATAAAAAATGTCAAGTTTAAACTATTTTCAAATAATTGACAACTTTTTTGAAGAGGTATTTGACCCTATTGGGTCGAGATTGGGATATCAAAAATCCAAAAAAACTTGAAATTTTTCTTGGAAAATGATGAGAGTGCTAATTATAATAACAAATCTTGTTTAAAGGGGACAAAATATTTATTTGGTGTTTCATATTGATTCAACACCAATTTTTCTCATTCTGGAGATAATTAGGTCTTAATATTGTAACAATATTCAAGTTAATTTTTACTGGTGAAATATCAATCAAGGATTCATCACTGTGGCCCCATCGAATAAATATGATTAATAAATCCAAAACAAAACAGATGACAAATGATGGTAATTTTGATCACAATTTTTTTTTACTCTTGAAAGTCAAAGATGCTAAAAATTATAATATAAACATCAAATGACATGATATTACTTTATTTCAAGCAAATGATTGTCTAATGTTTCGATCAATTGATTGCTTTAAGTTAGAGTTTCCTCTAAAACATTTGGCAATTTTTAATTTGATAAAAAACTAAATGGCGTTTATAACATTGATCATTTTGATGAAGAAACCTTTGGAATAAAGGGGAAAACTGGAGGTAATACTGGCAAAGATGGGGCTAAGCTAATTCTAGGTCTGGGATTAGGATTCAAAAACGAAGATATTGATGGCAAAACCACCTTTGATTCATTTCCAATAGAATTTGAAGCCTCATTTTTCATTGAAGATAGGGTTAGTGCTGTTGGAACAGATCCGCTTGTACTTATTCTTGATGGCAATAGTTTTTCGCTGTCTCCAGAGTCATCATGTGTCATTTGTTTATAATGATATCTGCATTGAACATCACTTCGGTTTCCCATTTCTGATGCTATTTTTGTCCAACTTTTTGATCCATATTGGTTAACGAGTTCTAAAAGCAAAGATTCATCTTCTTTGGTCCATCGATCCTTTGATATACGAGGATCGAGACCCCTAACCCATCTTTGGCTGCACTGTGCTCTTGTTCTCCCATTACCAACAAAACTAGCTATTGTCTGCCAGTTGTCAAGTCCAAAGCGATGAATTCCCGCCAATAACCTTTGGTCCTCATAATCTGTCCAGGATCGGGTCTTTTTTCGGTCTGTTTGGGAATTCATCGGTGGCACTAAGAAAAAGTTTGGAATTGGGATATCTGTCGTTTGCAAAATGGTTGAAACACGGTCCAGTGGTTTTGTAGTCCCTAAAATGCCTTGTATCACCTTTGAAGCTTCAAAAAAGGGAGTGAGGTTGTTCAAAAAACCATCAAAAGCAGCTTCAATACTGTCTTTCTCTTCTTGAGTCATATCATCTTTGATCTCCGATGCATATGAGGTTGCAACTGCAAGCAGAGGCTTCTGAAGAACAATATCAACAGACATCTGTGCTCTATTTGAAAGTTAACTAAATAATTGAGAATATAATAATCGGAGAAAAGTAGTTTTTATTCAATATGGGTTATCAATTCTTTTACAAGAATCAATGATATCAGTCAGATTCTTATTTATTTACACATTGAATTCGATAAATTCTTTATATAATACCGGTTTCTCTGTGGGAATATGGTCTCAATTTATAAAGTTTTTGAGAGGTGTCATAAAGAATCGAGGGCAGTAATAAAAACTGTACAAAATTATATCCAATTACTTTTTCTTCTATGGTTTTGTATTGATTCATTTTCATTGTGAATATTGAGGGATTTTCTTTTGGTTTGAATCATCTCTGATGGAGCAAGAGCAAATTTTGGTAGTTTGTTTTTGTACTCGATGCCATCCATTTGAAAACAGTATCCTTGTGCTTTTTCGAATTCTAATAATTTGATGTAAAGCTTCTTTTCGTGTCTTGGAAGAATGTGTTTAAATCTCCAACGTATCTTATTATCTTTTCTGAGATCTGGGGTATTTTTCGACTGAAGATCTTCGTAGTCAGAAATCATTTGCTCCCTTTGTATTATCATTTCAATAATGGGCTGTGTCATTGTATATGCTCTTCTAATGCTTTTGAGAAGATCATTTAGATTGTCAAAAGTAATCTTCAAAGAATCATGGTTGTAAGCTTTGCTTAGGTACTCCTGTATTTGAGTATCAGAAAATTTAAGCTTTGTAGCCACTTCTTCGATTTGTTTTGATACTTTCTCAATCAAATCAGGAAGCTTTTCTTCAATTATCAAGCTAAGTCTATGGATCTCTGAATAGATATTTTGCAATGTCTGGTTGCTTAACTTAGTATTGGAGGCATTAAAATCTTTCCTTTCTTCATCAGAAATCCCTAAGAGATTCCATTTTTCTGTTAAAACAACAGCCATTTCAGCCATTTGACTTATTCTTACTTGCTTCTGGGCAATAAGATCATTTTCATATTCTTCTAAAGTATTCATTGCTTCTTCAGTGATAATTGAACAATTGAAAATCTCCTGAATTTGAGGATGGCATTGTTCGCCAATTGTATCAAGAATTTTTGTGATTGATTCTCTTGAAGCATCGGTATAAATATGTCTTCTGAGTGTCTCTTGTTCCATTTCATCAATTTTTTTGCCCATTTCAGCTATTCCTTGTTCCGATAAGTCATTAAATACAAAAACATCAACAGAATATCCCAAGTTTGAGCACATATCGCGGTATTTATTGGTTATTAAAGAGTGCTTTTCCTTTAAATATTCGTATTTTTCTTCTAGCTTGGAGATTTCTAGGTTGATTTCGTTCAACCTAGATTTCAATGAGCCAGTGTCACCAACACCAGAAATCGATGATATATTTTCTCCTATTGCTTCAACGATTTTACTCAGCAAATATTTGCGCTCGGAAATAGTTCTTTTATAATAATCTCGTTTCTCTCGAAGTTTCTCAATAAAACTCTGCTCAATCATTGATATTTCATCTCTATAGGTGGAAGTAGCCATATTTATTTCCTCCTCGCTCATCCCCATTTGGTTCCAAAGTTCAACAACTTGGGTGGGAGTAGTCAATGTCATGAATGAAAATATTTATTAATATGATGAAGCAAACTCATTTCTAAGCTCAGGAACATCAGTAAGCCATACTTTAGTCAATGTTTTCTTGATGTTTTTTATGGATCCGTTGCCTTTAGAGAACCCACCACACCAGAATAATTGATCATTGATGTATACTTTGGCATTCTTAACACCAATTTGGGTATCCATTTCCAAAGAATTGTAGTTCCATATTTCCATTTTGGTAATCTGTGTAGGGTTAAGAAGTTTGATTTCTATTGCTGGGTTTCCAAACCAATCTGTCTTCATGAGATATGGCTTAGCATTTGAAATCTTAACAATGGCTTTCTTGGGACGAAACAGATCTTTTGGATCACTTTTGGATGCACAATTCTTCAAGAAAACATCCTCGATTTCTTCCCATATAATCTGATTCGAAAATCCATCATATAAAGATATAGCATTCAACCCAATATTCTGATCCTTGTTGAAGTTAGCTAAAATCTCTACTCTAATAGTTTTCACATGAATAATAGGGCATTTTCCATGTTTGTCTGAGAAACCATTTTTTGATTGTAGATGAGGAAATAGCTCAGCAATGATTTTTGTGCTAGGTGATGGTGCTAACTTCTGAGAAAGATGTATATCAAGCCCAAAACCAAGAGGCATCTCCCCTTGATATGATAATCCATCAGAAGTCTTAATGAGAATATCTTTCACGCATGCTGTTTCATCAAACTTATCATTCCAAATCCTCAGGAATTTGATATCTGATTCTGATGGAACAATAGCAACAATTGCAATAGGGTCATTACATTCAGAATTCCATGGAATCGACCATGATTCGCCAGGTTTGGAATTAACCAAATTTCCATTAAAAAGGTTGGACAAAGGAGGATGTGCTTCAGTAATGGGCAAAATTGAAGAATAAAGAATAGGAACTCGCTGGAAATTCTCAGAAAAAATTATTATCGAAGATAACGCAATCCTGTTTGGGTTGCCCCAGTTGGATTTAAGGGTTATTCTAACATATTTGGCATTCATTTGTTCAGATTTCATGAGAAGAGATATGTTAGATTCAGACAGCGATGACTTCGAAGTTGGAATCGCTTTCCGAGAAGTTTGGCTCCCTGTTGGTGGAAGGGTTTTACTAGAAAAGAGAACTGATGCTGGTTTGAAGCCAATCATACTCTGCTTCTTTGGAACACCAAGTAGCAACTTTTTGCTCATCTTTTTATTCTTTGGCTTGAATTTTTTCTATATTCTAAAAGAAAAAACCATTGAATATTTGATAGAGCTTTATTTTTTTGTGAAAAATTGGACGTTATCTTCTCAAATTGGGTCAGATAATAATCACAATTACATATAAACAATTCTATATGTTAAAGTTAAGAAATTTCAATGCCTTAAACATAATTAAATGATGGTTTAGTAAATAATCATTCGGGAATTAACACAGAATTTTGTGTATCATTCTGAGTGCTTTCGTCTTCTTTGGCAATATATGAAAATCCATTAAATCGAGAACCTTGTATCGATGCCAAGGGGGTTGCCATTGAATCTGTTGGTGGCTCTGATGTATATGTTTCGTCGAAATTGGTGGGCATTGAATGGTCGATAATTGTGGGAACATAATCTGGCTTTACAAGTTTTTTCTCAATATCTTCTAGTTTCATTGATTCCCAAAATGGGTGGTTCCACAAATCATCCAAAGATGCTCTCCTTTTTGGATTCTTTGTGAGCAATCTTTTGACAAAGTCAATATCTACAGGATCAACATCATTAGGAAATGGGGGATCTGTTGATGTTATTAACTGGAATAATTTCATTCTATTATTACTCATAAAAGGGCTAGATCTAAAGAGAAGCTCGTAACTCAATACTCCAAGAGCCCACCAATCTATTTTGTTTGTATATGGAAGACGACGAATGATTTCTGGAGCAATGTATTCAGCGGTTCCACAAAAAGTTGTGGATACGGAATCCACATCAAGGATTTTAGACAACCCAAAATCTGTTAATTTGATATGTCCATCTTTGTCGATTAGAATGTTCTCTGGTTTAAGATCTCGGTAAATAACATTGATTGAGTGAAGATATCTGAGTGCAAGACCAATTTCGGCAATATAAAGTTTCGCAGAATACCTTGTAATATAGGGATCCTTCTGCATTTCATGAAATAGATCGCCTCCTGGGATATACTCAAGTGCAAAATAAAACTTAGTTGGTGATTGAAATGCAAAACAAAGTGTAACAATAAAAGGATAATTAGATTTGGACATGATCTTCCTCTCTTGTACAACTGTGTGAACTTTGTTTGAGCTATACAATCGTGATTTATGAATGCTCTTAATCGCAAAGAGAGCACCATTTAGCTTCGATTTGCAAAGCATAACTTTCCCATAAAAACCACGACCTATCACAGAAAGAATATCAAAATCATTCATAGATATTTGATGATCACGAAAGTTTGCAGCACGAAATGCCAAAAGCCAGGGTATAATCACTTCTTCTGACTCACCTGAGAATACAATTGTTGGTTTATTCACATCTGTCACAGATAAGGTAGGAGGATTTTCGCTCTCATCGTATTCAACAATAGTGTTTTTAGATATTTCTATCGTGTCTTTAATAACAGCCTTGGAATTGTTCTTATATATTTTCCTGAAGTTAGAATTAAAAAATACAATATGTGTCCATTAAATTCACAATAACAGGTTTTCCAGATTCCTAAGAAGCCTTTCCTCTTAAGGTCGCCCCTAATACTCTCGAAGTCGCTTCCAATCATTTGAAATGATTATTCTGTAAAATACCCACAAATGTTTATTAAATCGTTTACGACATGTGATTTAAATACTCGGATGACTTCCATTCGTCCATTCGATCAGCCAATTTCCATACTAGCTCTAGACCCGATTCCTCGTGAGCAATTTGTATATAATGGATGGGTGATTATCATAATATTTTTAATTATAGATATTGTTTTGTGTGCCTGGTATGCGATACGTGTTTATGGGAAGACATATCTTCGGATTGATGAAAATCCAATACTTAGCTTGACTCAATCTTATATAGAATCGGAATAAATGTTAGTAATTTTTAAATATCGGATTTTTTTTATGGTTTTGAACTTGTTTCACAGAAAAAGTAGGACATTGGCACAAGAAGGACCATGGAAACAATCCATGCAAGGAAAAACCCAAAAATCCATTTGTTTGCGTAATCAGTTCTATTATGGAGAACATAATCGATATCAGTATCACAGCAATATGGGGTGTCTGATGAATATACTAATGAACAGTTATCTCCAAGATATGATTTGGGGCCAGCACAAAAGAAATTCTTTTCAAAACTTGATACTCCTGGCAAAGTATAGTAGTTTGCAATGAATGATTTCTTATATGCTTCAAATTGACTGGTTTTAGTATTGTTCAAGATCATAATAACAAGAACTAATGATGGTATTTGAAGGCACCCGCTGAAAATCAATAATTGGAAGGTATAATCAAAAGCAAATGATAAAACAGCAGTTACAACAGATAGGGCTAAGCAAGAAGAGCAAATAATCCCAATTACTTTCCACTTGTTTCCAAACAATGATAGAAAAGGTTCTTGGTTTAGTAAACTATACCAATGAGACATATAGACAGTCAGCCCAACTAGACCCATTGTACAGGCTAATCCTATCAAAGCAAAGGTAATATTTACGAAAAAGGATCTAAGTTCCATGTAAAAAAATAAACATTTTCATAAAATTATTTAAAAAAACAAAAAAAGACTATGGCTCTTGAAGCCATCTATGAGAAAGAACCTGTTCGATTGATGGTCTTTCATCAGGTTCTCTTCTAAGCATACATTTGAGCAAGTCAATCAAATCCTCGGAGAGGTTTAAGTCAGTTGTATAGTCAACTTCAGCTTTCTTGATCTCAGAAAGCATTTGATAAGGATGATTGGACTTATTGGCAAACAGTACTCGGCCATACACCATATGGAAAAGAGTAGATCCGAGGCAGAAAACATCATGTTTGAATGGATTGAAAGGACCAACTGAAGAAATTTCAGGAGATGAGTATGCAATGGAAGTGGATTGATTATATATTATCTTATCATCTATATTATTAGACAACAATACTGAGGATGAAAAATCAGCGACGACAACGTTTCCATTTGAGCATTTAAGTATGTTCTGGGGTTTAAGATCCATGTGGGCAATATTGTTTTTGTGGCAAAACCTAATTCCTTGCGCTGCTTGGCGGAAAATGACTTTCGCCTCTGGTTCAGGAATTGGTTTGGTATAATAATTCTCCTCCAATATTGTACCTTGATCGCAAAACTGCAAAATAATAATATTTGCCCTAGTATTGGTATCTACGAAAAACTCCTGCAATTGGATACAATTGGGACAATTTTGAATAATCCCAAGAGCAGACTGTTCAGCCATCATTTGTGAAGTTTTTAAGCTCTCTTCCGTTTCAGATTGGCTGTTTGCAACAATACGCTCATAAACTTTTGCAGCATAATGCACTTCAGTTTTGTTATCAATAACCTCGTAGACAGTTGCATGAGATCCCTTTCCAATAACATGTAAAAACTGATAATTATCGATTTTTCCATTTGTTTGACTCATATAACTCGAAAAAGATACGACAATTTCCATATCAACGAAAATGCTTTTATCTTCCCTGGCACTGTTTTCTGCGGGATCTGTGATCATGGTTACCGAAGCATCGGTAACTGGAACGGTTGGGACCACAGTCTGAACTGGGGCAGATCCGACTCTGCGCTGTTGACTGCTCGAGCACCCCATAAATTTACGGTTTACACATCTCGTTATTTTAATTTGAATAGAGTTACCCCAAAAATTTGGACGTTGACAGATTGATCAATGAAAAAGTTGCTTTATCAGAAAATTCAGTTGAGTGTTTAATCAGGTAGGTCAATATCGACCCCCGCCCACATATCGGTTTCTCCCTCGTTAACCCTGGCCCTGTTAATCACATCATTTCCTTCGGCTACTTGGAGCTGAGGAACCTCAATTCTTTCTTCTCTCTTGAAAACCATTGGATTATTGTTGCTTTCTCCAGGGGAATCCATATTAAACCTCAAATCACCTCTCTGGGGCTGGTTCCATTGATTATTATTTTCTTTTTCTATGATATCTTCTTGTTGGATAGCAGCTAATCTATCCATAAGATCCCTAAACAATCTCTGATAATGATCTGTTTTTTGATTCAATCCCATTTCAGAAGTAAGCCTGATTAAATGTTCGAGACATGTCTTATTATTTGGATCCATTTGTAATACCTTTTCGTAAACCTCAAGTGCTTCTTTCTTCATATCTAAATTACGATAGCATGATGCTACAAGAATAAGGAATTTTGAATCCTTTGGAGCCAAAGCAGCGCCTCTTTCAAAGAATTTTAAGGCACTTTCGAAGTTTAATTGTTTGCGGAAATATGTACCAAGCCATGAAATAACTTCAATATCTGATGGACAATACTTGTATGATTCTGAGTAACAATGGAATGCCTGAGTTTCGTTTTGATCTCTATCCCAAATTCCACCAAGGCGTTTCCATATAGCTGGATCAGTTGGGAGAATGTTAAGTAATCTGTGAAGCCAGTCAATAGCATTAGGTATTAATCCAGCCTTTTCATAACAATCAGAAATCTCGAATGCGACTTCAGGAGATTTAGGAATGATTCTATTTAATTTTTCAAAAACTTGAAGAGCCTCTTCATATTGACCAGTAAATTTGGATACAATACCTAAGTTATAAAGAGCTTCAACGCAATCCGCCTCGACTCCTATTGCCTCAAGATAATGATCTCTGGCCTCTTCCTCTCTATCATTTTGCATAAAGCAGTTACCTTTGTTAACTAAAGCTTGTGCATTATATTTATCGTGAGATAAAGCTATGTCAGCATATTTATCCGCGTTCTCATAATCTTGCTCCAAGAAATATAAATATGAAAGATTTGTAGCTGCAAGTGCCATGAGAGCAGGATCTTTTCTACGTATTTGTCTGAGCATCTCAATAGCTTTTTCTGCATTTCGATGATTGAGATGTGCAAGAGCATATGTGATTTCAAATTCTCCTGCAGCTTCTTGGTATTTTGAGGACTTAAGCTTAGACATAACAAAATCATATCCCTCTGACCAATCCTTTTCGAATTTTTGAGCAACTAATCTTGATGCAAGCATAACAAGCCTAACTTGCTCTCTTCTTTCGACATGAAGCTGATTTCCAAGAATATCGCTTTCGCTCATTTCGGATATTGATGTTGGTGGTTTAACTAAGAGCATTCTAGAGTAAGCTTCTCTCAGATCTTCAATACTTGAAAGGATTGAGTGACATAAAACAAGGTTAAAACCTGTTTTGATATTCGGATCACATTTGGAAGCAGCCGAAAAACTTGAAAGTGCTTGATGAAACTGTCCTTGCCGAATTTGAGCCACCCCACAGCAATGATGGAACCTAGCTTTTAATCTATTAGCATCAGTTTTGAGATAATTAATACCAAGCTCATAATGCTTAACAGCTTCATCATATTTGTGTTGTCTCACATATATATTACCAATTTCAAGGAACAGCATATATAAAGATGGAAATTCCTTATCTTTTGCCATCCTTTGATATTTATGGAGGGCGTCATCTAAGTTTGAATTGGCTTTATATGCGTCAGCAAGCTGCATTAAAACAGAATACTTAAAAGTCTTAAAATCAGCCTCTTCTATATTTTGTGAGCTAATAAAATCGCTCATCGCCTTCATTTGCGTTTCGGCCTCTTTTGCAAAAGCAAGAGATTGGACAGGATCAGGCTTTTCTCCTTTTAAGGCTTGAGAAGATTTAAGAATTGCAGTTGAAATTTCCTTTTTAAACTCTTTAATTTTATTTTCTGGAGCATCTTTTGTATCCTTTAAAAATTGTGCAAATGAATCTGCAACATGATCAAGTGGCGAAACAACAACTTTCCCACCAGAAGTATGGATACCCCCAGAACTATAACCAGCGCCTTTTCTCGAAGAAATAGGTCGAGATGATGTAGGTGGTCTCTGCCTAGATGAGGTAAGTCGAGTCGACATTAAATAACGGCTAAACAATTCAAAACGTACATAAACCACTTTTTGTAAACTAGGTTCGATCCACAATGTTGTTCTTGTTTTTTTCCATTCTTGATCCATCTATCTTGGATCTTGGAAATGGAAGGACAATTGGGGAAAACACCAAAATATCTTTTTCTTCTCTCAAAGAATCGTGGTATTATGTTTTTTTAAAAGGATTTACTATCAGCTCATTTTTGGGTAAATATTCATTGAATTTTGGGGCTGATTCCATAATAAATTCTAATTGGCTTTTAATTTATCTTGAAAAAAGTGAAGCCGAAACTATTTATTCTGAAGGTATTGTGTCACTGTTTCCAGTCAATGTTAAAGACAAATTGTTTGGTAATATCCATCAAACAGATCAGAACTTCACTTATCTTGTTAGATCTAATGATGATCTTGTCACACATCCTTTCTCTTCAGTATCAAAAATTTCCAAAGGACTTTTTTTCTTGGATTCATCAAATCCAGAAAAGTATGCTTATGATAACTCTGTATCATGGATATCAGGACCATATTCATTTGTTTTACACAATAGATGGTCGTCTGGATTTCTTCACAATGGTAATCAAACTCTTAACATTGATCAAAATGGGAATATGAGATCTCGAAGATCCCTACCTTTAAACGGAAATGGGTCAATAATCACCATTATTGATAGTGGAGTTGATAAGGATCATTGTTTTTTCAAAGATTCTCAAAGGGAGGTTCCATTTAATTCGATCGATTTGAATCACAGAAAGATTATAAGATATGCATCTGTAGCTGATAGAATTGATAAAAAGAATGGTCATGGGACTCACTGTGCTGGTATAGCTGCTGGATCATCAGAGTGCAAGAACTGTGCAATTAATTTATATGAAGGTCATGCCACACATGCAAAACTACAAATAATAGATGTTGGTAAAGATGATTCTGGCCCAACCATTCAACTTGATGGGGCTACCTTAATGGATTCTATTAACAATGCCTCTTTTCTTAATTCTAGTATCATGAGCTGCAGCTGGGGATCAAGTGCTACCGATCCTAAACTTAGATCAGCTCTAGATGCTATTGGATCAATATATTCTCGAATACTTTTTATATTTGCAGCAGGAAATACTGGTGGTAGGTTTTCGATTAATTCTCCTGCTGATTCAAAGAACACCCTTACTGTTGGAGCCTCAACACTGCCGCCAATCGCATATTCAGAAAGCCCATCACTTAGAAATAGTGTTTTAATCACTAATGATAGTGAATTTAGTGTTGATGCACCATTATTGTTTGATAGAATGAAGTCTGATCCTTTGATTTCATTTGAGAATTTGTCTCTGATCAGTATTAGCTCTGAAAGTGATTTTATCTGTAGTTTTGTATCAGGAAAAGCATTATTAATGAGTAACAGTTCAATAATATCCAAAACTTTAGATAATTTTGAACAATGTAATGTTTCTGCTATTCTAGCTCCATTATCATTTCCTCATACCTTAAAGAAAACTATTGTCGTAAAAATACCAGAATCAATAACTCTTAATAATTCTATTTCTCTTAGAGTCAAACAAGTTTCCTCGATTCGATATCCAATAGGGATTGCACCTTTTTCATCTCTAGGTCCGACTTCTCAGAGCTTATTAAAGCCAGAAATTTTCGCACCTGGGGCAGGTATATTTTCATCGAATCCGTGCAAATCTGGGCCATGTTGTGAATTGAGTGATTTGGTTCCAAGACAAGGGACTTCTATGGCAGCTCCAGCAATTGCTGGCATTGCTGCTCTTGTTGAACAATATCTTAAGGAAAGGCTTCATCAAATTCCTATTAGCATTGAAATAACATCAACCTTAATCAAAGCTTTTATCATTCAATCAGGATCTCTTTCTTCTTCACCCAACCCTACTCAAGGATATGGATTACCAATACTATCAAGCGTATTAGTTTTTAATGATTTATTTAATGGGCTTCGGTTTTCTAATGGTAAAATATCCTCAAACAGACATCAAGTTATTAAAATTAATATTACATCTTCAGCAAAACCCTTTAAGTGTACATTGACCTGGCTTGATTTACCAACAGATAATACTAATAGTCATGTGATTGTGTTAGAACTTGATTTATTTGTCAAAACACCTTCAAATATGATTATTTTCGGAAATCAGAAACCCAGTAATGAAGAAGAAACGTATTCTACCACAGAAAGAATCGTTATTTCAGATCCAATACCTGGATTATATGAAGTGCATATTGTGTCATCCAAATTCCCAATAGATACATTAGAAGCTAATTATTCAATAGTTATCAATGGACCATTTAATAATACTGATTTTTCTTTGAATCCTCCTGAGGTTCGTATTTTTGATTCTGATAAATGTGAGATGTGTGAATCATGTTCAGAGCAATATACATGTAACTGTAATCATAGTACTACAGGAATATTGTGTCAAACACGTGTGAATCCTATTAATAAAGGAGAAACTGTGAGCTCCAAACTAATCTCAAGGTCGCATTTTCACTCAATGATTCAAATCCCTTCAGAAAGCAAAAAATATGTGAAATTTAGTATTCAGTTCCAATCAAAAGAACCAATGAATCTAGTCAGACTTGTTTTTAACAAAGATAACACACAAAAACTATCATTACCAAGATACACAACCATATCCCTATCTAAAGCAAACCAATCAGTTTATATACCAGTTAATACACCAGCAGGGGTATCAAGTGGATCTGTTTTATACCTTTCAATTTTTGCAGATAGCATTGGCGAATCCCAAATTTCTGTAGATTGGGATTACGTGAATAGCAAAGACTCTGAAACGGGCTTATTCCCAAGTATTGTCATACCTAGTGAATATCTTTCAATTTTATTGTTGGTTTGTATGGGTTTTGCTTTTGGTTCAATAGTAATGGCTTTGATAAACAAAATTGGCCCCAGAAATACTAATGATAGAGAGATCACAGAAGCCATCGGCCCCAGAATTGAAAACCCGGCAGATATACTATAAACAATGTATTACGTCAATTCTTTACAAAATTGTATGTTTCCCGAAAAGTTCATCAATCTTCTCGAGATAGTCTCTGATTGACTGGCTGTTTTTAATGAAAGAAAACTCCCATATATTAAGGGAAGTATTTGATCTCGACAATAAAAATCTTACTAACGAAATCAAATCTGATGGATGAGGTGGTGGAGTTGATACTCTTTCAAATAAAACCCTTAGAATAATCTCTGATGTACTGCTCGATTTGGCGGTTTTATGTTGGCATTCTATAACAGAATATAGAATATGATAGGCAATTATGGAATCAGGAGAACCATTTCTCAGGAAATCAGCAATTATGTTAATCAATGAGAAACATAGATCAAAGGAGGAATTCTGAAGTATCGAACACAATAATTCGAATGCAGGAGTCTCTTTGATTGCAGAGTCAGATCCTTTAAGCATTGAAACAATTGAGTATATTATATATCTATGAGAGGACAAATCACTTTCATGCTCAATTTGTTTAATAATGGAAATAATCATGTTGTTATCAAATGGCTTGGCGGAAAAAAGTTTTCCAATTTGTTCAATAAATACTGGAGATAAGCTATTCTGTAAATTATGATAAGAAAACATTTCATATAATACACCAGATGGACATGGAAGAGAAAGCAAAATATTTCTAAGTTGAGACAAATTGAATGGCAAAACAGAAAGCAATAATGTTACAGTTGAAAACAAAAACTCACTGTAATCATGGGCCAAAATTGTAATAAATCTAAGGAATGATTTATAAACCTTATCAAATGTCTCAGAATTAGATATATGGTCTATCATTGAAACTGAAGCAGCATAATCACTTAAAATCAAAGCATATGATGGCCAAAAGTTAACTTTTTCTTTCAATAACCTATACATCCAAGATTTGTCAGTAACCAATTCAATCCATGAGAAACAAAAACTAGGTGCCACAATTGGCCTTATCTTATGTAGGAAACAAGTAACTTCAGATATCTTTGAATTATTAGTATCAATCAATACGTATCCCATTAATAATCTAAGAATATTGTAATATTTTCTCATATCATAAGATACAACATGAGACAACCCAATTATAATCTGATAAAGAGAATCTAAACAAACACTAATACAATTTAATTCTTCGTTTTTCTCCTGAAGACACCTCATAAACTGTTTGACAATTAAAAACTTTTCCCTAAAGAATAATATGTTAAAGAAACTGACGCCCTTGCTTGAACACTTCAGTGCATGATTGATAATATTATCTTCAATAATAGGTCGATTTGATATCAAGCTCTTGAACTCATTTAAGCAAGAAATAATCTCGTCCGAATTAGAAATTGAGTCGGTTGGATCATATCCACTGACCATCTGAAGCTTTGAAGATGGCGAAAGATGATGTTCTGGCATATCCATGTTTTCAAAAACTTTTTTCAGTTCTTCTATATGAACAAGAGTTTGATTTGGAGGAGGCATATCAATCATATAAACTGGAATTGAAGATACGATACTTAGTGTAGACATCATTTGAATTGGATCAACAATGGAATTCTCTATTATTGCATAATGTAAAAACTGCGTCACATAACAAGCATTCTTGGCATTAAATGGATCACTGTTTAAAGAATCCGAATATAATGCATCAATTCCTTTGGGTGATAATAATCCAATTTTAATTAGTTGCCCAATTACATATGGAGATTTAATACTTATCTTGAACCACATTAATACATAACTTTGAATTCTTGATGCTAATATTGAAGGAACAGATCTGGTAACCCTTTCAAGAGCCCTGCAGGCAATACTTTCGAAATCTCGTCGAGGATACTTTGACATCATTAGCAAAAATGTTTTAATAACTGACTTAAACTGCTCAAATGTCACACTCTGGCCTGATAAATCAGGACACATTTTGATCCAGTTTTCGATCCTAGATTCTTCTAATACATATTCAGCTATATGGGGATCTGATTGGAGTTGCTTGTTAATTTCGTTCAAATACTCGTCATATGGTCCATAAGATGGTGTCATTTTGTCTTTGGCCTGTAAAATTTCCAATTGCGAGAAAGGTTGAGGAGAAAACTGAAGATTAGATATTTCAGAATATATCTGAATTACATTTAGAGGAATTATTGGTTTGTTCGATATAACTCTTTGTGATGGAGGCAATTTTTTGTTTTGTTTGCTTTCTTCGTTGTTGTTTAACTTTGATTGAACATTTCTCCATGTTTTGAACCTAACAATATCGCGCAAAAGTTGGGATATCCATTCATAGTTTTTGGATGCAACTGATTCAATCCAATCTGATTCTGTGCTAGGATCAAACTGCCTGAGAGTAGTAATTAGTTTACGGTTAATAGTCATTGGAGCAGTGAACATTGTCAATGATGAGCATAATTGTATGGTAAGGTTATGAGCCAGCTCCACAAAGTTCTCTCCGTTTCCTAAATCTTTTGATATCAACTCAATAGCAGTAGATGATGCAGTTTGTTCAATAATACTACTTTCTCCTTTTATTGTGTCATATGCAAAAGAAATGATTTTAGAACGAATTTTTTCTCTAAGGTCAGGAGATGAATGCAAAGTTGGTGTTTCTGGCATATAAACATACGAAGAGGCAAACTGTGAAAAAACTTGTTCTTCAAATAAAACCAATTTCTCAATATCTGGTTGTGAGACCATATGAATCAAAGAAAATGGTGCTATTAAGAAATCAAAATTATTTTGCGTTTTTTCGGGGAAAAATGGTGTAATATTTTGGAAAGACGAAATTGAAAGATTCATATCTTTGAACAACGCACTTATGTGAAGTTTAATAAATGTTTTCAGAGAATCAGTAACATATATTGTTGCTAAAATGCTAAGAATTGAGGCAGTATAAGGATTAGGAGGTAAAAAGAAACTACTTGATGACCCTAAAACAGCACATACAAATGGAACAACACCATACAACCTGCCCTGTGAAAATGCATATAACAGGATTGTTTTGAGGTTCAAAAACCTGGCAATAATTGGGTGATTTTGAGCCAATGTAATATGTCCTATCAATCTCCCTAAAATAATTAACCGCCTTCGAACAAGCCCACCATCATATGAATCAAAATCAACAGCATTAATATGGTGAAGTGCTTGGTATGATGCTGCTTGAAACACTACTCTATTAAAACCTTGAATACTCATTATTGCGTTTGCAAACTCTTTTAATAGTAACGGCTTATCTTGTATCACAGAAACTAGAAAATTAGCTATCCAATCATGATATTTTGGGTTTGATGTTAAAATGGATCCCAAAGTCGATGGATCTTTTTGAAGTATTTGAACAGCTTTGCATACAGCTGGGGTTGGGGATTTCAGCCGTTCAAATCGTAATAATGAAGAATGTATAGATAAATACTTTATGTGATTAATATGAAATGGCTCGTTCATCAGTTGTGCGATTTTTTGAACTTTTTCATATAATGTATTATCTTTGTCTCGTAGAGGGGTTTCCTTAAGAAGTTCAGTAACAAACTGTGGGAATTCCTTGATAATTGGAATAATGCTATATAATAATTTGCTCGCAAAAATATAGATAACTGATCTATCACTTTCATTAAGTGCATATTTAATAAACGAAAAAACAAAATCATACTGTGAAGGAGTCAATGTCATGGAATTAATAAGTGATGAAATCACTTTAAAAATAATATCTAAAGTATTATCTGAGTGTTTGGAAAGATATTTAAGTTCGTTGAGCAAATAATGTGTAATGCAATCAAACAAAATTGGATCTGTCATTTGCCATCCATTGATTTCACTTGCTAATTCTTCTGGGTTCTTTGTTCCATCAAATATCTTAGCAAAAAGGTTTGATGCCTTTGTTTTTGTCTCGTTAATTTTAATACTGTTAATCTTTACAACAAAATTGAAAGGTTTGAGTCCCTCTTTATGTTTTTGACAAATCATATATGCTTTTCTAATTAATGACTTTAACTCAATTGTGTAGAGCTCGTAACTATCAAATAAACATTGAAAAAACGAATTAAGATGACTTATCGGAATAGGGGTATATGAAGATAAATTTTTGGTAACACGATTCTTAACAAAATCAATTATATAAAGCAAGCTGGTTATTTTGTGTTTGGATACATATGCTTTGATGAATCCCGATATTGGCATTGTGTTTCCTGATGCAAAAGCATAATCTGTAGCAAACTGAACATTAGCATTTAAAATTAAGTCTTGATACATCAATGATGTTGCATGAGATATTTTATCAATATGTGAAGGCTGAGTCTGATAAAGCGATACTAATAAATTAGTTATCATAACAGAAGACACTGTCCAAAGAAAATTAATATCCTTATGCAATTCATTGTTTGCTACAATTTTTTTGAGTGAATCTGATGCAATGCTACTTGTTTCTTCATTATAGCAACTTGGAATGTAGCAAAAATATGATAACACCAATGAAGGATATTGAGCTGATAAATACCCATTTATTTGCTCATTAGAACAAATATTTTTTTCGATAAGAGAAAAAAATACCTCAATAAAATCTAAAGATAGCCAGCAATGATTACAATCAATAAAACTTTGAGGAGAGACATTTAGAGACGAATAATTAATAATTCTCTCAGAATTTAAGAAATTCACTAAGCTAACCTTGTTATTACATAAAAAGGTGAGAATAGAAAGTTGCAACTGTTTGTTTCTCCATTTTGCTGTAAAAATGGCAGAATTAACTGTCATAGTACCAAAAAAACATTGAAGAATAGAAAAAAGAGATGTGATTCCTTCAACTGATAGAGGTGGAAACCCATCTTGATCCAATGAAGCCACTAAAACATTATAATCTAACTTCTTCCTGTCGAAAACCGTTTTAATTACACTAATAAAAGAAGCCTTTTTGCTAGGCTCATTAGTCCCAAGAAAACTCTTGGCTATCTTTTCGCTTGATACAATGGTATACAAAAACTTTACAGCTTCTGCTTCATTAAAACCTTGGTAAAAATCTATAAGCTTTGATAATAGATCAGCAGACTCGAAAACAGATGTTTCCATTTCATTAACAATTGAGAGAATACTAACAGAAGGGCGTTTGGTTTTCAAAGATAATTCAACTGATTTACCATAAGGGTTAGATGGACCAAAAGGAGACAAAAATAATGGCATAGGTTCCTGGAAAAACTTTCCATAGTTGAAACCAGGAATCTGCATTTGAAATAACTCAAAAAGAATTTGATGAGATAAATAGATTTTTGGTGAAGCTGACAATAGAGGGATTAAATACTCTGAAATAAACAATTTTGCAGCCGAACTATGCTTAGAAAAAATCCCTGGGATTGATAACGGAAAAGATGACTGGAAATGAAGTTCTTTCAGTATTTTAGCAGGAAAACTATCATATTTGTTAAAAATCTTAACCAAAATACAAATAAATTTTGGATGATCCTGAAAGCTCATTACCAGTGCCGTTATTGTCTCCTTTACAACAAGTATATTCTTTAGCTCATTAATACCGGTTTCTATATGAGAAAATAGAGAAATCATTACATTATAAAGAACGCTAATATCAGACCCTTGAATAATTTGACATAATTGTTTCGAAAAAACAGAAGGGTTAATTCGAAACATGTCAACATCAATCATTCGAATTGCATAAAGAGAAGCAAATTGTGATGGAGAAGGCTGTTGGGACGTATCTTTTTTCCTTGTCGTCATAGAACAAATGTCACCTTTTCATCAAATCAAGTTTGAAAGTCAAATAAGGTTTAGGTTAGATCGGGTTCTCGCTCCGCGGCTGGTTAAACAGCTTTAGAAAGTCATCGATATCCATTCTTTGTGAGTTTCTGGAAGGAAAGATGAATTTTCTATCTTGTACATATGTTTCGATTGCTGTAGGAACTACTGGTTTGTTGGGGCTTATTGTTATACTTGACATTGACTTCTTCATTTGTTCGAAATGATATCTGCACTGTACATCTGATCTTGTTTCAAGCAATTTGCTCACTTTGGTCCAGGAATTTTCACCTAACGAATTCACCAGAGATATCAATCTTTGCTCTTCTTCCTTGGTCCATCCTTCTTTATTCAGCTTGGGATTAAGTGTTCTTGTCCAGCGTTGCAAACATTGAGGCCTTGTCCTCCCATTTCCAACGAAATCGATGATATTTGACCAATCATTAAGCCCGAATCGGAAAATACCTCCCAAAAGTCGATTATCTTCCGCTTTAGTCCAATGAAGAGCCCTTTTTTCGTCATTATTTGTGGTTTTTGAGTCTTTTATTGGATTTTTTTCGGATTCTATTATATCTCGAATATTTTGAAGTGGAGTAGACACTGAACATATTTCTTGGTACCTAGCTTTAGCTTCTTGATAAGATATTTCACCTTTTATATATGATGAAACCACACTACAGAGACAATGCATCTCTTGAGCATTGACTTGTTGGCCCATGTTCTGTATCAGTGAATACCCGTATTCAAGGATAATATTTTCTCCCTTGTTCTTTGAAGCCATTTGCTCGATTATCAAGTGTTTTTTAATTCAAATTTTATGAAATACAGTTAGAATTGATTGAAATTCGGTCAAGATTGAAAAAATGGAGCGATTTGAATTCAATTTTTTCGTCCAAATAAAGTGAGTTTTGAAAACCAACGTATGTGAACATTCCTATGAATAGTTTATGTGAGTTTTGATCAAAAAATATAAATCATTCTGAAAAATCGTTGTATCATTGATACATTTATTCTTATTCTATGTTTTTATTAGGTATTTTTGATTGGGGGCATGGAACAAAATCATCCCAAATTCCTTCATTATCTTCTGGGAGTGCAGCCCATTCATTTTCGGAATCATCACTCTCTGGCATTTCTCCTTGGAGCAGATGTATAGTAGATCCTTTTGTTTTTGAGAAGGATATCTTCAATGGAGTTCTCTGTGGTTTTATATGATCATAAATTCTGATTGTTCTGTCGCATGATAGGGCGGCAATTATTGGGAGAGTAGAATGGCTGGCAATATCACATATCCCTCCGGTGGCACCAACAAATCCTCGACGAGAAACAATCAGGTTCTCGGGCATTTTAAGATCGCAAACCAAGAGAGAACCAACTGTATCACCGCAAAGAACGCCGGTTTCGTTCTGATGTTTCATGGACACAACTGGAAATTCAGGGAAACAGCTAAATCGGCAAGCAGCCTGATTTCCACTCCTTGTATCATATACTAAAACAGTACCCTCAGATTGTCCAACAAGAAATACTGATTCACTGAAACACAACACCGATCTATCTTCGTCCTGGAGGGACAACCCGAGCTCATCTTTGGGAGGTTCCGAAGCAATCCAGGTTTCTTTCTGAGATGAAATATCATATACAACAGTTCTATCATCTTTTCTACCATAAACTGCAAATCCATTATAACTTGATGCACAAGACCCTTTAACTGTCTCAAAAGAAGAAATTTTCTTCTTTTCAGTAAATGTAACTATGTAATCTTTGAAACACCCAACGTATTGATCACCAAACTTCGATATGTGATATGGGCTTGATTTTTCACCTAATGTTACAATATTTGTTCTGGTTTCGGTTTCATAATCAAACTTAGAGGCCTTTCCGTTTTGGTGAAGGACAAAAAACGAAGAATCGTCCTCATGCAAAAATGCCCCAATTCCCCATTCCCTATCTGAGTCTCCATTTTCATCACCACCAAATACTGAGCAAACACTGTTCTTCCACACATCAATAATACGGCATTTACCTAGAAAATCTGTAACAATCGCCTTCATGATTCTAGACCAAAAAACGGTTTTGACCTTACTATAAAAACACAAAAAACAATAAGACTATTCTGTGTCTGTGTATGATGTGGAAACTCTGAGTGCTTTTGATGAACGGAACTAATGCATCACAATTAGCAGTTTTTAGGTGCATTAATGTCAGAGCTGGTACTTTTGTATACTGAACGTTGTTGGTATGAATAGTCCCGCTCAGATATTTAAGAATGGTTGATGAATGCTGGATAAAGCATGATTGCAAATATACGCTACCAGAATATACATAGATCAATATGTTTGAGTTTTCGGTGAAAACACAATTGCTGAAACTATTGTTCCCAAACCCACCATTATAAACAACTGCATCACCAACAGGACTATTGTTTTTAATTATATTAGAGTTATATACATTTCCTTTTGTTGCTGAGAGCCATAAACAATCCCAATGCGACACCAAATTATTATAAAATGTGCATAATTTAGTTGTTTGGTTGGAATTAGTGAATTTTATAGCTGCTGCGTCATATGCTTGATTGTTTGAAAAGTTTAAATTAGACAAATCCGATTCAGAACGAGAAATGAAAAATGCTCCCACGCCAGAATAGGAGTTTGAGCACTTAAAACAAGTTGAAAACCTGTTCTCGTTATTTAAAGATTCTAAATATATAAATTGGCCATTCTGAGATCCCGAATTGCATAGTTCAGCACATATCATTTGCAAAACTAACTCTGTTGAAACACAAAAAATCGCGCCGCCATGAGAATTTGCTGAACATTTGACAAATACTGAATCACTTATCTGCGTTTTATCAAGATCAACGCCATAAAACACCCCCCCGGATCCAGAATATGTTGAAACACGTGTGAAGACACAATTCGATATAACAACAGACCCGCTACATAATTCATATGATCTACCAGAAGGAATGCTGGAATTCTCACAGGTAAGCAAAGAGTTTGATAAAAAAACAAGGAATAACACAAACATTTTTATTTCAAAAATAGGCTGTTGTTCATATCTCACTGGATTCTCACCATATTCCCCATGATTATAGTTTCTATAAAAGATTCATAACATTTTAGATACTTTTTATGCTTGTTTTCTAATATTGACATCTAATTGAAAACCAATGTCGTTTTGGTTGGTTGCTTTGGTTGCCAGTGGATTCTCAACTCCTCTATTAAAGTGTAATTTTGGTTGTTTAAATGAAACTATCTCTGTTGGAAGATCATATAGTTGTAACAATATGAATGTCTTTATTGACAGATGTTTGTTTGTAAGATTATCAAGTTTTTCTGGAGATGGTGGAGTTATATATGTCAATACAGGTATATCAAATCTCTCAATCATGTTTACTACGTTTGAAACTTGCTCTGTGAGTTCTTCACACTCTGGAGGAGCAATCTATTTTAATTCTATAAATTCAACCCTCGATTTTGTATGTGCTTATGGATGCAAAGCAGGAATTTATAATTTTGCAAGAATTATAACTTCAAATATTGACAATCTGACTTTGGTTACAATAACTTCATGTTCAAATAACTATGAGGGAGCCTCTCCAATCTTGATGGATGGGGGACATCAAAGAACATCATTTGTTAATGTATCGTTAAATTATAATGATTTTGTGGGAATTTTCACTATTGATAATCCCTCATCTTCATCATTATCATTTATTTCATTTTCTCATAACAGAATTCTAAAAAATGAAGGCTTTGGCTGTTATCGTGGGAGTACTTCTCTTTCTTATGCAAATATTATACACAATAACAGTCCAGGTTCTGGAGGAATTGTTTATGCTTCACAATCAGCAACAATTGATTTAACATATTGTGTGATATACAACAATGAAAACACTTTGTTTTGTATTGGAACATCAGGATCAATAAGTATTTCTAATAGCTATATCTCTCATAATTCTACCTTAAAATCGGGAACTGTGTCATTTAATAGCAACATAACATACTCCTTAATTCAGTCTTATCCAATCGAATTCCTAGGTACCTATTTATGCCATGCCAATATTCCAGCCATCACATCAGAATATTCACAGTTTTTCACCCCAAATCAAACAAGTGATCCCTATCCAACACTTCATCAATCCCTATTCCCTCAACATACTCCTCATCAATCTCTATTCCCTCAACACACTCCTCATCAATCTCTATTCCCTCATCATACTCCATTCAAATCATTTAATGAATTTAATTCATCTATTGAGGTAGGGATTGTGTATTTATTCTCTGGAATATGTTTATTAACAATTATAGCTATTTATTTGATTATTAAATGTGTAACTCCCAAAAAAGAAGATAAATCATCATCAACCATATCTGAGAAACATGAGCATAAAGCAAACCATGGAATCAGTTCAACTAACAATCCCTACATAATATAATAAATAACTTTGAAATGTTTATGGAAACATTTGTATAGAAATTCAAAAATTCATAGTCTATTATCAATTTTTCAGAAATAAAAATTTATTGTTTGAAATGTTAGCGGTTTTGTAAATTTTGTAAATTAAGCCATTGTTCAACAATGTCATCTATTGAGAGGGTTTTAGTGACTGGGGGAGCTGGTTTTATTGGTAGTCATATTGTAGCTCAACTTATGGGCCAGGGTTGCAAGGTTATAGTTTTAGATAATCTCTTTACTGGCTCAATGGATAACATTAAAAGTTTTTTGAACGATCCTAATTTTACATTCATAAATGGAGATGTTTGTGATCCAATTGATATCCCGTGCGAAAAGATTTATCACTTAGCATGTCCAGCATCACCTCCTTTTTATATGAAAGATCCGGTTCATACACTGGAGACCGCCATCTATGGTACCCATAATATGCTCAAACTTGCCAAAAAATACAATGCTAAAATGATAGTAACATCAACATCTGAAGTTTATGGTGACCCACTAGTTCATCCCCAACCCGAGGAATACTGGGGCCATGTTAATCCAAGGGGTCCTCGCTCTTGTTATGATGAAGGCAAGCGTGCCGCAGAAACTCTTTGCGCAGATTATGCTAAGTATCATAATGTATGGGTCAGAACAGCTCGTCTTTTTAACTGCTATGGTCCGAACATGTCGCCCTATGATGGCAGAGTTGTTTCAAATCTAATAGTTCAAGCACTGCAAGGCAAGGATTTAACAATATATGGAGATGGACTACAAACCCGTAGTTTCACATACGTTGATGACACTGTTCTAGGTTTGATGAGACTTATTGATAGTACATATGATGGACCTGTTAACATCGGAAACCCTGGTGAATTTACAATTTTGGAATTTGCTAATCTTGTGAAGCAAAAGATTAATACTGATTTGAAAATAATCCATCTTGAAGCCAGTGTGGATGATCCTAAACAGAGGAAACCAGTCATCACAAAAGCCAGAGAAATTCTGAATTGGGAGCCTAAGGTGCCATTGTCAGAAGGATTGGACAAGACAATCCCTTATTTCAAAATGTGTGTTGAAAATATGAATAAATAGCACATTTCTAAAAGTGTCATATCTATGATCATATCAACTGCGGGATGGATTTTCGGTACAATGACAGGATCGACATCTCTTATTCTTTTAAACAAGTACATCATGACAGAGTATAACTTTGATTGGCCTATTTGGCTAACAACATACCATTTCTTGCTTACTTTTCTTTTGCTAGAAATTATGTGCAGAATGCAATTATTTGAGAGAGCATCATCTGTTCCTCTATATGCTAAATGGCTTGAAGGTGTTTATGGAGTGTGTGGGATTGTTTTCATGAATTTCAATTTGAAGATGAATTCGATTGGATTTTATCAATTATCGAAGCTTGCTTGTATTCCTACAATGGTTTTGGTGAATTATATTTTGTATTCTAAAAAAACTCCCTTCCGAACATTGATGGCACTTATTATTCTGTTAATAGGGTTGGCAATGTTTTCCGTAAATGATGTATCTTTCAATATATCGGGGACTATCATGGCTGTTTTAGCTATTATATCGACCACAGCATTCCAGACCTACACAAATGTCTGCTCTAACAAGTTTAATGTTGGAGGACCAGCCCTTCAACATCAAACTGCTCTTCCTCAAGCTATATTGGCACTTGTTTCATCTCTCTCAGTCGAGACTTTTGGAGATAATTCTATTTTCTATCATTATTTTGCCCTTACAGAGTCTATTCTTGTTATAACCACTGGGGTTTTGGCAGTTATATCCAATATTTGTGCCTTTGCTCTCATTGGAAAGACATCGGCTGTAACATATCAGGTTGTTGGGCATGCGAAAACTATTTTAATATTTGTTTTTGGATTGATGATGTTTGATTCTAATAAGAAGGAGCCACTGGAAAAAACAATTAAAAAAATAATCGGCCTTGTTCTTTCAATGGGAGGTACAATTGCATATACTGTTTTTGAAATGCAAGATAAAGAGAAGAAGAAGTTAGAAGAAGAATATCTGAAACAAAACCTAGAAAAAGAAAAAGAAGAATCTTTATATAAGAATGAAGATGAGCAAGAAGAAACAAGTAATCGTGACGAATTTGGAAAGGTTGAAGATGGAACAAAACTTGATGAATCGGAAAAGGTCGAAGACAATCACAAAGAATAGTGAATTAATTTATACCTACCAAGTAAAATGCAAAAGATAACATACTTTTCTTATTAATATTGTGTTTGGTGAAAACTCCAAAGAATCCTTGCTGACAATCCCCATAGAAGATAATGATCTGTGAAGGAGTTGTGTATGATGTCTTCGACAATCCAGTTGTGCTAAAAGAGATATCTCCATAGGAATTAGAAAAGGTCAGTGCGCTTCCAGAAACAAATGTTTCATATGTAACACCAAACATATATGCATAATTGACATTAATATTTGAAGATGAAATCCACCACAATTGCCAGGAACAATGGCCATTTATGATAGATATTTGATCAATAATCACACTTGGATCAGACCAGAAACACATTGCATGAGCAGCATCACCACCAATTATTGAAAGATATTTAATATTGCACTGTGAAGAAATTCTATCCATACCTATGCCAAGAGGCCCTCCATTACCGCTACAAAATGAACAATTAGAATTAGAAATCTCTGTTTTGAACTCATAAAAATAAAATGTAGAATCGGAAGCAGTACTAGGACTCATTCCGCATAGATTTGCACTGAAATATTCGGCACTTGTTGCACTGTTAATGTAAATTGCATTTCCAAAAACATTGTTTGTTGATTGCTTAATATAAGACTTATAAAAACATAGTTTTTGTGCTTTTAAAGAACCACCAGTAGTAAAAATAGCCCCACCATTATTCTTGGCAGTGCAATTAATAAAACCACAAATATAAAGGTCCAGATTATACTGTCCATTCATATATATAGCACCTCCTTGACTAATTTCTGACCCTAAGTTACTAAACTTGCAATCAAAAACTCTTGAATCACTGGATATTTCGTACCTTATAAAAAGGATCCAACTTAACATTAAATGAGATATTTAAGTGCAGATAAGCAGAATGAGGACGAATTATAAACAATAAAGTCACAAGAATGAGACAAAAATATGGATCAGATATGAATGACGAATGTGATAATCTGTATGATATGAGTGTTTGGATGAGATTTTCAGAACAACTAATCCAGATGCCCCATTGCCGCCCACACTAGTTCCATGAGAAGCTCCACCACCACCACTTCCAGTCTTTGGAACTGCGTGATATCCATTGTTTGTATATTGCTCTCCATTGCCTCCTCCCCCAATTCCTCCATATCCAATCCCAAAATGGTAACCACCACCGCCGCCGCCACCAGCTACAACACCATCTACCCCGAAAGAAGAACCAAAAATTGATGAAAAGTTTTTCCCTGGCCCTCCGTCACCAGGAGCAGAGTTAGATGAAGGAGGAGTAAAACCAGGGCCACCTGCTCCTCCACCACCACCACCTTTTCCACCATCAACAGCTGGATTTGGTTGCTGAACACCATTTCCACCAATGTTTCCATAGAAAACCCCACCTGATGGCGTCCCTTCCTCGGTATATCCACCTCGATGAGGTACCTGATTGCAACATGAAGACCCTCCACCTCCAGATCCTCCGTCATTTCCAAATCCATACAAAAATGCACCTCCTCCGCCACCTACAGCAATGATACTTCCAAATTGAGAGTTTCCTCCCTTTGAACCGTGCTGATCTGTTAATCCACCATTACCACCAGCTCCCACAACAATCTGGTATTGATTTCCTGCTATAACTTTGTAACAAGGATGATATACTACACCTCCAGCACCGCCTCCTCCACCATAATGTCTTCCTCCACCTCCTCCTCCTCCGCCAACAACAAGAACTTCAATCTCCCCACTAATAGAAGGCTGCCAAATAGTAGTAACTGGATTATCGAACACTAGAATTTTCTCTTCTCTCGAAAGTACCAAAAACAGAAAAATCATGAAATTTTTACCAACAAGCTGAATGAAGGTTCAGTTTATTCTTTTTCCTTTAAATAATCCATATTGGATTTGATACGAATGTTGGGTAAATGATCCTTCTCTTTTTGAATGATTTCAATGAGTCGATGGTACCTTAAGACAATATCTTGGTATTGGATATTATTCATTCTTAAAACATGCTCGAAATGCATTTGACACGTTTGATAAACTTCAATTAAATCTTTGTGACATGACCAAATTTTTAAAAGATAATCAGTAGAATAAAAAACTTCAATAGTCCTTACAATCATATTTGTGACTACAGGACGAATAATCTTGGCAAGTCTCAATGCTTTTGGAGCTTTTTCTTTATAAAACTCTTGATATAACATAATTGTTTTGGATCTGAATATTTCTATATTATGAGAACAAAAAATATTCTTGCATGCAAGGGCAATTAGTGGGATATCGTTGGCTTTATATCTCAAGAACTTTCCAGAAACCATTGATATTAATGGCAATTTATGATATGTTATTAGGAAATCATTGTATAGAAAAGGAAAATTCTTATACCCATCACTATTGACCCATTCCCTAGCTTTTGTTAAAAAACTGTCAGAGCAATAAGAATCTGTGATCATATCACTTAAAGGAGTGAGAAGTATGGTATTATTATCAGAAATATCTGATTCTTGAACATCAATCAATCTATTTGGGTTGATTTGAATATTTCGTTCCTGAAAAATAGAAAGAATAGTTGTCAAATCATGGGTAATCAAGGTGACATTTTGATGTGTTAACAATGCATTAAACATCTTTTGAATGTTTTGATCGAAATGAGGAGTTCCATCCTTGTTATAAAACATAATTATTACCCCGTTACATGTTCCAATATTTGGTACTGTGGACTTAACATCGAAAAGATCGAAAGATCTGTTAAAAACACTACATATTTGCATACATACTGAATCAGCATTAACAACAAATGTGACTTGCTTATTTTCATCGAGATGGCCTTTCATTGAACAAATCCAACAAGACAAACAATCCATCTCGGAAGGATTATCTGGCCAAAGTATTCTCAGTTTTTGATTATTATTTGTTATAGTGATAGGAACTTCTGTCATATCCAATCCATTTTGCTTTTCTTGTTTAGTGTCTTCTTCGTCTGATTTTTTGTTGATACGCAATTTTTCTTTAATTGGCATATCAATCTTAATAAAAGCTTTTCGAACATAATTATGTTCAATACAATAATCACAAAGCCTCCCCCATGCATTACCCATGCCTCTAAATGAATTTAAATTCCCAATAATTATTAAACCATACTTAGCTCTTGTCAATGCAACACTAACTCGACGCGGATCATGAAAGAAACCACTTAAAGATTCTGTATTAGTCCTTGTCATTGATATAATAATATAATCCTTTTCATTTCCTTGAAAACCGTCAATTGAGGCAATTTTCAGTTTGTTACAATCTACCAAAGTACTTAGTTTATCCCTAATAAAAGTGGCCTGTGAACCATATGGGCAGATCACACCAATTTGTTCAGGCTTGATCTTTCTTAGCATTAGATTCTCTATAATACTCATCACTTCATTTGCTTCTTCAGGATTTTTGAATGATGAATTCTCTATAGATTCATTTCCTTTAACATCAATAAATGACATTGGATAAACACCACATTCTCTTTGTTTTTCAGAGACTCCATTAATAATATCTCCATTATAAAACTCTTTGTTAGGAAAAGCACATATCATTGGATGCATTCTATATTGACAATCAAGCAATGCAAAATGATTGTTGCCCTGATACAAGTGAACCAAGCGATGAAAGAGACTGACATCATAATATATTTCCTTCAATGTATGATTATAAACGTTTGGTCCTAGTTGATTATGATCTCCAACAATAATAAACCTTTTGGTATTTTTTGTTATTGGTAACAAGGTTTCTGCTTCAATTGATTGAGTCGCTTCATCAATAATTACCATTGAAAAGTGAGAATTTCTTATTACATTTTTCCCAGAAGAAACTAAAGTGCAACACACCACCGGAAACTCATCTAAAACTTCCTTTTCCAATTTGTTCCTTATCTCTGATGATTCATAAAAAGATTTTGTATTCTTTTTGTTGTTTTTCCGAGATTCCTTTATTTTATCTTGAAATAGTGCACCATTCTCTGATTTATGTTGAAGCATCCAATAAATTGATTGGGATTTTTGTATTTCAGTAAGTCCATCTAACGAAACAAAGTCCATATCTCTACTGGCTGACCAAACAATGCATTTTCCCAATTCTCTAATTCTATTATTGATCGCAAAAACTAGATTCTCAATTGAGATATTTGTAGGACCGCAAACCAATATTCTTTCGTTGGGGTTTCTAATCAGGGCTTGGTAAACAATAGCTGCAATAACATGGGTTTTCCCACATCCAGGAGGGCCTTGAATAAATGTGAATTCATTCGTTAAAGCTTTTGAAATTGCTGCTCTCTGAGAATAATTAATATTTGGATCATCATCATTAATATAGACATTTTTAGCTGGATGAATTTGTTTATAAGTGCCTAAAATCATATTTCGAATAGTTGGACTGCATTCCCAAATATTATCGATAGCTTGAAGCCTCCTTTTAGTTACAATAGGGGATGGCAAAAAGGTTACTGTATAAAAGGTACGACAAACATTGCTTGCCTTTTTTGAGACATGATCAGGAGGATGTAAACCAATTGGAAGTATAAATGAAGCTGTTAATTCATTACCATCAATTTTTTGTATCTCTCCTATCATTTTTTTGAATTTATAAGGTAATTCTGTTTCATTGGCTTTTCTATCCCATTTTAATACAATCTGATCACTAACAGCTATGTTTCCAAAAGAAGTTGATTCGACATCAAACTCTATCTTTTTAGGGTTTGGTATAACAACAATCCACGCTTTACATTTCTCTCCTTTATAAATAAACTCCTCAGATTCGATAAAATCTAATAGCAAATCCTTAACAATTATAGATTCTTTGAGCTCTTTTTGGCCATTCCAATCGCAAAATATGGCTGCTCTCATTAAGGAAACATAGTGTTCTACATCATCATAGGTCTGAGGTAATACTATTACTTTGTTGATATCACTTTCCCTTTTATCAAATACACTTCTCTCAGTTTCATCATCTGAATAATTACGCCTCTTATGATGCATAACCAATATAAAAATGAACTGATTACTCTATATGTTTGTTCTGTCTATTGTTTCCTGACTATATTTTATATAATTGTAAACCTAATCTTTTTGATATGTTTATAAAACATTTAATTTTGAAAAAAAAATCAATTTAAAGTACCAAAAACAGAAAAACAAGAAATTTTAACCAACTAGCTGGATGAAAGTCTCAAGGGGACATAATTTGTCGCAAAGACCTATATTCTAAAATTCTCAGGTTGAACTATTTTGGATTTGGCATAAACGTTGCCTAAGTGCTCGTCAGAACTCCCAATGATTTCAGTGATTCTATTGAACCTTCTGATAATTGTTGAAATCTGGGATGGATCAATTCTCAAAACATGCTTGAATTGAAATACACTCTTATTGTATATTTCAATGAAATCTTTATGCCTTGACCAAATTTTCAGAAGATACTTTGTATCATAGAAGGTTTCAATTGTTCTATTAAAAATATTTGTTACTTCAGGACGAATAATCCTCGCTAGTCTCAGTACTTTTGGAGCTTCTTCTTTGTAAAAATCATGATATAACTCAAGTGTTTTGGATTTGATTGACCCAATCTGATTATCCCTTAAAATATTCTTACATACAAGGGCTATTAGTGGGATTTCATTGGCTATATATATCATGAACTTTTCGGACATCATTGAAACCAAAGGAAGATTATGGTAAGTTATTATGTAATCATTGTATTCAAATGGAAAATTCTTATATTCCTCACTATTAACCCATTCCTTAGAATTCAATAAATATTTGTCAGAGCATTCTGATTCCCTGATCAATTCTCTTAAAGGGACGACCAATATTGTATCATTTGACCTCTCTTTATTTTCGGAAATACTTGATAATTGAACATCAATCAATCTAGATGGATTGATATGAATTTGTCGTTCCTTAAGTTCAGAAAGAACATTTGTTAAATCATAAACTATCAATGTGACATTTGGATGGTTCAACAATGGATTTAATAATGTTTGAATGTTTTCACCTGAATGAGGCATTCCATCCTTATGGAAAAACATAATAATCACACCATCACATCGCCCTATATTAGGTACAGAGACATTTTCTGCGAAAAGATCGAAAGACCTGTTAAAAACACAACATATTTGCATACAAATTGAATTAGCATTAACAACCAGGGTTAATTGCTTATTTCCATCGAGATGGTCTTTCATGGTACCCACCCAAAGAGACAAATCCTCCATTCTGGAAGGATTATCTGGCCAGAAGACTCTAAGTTTGTCCATATTTTGATGTTTTCTGGTAATAGTGATTGGAACTTCTGTCATATCCAATCCTTTGAGTTTTTTATGAAATGGGTCTTTTCCACACCTATTGATCTTGATATGCAACTTTTCTTTCTTTGGTCGATAAATCTTCGTTAATTGATTTCGAACATATTTATTTTCATCACAATAAACACATAGTTTTCCCCAAACATTATCTATGCCTCTAAAAGAATTGAAATTTCCAATAATTATTAAACCAAACTTAGCTCTTGTCAATGTGACATTAACTCTACGCTTATCAAGAAAGAACTCGCTTAACGAATATGAATTTGTCCTCGTGATTGATACAATAATATAATCCCTTTCATTTCCTTGGAAACTATCAACAGATGCCACTTTCAATTCTCTAGAACCTAAATAAGTACATAGCTTATCACGAATTAAAGCAGACTGTGAACCATAGGGGGTGATTATTCCAATTTGGCTAGGTTTGATCTTTTTACGAATAAGACTATCTACAATGAGCATCGCTTCATCTGCTTCTTCATAATTAGAATATGACGTTCCATCTTGGACTTCATTACCTTTAACATCAATAAATGACACAGGATCAATTTCGCCATTTCTTAGTTCTTCAGTAACTCCATCTTTAATTTCGGAATTATAAAACTCTTTGTTAGGAAAATCACATATTTTTGGATGCATTCTATATTGACAACCAAGCATTGCAAAATGATTAGATTTCTGATAAAATTGTACCAATCTATCAAAGAGACTTATATCATAAAAGATACTCTTCAATTCATAATTTGAAATAATATTTGGTCCGAGTTGCTTTTGGTCTCCCACTAAAATATACTTTTCTGTTCTTGTTGTTAATGGTATCAACGATTCTGCCTCATAGGATTGTGTAGCTTCATCAATGATAACTATGGAAAACTCAGAATCTCTAATTACTCTTTTTCCTGAGGAAACCAGAGTGCAACAAACCACTGAAAACTGATCTAAAATCTTCTTTTCCAATTTGTTCCTTAATTTTGATGCTCCATAAAAAGACTCAACATTTGTTTTGTTTCTTTTCCACGAATCCAAAGTTTTATTGCGAAATTCTTTGCCGTCTTCTGATTCATCCTTAAGCATCCAATACAGCGCTTGGGATTTTTGTAATTCAGTAAGGTTATCAAACGAACTAAAATCCATATCTCTACTGGCTGACCAAACAATGCATTTTCCCAATTCTCTAATTCTATTATTGATCGCAAAAACTAGATTCTCAATTGAGATATTTGTAGGACCGCAAACCAATATTCTTTCGTTGGGGTTCCTAATCAGGGCTTGGTAAACAATAGCTGCAATAACATGGGTTTTCCCACATCCAGGAGGGCCTTGAATAAATGTGAATTCATTCGTTAAAGCTTTTGAAATTGCTTCGTGTTGGGAACTATTAATAGTATGATCATCATGATTAATAAAAACATTTGAAACGTTTTTGGATGGATTGTAAGTGCCTAAAATCATGCTTCGAATAGTAGGTTCGAATATCCAAATATTATCAACAGCTTGAAGTTTTCTTTCAGTTATGGTAGGAGATGGTAAAAAAGTCACAGTATAATTGATACGAGAAACATTATTATAGTGATCGGGAGGGAACAAACCGGATGGAAGTTTGAAAGTAGCAATTAATTCATTACTATCAATTTTTCGAATCTTCCCTTTCATTTTTGTGAAGTTTGTAGGCAATTTTGTTCCATTAATTGCTTCTTTATCCCACATTACAATAATTGGATCACTAATAGCTACTCTTCCTTCAATATTGGATTCATCTTCAGGAATTATTTTTCTTGGGGTTGGTATCACAACTGTCCATGCTATATAAACCTCTCCTTCAAAATCGAATGGGTCAGACTCGATAAAATCTAAAGGAATATTCTTAATGATTAGAGATTTTTTAAGCTCTTTTTGTCCACTCCAATCAAAAAGTATAGCTGCCCTCATTAATTTAACATAGTGTTCTTCATCATCAAAAGTCTGAGGTAATACTAAAACATTGTCAATATCACTTTCTCTTTTTTCAAAAACTCTGCCCTCAAAGTCAACATTTAATAAATCACGCCCCTTGTGATGCATAATCATAATAAAAATGAGCTGACCACCCTATATGTTGGTTCTGTCTATTGTTCCCTGACTATATTCTACAAATTGAATTTTCCAATAATCGTTTTCAATTGAAAGTGAAATGATTAGAATACAGCAATATTCATCATTAAATTAGAAAATAGGTCTTATAATGGTTAGATAAATAAGCAAAACCCACTTTCTAGTTTTTGGATAAAAACCCTAAACCGATGGGCTTCATCGTTCAAAAAACTTGGATTAAAAGAATGGAACCTCCCGAAACAGTTATATTGCATAAAGATGATGGCTTAGTTTCCGAATTAAGGAATAAAGTTTTCGGCCACGCAGGTGCAATTATTCCTTTCAAAGAGGGATTAATTGCCAAACTTTCCCGCGAGAGAGAGTTCTTTTTTTATAGAAATTTTAAAAGCTGGATACATGAAATGCTTCCGATGGGAATTTTGCCCAATGTTCGGGGAGTTGGCTTTTTTACCAAAGAAGATGGAGATCAAATTGAATTATCACTTTACCCAACCCTGGTTGTTCCTCAAAATGCTTCTCATGTCTCATATCTTATCCTTGAAGATGTTATACATGGTTATTCGCGCCCTGCAGTACTTGATGTGAAACTAGGCACGCGAACCTGGGAAATTGGAGCCGATGATGATAAGGTTTCGAGGCATAAAGCTAAGTGCGCAACTGCCACGACATCTCTTACCAGTTTCAGAATAAGGGCAGCAATGTGGTACAGTAAAACTGGAAGGAATCTGATTTCTTCCGATGTCTCAATGGTTGATCGTATGTTTGGTATGTCGTGTGGATTAGACGAAATGATGGATTTTATGAGAGATTTTTTTTACGACCCTGATTTAATACCGGAATTCATCGAAAAATTGAAACAAATCAGGGTTGGGATAGAGAGACTCAGAGTTGATGCGGGTGTCAGAATGTTTTCTTCTTCTGCTTTATTTGTATATGATGAGAACGACAAAAGTAAGGTTGATTGCCGTATTCTTGACTTTGAAAAGACTTACTTTAACATTGAAAGTACTGCAGCTAGACATAATGAATCAATTGAAGAATGCGAAGACGATGTTGTGAATGGAATTGATCATCTCATTGAGAAGTTATCATCCCTTCATATAGATTAGTTTGTAGGCAATATAATGTGTTCTTTTGGTAAAGATTATAGTTTTTTTAGAATTAATAGAGATGTGTGTATATAAACACAATGATAATCAAAAAAAAAAACATGATGATTTGTTCATGGTTATGAATGAACAAGAATCTTTAGTCTTCCAAAAAGGGCAACCAAATTCATTTCATGATATCAATTATCGAAAAACTCTTTTAGCATTGATTGATAATTTCCAAACTTTTTTGCAAAATGAAGATTTTTTTTTATTAAGTGAACTATTTAGGAAAATTGTTGTTGTATCTCCAAGTAATGCTTCTCTTTGTATCATTAGTTCTGAATTCCACATTTATTTAATAAACCAATTTGCCTTGCAGTCCGATGAAGTTGTTAAAAAGGAGTATTTAGATATGATTAACTCTGTTTTATCTATCGAATCTCCTGAAATCACAACTTTTTTTGCAAACAGTGAAATTATCTCATGTATTTGCGACAATATAAAATCTTGTAATTATTTTAGCTTCATATCATTCTCTATTTTGTCATTTTTAATCCCATTTGTGCAAGATAGTTGTATATCATTTAATGATATTGAAAAATACTCCCTTTTCCTTTTTGAGCAATGTAGAGACTGGTTTTCATCTTTTATAAGATTGTTCTCATATTACATTAAACAAAAAGAATTAATACCAACTTATGATTTTATTAGCAGGCTAAATACATATATTTATTCATTAAATATGCACGATTTCAATCAATTATGCAAGTGTTATATTGGTATCATTGCGTATTATGACCGTTTTATTGAAGATCTTGATTCATCAATGATTTTTCGATATATTTCTTCACTACTTGACTCCATGCGTATTGATTGTGAGAGTCACATTTTGTATCTCATAGTATTCACTATACAAAAGATTCCTCAACAGTTTAAACAAGAGTATTCTGAAAGAATAATTGGCACCTTAAGCCTTCAAGTTCTTATCAGGGAGTTTTTGAGAGCTAAAGATATGTTACTTTGCACAATAATTCATATGATTATCGAGATGGCTTTTCAATATAGTGAAATCATCCCTCTTAATGAATGTGAGTTAGTGTTTAAAAAGCTTCTCATTTTATCTAAAGATAATACATACGCGATCAAATCAAGAGCCCAACACTTTTTTTGCATTATTCTTAATCAAAAATGGTGTGACAATAACTATCTCATTCATAACCATAAACATATATCATCAATCCTTTGTCATTCAATATATAATGAAGAGCTTATATTAACCATTACATCGAAAAAGTTATTCACATATATTATACCATCTGAAATACAACTCATCATCACAAATATCATAGATAAATGCGACTCGGATTTCCTAGTATCAGTGATTAAAGATCATTATGACGAGTTAATGTTCGATAAGTAAAGTCTACCCATTACCGTCCGACCATTTAGATGTATTCAGCCGGCCTTGATTTTGGAAACAAAAACTGCGTTGTTGGTGTCCCATCTAATGGAGGTATTGATGTGATAACTGATCAGGCATCAAATCGTCTGATTCCGACAATTGTATCTTATTCGAACGAAAAAAGATTTTTTGGTGATAGCTCGCTTCATCAAATTATGAATAATGTCTCTGGAACAATTAATCAAATTAAGAGGCTTTTTTGTCTTCCATATGATTCTCCCGAGAGAGAATTATTGCAAAATCTTTCCGCTTTCCGTTTGGTTAAACTCAATAATGGGTATACTGGTGTCAGTGTGATGTATGGTGGAAAAGAAACCATATTGAGACCAGAGCAATGTTTTGCGTTTTTATTGAGGCAACTTTTATATTTATCGAAAGAAAAATGCCCAGATTTGGTTTCTTTTGTTGTTGCAGTGTCACCATGGTGGACAGAATGGCACCGCAGAGCTGTTTTTGATTCTTTCAGAATCGCTCAAGTAGAATGCATGTCTTTGGTTAACTCCACTACTGCTGCAGCTATTACATACTGTATGAGTCATAGGAATCGTTTACCTAAATCGACTGAAGAAAGTGTTCCAATTGTTTTTATTGATCTTGGAGATTCATCACTTAATGTAGCAGTTGCCCTTTTAAAACAAGGTTCGGTAGAAATCAAAAGTTTTTCATATGATGAACATCTTGGAGGATCTCACTTTACCGATGCTTTAGTTCAATACCTCTTGCCAATTACTGAAAAGAAGTACTCAATTAATCCAGCAAATAGCCAAAAGGCAATGATTAGGTTTTACACTGCAGCAGAGAAACTTAAGAAGAATTTGACAATTAACCCTATTGTTTCGTTCGAGATCCCTTCATTGATGAATGATATTGATATTTCATTCCTAGTAAAAAGGGAAGAGTTTGAGAATCAAATAACTGGACTTGTTGATCGGATACATAAACCAATCATTGAAGCCATTTCTTCGTCGAAAATTGAGATTTCCAGCATCTTTTGCATTGAATTGCTTGGAGGGGGGTCCCGCATTCCTGTGGTTAAAGCAAAAGTATCCCAAATATTTGGCCGAGAACCATCTCTTTCCCTTAATCTGGATGAATGCTTTGCAGTAGGATCTGGCTATATGGCAGCTGTATTGTCACCAAACCTTAAAGTTCCACTTATTGTTAAAGACATTTCACCTCATGAGTTTTCGACAAAGGTTTCCGAAAGTGAGGATAAATCAATACTATTTCCTCGCTTTAGTGATGTGCCTTCAATGACAACCATGAATTTAACCATAGAAAAACCCACATCAATAACATTCTTCTGCCAAAATAACCCAATTGGTATTTTATCAATACCATTTAGCGATGATAAGCCTATTGATGTTAGTATTGAAGTTTCTTTGACTCAGAGCTGTACCTTATCAATCGATAAGGTATTCTCTATCATCAATTCCATTGATGTCCCAATTAAGTGTATATATCAAATTATTGGAGGATTGTCTTCTGAGCAAATTTCTGAGTATATTGCTCTTGAAGACTCTATGTCCAACAATGACTATCAAATAGAGAGGATTGAAATAGAGAAAAATGAACTTGAGGCTATGATATATAGCTCGGAAAAAGCACTTTCAAGAGATATGATACAATATTTTGATCCTTCCAAATTATCTGAGTATCAGTCACATCTAAATCAAATTCATCAATGGTTTATGGATAATGATGGATTTGCATCCTTTGAAGAATATCAATCAAGGAAAAAAATTATTAATGAGTTTTTGGCACCATCACAGGAACGGAAAATGTTCTTTTCCTCGATTAATGATCTTGCCATTACGATTATCAGAAAAAGTAATGAAATTCAGCAAATCATCAATTCCCATTCTTTGTCATCCCAAACAAAACAGAAGCTTCTTGCGTCTGTAAATAGTTATATGACTGAGTTTAATCAAATGATGGAATATGTCAAATCCCTGGCTCCACATCAGAATCCTCCAAAAACTATCGATATGATTAATAATGAAATCTCGCAGCTTGAGAGTAGTATTATTTCTACAATCAATAATGAAAAAAAGGATAAATCTGGAAATGGATTATGCCTTATATTATAAAATGTTTTCTTTCCAATGTTTTATTTTATTAAGTATTTTCTCACATACGAAAAGGTATTAACAAAATATCATTATATTAGAAACATTAAGTCAACTTTTGTAATCCTCCCTAACTCAGTTGGTTAGAGTGTCAGACTGTTAATCTGAAAGTCGTGTGTTCGACTCACACGGGAGGAGTTTTTTTTCCATTTTTTCCAGAAATAACCAAAAACCACTTGGTTTAATGGAATCTCAAATTGATATTCTTGGAAACGGTAAATTGATCAAAGAAATCCTTGTTCAAGGCGAAGGGAAATCCCCTGTAAGAGGCCAAAAGGTTGATTGCCACTATGTTGGTACATTTACCGATGGAAAGAAGTTTGACTCTTCTCGTGATCGTAAGAAGCCATTTTCTTTCACTGTTGGCTCTGGTGTTATCGAGGGATGGAGTTTAGGTGTTGCCACAATGAAAGTTGGTGAAAAGGCCAAGTTTACCATCCATTATGAGCTTGCTTATGGTAAGAACGGCTATCCTGGAGCAATTCCCCCAATGTCCACATTGGTTTTCGAGATTGAGTTATTGAAAATCTTTTAAATCTTCAAGATGCTAAATGAATATAATTTTTATGCTTCAAAATCATCATCAATTGGTTTTGGAACAGGATTAGATGTGTTTCCGGTCTCTTCAGCCTCATCTTTCTCGAAGCTGTTTTCACCAGACCCAAAATCATTATCTTCATTTGTTTTTTTGGGTTCATCATCAACATCGAAATCCTCACCCATTGTTGAATTTAAAGACACTGGGGGCTTGTTTTCTGTTTTAATTTTTTCATTAATGGGACGTGTTGATGGCTTATTTATTGGCTTTTGGGCTATTCTAAGCTTCCTTTTTCTTTCTTCTTCTGTTTTCCTTGCCTCATACTTTGCTATATCGGCCTTCCTTTCATTCTCTCTTTTCTCTTCCATTTTCCTTTTTTCCTCTTTTCTTTGTTTAATTGAGTCCAATTCGGCTCTCTTTTCTTCACGAATTTTTTTAATCTGATTCTCTTTATCTTCTTTGATAAGCTTTTCTTTTTCAGAAATCTTTAATTTCTTCTTTTCTTCTTTTTTAAGCCTCTCTTGTATCAATCTCTCCTCTTTCTTATTCTCATCAAGATATTTCTTACGCAATTCTTCTGTATTGACGATCTCATTACTCAAATCTAGCTCTATTAATCGCTCATTAAGTATTTCGATTTGGGAAATTAAAAATGATAAATACTGTTCCTTCTTTTCTTCTATATGCTGAAGTTTGCCTTGTAGTTTCTTATTAGCGCATTTAGTACTGACACATTCATACATTTCTCCCCTTTGCTTTGAAAAATATGGTGTCTGTTCTAAATTGACTCGACTTTGGGTATCAAAGACTCCTTTAAGCTGGTTTAGCTTACCCCTTAATAATGAATACTTTTTTTCTTTTTGTTTGAGCTGAAACTCAAGATCCATTGAGTACATTGATGTATCGCTGATGGTACATGCAGAAAACTGTTTTGTTGCTTCTATTTTCTTTTCTTCAAGATTTGATATCGTTTTATTTCCTCTTTGAATCTCAATTGTTAAAAATGCGAGCTCTTTGGCTAAAGATGCCAGATAAGCGGGATTCTGATTCAACTTAATTCCATAAAGCTGCGATTCTTTTTCTGAAATCTCGTTTTCAAGGCGAAGCAGCTCCTTTTTGAGCTCATCTTCTTTAAACAAAGAGTCTTTATCACCATCAAAACATGAGGCCAAAGCATTACTATATCCATCCCTTTCACTTAATATTTCCATACCCTTTGTGACTGCAACCTCAAGTTGATATTTTTCAAATTTGGCTTTTCGATATTCAGCTAATGCACGTTTATATTCTTCATTAAGATGCTCCTCTTCCCTTAATGGGTCCTTTCCCCTCCAATAAAACTCAGATCGCTGATACTGCGCTGGTGATTTTGGGGAAATTGATCCAGATTTCTTCATTAAAATAACGTCTAAGTTTATGATGTCAGTTTTCGTAAAGTGGTTTATTCCATACTAAATGTACAGACATATGTGCCTCCAATTGGGGATTGAGGTGCATTTTCCCGAAGGGTGAATGATGGTTGGTTTGTCCTTTCAGTCAATAGTGCAATATTTGCCAATGCTATTCCTATGTCAAATGTTGTGTTATACTTTGCAGTTCCACAATACACATGAATAAGTGGCCCTTCGAAAACAAACCTCCATGGTTGTTGGTTGACTGCTGATGGGCCTGATCGCAAAGCACTTATCAATTCTTTCTTATCTCCAGCATTTTCTTCTGTGAATGGTTCTGATTTGTCAAGATTATATGCAATTTCATTGAAAGGTTTTCTGGAGCTGCTATTTCCAAAGAACTTAATGGTTTTCTCGAAAAATCTTGGAGAATCTTCGAGACCAAATGCAACAACACACTCAACAGTATACCCAGGAGTTCCTTGTTCTGCGAGAGACCTGCTATACGTTCCTGCCATCCAGACAGTTCCGATACCATTTTGTTGTAATCTCATTACAGCAATTTGGCCTTTGTATGAAGCATCCATAAGGGCTTGTTCGTGTTTTGGGTGGTCTTTTGGTACTTGTAGAAGTAACCATCCTGCTTCTCCTGCAACAAAACCCATTTTCCCAAGACCAGGACCGCGCACTGAGACAATAGTGTCTGTTGTTCCAAAAGGACAAACTAGTGTGTTCACTTCATTTACAATCTGATTCACGATTTGATTCTTTTCTTCTGGGAATGAATTCTTGAAAGTCCTAACACTCTTTCGTGTTTTAAATGCATCAATCAAGGATAATTCGGTGACACTCATCAAAGTGATGTGATTAATTATAAATAATCTTTTGAATTTAATGTTAAACCGATAGCAAAAATTGGATTGTCCAGTTATGGCGATGAGGTATCAATTAAACAAAATCTAATTTATTGTGCTTGTTAAAGATATTTTTTTGGTAAATGGAACATTTACAATCTGGAAAACGGTTATGGTATGTTTATTTAATCGTAAAAAAATGGAATTTGGGTTTGATTGAATTTCTTGTTCATATCTAGTTATTAATCCATTTCTGGTCAATGAAAAACTTGTTTATTATTACGGTAATACCAGAGGTACTGATACAATTTGCTCAGATTTTTGTATTTAATCAATCGTACCACATCGAGTTAAAACGTTATTTAAAGCAAATATAGAATTTTTCTCGAATAAAAATATAATTTTATTACTCTTTAACGCAAATCTTATATATTTGGTCAATTTTTCGGTTGAATTATGAAAAGACTGTCTTAAGCCAATACATTCTTTCTAAATACCATGATTTACAAGCGAACGAATTTCGTTCTTAATTAAAGATATGCTCTAATTATCATTCAACATAAATTGATGTTGATTTCAATTGAATTGAAGAATGTTAAAGGTTGGGATTGATGGTTATACATTCTATTCATCTAAATGGGGGTTTTGCTTTTTCAAACAAATGCAAATCATGTTTGATTTGATTGTTCAAACATTTAGATTTTTTTAAACATTCCTGATTAGAAATAATATTATAAATGCATGGTATTCGAAATTTCATTAGTATCACTTGTTTGAATATAATATTTCAAAATCAAGAGTTATATAAAGATCTTCTTTCTCAAGAATTTTTGTTCAAATTAATATGGGTATTCTGCAATATTTGTTCAGTTATTGTTTTTAATATTTTCCCTGAGAGATAGTTGCTTTCATTCCATTACTTCTCAATTTCCGATATTTGCAAATACCAAAGTAATCACGATTTTTACAAAACAACATGTCTTCATAATCAATTCATAAAAACAATATTCTTATATTGGTTGAGTATTTTCCATTTTAAAGATCGAAAGATATATAGAGACTAATTTTACGATGTAATCTTAATATTATGATGTAATTTATGATATTTTTGGTAAAAAATTCAATTGTATTTTTTTCGAGATTGAGAATTCATCAAGGGTTCAATCTTTACCAGAATATATAGCAAAA
>Ga0209639_1000225_pt1 | contig 88833 bp, 83 predicted proteins | sample EPASupsiteHSE605_FD_187268 | JGI IMG/M metagenome (GOLD analysis project Ga0209639, IMG submission 187268) | Bioremediated contaminated groundwater from EPA Superfund site, New Mexico - Sample HSE6-05 (SPAdes) (version 2) | ecosystem: Environmental > Aquatic > Deep subsurface > Groundwater >...
ACCTGCCTCCTTGGTTGTGGCTCTGAGCCGTAGTGGATTCCTACTCTACAGCATAACCCACGTTTACAAGGATGGCAGGTCTTTTAGCTTTTAGACTCTGCTTGGCAACTGACAACCATTATGTCTAGACCTTCACCAGCCGCACCATCGTATCGTAGAAGGAAACGCTCCCCCCCACCTTGTCGATCATGCAGGTGTTCTTCAGGTGCGGATCGATCCACATGGCGGCATTGGCATGGACACCCCCGCCCCGGCGCGGGTCCCCCTTGATCAGCGTACCGTCGATGGTCACGTCTGCGGCGCCGGTGGCCCAGTTGCCGTGGCCGAGGGTAAAGGTGACGACGCCGGGCCGGATGGTCTCCGTGATCTGCACCTTGCCGATCATCGGCTTTTTCACACCGTTGCCCAGGTCCCACTCACCGGCAGGGTTGCTCGCCGACACCACCTTCACCCTTTGCCCGTTCTTCAGCCCCAGCCGTTTGGCATCCCTGGTGTTGACGATGATGCCGTTTTCCGGCATCAGTTCGGTCAGGTACTGGTTGGTGACGGTCCGGCTCTTGGTCATCCTCACATCCCGCTGGGTTATGAGGTGCAGATCGTACCCTTTTGCAAGGAGAGCCGGCTCGTTGCCGAGCGTATCGGCGACAGGCTCGTAGCGCGCCATGCCATGGAAATGCCTGCCGGTAAAGGCGTCCCTGACTTGGCTCGTTTTCTCCTGGTAGAGGTTTATCAGCTTGCCGTACCTGTTTGCCGCGTGCTCCCCCTTGTAGGAGGCTTCCTGGGTATCGAAACGGCCACCCCGGTTGAGGACGTGGATCGACTTGCTCAAGTTGGCCAGCCCCAGATTTTCGTTCCGCGCCATGTCGATGACATTCTTCGGCAGGTGCCTGTGGCCCCGCATGAATAACTCCACCTCGTTCCACCCGGCATCGGGGACCGGCTCCCTGCCGTCATAGGCCAGGTTGGCAACCATGCGGAAATAAAAATCATCGGGACGGGTAAAATGCTGACCGGCGGCAAAGCCGTCCTTGCCGAAACCGGGAATGCCCAGTTTCTCCGCCAGGGCGAGCCAGAGCGTCTCGAAGGAGATCGGCTGCTCTTCGCCGAACACCCGGACAACCTCGTTTGGCGAAGCAATTACCGGGTGGCGCACCGGCTGGACCTTGACCGGCATATTGGGATGGGACCCCTGGAATTCCCAGCGTTCAAGGAAGTGCAGGTCGGGAAAGACATAATCGGCGTACATGGTGGTGGTGCCTACGGTGATGTCGCTGGCAAAGTAGAGCGGCACCCGTTCCAGGTTCGTCAGGGCCGCGATATTGGTCTGCCCGGCGGGAAGGGAGTAGGAAGGGCTCCCCATGTAGGAGAAAAGGACCTTGATCGGATAGGGGTAGGCATCGGCTATGGATGGCAGAATCTCCTCGTAAACGTCCGAGGAAAGCGGCCACCAGTTGCGCTTGGCCGGGTAGCCGGCGAAAACGGTCGACTCCTCGTACAAAGCGTCGTGGCGGATGATGGACAGGCCGAACGGCTTGCCGCTCTTTGGTGTGAGCTTCTTGAAGTTAAATGGTTGCCGCTCGTTCCTGCTGCCGTCCGTGTTGAAGGTCGATGCGGCGATCATCCCCCCCTTCCAGTCGAAGTTCCCCACGAGCAGGTTCAGGTTCATCAGTGAGGAGATGGCGTAAAACCCGTTGGTGTGCTGGGCAGGTCCGCGATGGACATCGACGCAGGCCCTCTTTCCGTAGGAGGTGAATTCCCTGGCCACGGCCTCGATCACCCCCGGCTCCACGCCGCAGATCTTTGCATATTCGGCAATGGTTTTTTCCCGGGCCGTTTCCAGCATGATCTGCAAGGCGCTCTTGACCCTGATCGGCCCCTCCTTCCCCTTGAGCTCGGTGCTGACGAAGAGCTCCCCCCTCACCCGCAGCCGCTCGTCGTTGGGATCGAAGGCCGTCGGCTCGCCGTCCCGGATGGCCACCAGGTATTCGAACGGGAACTCCTTCCCGTCCTTGTCCGTCCGTACTTCCTTCGCTTTCAGGCCGATCTCCGAGGCACGGAGGAACGCGCCGGGGATCCCGTCCTTGTCGATCTTTACCAGCCAGGTGGCGTTGCTCCAGGTGGATTCCCCGTCCTTCGCGGCCCCCGCCTTGTTGGCGTTGGCCAGGTAGACTGCATCATAGCGTTTGTTCTCCAGAATCCAGCGGGTCATCCCCATGGCAAAGGCCGCATCGCTGCCCGGCCTGATCGGCACCCAGCGGTGAGCCTTGGCGGCAAGCTTGGTGAAACGCGGATCGATGACGGTAATCCGCAGTTTCCCCTCAACGAGCCTCTGGGTCATGCGCGGCGTCCGGTTGGGGGGGCCGTAATTGCCGTCGAAGAGGTTGGCGCCGACAAAGAGGATATATTCGGCATTCTCCTGGTCGGCCTGCCAGTAGAACTTCTGGCCATCCTTGAAGGTATCGCCCACATACTGCTCGCTCATGGCCTTGCAGGCGAAGTAGAGCGACCCCTGGCAGACCGTGGTATGGCCATGGGTATTGACCGTGCCGAAGCCGTCGGTGAAGCGTTTGGCGAAGTCGCTCCGCCCACCCTTGATCCTCCCCCAGAAGTAGACGAACTGGTTGTTCCGCGGCCCGAAATCCGGGTGGTCCGGGTCGATGAGGAGGTGGAGATTGGCCGCGTGCCGCGCCTTAAACTGCGCAACCGTCATTTTTTTCTTGCGGATCAGCGCCACGTCGGCCCCCATCGACTCGAACACCCTGGGATCCTTCATGGCGTAGATATCCTTGAGCCCCGTCACCAGGCGCTTTTCTTCGCCCGCGACATGGGCGAACAACGCGCCGCCGTTGACGATTTCGGACACGGCCTGGTCAAAGGGGACGGAGACCCACTTCCCATCGCCACGCTTGCCGGCCCGCTTCAGCACCTTGCGGATGCGGTAAGGGTCGTAGGCCCCCTGGTGGGCAGATTGTCCCTTGGGACAGATGGCGCCGTCCACCTTTGCCGCACGGCTCAACTCCTCGGTCATGGAAAGATGGGGGTAGAGGGTGAACGGGTTGTACGGGTTGCCGTCCACCTTTACGGCGACGCCGTCGAGGACCTTCACCTTGATGCCGCAGCCGGTGTTGCAGTTGAGGCAAACCGTATAGAGGGTGCTTTCCTCCCGCAACATCTCCAGGGCCTCCATCTGCGTCAACTCCCCCGCCTCGACGCGGGCGATGAGGCCATGGGCAAAATCGAACTGTGAGGCCACCAGGGCGCCGCAGCCGATGAGCGCACTGTTTTTCAGAAAATCGCGCCGGGAAATCCCTTTGTTTTCCAGAAGCTCTATATCTTCACGCTCATCCATCAACGCCCTCCTGTTATTGCGATTCACGTAAAGATAGCAAAAATAGAAGCAAAGGCAACAGAAGAAGTTGCAGGACGCGAGGTTGGTATTTAAAAAACCATTATTAACCTTAGAAAACGGAAACGGGCAGTCTTGCGACAGCCCGTTTCCCCTCTAAACCATCCAATACCCCATTCCTTTTTCTACATCTTGAACCACCCCGCCATGCGATTCAAATCGGCGGCAAGCCTGTTGAGTTCTTCTGCGGCGCGGGTAATCTCGCCGGTGGACATTTCGGCTGAACGGGTTATCGTGGCGATGTGCTCCATGCTCGTGGAAACCTCGGCAGCAACAGCCGATTGCTCTTCTGCTGCGGTGGCGATGGTCTGAACCATGGCAACACCCTTGTCAGACGCCCCGACGATGGACTCCAAGGCGAGGTTTGCTTCCGTTGCCCGCAGCATCCCTTCCTCGACCTTGGCGGTCCCCTTTTCCATGGCGCGCACCGACTTCTGGGTGCTGGCCTGAATCTGGGCGACCATTTCGGCAATTTCCCTGGTGGACTCGCCGGTCTTCTCGGCCAGCTTCCGCACTTCGTCGGCAACTACGGCAAAGCCCCTGCCGGCCTCGCCAGCCCGTGCCGCCTCAATGGCCGCGTTAAGCGCCAGCAGGTTGGTCTGGTCGGCGATTTCATTTATGACATCAACGACCGAGCCGATCCTGGTAGAATTTTCGCCGAGTAGCTTGACGGTATCAGCGGTTTCCTTGACCGAAGCTGCAATTTCTTCCATGCCGCGCACGGTTTCACCGACGATCTTCTGGCCGTCGCTGGCCAGAGTGAGAGAGTTTTTTGTCTCTGCAGCAGTTTCATGGGCATTGCGCGCCACATCCTGGATCGTCTGGCTCATCTCGATCATGGCCGAAGCGGACTGATCCGTCTGTGTTGCCTGCTGCCGTGCGCCGGCACTCAATTCTTCAGCCGTAGCAGTGAGGCTGCTGGAGCTGTAGGCAAGGTTGCCGATGGCCTCCCGAATCTGGGAGGTTATCTCTTTGAGCTTTGCAGTAGCCTGGTTAAAATGGACTGCGAGCGTACCGAACTCGTCTTTCCGCTTTTCATCGAGACTGCTGCTGAAGTCGCCATTACCGAACTTTTCCGAAATGCTGGTCAGTTCTCTGATCGGTGCGGTGATCGATTTTGCCAGACCGGTACTGAAGACAATACCCAGCACCAGCACGATGAGCGCGATGACGGAAACTGACGTAATATTAGTCTTAAAAACCCTGTTCACCGATTTAACCGCTTTTTCCTGTTCAGCCTGTGCCGAGGTAACCCCTCTTTTTCCCTCCTCGCGCTGCTTGGCCACCAGGTCCTTCAGCTTGGTGTTCAGTGCTTGAGCCTGGGTTTTCACCTTCAACACCCGAGCAAGCTTTTCTGCGACACCATCTTTTGCCAGCAAGAGACCCTTGATCTCGGTCAAAGAGCCGGATACGCCGGCAAGGCGCACCGTCTGCCCCGAATTTCTCCGTGCGCCGCTCACTGACGCCACCTTCTTCTGTATGGCATTTGCATTGTCGAATTTATGCACAAGGTCTGCTTTGATGGCTTCCAGTTCCTGTATGGTGCCGGCGCTGAAGAGATCATTGATAAGCCTGCTCACATCAGAGCCGAGAGCAATCAGGTCGCTGGTTGACGCCATAATATCGCCGGCTGAACTGGCTCCTGTTAACGAACTGTCAAATTTCGTGTTCTCTGAGGAAAAGTCTTCCGTCGATTTTTCGACCGCGTCCCCCATCAATACCGACAATTGCGCCAGCTTTTGATTGACGAACGCCAAGGTTTGGTTGAATTTTTTCTTTGTTTCGTCGTCTGGTGTCACGAGAATCGCGCCCTTCAGATCGAGCAGCCCCTGTGAAGATGCAACACGCTTGGTCACTTCGCCGATCCCTTCAGTAAGCTCCTTGCCAATCCCGCCCCCTTTATCGTTTTTAACAAGAACGCTCTGAGTGACCAGGCGTGAAGCAACCGTAAAATGACTCTTGGCCACCGCCAGGGCGGTTTTGCTGTCGGCTGCGGAGACCTCCAGCACGGCCACTTTCACATCATTCAATGAGTTGGTTGCGCCTTGCACGTTCTTTACCTTCTGGGTGATGGTCTTGACGCTGTCATTGGATTTGGAAAGCTGGTGCATGGAGTTTTTCTGTACGGATTTCATGGTGTTATCCATGTCGCGCAATTTCCTGGAAATGTCCAGCAGCTTCTTCTTCATCAGAGCATCAGCCGCTTTACCGGCTTCCTCAGCCAGCAACCGCTCTTGCGTGGTCTTGAACAGTTCTACGGTTATCACTTCCAATTCCTGTGCAGAGCTATTCGACCTGTCCTCTCCATTAGACGATTTGAAGCCGGCAAGATCATTGGAAACGGTCTTGATTTCTGCGAGCGTTTTTTCGGCGTCGTTCTTTGTAGCATTATAGTCTGCCATTGACGTTGCCGTGGCCAATTTGATCAGGCTTGATGTGTGTTCCTGGAGAGCACGCTGCAGGTCAATGGTTTTAAGTTGGTATGGCGTTGATTGTTCCGTGAGAACCGAAAGCTTGCTTTGCACGAATTTCATCCCGGCGAGGCTGAAACCGCCGATAACCAGAATTCCAGTAATCGTAATCAGCATATTTGCATACAGCTTTGCCTTAATCGTCATGTTGCTTCTCCATCTGCTGATCAGAATTGATACGCGTAAAAACAGCGCACGGCACAGGGCTGTGCGCTTCAAGCCGAGCCCTGCCAACGGTCGTCAGTCTTTAATGTATTTCTTTCCTTCACCCTTGAAAAAATCCACGACTTTTTTTACTGACGGTGAAGCCTCGCCTTTTGTGATCAACATGAGAGGGCGGCTGATCTGCGGCGTTTCGACTATCTTGATCTTTTCCCTGTTGCCGGGCAGATTGATGAACCCCATGCTGACGGCCCCTATGGCTTCCGGAAAGTGGGAAACGTTGTCGATCTCCTTGCGGGTCGTTTCCACTTCAATGGCGCCATCCACATATTTTGTCCCGTCCATGACCTCTTTTTGGAAGACCTTCCTCGTCGCAGAACCGAGATGAGAGGTAATGACGATTACCGGCTGGTCGGTCCCGCCGGCATCCTTCCAGTTGGCTATTGAGCCGTTGTGAAGCCCCTTGAGCTGTTCCTTGGAAAGCTTGGCCACCGTATTTGACGGGTGCACGATCACCTTGATGACATCGGTGGTAATAATATGAGGCGCCAGCCCTGCAGCCGATTCCTTGCCGCTTGCGTCCTTCATGCTGGCTACGGCATCGGCCAACTCTTCCGACGCCATGGAAGCGTCACACTTGCCGTTTACCAGATCCTCAAGGCCATTGCCGGTCCCGTTGCCGACCAGCACCAGATCGATGCCTGTTGCTTTTTTCAGCGCGTCCTTGCCAGGCTCCATAATCCGCTTTTGCACCGTCGTCGAACCATGTAGCTTTACGGTTTCTGCTTGAGCCGCATGTACAACGCCCAACGCCAACACCGCTGCCAGCAAAACCGTCTTTTTACCCGAGACCCCTCTTTTCATACCCATGTCACCCTCCCGATAAAGTTGTTTTAATAGCCCTATCGTCACACAGTTGAAAAAACTTTAGCTGGATTCCTTATGGTACGAACTGGAAGACAGGGTAAAAAAAAGGGCCGCCACTTGGCGACCCCGTTTTCGAGTTAATCTTTTACCCGGCATGCAGCCGACAACAGGAAACGTCGTTGTCATTGTTATTTGCCATAGAGCACCTCCAGCTTCTCATTCGCCACGTAATAGACCCGCGGCGCAGTCCCCTTGCCGGCCTTGAGAATCTGAATCTTGTTGGCCTTTTTTACCTGGGCGATCAGGCTCTTTGAATCGCTCTCGTCGCCGAAATAGCCAGCCCGGCCGATGCAGGTGGTGATGCACATGGGAAGCATGCCGTTGGCCAAACGATGGATGCAGAAATGGCACTTGCGGGCGTTGCCGATCGGCTGGTTCTTGCCGGAACGGGGCCACTTCTTGCCATATTCGAAGGAGGGCAAGGTTTCGTATTTCTGCAGCTCAGGGGTGCCGGCGGTGTGGAAGCCGCCGTCATCCATGGTGCGAGCCTGATAGGGGCAAGCGGGAACGCATTTGCCGCAACCGATACAGCGGGCATAATTGACCGGGACGATACCGGTGCCGATCCCCTTGGTTTCCTTCCAGGTGGCGCCATCGGGGCCTTTCACCGGACAGGCGGTGACGCAGGGAGGCTTGTCGCACTGCATGCACGGCCGGGGGAGGTAGGTTCGGGTTGGTTTCGGGTATTTCCCCTGCTCATACTCGAAGACGGGACGGTAATAAAGTTTCGGCGGCAGCTTGTTTTCCGAGACGCAGCCGATGGTACAGGCGTGGCAGCCGACGCATTTGCGCAGGTCAAGGAGCATGGCCCAGCGCCGCTCAAGAGCGGGTCTTTGCAGCGCCCGTTCCAGATCCTCCTGCATTGTGATCAGGATATCCTTGTCCATGTATGCCCTCCGCTGGTTTCATGATGCCACTCTGGCGGCAAGCGCCGCAGACAGCGCAAATAATAGAGGAAAAACGGTGCAAGTGCAAAGGTGTTTTATGTCAACGCCGGTTGACAGTCTCGGTGACAGAACAATCGTCCACGCCCCCCACCTTGTCGATCATGCAGGAAAATTCAGTCTGCTCCGTCCTCGCTGTTGCCTGTAGAAATCCGCAATGCTCCGTCCATGCAAAATTCACGGCAGAGCCCGCAGCAAGTGCAAAGCAGTTGGTCAAAAGTCGGTGGAATGTCAGATAGCTCAGTCTGCAGCGCACCAGTGGGGCAGATTGCTGCACACCCCTGGCATCTTGTGCAGGTGTCATCAAATGAGACACACGAGTCAAAATGCTTCCTTATCCGGACCACCAACTCCTGAGAGAGCTTGTTTCTGGTACTGTTCAGCAATTTTCTTCTGATCGGCAATCGTTTTCCGGCGTATTCGGTGCGCCGTTCGGTCTGTTCATTCGTAGCAGAAAGTATGACAGCTGCATTCTTGAACAGGGCATTGCTAAAAGACTTGAAGAAGCTCCGCCGGTCTACTGATTCATCGCGGTAATGGATATCCTGTGCTGATTCTGCAAAGTTGATATGGCATCTGCTGTCAGACAACCCGGCCTCGGAAATGGCGTCCAGCCGCTGACGAAGTCTAGTAATCATGGGGTTGTTGGGACAGTCTCCACACAAGGACAGGTTGAGGGTCAATCTTCCTGTCAGTGTGTGGCAGAGCGCAAGCAGGTGTTCTTCGGAAAGACCGCCCAGACAGGCCACGGTTCCATTTGAGCACTCGTTCGTACGGACACAGCCCAGGATCGGTTCAGGAACCTTGGAGAGTCGAGCCAGACAGGCGGAAAAATTGCTACTCTGTTCCAGTGCCCCAACTGGGCAGACAGCAGTGCAGAGCAGGCAGCCACGGCATTGCTGCGGATTGATGGAGAGGCCGCCGTCAAGCGAGACAGCTCCATGCGGGCAGATGTCGAAACAAAGTCGGCAGCTGCTTTCGCTGAAGCGCATTAGCATGCAGCGGGAAGCGTCCACCAAAAGATCATCTTTGCTGCCGGTAACATTTCTGCTTTCAGCCATTGTTCGTACACGCCAATGCAGTGTAATCAGCATTGATGAAAGCGGCGGTACATCGCGCGATTGCCTGGTAGAAAGGGGCTTCGCCGTCAGTGATGATGGCTGATGTAAACGGAGCCAGCCACGGCATCAGAAACCTGTCGAGAAACTCCCTTTGCAGACTCACGACACGTATCACTTCATCCTGATCGCCTAAGACCTCTGCCTCTCGTTGTTTGAAGGCCAAGTAAGACATGAACTCCAACTCAACAGCAAAATGGTCCGGCAATTCGTGGAAGTCATCGGCCAAGTGCAGGCCACAGGCGTGGTAGAAGGCCGCTACCTTGGCAGTCGAGTCACCCATGACAGCTTTGGCATCATCAAGATAGATCGAACCATAGGGGGGGGCAACAAGCTGGAAAGGACCGATGAAAAGACGGGCATGCTCGACGGCCAGAGAGTCAAGAGGACTTTTGCCGACTGCGACCACAGCATCACCGGCATACTTTGTGGCATCCGGCGCAACAGACTCCAAAAGGGTAGCAAGTGTCGCGCAGCAGTTCTCCTCAATCAATTCCGTTGATGGTGGATAATAACAGGCCGCCAGCAGGCGGTAGACATCTTCACGCGTTGCAGTGATACTTTGTTTTTCAGTCACGGCATAATCCTCACACCCTTATAAACAGGGTAAGTACGTTAACGAAATCATTTCCTGCAAAAAAATGCGGGAAATGATTTCTAACTTACTAAAAAACCGGGATGGGGCTTACGCCCCACCCCGGAATAATACATCAACAGAAACAAGAAACTATCAAACTTTGTTCTCACCCTTAAACGCGCGGATATAGGCCACGTTGGGTTTGGTTTTTTTCTCTTCCTTAAGGCGCATCGGTTTGTACTTCTTCAGCAGCTTGGCCGGTTCGCTTGCCGTATCGTTCAGGTCGCCGAAGATACGGGCCTTGGCCGGGCAGGCTACAACGCAATTAGGTTGTTCGCCCTGTTTGACGCGGTGCTCGCAGAAAATGCACTTTTCAACAACTCCCTGCTTGCGGATGCTCTCGTAATCCGGGTGGCTGTATTTATGCTGGTTGGGAATAACCCCGCCTGCCATTTTTGCGGTCTCAGCACCGGAAGCGGTGCAGCCCTTGATCATCTCGCTGGTATCGCGTGATGCAGCGTGAGGTGGCGCCTTGGAGTCGTTGGCACTGATGACCGAGTAGGCCGCCTTGTCCTTTACCACATCAGTTGCGCTGTAGGGACAGGCCTTCTGGCAGCGGCGACAGCCGATGCAGCGCTCGTCGTTGTGCATGGTGATTCCGTCGACGGTTTTGAACATCGATTTGGGCTGCACCGGGCATGCCTTGACGCAGGGGGCATCGCTACAGTGGTTGCAGAGCACCGGGATGGCGGTGAAGGAAACTTTGGGGAATTTCCCCTCTTCCTTGTAGATGAAGTCAGCCCAGTTGTAAGTTTGACCGTTAGCCCTGGCCTGGGTATTGTTCTCAGTCTTGCAGGCAAGAGCGCAGGCGCCGCAGCCGACACATTTTTGAAGGTCAATGACCATTCCATATTGTTTTGGCATTCAGTAATCCCCCCTTTCTCAAACTTTTTCGATCTTGACGCCGGTGAAACCGCCGTTACGTGCCGTTGCACCGCTCAGGCGGTCATAATCATCAACCAGAAGTTCATTGTTGTTTCCGCCGCGCGGCTGTGCCTTGGCGTAGTCCTTGGCGGCAACGCGGCCGTAGGCCCAGTGTCCCTGACCGTAGCATTTGGCTATGGTGCCGGGACGGACACCTTCCCACAACTTGGCCTTGGTTACGATGGAGCCGGTAGTCGATGTCAGGCGAACGGTATCGCCGGTCTTGATGCCGAGTTTCTTGCCATCTATCGGGTTGATCTTGACCACGTCATCCCAGCTCTCGTCCCCCACGTCCACCTTCTTGAACTCCTGATACCAGACAGTGTTCTGGCTGCGCCCCTCGCGATTGAGTCGGGATTTGTAATCGATGAAGGTGAATGGATATTCCTTGTCGCTGCCGTGACGCTTGGGTGATTCGTAATGCGGTACAAAGGCCAGTTCGCCCTGGGCCTCATAGCCACTGGACTTGAGGATGTCGTCGATGGTGGTGTTATGCTTCTTGGCATGTTCGCCAAGTGCTTTTTTCATGGTCTCGCTGTAAAACTCAAACTTCTTGGTTTCGGTCTTGAACTTACCCTCAAACTTCTTGGTTTCGGGGTTATCCTTGCCCCAGTTCTTCTTGTATTTATAGGTCTCCGAGTTGTAGATACCCTTCTTTTTAAAATCGGCCCAACCGGCGATCTGATCACCTTTTTGTTTCTCCTTGCCGTTCCAGACCTTTTGGGAAGATATCCTGGCGGCGATCTCGGCGAACTCAGAGGCGTTGGTCGGTTTCTTCCTGGTTTCAGGATCCTCGAAAGAGGCGTAGTAGTCGTAAAGGTTGGCAAAGCCTTTGGACTTCAACTTTTCAGCCAGGAGCCACATTACTTCAGTCTCCTCGGATTTTACCTGCCAAAGCGGCTTGGCCACCGGCTGCTGGATGGATATATGGCCGTGCAGATTAGCCATGTTGCCGATGATCGAAAGCTTTTCGGTTGGCGCAAAGGTGGCCGGCAGAATGATATCGGCGTACTGTGACATCTCGGAGGCGTTGGTCACCATATGGGCAAAGAACGGCATTTTTGCCATGGCCTTTTCCCAGCGCTGAGTGCCGGTGGCCGAGAAGACGAAGTTGCTCCAAGTGCTGATGAATACCTTGATTGCGTCCGGATTCTTGAGCAGGCCGTTGGCCACGTTGTTGGTAACCACGCCGCTGCCCGGCTTGGCGCTCATCATGGCCGGCATATCCTTGGCGCCGCGCCCGTCGATCTTCTTTCCATGGCCGTGATGCTCGGCCATTTCATCGATAAATGATTTCTTGATCTCGGGAAATTTCTCAACCGGAGCGCTGGAACTCTGGAACACGCCACCTTCGGTCTCGATGGAGCCGAGAATACCGTTCAGGGCGTAGACCGCCATGGCGGCGTAGGTGCCGCGCGGTGTCATGGCCACGCCGGGCCCCATCCAGACGGCACAGGCGCTGCCGGCCTTGCCCATGGCGCGGGCCACACGAATAATCTGCTCCTCGGGTATCAGGGTTTTTTTGGCGGCCCAGGACGGGGTTTTGTCTTTCAATTCGATGTTCCAGTACTTGACGATACCGTGGGTCTGTTTCTCCACAAAGGCAGCTTCATCGACCGTGGCGCCGGCCTTGAAGAGATTTTTACCCTCTTTGAAATCGCCGACAAACTCCTTGCTCCAGAAGCCTTCTGTAAGCAGCACATGGGCTATGCCTGCGGCCAGAGCACCGTCCTCTCCCGGCTTGATCGGCAGCCATTCGTTGGCTTTGGCGACCGAGGCGCTCATACGGGGATCGACAGCAATCAACGTACCGCGGTCAAGGATTCCGTTGAACTTGGCGATGGCGTTGGGCACCTGACGATTGGAAGAGAGCGGGTCACAGCCCCACACCACCAGACACTTGGTCTTGGCCAGGTCGTAGTCACGGTAGCCAAAGAAACCCTGGGTGTAGCCTGGGCCCATCTTCTCCGCCTCGGCGCAGATGGCGCTGTGGGAGTAGTAGTTGGGAGTACCGAAGATCTTGGGCAGGGTGCCGTAGAGCAGGTCGGTGGAGGTAGAAGAGTAGCGGCCGCGCATGTACATCAGCTTCTCCGGCTCGTTGTTCTTGCGCAGTTCCATCATCTTGTCGGCCAGGGTATCCAGGGCCTCGTCCCAGCTGATGGGAACAAATTTGGGATCAACGCCGCGCCCCTTCTGGGGGTTGGTACGCTTCATCGGAACCTTAATCCGGTCCGGGTCATAGGTCTGCGGGATCATCAGGTGACCGCGGGGGCAGACGTAACCGCCATTGGCCTTGGAAAATTGGTTGCCGCGCACCTTGTCGATGCGACCTTCTTGGACAAAAAACTCCACCGGGCACCAGGCGGTGCAGCCCTGGCAGGTGGAGGCAATCCATTCGCCTTTCATAGAGCCTGTGGCGGCAGGGGCTTGCCCGGCTGCAAAGGCGTTCAGCTTCGGCAGGCCAACGGCCGCCACCGCGCCAGCGGCAGCGGTTACCTTCAGAAAATCTCTACGTTTGATTTCCATTCCGTTCCTCCTATTTTTTATGGCACTTGACGCAATCGCCCTTCACTGAAAACACCTTCTTTCCGTTGTGACAGGCACCGCAGGACTTACCCTTCTGCATCTGCTTCATGGTGACCTTCCTGTGCTGAGCCTTGCTTAGATAGAGCCTGTCATGGCAGGCGGTGCATTCGAGGCCCGCCCCATCAACGTGCGAGTTGTGGCTGAAGACCACATCGCCCCCCTTGTTCTTCAGGGTGATGTCGCCTCCGCCGACCACGGCCAGTGCCGGCGTTGCCGCCATGGCCGTCAGAACTGCCGGCAAGACAAAAAACTTTTTCATTGCAATCCCTCCTTTTTTGATATCAGGAGCCTGTCGGGCTTAGGGAATCATAGCGAGAGGATGAAAATAGAGGACAGATTTCCGGAAATTTGAGAGCGAATAGTGGACCTATTCGTCGAAAATTTACAGAGATATGGACCGATTTGCCATTCTCGCAGTAGATTCATTCCTAAGTCAGACAGGCTCATAGCTTCTATCGGCCCCAGACGGAAAAAATGAAGCCTTACAACGCCGTAACAAAACCCCTTGACCATATCCTTTTATGCGGATATATTTAAGCCATGAAAAATACTGCACGGATATTCAAAGCCCTGGCCGACGAAACCCGCCTTCGCATCCTGGCCCTCCTCCTGCACGAGGGGGAGCTGTGCGTCTGCGACATCATGGCCGTCCTTCAGCTTCCCCAGTCCACCGCCTCCCGGCACCTGGCCTATCTGAAAAATGTCGGCTGGGTGGAGGACCGCCGCATGGGGGTCTGGATGTACTATTCCGTCGCTGCCGAGCGGGGCGCCATTCAGAAGGAGCTGGCCGAACTGCTCAGGCAGCGCCTGCCCGAGCTCTGCACTGCCGATGAAGACCTGAAGAGGCTTGTTTCCTTTTCCCACAGAAGCAACTGCGCCTAAAAATTTTTGTCCAAATATATCCGCACAAGCGGATAAGTCAAGAGATTTAATGAATCATGACCAAAAAAGTCCTGTTCCTCTGCACCCATAACTCACAGGGCAGACACGCGGGTCTGCCCCTGCGGACATACAATTTGAATAAGGAGACATAGGATCATGTCTGAAGGCATCTCAAAAAAACTCTCTTTCCTCGACCGTTGGCTCACATTCTGGATCTTCGCCGCCATGGCGCTGGGAGTCGGGCTCGGCTGGTTCGTCCCCGGAGTGGAAACATTCATCAACCGCTTCCAGGTCGGGACCACCAATATCCCCATAGCCGCCGGGCTGATCCTCATGATGTATCCCCCGTTCGCCAAGGTGAAATACGAGGAGATGCCGGAGGTGTTCCGCAACAAGCAAGTGCTGGGGCTGTCGCTCGTCCAGAACTGGCTGATCGGTCCGGCACTCATGTTCATCCTCGCCATAGTCTTCCTCCCCGACAAGCCGGAGTACATGGTCGGCCTTATCATGATCGGCCTCGCCCGCTGCATCGCCATGGTCATCGTCTGGAACGAGCTGGCCAAGGGAAACACCGAGTACGCCGCCGGACTCGTCGCCTTCAACAGCATTTTCCAGGTCCTCTTCTACAGCGTCTACGCCTGGTTCTTCATCACGGTCCTCCCGCCCCTCTTCGGCCTTTCCGGAAGCCTCGTGGAGGTGAGCATTCGCCAAATCGCCGAAAGCGTCTTCATCTACCTGGGCATCCCCTGCATCGCCGGGGCGCTGACGCGGCTCATCGGCGTCAAGACAATGGGCGTGGAGCGCTACCACAGGGAGGTGGTGCCGCGGATCGGCCCCATCACCCTGATCGCCCTCCTCTTCACCATCGTCGTCATGTTCAGCCTCAAGGGGAACCTCATCGTGCAACTGCCGCTGGACGTGGTGCGGATCGCCATCCCGATGTTGATCTACTTTGTGCTGATGTTCCTGGTCTCTTTCTGGATGGGAAAACGGTTGGGCGCCGACTACTCCAAGACCACGACCCTGGCCTTTACCGCCGCCAGCAACAACTTCGAGTTGGCCATAGCCGTTGCGGTGGCGGTGTTCGGCCTCAACTCCGGCGCCGCCTTCGCCGCAGTCATCGGCCCGCTGGTGGAGGTGCCGGTGATGATCGGACTGGTCAACGTGGCCTTCTGGTTCCAGCGACGGTGGTTTGGAGGCATGGCTTGAAAAACTTCGACACCGTTTACCAGGAATTCCAGCCGAAGATCCACCGGTATATCTCCCATCTCTCTGGCGGGTCAGACGCTCTCGATCTCACCCAGGCCGTTTTCCTGAAAGTCAGCCAGTCGTTGGCCAACTTTCGCGGGGAATCATCACTGGCCACATGGATTTACCGCATAGCGACAAACACCGCCCATGACCATGCCCTCTCATCAGGGACAAAACAGCGCATAAATGAGCTCCCGTTCGATGATACGGCATCCGTAGATGATATTCCCGACCTCGACTCTCCGGGAGCTGACCGGGAATACATCCGCCACGAGATGAACGCCTGCATCCGCGGCATCGTTGACCAGTTGCCCGAGGACTACCGCGCCGCCCTTATCCTGAGCGAATTCGACGAATTCACAAACCAGGAGATTGCCGAAATTCTCGCGGTAAGTATCGACACGGTCAAGATACGGCTCCATCGCGCCCGCACCCGCTTACGAGAAGCAATGACGTGCCAGTGCGACTTATACCGGGATGAACGCAACGAACTCATGTGTGACCGGAAGGCCGGACAATAATTTCCGTAAAAGTGTATCCTTTTTCGCTCATCCGCCGTCTCTGGTATGTGAAGCAGTATATTCCACAGATGGAGGAAAACCATGAGTAACAAAGCTTGCTGCGGAAGCGGTAACGAAACAGGAACAGCGAACGGATATGAAGTGGCACGGATCGAAAAGGCGCGGAACAGCTGCCATCTCTGCGAGGATTTCGCGGATCGCCAGAAGGCAAAGCCGGTGGCGGTGATCTGTTGCGAAGGGGCATGCCTGCGGGGCGAGGTAGCCCGCCAGGCTGCCAACTTGCTCTGCCACTCACTCGCCCCGGAGAAAACGGTCAGAATCTGCCTGGGGGGAGCCTTCACCAAGGACACCGGCCAGCGGAAGCTGGTGCGCAGCGCGGCGAGACTGATTGCCCTGGAGGGGTGTTTCGTCAACTGTTCGTCGCGCATGATGAACGGCGTCATCGACGGGCTCAAGCCGGAAGTCATCATCGCCGACCGGCTCTACGAATTTGACCGGAAGCTCTTCGGTGTCGATGAAATGCCCCCCGAGCAGATCCAGGCCCATGCCCGCACTGTGGCGCTGAAGATTGCCGACAGCCTGTGAGCTGTGACGGCAGCAAAACCAGAGGCGCAGGCGCAAAGAAGATCAACTGCTTGTTTTTTGAGCTTTTTCTCTGCGTCTGCGTCTTCGTGTTAAAACAACCGGGGCGGAAACGTCCGTTGAATCCGGCAGACACTACAGGGCCGGAGTGAGGAGAGAACGAACTCACAGCCGGTTCGCGCCGAGAGCGTCAAACGTTAAATTTGTTGCCTGTCGTTATGCGATTTTGGTATAACCAACGCCAAACTCCCCCAACTGGGGGCTTCACTCGGCGGCGCCATCAGGAGCTTCAGGAAGGCCGCTGAAGAAGAGCCCAAGCTTGCAAATCCCAAAGAAGTCGAGAAGAAGGATCAATAGGAGCTGACATAGTACTGCCATGCACGAAAATCCGGAACAAGACATAACCGGGGTTATCCTGGTCGGCGGGAAGAGCCGCCGCATGGGGAAGGACAAGGCATTTCTGGAAGTTGCCGGCAAGCCGCTCTTCGAGAGGGTACTGGAGGTGTTCAGGGAGAGTTTCGCACAGGTCGTTCTGGTGGGGAACAGTGAGGAACACTTTGCCGGTTACGGCCTCCCGGTTTTGCCGGACATCTACCACGGCAGCTCCCTGGGGGGACTCTATACCGGCCTCCATAACGCAGCGACGGAGTACGTTTTCGTTTCCTCCTGCGACCTTCCCTTTCCGAGCCCGGAGGTTCTTCGCTATCTCTGCTCCCTCAGAAACGGCTACGATGCGGTTGTGCCAACCACCGCCAACGGTTACGAGCCGCTCTTCGCGCTTTACGCGAAAAGCTGTCTCGGGCCGATCAAGAGGCTTCTGGATAGCGGTGACTTCTGCGCCTACGCCTATTATCCGCAGGTCCGGGTCAGGTATGTGGCGTATGAAGAACTTGCCCGGTTCGACAGGGACGGAAGGGCTTTTCTGAACATCAACACCCCGGAGGAATTTGCAAAAATAGGAGGAAAGCTATGACGGTAAAGGCGGTTTCATTCGTGGCGAAGTCAGGCACCGGCAAGACGACCCTGCTGGAAAAGGTCATCGGCCACCTGAAAGAGCGGGGATACAGGGTAGGAGTCGTCAAACACGATGCCCACCGGTTCGACATCGACCACCCCGGGAAGGACAGCCACCGGCTGACCGCGGCCGGGGCCGATACCATGCTGATCTCCTCGCCGGAGAAGCTGGCTTTGGTGAAGAAACATGCCGCATCCCCTCCCATCGAGGAGCTCTTATTGAGCTACTTCGCCGACGTGGATATCGTCCTGACAGAGGGGTTCAAGAAGAGTTCCATGCCGAAGATCGAGCTCAACCGTCAGGAGAGAAGCACGACGCTGCTCTGCCGGGGGGAGGAGCACGACCCGACCCTGGTAGCGGTGGCCAGCGACGGGAAGTTAGAACTGGACGTGCCGGTGCTTGACCTCAACGACGCCGGCATGGTAGCCGACTTCATCGAGACGAAATTCCTGATGTAGGGGCGGACTGCGCCCGCCACAGATTGGGTGCGGCAAGCCGAGCCCTTACCATTCAGATATTCAGCCACCGAATCAATATAGGAGAAATCGCACCCATGGTCAGCATCGAGGAAGCGCAACGGACCATCCTGGAATATATAACTCCCCTGGAAACGGAAAAGGTTTCCGTGTTCCAGGGGCTGAACAGGGTCACTCCGGAGGACCACATCGCCCCGTGGGACATCCCGGCGGCCGACAACTCGGCCATGGACGGGTTCGCATTCTCCCATGCAGCGCTCAACGACAATCGCCTGAAGGTCACCGGCTTCCTGCCGGCGGGAGAGGTGCGCGCCGTCCCGGTGCCGCCCGGTGAGGCGATCAGGATCATGACCGGCGCCCCGGTCCCGCCCGGCTGCGACACGGTAGTCCCCATCGAGGATGTGGAGGAGGACGGCGAATGGATCCGCCTCGCTTCGCCAGTCAAGGCGGGATCGCACGTACGCAAGCGGGGAGAGGACATCCGGCACGGCAACGTCGTCATCCCTGCCGGTGCTGCTATCAGGCCACAGGAAATCGGCATGCTCTCGGCCATGGGGACGACAGCCCTGGCCGTTTACCGCCGCTCACGGGTCGCCATCCTGGCCACGGGTGATGAGCTCCTGGAGCCCGGCTCTACACCGGCGCCGGGCAAGATCATCAACAGCAACAGCTACAGCCTGGCCGCCCAGGTGCTGGATGCAGGAGGCGATCCGGTACTCCTGGGAATCGCCCCGGACACCCTCGATGCTACCTGCGACAAGATCAGGGCCGGCCTGAACGCGGATATTCTGGTAATCACCGGCGGCGTCTCGGTCGGAGACCGGGATTTCGTCAAGGTGGCGATCGAGGAACTGGGCGGCAGCGTCACCTTCTGGAAGGTCAACATGAAACCGGGGAAGCCTTTGGCATTCGCCATGCTGCAGGGGAAGCCGGTCTTCGCCCTGCCTGGCAATCCGGTTGCCGCCATGGTCTCGTTCGAGCTGTTCGTGCGGCCGTCAATCCTCAAGGCCATGGGGCATCGACGGATATTCCGGCCGGTGGTCAAGGCGGTCCTGCAGGAACCGGCAACAAACAAAGGGATGCGCCCCCACCTGGTTCGGGGTATTGCCTCGGTGCACGATGACCGTTATCACGTCTCGACCACCGGCAATCAGAGCTCGGGCCGCCTCTCGTCCCTGATCCAGGGGAACGGCCTGATTCGCCTGGCGCCCGATGCGCTGCATGCCGCGGGAGATGAAGTGGAAGTCCTCCTGCTGGACCGGGGATTCGAGATGGGGGAAGCCGTGCAATGACTCGTGTTGATCCCCATGGGAGAAGGATCAACTACCTCCGGCTCTCAGTGACCGTCCGCTGCAACCTATGCTTCACTGGTCAAGGGGTGGTGCCCACTCGATGGTGATCCCATGCTTTTTTGAGTCGGGCGATCGCTCTTTCCGACCCTCCTTATCTGCACCGGTCCGCGTATCCGGCAACTCCTTTGCCCTGGTTTCGGGTAGTGGCGCGGGCATCTTCAGATAGCCTATATCCCGCACCTCTTCACTGGGCTCATCCATGGCAACATTCTGCACCCTGCCGGAGCGGTACGTTATGACCATTGTGTCGGCAGATGCCGCGACAGCTGAGAGATGGCATATTAACAGCACGATAGCGACACCAGTTGTCTTTATTTTCATTGCTCACCTCGCCATTGAATTCGTCAATTAATGCTCGGCTTTACCGCGAGAATGGCCAGGAGCTGCGCAAGCTCGTCCTTCTTCAGAGGAATCGGCCGCATCTGACTGTTCTTGCGAATTTTCCTGGGATTCTCCAGCCATTTTTTCAGGATATCCGCTGTCCACCTGCCGTTGTCTTTTAAGGTCGCGGGGTAATGCCCGGAAAAGAGTCCGGACAGATTGGGCCCCATGTCCCCCTTGCCCAGAGCCCCGAATGCTTCTGTCAGAATTTTATGGCAGGGACCGCACTGTTTCTCGAAGATGTTATCCGTGTGCCGCTTAATGTCTTCAAAATGCACGACCTGCGGTATTTCACCCCCCTTGCGCCCCGCCTTTACCGCTCCCGCCAGAATTGCATTCACCAGGTCGGTTATCTGCCGGTCGTCAAAACTGAAATCGGGCATGAACAGGGCCTGCGATTTTATTGCTTCGAAAATTTTCTGAGGGGTGGTATTCATCGGCAAGCTGTCGAGATTGCTCGCCAGACGGTTTCCCTTGCCCGCCGAGGTATGACAGCGCCGACAGGCGAAACTCGCCAGAAGTTTTTCCCCTCGCTGCACTGGCTGCGACCCAGCAATGGCAAACCAGGAAAATTTCGCCTGAATCAGGTCGCGGTGGGCGATGGCAAGACGGTCGGATCTCTCGTCACCCCGGTGACAACCGATGCATCTGCCGATTCCCGTATAATGCGGCTTGTGGCACCGGAGGCACGCAACCCCGCCCGCAAAGGCTTCAGCAACAGGCAAGAGCAGCAAAGCGGCAAAGATCATCAGAACGGCAGGACGAATGCCCAATTTTCACCTCGAAAGAACATGGCAATGACCGTCAGCGCGCAAATGGCAATAAAGGTTAACAGCGTTACAATGCTTACGGGCAAGAAATCCCTTTGCAGCCACGCCGCTTGCATCCTGCTTCCCTGCCTTGTCAGCCAGGGAAGCAGGATGCAAGCGGCTGCCAGGGCGAGCACGGCATAAATAAGGTACTTCGAATAACTTACCAGTTCCTGTATCCAGAGAAGAAACCAGGCCGATTTGACCGGATTCGGCACCCGGCCGATGTTGGCCGGTTCCTGCAGCGGCGCCGGAATGAACGCGGCAAGGATAAGCAGCACTAAGATCAGGAGCGTCATGGCGATTTTGATCCGGCGAAAAAAGTACGGAGAACTTCTGACGTAGCCTCGCATCATAGGTAGGGTAAAACCCCCTTGTTTTTTCTGATTCGGTAGAAGTGCAGAAAACTGAGCAGCAGCACGCCCAGCGGAACAAGCATGATATGCAGTACATAAAAACGTAAAAGCGACATCGGCTGTCCCACACCGTCGGGTACCAGGATGCCGCGCACGAAAGAGCCCATAGGCACCGTGGCGGCCAACTCCATGCCGGTTTGGGTGGCCCATAGGGCAAGCTGATCCATCGGGAGCAGATACCCGGTATACGCCTCGAATACGGCCAGCAGCAGGAGTCCGCATCCGAGAACCCAGTTCCACTCCCGGGGCTTTTGATAGGCGCCGGTCAGGACGACCCGCAGGGTATGGAGAAGAATGAGCACCAGGAAGAAATGGGAGGCAAGCCGGTGGAGGCTGCGCAGGTAGCGGCCGCCCCAGATGGACGATTCAAGAAAGAGAATCGAGCTGAAGGCCTTTTCCGGCGACGCCTGGTAATAGAAAAGGAGCAGCACCCCGGAAGCCGCCAACAGCATGAAGGAGGTAAAGGCCAACCCGCCCAGACAGAAGGTATAGGAAACCGTCAGGTTCTTTCTCGGCACGACCCGGGGAAAGAGATGCATCAGAAACTCGTTAATCAAGCGGACCTCCGGAGCTGTCCATCAGACGACCACCTCGAAATAATCACCCCGTTCTTCGACACGATAGCGCAGCAGCGGCCGATCCGCAGGCCCTTTCAGGACACGCCCCTGCCGGTCGAAACTGCTGCCGTGACAGGGGCAGACCAGCTCCGTCGGCGTGACATTGACCGTGCAGCCAAGGTGGGTGCAGACCAGGTTCAGGGCATAGACGACATCCCCCTCGCGCATTACCGCCACCCTCGCCTCCTTGTAGACCAGCGCCCCATGGACCGGCAAGTCGGCCTTTGCCGCGCGGAGCAGTGTCTTCTTCTGCCGGACGCGGGGAGTGAGGAACCTGCCGAGGGAAAAGAGTCCCGCCAGCGACAGGATCAGGGTTGCGATGAATTTTCGACGTGATTGACCAGCTTCTGCCATTTTTCTATGTACGCTTTCTGGTAGGCCGGGCTCTTTTTCGTCAGCTGCAGATACCGTGAAACGGGAAGAAAATCACCATTCGTTACCTTTTGACCGGTTCTGTCCCAGAAGGACGGCAGCGTCATGCCGTCGGCCTGCAACTGGTAGATCCTGTCCTCATGCCTCTCCATGATAAAGCGGCGGGGGTTATCGTGGCACCCCTCGCACATGACCGTTCCGCGGCGGATCGTATGGGGGAAAAACGCCTTCCACTCAGCCGCCAGCAGGCGGTTCTCCGTCCCGACCGGCCGGTCGTTCCTGATGTCGGTAAAATAGAACACAAACTCCGGCCGGATCGGGCTGACCTTGCCGCGAGCATTAATACCGAGCGGCGGAGCGTCCTGCTTGCGCAGGTAGGCGCTTTTCACATAATTGCCCTCGTTGTTCCGGACCCGATAATAATCCTGCGACGGGCTCTCCGCAAATCGGAGATAGAACGTCCCGTATTCCTGCGGGGTCCAGGCAGAGTGACAGGCAAAGCACTCCATCTTTTCCAGATGGGCGCTGATCCGGTGTTCAATGACCTTTTTGTTCACCTTGTGACAGTCAACGCACTTTTTTGACGACTTGTAACCCGCAACAAGACTTCGCATGGAATGGCAGGCGCCACATTTCACCCCCCCCTCCGCGTGGACGTCGGGGGTCATTTTCAGGTATGTTTCGCCGTAGGCAACCGCCCCCCGCTGATAGCGGAGGCTGTCCTCCCGCGGGGCCATGCCGTAGTAATCGGTTCCAACAAAATACCCCTTGTGGCAGGTGAAACAGCTCCGGTCCGTTGCCCTGGCAATGTCGTGGCCGTTTCCCCCATGGCAGTCGGTGCAGCTACGCAGGTGACAGGAGTTGCAGTTGTTCCGGAAAAATGCCGGATCGATCGTGCCGATTGTCCGATCGACAAAGAGCTTTTCACTTTTTCTCGTAGCCATGGCGTGATCGAACAGCACTTCATACCCCCGGTGGCAGCCGACGCAACCGGCAGCACGGTTCGCTGCAGCTGCCGGATTGCCGAGGGTCTTGATCTCATCCCCGTGGCAGGAAAGGCACGACAGTGAGGCATGGATACCTTTGAGGGTCACCCGGTGACAGACCGTGCAGTTTTCACCGGCGCTGCCGTTTGCCGCGTTAGCGGTCAGAAAGCAGACGGCGATGCAGAGCATCATTAAGCGCACGATAGTTGAGTTCCTTTCGGTAAATTGGATCCTTTGCCTTGTCATGGCAAACGATGCAGATATTGACCGCCAGGGTCCGCCGCACTTCTTTTCCGTTCAGCGGCCGGGAATGTTCCCGGGTTATGGCGGAGTACGCCCGCACCTTCCCCTCTTGCAGGGTGAGGTAGCCATCAAGAGGCTTGTCCGCTGATTGCTCGCAGATCAGCGTGCCGTAGATGCCGGCGCCTGCCACGACATGCTGGCCGAATCCGAGAAATGCCGGATTGCCGTGGCACTCACTACAGCCGATAGCTTTCTTGCCGGTGTTGTGGGAATAAAACGGGGCGAAGCGCAACTGTTGCTTCCCTTTGTAGCGCGCCACGTATTCGTTCTTTGAGGTAGTGCCGTCCGCCTCGATAACGGTGATAAAGGTCTGGCAGCCGGGGGTAACGGGAGATATCCGTCCCCGCTGATTCAGCGCCAGGGGGAAGGGATACAACATCCGGTAATCTTCCTTCTCGCTGAAGCGACCGGGGGTTTCCACCCCCTTGATAAAATCCATGCCGGTTTTGGTTTTGTCATAGGTGGTATGACAACCATAGCACTGGACCACGGTCCGCGAATGGCAGGCGTAACATTCCATTCGGCCGTGACCGACAATCGTATGCTCGGGGGTCCCGGTGATCACCTTGCTTTTGAACAGCTTTCCGCTCCGCTTGCCGAGGACATAGACAACGCCGTCCCGGTAAAAGACATTGGAGTAGGTGCGCCCTTTGGCAGTCACCAGCATTTTCATCGCCGGCCGCATCCGCATTCTATAGCTTTTAGACTCCCGCAGCGCCTCGCCGTTCTCCCTCGTTATTTCCCGGTAACGGGGAACTTTGGCCCCGCCATGGCAGTCCTCACAGCTGATCTCGGTCTGGAGATACATGTTCTCATAGGCATAGCCGTCCCCCATGACATCCCGCGATGTATGACAGTCAATACAGTCCATCCCCGCAGCGGCATGGACATCAGCGGCAATATGGGCGGCGTTGCGGGGGCCACTGAGCATAACCGGCCCGGGAAGACCGTTCTTTGTCGGCACCATTGAGTTGTTGCCGTCGTAGAGCCCCTCATAGGAAAGGGCGATCCGGCCACTCCGATTGTGGCAGCGGGAACAGGTCTTGTTATCGGGAAGCTTTTCCATTGCATGGCTGGCGGAATAGGGAGTTTTGCCTCTGACCGTCGCGTCCTTACCCTCGTAGGTTGCCGTATTGTTATAGGGAAAATGACATGCGGCGCAGCCGGATGCATGACTGGCGCTGTACACATCGTCTGTTTCCTCGGCAACATGGCATTGCGAGCAGAACTTGCGATACAGCTCACCGGATAAATGGTCGAGTTCAGAAACCGGCTTCAACCGTTGCGGATTTCCTTTAGAATCGTAAACATCCCCTCCCTTGCTGCTGTAGAGTTGATTGTCTGCACCTTCCCATGTGAGCTGGCTGTTTTTGATCATCCCGGTAGCGGTGTACATAAGGTTTGCCTTGACCCTGCCCAGTTGATAGAGGTGACAAGCGCCACAGGTTTTGTCCCAGTATTGAGGCGCAGCAGGGTTTTTCGGACCGAACATGGCACGATGGGAAGCATTCTTGTTTTTTTCCCGAGGGTCGCCGCCATGGCAGGAAATACAGTCAGGATGGCTTGTTGATACCTTTTCAATATGCTGATGGCACGATTCGCATGCAGTAGTTTTACCACTGCGCACACCGCACCCCGTAAGCGCAAGGAGTACAAGCAGAAACAGCCACGGGCACCTCGTGGAAAAGCGTAATTTTTTCTTAGATGAGCTCATGCTACCCGGAAATTGATACATTAAAATTATTCACCGTACTATAGTAAATATATTGTTTTTCGCCAATGTGTTTCATCTTGTGCCCGTAAAAAAAGACCGACGGTGGTGACCGTCGGTCATAACAATGAGGAGGTTATGGGTTAAGTAAGATTACCTTACTTGCCACCTTTACTGATGCTGACCGTCTTGCTGAATTCCCGCCACAGAAACGGGTCGGAGTTAGGCGTTCCGAAAGGCAGGTACCAGAGCTTCACTTCGATATCCAGATCGTAGGTCGTGGGCTTGTTGACAAACTTGCCGTCCACTTCCACCTCCTCAATCGGGAACATGATATCGAAGCGCTCGTGGACAATTTTACCGGGCGGCAACCCCGTATCCTCGATGATGCCGCTCTTCTCGTAGGGGCCGCGCCCCATCCGGTCGCCACGGGCAAGCTGTTGCGGTACCGGCATGTAGATCTTCTCCTGGTTGAACACTTCTTTTCCATCCTTCGTTTTTGCTATTACCGACAGAACCAGTCGGTTGGGGGTCGGTCAGCCGTCGGGGATGGAGTGTCCGGACCGGTTGATCATTTCCACCTTGACCACCGCTTTCGGTTTGATGTCTGCGCCGTCGCGCCAGTGGTAACCGAATGTTTCGGCCTTGAAATCCACCGCCGCATTGGTCATCGCCGGATCCCGGTAACCCTGGATGTTGTGGCCGAGCTTGCTCTTCTTCATATGGCAGTCCTGGCAGCTCTCCTGCCCTATCTCGGACTTGTAGGCCCAGAGATAGCTGCCGTAACTCGTGCAGCACTGGGTCGGCTCATCAAGCTCCAGGTTCGGCCCCATGCCGTGGCATTGACCGCACTGGATCGCTTCACTCATGATGGGACTTACAGCCATTTGGGGAAACTTGTCCGACGGGTGGTCCCCGTCCTTTGAGCCATAGACCACCCCCGACTTCGGGTAGCCGTCCTGCCATTTGTGGGTAATGGCATTGCGGTTGTGGCATACAAGACAGTTGATGCTGACGCTCTTGAGTTTTTCCTCTTCTTTCTTCGCCGCAGCCTTGTCTTTCTTCTTCAGGGCTCCCTTCCAGTTGTAGAGGGTGGTAACGAGCTCCTGGGCGACCGAATCATCGGCATCGGCCAGTTGCGGCAGATGGCACTTGGCGCACCCCATCAGGTGCTCCACCTTGACGTCCTTCGGGCTCTTCACCCCCGAATACGGCTCTTCCATCAGGCCGTTTTCGATGGTGGTCATTATGGTCATTGCCGTCCGTCCCGTGCCGAAGATGGAGTGCGAATGGATGGACTTCTGCGATTCGTCGTACTTGTCCTGGTGGCATTCGATGCAGGAGCTGGAGTCGTACATCTTTGCCAGTTCGGCAAGGGTCTTCGCCTTCCCCGATTTGGCGACAATGGTCTCCTCCCAGCCGATCCCCGCCTTGCCACCGGCAAAAGCCTGCCCGGCCAAAAAAGCGGTGGCCGCAAACAAAACCAGGACACCGGTTACGCGTTGTTTCATCATGTTCCTCCCGTTAATGAATCAGACGCGGGGAGCAAAGCCCCCCGCACCGGGTATCAGCACCCCTGGAGCTCGTCGCCCGACGACTCGCTGACCGTGACGGCTGAGTCGGTCTTGATCGCCGCCGCCTTCTCCTTGCCGAACCGCAATACCATCTCCTTCCCCTTCACCTCGAGAACCTTGGGGGACCCTCCCAAGGCCGAGACGTTGGCCCCCTTCTTCACCCACGAAGGAATATCCTGCTCGGCCGTTACCGTTACCTTCGTGCCGTCGATCTTGGTCACCTTGCCGGTGAAGGATGCGTTCGCCGCCAGGGCGACTGCCGCCAGCGCCACCGTCGCCAAGAACACGGATATCGTTGTCATCAGCTTCTTCATTTCTGTCTACCTCCTTGTAGTCTGTTACGGCTTTTCACCGCTATAGGGCTAGAATATGAGCTGCAATTGGGTGACGAACGTCGTGAAATCCTTGCTCCTCACGCCACCGACCGTCCCTTCCCTGTCGAAGGCTGTGCGTGCCGCCTCGAAGGTCAGCTTCAGGTTCTGGCCACGGAAGTAGTAATTGGCGCCACCCCCGTACCAGTCGACCTTCTGGTCGAAAATGTTGTTCAGTTCGGCGAAACGCCACTTCTCGTAACGGCCGAAGAACTGAAGCGGCAGATTGGGGAGCATGTAACCCCCCTTCACGTACCAACCGTTTTTCTGCCCGTTGAGACCGATGGTTCCCGCGTCGGGATTGGCTCCTTTGTAGGCATCATCCAGGTCCACGTCTTCATAGGCAGCGGAAGCGGTGACGGTGCCGATTCCTTCAAGGGGATACTCGAAGAAGCCATCAACTGTCCAGGCCTGATAATCCTTCTTGTCCGTTCTGGCAACCGTATCGCCATAGGCTATCTCCGGTTCGAACTGATAGGCGCCGCCGATGGTCAGGACCTTCTTCTTCCCGAGGTAGGTTCCCTTGTAGCCGTAATCGTTCTCGGGGTCGAGCAGCGTGACGTGGCCGCGGAAGGAGTAGCGGAAATTGGAACTGGGAGCGGTATCGCCCGATACGGCCTTGCGTCCTTCCATGGCATCGACGCGGTACTGGAAGATGTCGTTGAACAGGTTGCCCCACACCGCGACCCCGGTGTCTCGGGTGGTGGTATAGGCGGTACGGATGAAGAGCGACCGGTCGAGGGTCAGGGGCATCTCGCACGCTTCCAGGTTCTCGCGGGAGAGGTTATACTTGAACTTGCCGGCGTTCACATGGAAACTGTCGTTCAGTTTGAAGCGCATCACCGCGTCGAGGAGCTGGAATTCCGTCCCCTGGTTGGTGCTGGCGACGCCGAGGGTGGTCACGTTCTGATCCTCGGTGAATTCCGTCTGGACGTAGAGACTCAGCATTTCGCCGTACTTGCCCATGAAGGCGAGCCGGTTGCGGCGGAAGTTGAAGTTGGTGGTGGTGTCGTCGTTGTTCTCGCCCGATCCGGTATCCCGGACCGTCATCTGCAACTGCCCCTTGTAGTCGATCTGCAACGCGCCCTCGTCTTCGGGACCGAAGGTCATCCGCGGTCCGGCAAAGGCGGTCCCGGCCAAAAGGGCCGTCCCGAGAACAACACCGGAGATGGTAGATATCTTGCGCATATTTATCATGCATTCTCTCCTTTTATTGATATCATGCCCCCCGCTCCCATGCGCGAGGGGGGTAATTGAATTAATGACAATCAGCAGCCGCCGCCCGACGAAGCACTGCCGCCAGTCGGGCCGGTAACGGTACTGCGATAGGCCTTATCTGCTGCTTCGATCTGGTTCCCGTCTGCAAAACTGGGCTCTACCCCGAAAATGCGTGAGCCGTAACTTACTATGGTTTTGCCGAGATCGACGTTCCAAGTCAGGTTGTCCATCAGAGAGGTGGTATCCCAGATGGAGCCGACTGCCAGTTTGCCGCCGGCATTGGCTCCATTCAGTGCGGTATGGTCCGATGAGGCCATCAGGTTCCATTGCCCCAAGGAGCCGTCGTACCATTTGACATCGACGTTCGAATTGTAATAGGCGATACCGTCAAGGGCAAAATAGGCTTGGGAGGCGTTGTTTCCGGCTCGACACATAGTAATGATGGTTTTTGCCGAGTCACGATTTGCATCGCCGATAGTTGTCGTATTGTCTCCACCGACTGCTGCACTGATGGCGGCTTTTATCTCATCAGCGGTTTTGAAGGTTAAGCCAGTTACAACGTTAGCGAGGGGATAACGGTAAGAGCCTTTTACAGCCCCCTCAAAGGGAGTGAACACTGCAGGAGACGCCGGCGCAAGCAGGTCCGTTGTGGACGAAATCTGAGTTGCCGGTCGAACCGTATCGAGGATATAGACCCTGTCTGCGTTGCCGGCAACGATACCTTTGACATAAGCAATCATCTCGCCGAGCGATACACGCATATCCGTGTTTACGTTGGTTGTTCCATTCTGGGCGACACCGTAGGTCGACTTCTGAATAGTAGGTACTTCGGAGGACAGAGCGTAACCTGCAGCAGTCCACCCGACATTCCCACCTTGCAGGACTTTGATACGGTTCTTGGGGAATCCCCAGTAGCGGAACGTAGTATACGCCCTGGTCAAATTGAGGGCAGAAGTGCTGTTGGTTGTCAGCACTATTGTCGTATGTGCGTCAATGCCGGCTTTTTGGATCAGAGCATCCATGGTGGCGCCGGTACAGACCATGCTGCCCGTGATGCTCATTGGTCCCTCGGCACGGGTATTGTCCACGAAAGCAGATGACCCGGCTGAAATCAACTGTGCGCCAGGAATGTGCCCCACCGTGTTATATGCGTTTGTTGAGTCATCAGTAGAAGTTGCTGTGGGGTTTGGGGATACATCGAGAATCACGACCCGGTCATAGCCCCCAGCCTTGTTCACCAGCCCCGCATCCATCCACTGCTTCAGGTCAGAAGCCTGAATCATGGCGGTGGCGGTTTTTGTCGTCACCACTGCGGCTGCGGGGTTGTCATACCCGCTTGTCCCGCAGCCCCACATGGCCAGCAAGGTCAGCGCGATAACGCCGCAGATGCCCGCCAGCACGATCCGCCCCCTTCTCCATACCTGTTTTGCCATACTACCTCCTTGTCATAGAAAATTTCCGTCCCGGGTAACCCGGATGACGGCAGCATCTCTCGCGATCCCGGCTGATCCCGCCGCAATTGCCGTTATACTCACCAAAGATGAGCATTTGCTAGTAATCCAATTCGCATTATATTTCTTTATTGCTCTCTATCGGTTTTTCTGGGATAAACATGAGTGAATGTTTCGCATGACCGGCATGCGCCACGCGCATACCGGCACTTCGAGGAAGGCATGGCCATGGATCTTGTACTTCTCAAGACTTTTCTAAAGGTCGCAACCGTCGGTAGCATCACCAAGGCTGCGGCAGTCCTTTTCGTCACCCAGTCGGCGGTTTCCCGGCGCATCAAGCAGCTCGAGGATTACGTGGGCAAGCCTCTCCTGGAAAGAGCCGGCACATCGCTCGTGCTGACGGATGCCGGGCACCTGCTGGCCGACAAGGCACGCAAGATCCTCGACATCGAGCGCGAACTTTTCGACTCCCTCGGAAGCAGCAAGAGCAAACAGAAGATTGCCTTCTGCTGCACCCCGTCCCTCGGCATCGACCGTCTGCCCGGTGTCCTTTCTTCTTTCGTTGCCGACCACGCAGACAAAGTCGACCTGAACTGCGTCTTTGCCATGCCCGAGGAAGCCCTTGCTGGAATCGACAGCGGCCACTTCGACCTCGCCCTGATCGAACATTGCGACGAGGTGGACTTGAAGGGGCGGATCACCCATCCCCTCCCCGACGACGAAGTGCTGTTCATAAGCGCTCCAGCACTAGGCATCGCCGAGGACGAAACAACCATCGACAGGCTCTTCGGCGAACGCCTGTACCTGAAGAACGAAAAGGGGTGCGCGAAGCGGTTCATCGACAAGAACCTGCGGACGGTCGGCCGCACCTGCAGCGAATTCTCGAGCGTGGTCTATTTCGACGATTTCTCGTTCATCATCAGTGAGGTCCTGGCCGGGAATGGAATCATGTTCGCATCGAGCGGCATTGTTGCGGAAGAGCTGCGAAGCGGCCGTCTACGGGCCCACCGGGTCAGCGAATTCAATCACTTCCGGCCCCGCACCCTGATACTTGCCCGCAAGGAATTGCCCCCTTCTCTCCAGGTTTTCATCGATTGCCTTTTTGCAGCATTCGACATGACACGCCCCATAAATTTCCCTGCGTAGCGGTTATGTGAACGAGGCCTATAAAATCCTGTTGACAAAAACCGGTGGCCAGCCTATATGAGCATATAGTCATACAATACTGGAGTTGCTATGAACGACACGGCATCTATGCACGCTGAAATCTTGAAAGCCATGGCCCAGCCGACCCGTCTGAAAATCATCGAATTCCTCCGCGACGGCGAGCGTTGCGTCTGCGAGATTTTCCCCGCCGTAGGCTCCGAGCAGTCCAACACCTCCCGACACCTCAATATGATGCTGGCAAGCGGGATACTCTCACGGCGCAAGGACGGCCTGAAAATCTTCTACGCCATCAAGCACCCGGAGGTGCTGGAGATCGTCGACTTGGCCGCCCGAATCATGACACACGAGATCACCGGTCGTCACAAGCTGTTAAAAGCGGTCTGACCAGGAAGCGAGAAGATGAAGCAGCACAGGATTAATTCCATGAAAAGGCTCGACATCGAATGGCGACATTACGCAAAGGCAGGAGAGACCTGTCTGCGCTGCTCGGCGACGGGAAAGACCCTGGCGGAAGTTGTCGGGGATTTGCGCGAAGAGCTGGCGCCTCAAGGGATTCGGGTCACCTTTGCCGAGACGAATCTGCCGGCAGAGGAACTCGCCCAGTCGAACATGATTCTTTTCAACGGCGTTCCCCTGGAAGAGCTTCTCAAGGGAGCGGATGTCTCCGAGAGCGCCTGTCATTCCTGTTCCTGCCTTACCGGTACCGAGGCTCTCTGCCGAACGGTTGAATACGAGGGGAAGTACTACGAGGAAATTCCGGAAGAGTTGATCCGCGAGGCTGCCTACGAGGCGCTGCGCTTGAAGCGGCAGTAGTTTTTTACCTCCACATATGATTAGTTACTCAACTGCTCATAAAGATATCCATACTGACATCCTTTGCCGACTATATCGGCTCCCCAGCAATGTCCTGAAGAAGCCACTGCTTGCCACCTTCTTCGGCATCTTCGTTACGGCCATCATCATCGTCGGCTATCTGCTCAACGCGATTCTTCAACCATACGAAAGGAGTGAACCATGAAGATTGAAGTGCTCGGAACCGGATGCGCCAAGTGCAAGAGGCTTTACGAAAACACGAAAATAGCCCTGGAAGAAAACGGCAAGAGCGCCGAGGTGGTCAAGGTGGAGGACATCCCTTCGATCATGAAATATGGCGTGATGTGTACCCCTGCGTTGGTGATCGACGGACAGGTGAAATTTTCCGGCAAGGTGGCATCGGTCGGGGAGATCAAGGGGATGCTGTCATGAGGAAATTTATTGTTGCCGTCCTGCTGCTGGCAGCCGCAACCTCCCACGCCGAACTTCCCTCAGCGCCTGACACCACTGTCCGTCAGGCGTTCGCGTCCGGCAAGCCGGTTGTCATCGATCTCGGCGCCCGCACCTGCATCCCCTGCAAGAAAATGGCGCCGATCCTGGAATCGTTGTCAGGAGAGTATCGCGGCAAGGCACATGTGCTTTTCATTGACGTTCATGAAGACCGGGCCGCGGCCCGGAAATTCCGTGTCCAGATGATCCCGACCCAGATATTCTTCAACGCCCAGGGAAAAGAGGTCAGGCGCCACATCGGTTTCATGGATAAGGCGGATATCGTTAAGGAACTGAAAGCGGCGGGGCTCAAGTGACCTTTTGGGACAACATCGAACAGATCATCGCAGTCTATCCGCTAATCGCCTTCGGTGCGGTATTTCTCGGCGGGGTCCTGTCCTCCGCCTCCCCCTGCGTGCTTGCCACCATCCCGCTGGTAGTCGGCTTTGTCGGCGGCTATTCCGAGGGAGACCGCTGGAAGGCGTTTCGCTACTCACTGGCCTTCATCCTGGGGCTCTCCCTCACCTTCACGGCATTTGGTGCTGCCGCCGGACTGCTGGGCACCATGTTCGGCACGTTGGGCGGCTGGTGGTACATGGCCGCCGGGGTCGTGGCGCTGGTGATGGGAGGGCAGATGATGGGTTTCTACGAAATCCGCTTGCCCATCCGACGGGACTACAAGCCAAAGCAGGGCGGCATTATTGGCTCGTTCCTCCTCGGACTCTTCTTCGGCGTCGTCTCGTCACCCTGCGCCACGCCTGTCCTGGTCGTAATCCTCACCTTCGTCGCCGGCAAGAGGCAGGTCCTCTACGGCATGGCCCTCCTCTTTACCTATGCCGTCGGCCACTGCCTCCTCATGCTGCTGGCAGGCACCTTCACCGGCTTTGTCGAGGCGTTCGTCAGAGCCAAGGGAATAGCCGATTTTACCGCCCGAGTGAAAAAAGTCAGCGGAGCGATCATCAGCATGACAGGAGGCTATTTCCTCTGGCAGGCGTGGTAGCCGGCATGACGTTCGTCCTCATTCTCGCAGTAGATTCATTCCTAAGTCCGACAGGCTAGCGGAGACACTGGAACACCCCTGTACACCAGAGGCAGGCGCCACACGGGACCTCCTTGATATGGCAATCCTGGTGGAATTCCTCGGTCTGGACATAATCGCACGGGGCAAGACTGCAACTGGAGCAGTTGGGGTAATCGTAGGCGAGGACATTTTCGCGAAAGGCGCGGAATGCCGGATCGTTCCAGATATCCAGGATGCCCCGTTGCTCCACGTTGCCGAACACCTTCGGCTGCACCTGCTGCTGCCAGTTGCTGGCAAAGCAGCTGTAGCGGTGCCAGAGGAAATAGCAGGGGGAGATATTTCCTTCCCAGGAGACGAACGCCCCTCCTTCCTCGACGAAACTGCAGCGGCGATTTTCCCGCAGCGTGACCTCTGGGAGCCGGAGCTCCAGGCCATGTTCCCGGGCCACTGCCTCGGCCTCTGCAAATACGGCGGAAAGCTCCTCCATCTTGCCTCTGTCCAACTGGAGGAGCTTTTTCAGGTCGATGAAAATGTCACGCCTTTTTGCCTCGTTCTTCATGGCATCCACAAGATTGAGGATCCGCTGTTCTTCAGGGTTCTTGGCGTACTTCCAGCGCGCCTCGAAACAGCGGCTGAGATCAAGACCCTGTCGCTCCGCCTCCGCCTTGTAGTCATTGAACAGGGCGATGGCCTCGTCGGTGCAACTGGTGTATGCGGCTTCCACCGCGTGCAGTTCATCGTACGGCAGGACATGGGTGACGATGGCAAAGGAAGCGCCATGCTGGGCAGCCCAGGAGAGCGCGGCGGGGAGTTCCCCGAGATTGCTCCGCATCGCCACGAACTCTATCCCCACCTGAACTTCCGGCCTGTTGCAGCGCTCCCTGGCCCCTGCCAGTGCCGCAAAGGCGCGATCGATCGCCGTAAGATCCCCCCCCTCGCGAACCTTGCTGAATGTTTCCGGTGATGCCGCATCGATGGAGATGCAGATCTTGTCGAGACCGGCCTCCACCAGGGAAAATGCCCTGGAGTCGGTGAGCAGCAGGCCGTTGGACTGGAAGCCTATCCACCCCGCTGCCGGCATGGACCTCCTTGCCCTGCGGATGAACCCTTCCAGCCCGGGGTTGAGGAGCGGTTCGCCGATGCCGTTGAGGACCAGCGCTTCGAGATGGGGAAAGGCCGGTTCCAGCGCTGCGAAACGTTCGGGCGTCATCTCCCCCTCGGTCATGGCGCAGCCGGCGGTCTGCTTGACGCACATGAAGCAGCCGAGATTGCAGCGGGTGGTGGTCTCGACGAAGAGCTTGCCGGGATAGGCCCTGATCGCGGGAGAAGGCGCGAGTTTCAGCGTTGTGCCCCCTTCGCTAAGCCGGGCTGTGATGCTCTCTTTGATGAATCCGCCGGCACCGGGATCTTCCGGATTGATAACCGGCGGTTTTGCATTTTCCGACATGGTAACTCCTCAACAGTGTGCTAGACATAATCAGGTCGCCCTGTAGCGTTACATTACCAGCATTCTAGCCCGGTTGTTTTGACATGTGTCAAATCGGTTCAGAAAAAGCACGATATAATTTACCAGGAGTCTGCGTTGTCCGTATATGGTTTTAACAACTACACTTCCCCCCTCACCCTAGCCCTCCCGCAAGGGGCGAGGGGACTTTAAAGCTCCCCTCCCTTGATGGGAGGGGCTGGGGGAGGGTGCAACGTGCTGGTTTTTTACGGTTTGGTGAGTCAGTGCAATTCTTTAACCGACACTACTGACTAGGAGTACACATTTACCGCTAATGCGGGAATTTGACCTACATCAAGGTTATTTTCCCCGGCACGGCTATGCTGGACATAACAGAGCGATTCATGCGGGATCGTGCAAAGATAGAGGAGGATTCATGTCGGAATTATTTGTAGCAGCAATGGGAGGGATCTGGCTTCTTATCATCGTTGTCGCCATGATGCCCAAGGGGAGAAATTCCGAAAGAGAGTGATGTTGCCGGAGGAGAGCCTGCAAGAGGGCCGGTCAGGGATGCCGGCACCCGATGTTCAACCACAGCCAAAGGAGGACCTATGAAAGAGTCAACAACACTGCAAACCGTCGGCGAGATTGTCGCCGGTGATTTCCGGACCGCCAAGGTCTTCGAGAAATACGGCATCGACTTCTGCTGCGGCGGAAAGTTTCCTCTCTCTGCAATATGCAAAGAAAAGGGGATCGACCTTGCCACGATCATGCTGGAGATAGAGGCCGCCAAGAGCGAGCCGCACGAGCGGAGCCAGAACTACGCGGCATGGGAACCTTCGTTCCTCGCCGACTACATCGTCAATACCCACCATGGCTATCTCAATGAGAATACCGGGCAAATCGCCGTCTACGTCCATAAGATAGCCGAGGTCCACGGCGCTCATCATCCCGAGGTGATTGAGATTGCCGGAATCTTCGACAAGATAGCATCCGATATGGCAGCCCATCTCCGCGAAGAGGAGGAGGTGCTCTTTCCGGCCATCAAACGGATCGATGCGGCCAGAAAGGCCGGCACCACCCCGGAGGAGAGGGATGTGGAAGCGCTCAAGGCATGTCTCGGAAAGCTCAATCAGGAGCACGACGAGATCGGCGACGCGGTCCATACGATCCGCCATCTTGCGAAGGGGTATGCGATCCCCGGCGATGTCTGCAATACCTTCGTGGTCACGTACCAGAAGCTCAAGGAGTTCGAGGATGACCTCCACAAGCATGTCCACCTGGAGAACAACATCCTCTTCCCGAAGGCGGCAGAGCTCTAAAAATAGTCCCGTGCACGGAGATTCTCCGGGATGATGATGTCGAGGGACTGCCCCATCGCTTCCGCGGCAGAATAGCCGAACATCGCCGTTGCTCCGGCATTCCAGGGCCCGATGTTCCCCTCGCGGTCGGCGTAGACAAGGCATCGCTGCTCGCCTCGCCTATTTGCTGATAAAGACGGCATTCATTCAAAATGGGCATGGTAGGGCTAGAACTCCTTCAGGTTGCTGAATTCCCCCCAGGCAAGATAGGTGCTCGGCCTCTCGACAAAATCATAGATGTTCTCCATGATCGAGAGATGCCGTTTCTCTTCTTCGGCCAGTCTTAGCAGGAGGCCCCGCACCGCTTCGTTTCCCTCTTTCGCCGCAAGCTCCTCGTAGAGCTTGATGCTCTTTTCCTCCTCTTTCACCACATGCTCATAACCGTCCTGGTCCTTTTTCAGGTCCGCCAGGAGGTTCTTTCTCTTCAGCAACCCCTCGAAGACGTTCTTCACTGAATCGAGGGCCTTTGACTCCGCCATTTCCGCCGGTAGGCTGTTCTTCATGGCGAGCAGCTGGTCATGATGGTCCTGTTCCGACTCCGCGAGCAGGGTGAAGATGTTTTTCAACTCCGCAACGGAAGTCGCCGCTGCCAGCTTTTCGTAGTATGCCTTGCCATCCTCTTCCATCTTCAATGCAAAATCGAAAACATTCATGATGCCCTCCGTTTTTACCGGGGAAGCGCCTCGACAAGGTCCCTCAGCGCCTTCACGGCCGTCTCCAGCTCCCCGAGATTAGTTTTCAGCAACGTCAGATCCTTCGGCTCCAATTTCCCGGCAAATTCCCGGACTATCGTTATCTGTTGCGCCAACACTTCATTTATCCTGGCAGTTTCCATAGCCGTCATCTCCTTCATGCTCGCGTTCCGGCTTTAATGATTGCAGACAGAACCGTCATTCCATCCAATGGATGCATGATACCGGGCAGACGTCGATAGCTCCCTGCTGAATTTCCTCCTCAGTAGCGCCGTTCGGATCGTAGCATTCCGCTTTCCCTTCATCGTTGAAACGGAACACGCCCGGACAGTCGGAGACGCAAAGACCGCAGCTTATACACTCTTCCTGATTGACCCATGGTACTTTTGCCATCTTTTTCCCCTCCATTGACGGATAATGGTATATCGGCCGGTTTTTCCCTGCCTCAAAAAAATGTTAACACGTGTCGAGGAATTAACAAGTGCATGTTTGCGACTGACCGAAGCAAGCCGTACAATGCGTTGCAGCCTGGCGCCGACAATACCGGCATATTTCCGCCGATGAGTTACGTTTGACGTGAATGGGTAAATGACGGTATCATACGAGCATTGATCAGCAGAACATCACATCAAAAATTCAAAAACAGAGTGAGACGCAAGTTTCATGGAGAGGTAATTATGCCCGTTAAGGTAGTCGCATTTGTCGCAAAATCGAATACAGGGAAAACAACGCTGTTGGAGCAAGTTATAAGGGAGCTGAAAAATAGGGGGTATAAGGTTGGGGCGATCAAGCATGATGCGCATCGGTTCGACATCGATCATCCCGGCAAAGATTCTCACCGGCTCACAGTAGCCGGGGCAGACACCATGCTGATCACTTCTCCTGAAAAGCTTGCTCTCATAAAAAAGCATGAGGCGACACCTCCTCTTGAAGAACTGGTTGCCACCTACTTTTCGGATGTTGACATAGTCCTGACCGAAGGCTTCAAAATGAGCTCTCTTCCTAAAATTGAAGTCCACAGACAAGAGCGAAGTCCGACCCTTCTTTGCCGCGGTGAACACCATGATCCCATGCTTGTTGCAGTAGCAAGCGACGAGGCTCTCAACTTGGATGTCCCGGTTCTTGATTTGAACGATATAAAAGGCGTGGCTGATTTTGTAGAGGCAACTTTTCTTAAGTGAATTGCATCTTTTCTGCGATCAACGCACTTCTGACGTCCGCGCAAGCCGGTCCTGCCGATGGTTGGCAGAGAATATCTTGATAAGTTTTATGGGATCAGGGCAACAGATTCAGAAGGTGAATGTCCCGACGGGGAGCCGGGATCTCGATCTTCTTGTCCCGGAAAATTTCTATTATGGCCTGGTAGATTGCAGCCTGCGCAGGAACAAAATCTTCGACCTTCACCCATGGCTTGATCGCCAAGGCGATTGATGATTCATTCAGAGCAGCTATACCGACGACAGGAGCAGGCTCCTTTAAAACACTGGGGTTTTGCTGCAGGATATCATTCACTATTGAGAATGCCATGGTGAGGTCCACACTGTATGCTACCCCGGCGGTCAGATCAAGCTGGCGGATATTGCCGTAGTTGTGGAGTATCTCACCAACAAACTTCCTGTTCGGGACAATAACACGGGAATTGTCAGTATGCAGCATAGTGGTAGAAAATAAGGCGATATCCGTTACCTGACCGTATGCCCCGACAATTTCAATATATTCGCCGATAGTGAATGGTTTTGAAAATATGATCGTCAACCCGGCGACAAGGTTGCCGAGGAGTCCCTGCATGGCAAGGCTTGCGCCGACTCCGGCCACGCCGATCCCGGCTATGAGCGGCGTGATCTGCACCCCCATCTGACCAAGCGCCATGACCCCTATGAATCCTATGACCAGGAGCTTAACAGCCTTGACAATGAGATTACTGACCGGCTCGTCATAGGCCTTTGCCTTCAGCCAGCGATGTATGAGATTGCCCGCCCAGCGGGCGATAACCACACCAATGCCCATCAGGACAATAGCGGTGAGGATCTGCATCCCGTGATCGACAAAATAGAAAATCACCTTATCGGTCAATTCCGGTGATGTAGCCCCTGCTGCCTTTTTTGCCAGATTGCTGTCCGCCATATGGGAACAGGATATCATTAAAGAGTGAATTCGCAATGATTTGAGAACAAGAATTATGCTGGCCAGCCGAAGGAATTGCACATATATAACCGGACCTGATCTCGGGGTACCCTCAGTTCTCTCAACACTTCGCACAGCGCCCTTTTCACAGATGATGTCAGGCGGGGCCACCGCTTGTAGGGGGATAGAGGCTTGGGAAATAATATTCGACGGCGTGAATAGGGAAGCCGAGGCGAAGCCCACCCTGCGGCATTGGCGAGACTAATAGCTTTTCCTGCAACAGCGCTGAAACCAGGCTGCGGGCAACGCGATCGCCCAGTCCCGTGATCCGGGCAACTTCACCGCGCGGAACTTCTCCGCGAAGCAAAGCCTCTTGCAGCAAGTGAGCGGCTTCCGGCCTCATTTTGCTTGCCGATGCTATTCCTGACGGAGGCAGCGCAATATTCAGCGTCCGCAACGTCACATATCCCTTGATCCGCTCCAGCAGACCGTCGAGCTTCAGGACGCTCTCCATGTACTCAATCTGATCGGCACAGACTTCAAGGAAGAATCGACAGAACTTCTCAAGTCCTTTACGGGAAAGATTGCCCCTGCCGTCCAGATCTCCCTTGCGCGGTGCATCCGCGTGAGACAATGCATTGTAATAGCTGTCGCGGTTACGAGCGAGACCGCGACTTACATTCCAAATTCCGTACCCCGGCAATATCCGGCGAAATGTGGCATCAGTATAGAGCCGGGCGACGCGGCCGTTGCCATCCATAAACGGGTGTATCCACATCAGTCGGTGATGCGATGCAGCCACGGTGATAAGAGGGTGAACGCCGTGCAACTGCGTACCGTACCTTTGATGGAATCTATCAAGAAACGCCTGCAGGCAAAAACTGGCCGGGCCGACATGGGTGCCAACGCGTACGTCTGCCGTCCGGATTTCACCTCCCACTACTTCCAGTTTTTTGCCCGTTTCCTCATTCCTGACCCACCGGAGCTCGTCCGGAAGCTGGTCGTAAAAAATCTTGTGAACCCAGCACAAAAAATCCGGCGAAGTTATCGCAACATTCGGCTCACGAGCCAGCCGTTCCTCGATCTGGCGCTGGCAGTCGATATGCGCGACACTTTCGATTTGCCTGTTACGTTTTGCTGGATCCGATGAGTAATCCTTTCGAGTCGCACGCTCAATGTCGACAGGATGCGTGGAGTTGCCTTCGATCATGTTACTGTAGTAACTGTTGATGATCCGTAACAGTTCCCGCATGGAGACCTGTGTGGCTTCCGGCAGCCGTGCGCCGAGGGCAGCCGACTTGGCAAGGATCTGCGCTGCCAGGTCCTCCAACTCGCCATCCGCTACCATCATCGGCTCCATTTCACTGTTTTTTGTGTATAGCCCAAGTTTTCGCGCTTCTGATTCCAGCATTAATGCCACCATATATTGTTATGTAACTTTTTGTTTTTTTGGCTTTAAACAATCTACCGCTATGCCTCATTTATATCATTTATGCCAACATTAATGCCATCAAAAAATTATGCAGCATCATCTTTTCCATGCGGCCGCCCACCCTACCGCAAGGACAGCGAGCACCGCCTGCCACGGCATGTGGAACAGTTCGATTTCATTTTTTTCGGTCAACCGCCTCAATATCACACGGTTTCCATTGAAATGTTTATCCTTCACCCCGTTCCCTGCTTTTCCTTATACCGCTTCAAGCGGTAATAAGCCTCCCGCTCCCGTTCGCCGATATACTGGGCAATGGACCTGATCCCCCGTGACAGTTGGGGAAGGACCCGCTCCTCCAGCACCCGGACGCGCCTCGTGACGCGGACGATCTCGTCGCCGAGCCTTTTCAGGCGGCTCTCGAAGGCCGCAATCTCCAGCATCGCCGCGACAATGCTTTCGAACAGGTAAATGGCCTCCTCCAGGTGGGGGGTGGTGGTCCGGTAATCGTATCCCCTCTCTGCGGGAGATCTGACCGGTGATTCCAGCATCGCCACATCCCGGTACCTGAGCCCCATGACGCTCCGTTCCGCTATCTCCACCCCCAGTTCCCGACCGCTTACCGCCAGCAGGGACCCGAGGAAGGTTTCCCCCTCGTGGCCGAGGCTCAAGTGCAACTCGGCAAGCGCTTTCCCATAAAGGGTCTTGACCTCTTCCCGCGAACGGAGGAACGGCATGGAAACGGCAAGGAATTCCCGGATCAGCGCCTGGCGCCGCGCCTTGAGAATTGCCGCGCTGTTGGTCACGGAGCGGGATTTCTCCTTGAGCAGCAGGAGATTTGTCCGGGTCGGATGGATCATGCGGCCTCCAGGGAAAACCGCTTCAAGAGCTCGACACCCCGGTCGAGACTCCCGTTAATGTCCCGCCTCGCGCTCCCCTGGTGGATGAGTTCCCGCTCGAAGGCATCCGCAAAGTCGAGCATGACCCTGTCGCCTGCCGTCATCCCTTCCCTCCCGACAATCGCCTCCAGGCGGCGCAGATCCCTCCCCTTCGCATAATGCCTGTAAAGGCGATCGGCTATGGCGCGGTGGTCCGATCTGGTGTGTCCGGCGCCGATCCCCCGCTGCATGAGCCGGGAGAGGCTCGGGAGCACGTCCACCGGCGGGAACACCCCCTTCTGGTGCAGTTCCCGTGAGAGGACGATCTGCCCCTCGGTGATGTAGCCGGTAAGGTCGGGGATGGGGTGGGTGATGTCGTCCTCCGGCATGGTCACCACCGGCAGCATGGTGACCGAACCGGCCATCCCCTTGATCCGTCCGGCCCGCTCATAGAGGGAAGCCAGATCGGAATACATGTAGCCGGGATACCCCCTCCGGCCGGGGAGTTCCTCCCGTGCCGTGGAGACCTCGCGCAGGGCATCGCAGTAATTTGTCATGTCGGTGATCAGCACGAGCACGTCCATCCCCCTGTTGAAAGCCAGGAACTCGGCAGCTGCAAGGCCGAAGCGGGGTGCCAGAAGCCGTTCCACCACCGGCTCGTCGGCCCGGTTGACAAAGGCGACGAAGCCGGTTTTCATCTCCGCCAGAGACTCCATGTAAAAGGAGTAGTCATGGTGGGTCAGCCCCAGGGCCACGAAGACCACCACGAACTCCCCGCCACCCGCCAGCCGGGCATTTTGCAGGACAGCCGCCGCCACCTCCCTGGAAGGGAGCCCGGCGCAGGAAAAGACCGGGAGTTTCTGCCCTTTCACCAGGGTGTTGAGCGCGTCGATCGCGGTAATCCCGGTCTCGATGAACTCCTCGGGCCTGGCACGCGCCGTCGGATTGATCGGCTGGCCGGTCGCCGGCGTCCAGCGTTCCGGGACAAAGAGGGGAGAGCCGTCGATGGGATGAAAGGATCCGTCGAAGACCCGGCCGATCATGTCCGGGGAAAGTGGGGCCATTTTGACCCCGTCGGTGAATGCCACCGGCGCGTCCATGCCGAGGCCGCGGGTCTCGCCGAAAACCTGGATCAGCACAGTCTCCCCTTCGATCTTCAGGACTTCGCCGTCCACCGTTTCCCCGTCAGGATGAACGATCCGCACTATCTCGCCGGCCCTGGCGTTGAACACCCGCTCCACGAACAGGAGCGGTCCCCTTATGGATGAGATGGTGCGGTAGATATGCTCGGAGAGTCTCATGGCTTCATCCCTGTGAAGTTCCCGTACACCCAGCATTATTTAGTTGGTTTTTTGCATCCGCATTCCCCCCCTCACCCTAACCCTCTCCTTTAGGCCCGCAATTTGGGTCCACAAGTGGCGAGGGGACGTTAAAGCTCCCCTCCCTTGATGGGAGGGGGTGGGGGAGGGTGCAATGTGCTGGTTTTTATGGCTTGGAGAGTCCGTGTTATTTTTTAACGGACACTACTGCATACAACTGCATTTCTTTCGGTCCGGTTACTATTACCGTTCCAGGGAAAAGTAGAACGTCGCTCCTTTTCCCTCTTCCCCCTCCGCCCAGATGTGGCCGCCGTGGCGGTGGATGATCCGCTGCACCGTGGCCAGACCGATGCCATGACCCGCAAACTCGGTCGCGCCGGACAAGCGCCCAAAGGCTTCGAACAGCCTGTCCGCCTCACCCATATCGAAGCCGATGCCGTTATCCCGGACAAAACAGGCGGGTTTCCCCGCGACCTCCGTGCCCCCGAATTCGATCAGCGCCTCTTCCTGTTTGCCGCTGTACTTCCATGCGTTGCCCAGGAGGTTTTCCATTACCACCCGCAACAATCTCGCGTCACCAGTCACCGTTATCCCTTCTGTAATATCGAATTTGACCCGGCGCCCGGGCTCCTCCAAGCTGAGTTTCGCGGCAACCTCCTTTGCTATTTCGCTGAGATCGACCGCTTCCCGGCGCAGTTCACCGCGCGTCAGCTGGGAAAATCTCAGCAGGGTGTCGATGAGATGGTTCATGCGCAGGGTCCCGTCGTAGATCTCCTGGAGGAACCTTCTGCACTGTTCATCGAGACTGTCGCCGTACAGCTCCAGCACCAATTGGCAGTATCCGTTGATGTTGGTCAGGGGCTTGCGCAGATCGTGGGAAACGCTGTAGCTGAAGGCCTCCAGTTCCTTGTTGGCGGCTTCAAGATCAGCGGCTCGTGATGCCAGGTTCGTGTTCAATATCTCAATCTCCTCCTCCATCCGCTTGCGTGCGGTGACGTCTTTCATCAGGACGAGGAGATACTCCTCTCCGTTCAGTTCGATGATGACCGCCGACAATAACCCCACAAAAACATTGCCTGTTTTGTCACTCATGGACATTTCAAGGTCGCGGACCGGACCTTGCTCACGCAGCCCTTCAAGCATGCGGGCGCGATCATCGGGATTAGTCCAGATACCTAACTCTGTCGAGGTGCGGCCGATGATATCTTCGCGCCTGTAGCCGCTGAGCCGTTCGAACGTATCGTTGACCTCGACGAACCGCCCCTCAGCCAAAGTGCTGATGGTAATCGCAATGGGAGCGTTGCGAAAGACCTTGGAGAACTTTTCCTCCGATTCACACAGCGCCTCCTCCACCCTCCTGCGGACGGTAACGTCTTCCGCTACGGCAATGAAATAGTGGGGCTCGTCATCAATCGTGCGTACCAGGGATATGCTCAGATTTACCCAGACAACGGAGCCATCCTTGCGGATGTAACGTTTCTCGAATAAACAGTGCTGTATCTCATCGGCCAGCAGCCGGCGGATGTTTTCAAGATCTGCGGGGAGATCATCGGGGTGGGTGATCTCCTGAAAATTCATATTCCTTAACTCAGCTTCAGGGTAACCGACAATATCGCAAAATTTTTGATTTACCAGCAGCCAACGGCCGTCCAGCTCCACCAGCGCAATGCCGGCCGCTGCCTGGTTGAAGATGGCGCGAAAGTGAGCCTCACTGGCCTGCAGCTCCTGGGTCTTTTGTTCGAGCAGTGCCTTGATTTCGTCGATTTTTTCGGACATCGGTCACCTGATCTTCATTTATCCTGTTCGGACAGTCGCGCGTTACACCCTTTAATTTTTGCCGGGGTTTTTCAGCTTTTCAACACCTCGTCCAGCAGAACACCTTCCTTGAGCCTCGCCGCAGCCCGGTCGTGAAACTCCAGGATCTCGCCTATTTTTGCCACGGTCTGTTCCGGCGTAGAAAAGGCGTCCTCGGTATAGGCATTCTGGCAGAGGAACTCAAGCCGTATCCGCTCGGCAACCTTCATCAACAGGCGGTCCGCATCCTGGAGCCCTTCGATCCCCACGATCTCCGCCACTTCACGGAGCGACTCCTCACGTTGCAGCATCTCCCGGCAGCGCCTTAGCAGCTCTTCCCAGCGGGGTGAAATTTCGGCGGTGAAATGCCTGACAATATTCCGCTCATAGAGGGAATAGCTCTGAAACCAGTTGATGGCCGGAAAATGCCGGCGATGGGCCAGGGCCGTGTCGAGCATGAAAAACGCCCCGGCAGTCCTCAGGCAGGCCTGGGTCACCGGCTCGGTAAAATCACCGCCGGGCGGCGAAACGGAAAGTATCATGCTCAGGGAGCCGACCCCGCAGTTCATGGTCTCCACCACCCCGGCCCGTTCAAAGAACCCTGCAAGACGCGAGGCGAGATAGGTGGGATACCCCTCTTCCCCCGGCATCTCCTCCAGAGAAGACGATATCTCCCGGAGCGCCTCTGCCCAGCGGGAAATGCTGTCGGCCAAAAGAAGAACGTGGTAGCCCATGTCCCGGTAGTACTCGGCCATGGTTACGGCGGTGTAAATGGAGGCTTCCCGCGCCGCCACCGGCATGTTCGAGGTATTGACCACGACAATGGTCCGGTCCATGAGGGGCTTGCCGGTCCACGGGTCGCTGAGTGCCGCGAACTCGTCGAGGAGTTCCGCCATCTCGTTCCCCCGCTCGCCGCAACCCACGTAGACCACCAGGTCGACGGCGGAGAATTTGGCGACCGACTGCTCGAGCACGGTCTTCCCCGTGCCGAAGCCGCCGGGGAAAACGGCAGTCCCCCCCCGGGCCAGGGGGAAGAGGAAATCGACGGCACGCTGTCCGGAAACGAGGGGAAGATCGGGGGAAAGCTTCTTCCGGTAAGGCCGCGGCTTTCTCACTGGCCATTCCCTTATCGCCGTGATCTCCCGGCCGTCGGCAAAGGCCCCGACCGGTTGAGTCAGGTTGAACTCGCCGTCTTCAAGCCTGGCAATGGCGCCGGATGCACCGGCAGTCAGCGGATGGCGGAACGCCCCTTCCTCCACATAGCCGATGATGTCGGAGGCAACCACCTCATCTCCAGCCCGGCGCAGGGGAAAAAATCTCCAGGGACGCTCCAGTTCCAGGGGATAGAGGTCGCTGCCGCTGCATATGAACGGCCCGCATTGCCTGAACAACCGCTCCATGGGGCGCTGCAGGCCATCGAACATGCCGGACAAAAGCCCCGGCCCGAGACGGGCGGTCAGGGGCGTATCGAGACCTTTGGCCGGCTCATGGACGCCGAGCCCCCTGGTATCCTCGTAGACCTGGACAACTGCACGTTCCTGCTCCAGCCTCACCACCTCGCCGATGAGCATCGCCTCGCCCACGCGTACCATGTCGTAGAGCTTCAACCCCTTCAGGTCAACCGTCACCGTCGGTCCCGATATGGCCACTATGCGACCTGTCATATCTGCAACCTCACATGATAGCCGACTGCCCGCCTGATGAGGCGCAGCGCGTAGTCTTCCTCCTCCGCCTCCGCTTTTCCCGGTGCGGGAAGGACGAGGAGAATGCCGTACCAGCGCTGCTCCATCTCCCTGAAGCGCGTTTCATCGATCCCCGCCAAAAGCCGCTCGTCAATGACCACCACCCCGCTGTCCGGGTCGGCCAGGACCTGCCGCAGCACCCCCTCCGCATCCTCCGGAGCAACGCAGTGCTGAACCGCGCCGCTGAGGCTGAAGCCATAGCGAGCCTCTCTCGGGGTAATAAAGGTGATGTTTTTCACTGAAGCAGCTCCGTTCTCAGGATTTCCCGATCCATCTCCCCGCAGTGGGCCAGGATGCTCAGGTTCCGCGCCTCCATATAACAGCGCCAGAGATAATCCAGGATAAGGCCAATACCGTCCGGCTCCCGCGCTTCCCTGCGCAACAGCCTGGACAGCCCTTTGAGCAATAGCGGCTCCGGCGAGACCCCGGCAGGGATCTGCGCCGGCATGCCGGTCAGGCTGCGCACCAGCGGGGGAAGGGCGTTCAGCCCATCCCCCTCAAGTATCCCCCTGAAGGTTGATACCTTCATGCGGCCGCCGGCGATGAAGGAGATTGGAGGCTTGATGCGCCAGCGCAGCTGCTTGTAAAGGGTCATGATGTTCGTCATGTCGATGAGGTAACGGAAAAACTTTCCCACCGCGGGATGAAGCCCCTCCGCGGCAACCTGTTCCAGGAAGAGGGTGGCCAGCTGCCGTTCGATCCCGTCCAAACCCTCCTTCCCGTAGACGCCACGAAGCCTCGCGTAGCTTACATCGTCCCGGGCAAACAGATGGCATATTTCTTCCGCCACCCCGGCCGTTTCCCCTGCCCCTGCCAAGAGCCTCCTCGCTTTTTCGGCCAGGAGGCTGTGCGCCAGAAGCCCTTCCAGTTCCGCACCGCCCGTCCTCTGCCTGGTACGCAAACAAAGTATCAGGGTCTTCAACTCGAACCAGGTGAATACCGGGGAAAATATTCCCCTGAGTCTTTCATCCATCTGTCCATAAAGCCAGGCTGACTCTTCGAGCAGCGAGCCCCATATCGCCTGTTCGCTTCCGGCGCCGAGCTTGCCCCGCCGCGGCGAGACCGGCACAGCCTCAAGCGGCTCGGCAGCGGAGAGCAGATGCCGCCAATCGGCAACCAGCCAGCTCCGCCGTACACTGATCCGCGCCAGCAGGTAATCGACAGGGTATCCCCTCCCTTCCACGACGCGTAATATTTCCATAGGTTCACCCTGGAGTTACTGTTCAGCATATCCTGGGAGCGTAGGCTTCCAGCCTGCGTTTCAAGCAGGTTTATCGCTTGAATATGTGCTCAGTTCAAACCTGTCAGGCTGATGAAACATCGCCTGAAGACAGGCAGGATGCCCATCCTCCGACGTCAAAACATGCATGCTGAATAGTTCGGCAGTGGGGCCATGGTCGACTGCCGTTTTTAGCTTCATAACTCCCGGTAAATGTCGCGGAGGATATCCGGCAGGAGCTCCGGCCATGCCCGCTCCATCCGCTTCTCCAGGGTGTTGACGATAGAGATCCCCCCCCCTTCTTCCGAAACCTCCAGTCCGCCTACTACCGCCGGGTCGGGGGTGATTTCCGCATCGGGAAAATGGCGGGCCGCCAGCGCCATGTCCGCCGGATTGACCACCACCCGCCACCACTCGCCAGGGGGAAGCTCCCGCACCAGGTCGGCAAAGAGCTGCTCATACCCTTCGTCCCTGAGGTGGTGGAGGGACGAGCGTGCCAGCAGGAAAAGCCGCCCGGCCAGGGCGCTTTCCGCCGTGAGCCTGATCGATGATGCCTTGCTCTCGGCGTCGGCAAGAATGGCCCTGGCTTGAGCGGCTTCCAGCGAAGCCAGCCGCTCGGCATACTCCGCCCTCAGCCGCTCGATCCAGGCCGAGGCGTCCCCCTTCACCTGTTCCGCCTCGCGCTCTGCATCACTTCGAATCTTCTCGAGCTGTTCCTCCCCGTCCCGGCGGAGCGCCGCTATCAGTTCCACGTACCCCATGACGCTCCCCTGCTACAGATAGAGGATCATGGCCGCCACAACAAAGCCGAGGATCACCATGGTTTCGGGAATGGCGAGCATGATGAGCATCGTCCCGGTCAGCTCGGGTTTCTCGGCAACGGCACCCGCCCCGGCTGAACCGATCTTCGACTGCGCCCACCCCGTGGCGATGGCGGGGAGCCCTATGGCCAGCGCCGCCGCAAAACCCAATAGTACCTTTTCCATAATCTTCCCTCCCGGATCAACCTTAAAACGTCACTTCCGCCACAGAGTCACAGAGACACGGAGGAAATCACAGAGAAAATCGTAGTAACAGTAATCCAAACGGGCAAAGTTCAAGACATCTCCACAATGCTTATAAATTCCCGAATTTATTGCATAACAAATCTCTGTGGCTCTGTGGCTCTGTGGCAAAACAGCTTTTTCAAAATCAATGGTCTTTCTTGAACGGTTCGAACCGCCTCCCCCCCGCTTCAAGGAACTTGCTGAAAAACTCAACATAATGGAGCCGCAGGGACTGGATGGTGGGTGAAAACACGCCGAGGACGAGGTTGACGGCATGGAGCAGCCCCGCAACCACAGCGCCGGTCACTACGTCGCCGGTCATCCCCCCCAGGCGATTGGCCACGTTGGCGAGGAGGACCGACGCAAGCCCTATGGCCATGATCCTCGCGTAGGAGATGATGTTGCCGATGTTTTTCATCAGCTCCAGGGGGGCCAGGAGGCCGCCGGTGACGATCAGCAACAGAACGGCCGCCAGGAGTACGGCCATCACCGGCCCGGCCAGGACGTGGGGGAAGAGCTCGAAAAACGACACCAGCAATGCCGCCAGGCAGAGGATGATGATTATGTTGAGGAGTTTGAAAAGCGCTTCCCTCTTCGTCTTTCGCCTTACGGCCGACAGGAAGCCGAGAGAGAGCCCCAGCACCACCTGGACAAGGCCGACCGTCAGCGAAAAGATGAGCATCGGCGCCACCCCCCTTTCCCTGGAAATGAACGGCGTTTCCAGACCGGTAAGTGTGGTTCCCAGGCTGCCGAAGAATTCGCCGTAGAACAGGCCGAAAACAATGGCGTAGGTGGAGGATATGAGCAGGATCTTCGCCCCGTCCCTCACGGCGGCCCGTTTCTTGACGCGCTTGAGCAGGATAAGGGCAACAACGAGGAGGATCAGTCCGTAACCTACGTCACCCAGGATCATGCCGAAGAAGAGCGGGAAGAAAATGCCGATGAACGTGGTCGGGTCAAACGAGGTGTAACGCGGCAGCGGCAACAACCGGGCGAACAGCTCAAAGGGCTTGAAATAGGTGGGGTTCTTCAGGGCGACCGGCACCCGGTCCAGGTCCTCCTCAAGCATCCGCTTTTCCTCCACCACCACCTTGCCGCTAAATCGCCCGTTCAGCTCTTTTCCCAAGAGCGCCACGTCCGCCGACGGCATCCAGCCATGGATAAAGAAACACATGCAGGTCTCGTGGACCATGGCGCTTTGCCTGAGCAGGGAGAGCCTGTCGTCGAGCCACTCCCGCACCCGCTGGTAAATGGCCAGCCAGCGCCCCGCAAACCGCTCCAGTTCCCTGTCGATGGCCGCAATCCCGGCAGCAAGCTCCGCCAGCCGCTGCTGCGCAAAATTGATCTTTTCCGGGAACGAGAGATGGTCGAAAGATGGGGGAAAGGAGAGCTCCGGAATGTGCTCGTCGGAGAGGGCCCGCTTCACCCTTTCCGAAAACTCCTTTGCCGTGGATATCAGGCCGATGACGGTTTCGTCTGCAGCCTTCGTCGTGACGATTTCAAACCTCCCCCCGGTCAGCCGGGCCAAAATCAGCCGCAGGTTCTCCACGAGCTCCGGCTCGCGTATCGTCACCCCGATAAAGTCCAGGCCGGTTCTCGCCTCGACGCCTGCCAGGAGGTTTTCGATGGCCCCGAGAAAAGCCGTATAGCGGCCGAGGTCGCGCTCTTCCCTGCGCATGGCCTCCTTCTTCAGGCAAATCCCGCCGAAGTAAGCGACGTGCTTTTCCGCCGTGGCGGCAATTACGTCGATCACGCTCTGCGGGTCAAGATAGCTCTTCCTGACGGCAACCACGGGGAAACAGGCGCAGAGGTCATCGATCTTCCGCCGGAGGTCCTCGAAATAGATGCGTTGCGCCAGGCTTTTCTCATCGAGCAACAGCGATCTGACCTCCGCTTCCTTCCCCTCCGCGACAAACCCACTGATGTCCGGTTCGACCTGAAATACCCCGAGCTGCTTGAGCAGCTCAAGCACCGGCAGGAGCAGCTCTTTCGGCCCGATGATTTCAACCTTCGACATCCCGACTATCATGCTGTTTTCCCGGCGCTATCCTGGTAAGATGCCTGATTATGTGCCGCTGCAGGGCCTCTTCAACGAGCCCGGCCAGTTTTTCTGCCTGTGCGGATGCATCGCCGACCAGAACGGCGGCCCGCTTCTCTACTTCTGCCTTGGCGGCTGCCAGCGCATTATGAAGCTCGATCTTTAACCGTTCCTCCTCTCTTGATACCTCCTCCTCACCGTCCCGACGCAATTGTTCAAGGCGCGTCTCAGCGCTGCTTCGCTCCGCTGCGAGCCGTTCCCGAATCTCCTTCTCCACCTCGACGATGGCGGTGAGAATGTCTTTTTCCATAACCGTCACAGGGAAAACTAGCGGACTTTTTGCTGCATCAGTTCCTCTGCCTTTGGCAGGTCCTCCTCGGCCACGTGTACCTGCAAGGACCCTATTCCCGCTTCAGGCTCCCGGGAGAGGAAATACTCGATTCCCCCCTTTTTCAGGACAGCTTCCACCATCGCCAGTTCGGCCTCATCCTTTGGATCATAAAAGCGAACCATACAAAGCACCTCCCGCGTTTTATCAATATCTTATCACAATGCACAAGCTTCGCATCATCCAGCGACGCGGACGGCGGCAAATCCGGAAAAAGCATTTTTAGCCGCGAGAATATTCAATGCATATGAAACTGAACACTTTCACCAGATCGATGATCTCCTCCTCGTTGCAATATCACCGCTTTTGGTTAAACTTTTTCCATGCCCATACTCTCCTCACAAAGTCAGCCGGTTACGCAGAGGATGCCCGTTCACCCCGGGACCTTGCTGATCGGCGCACTGCTGGCCCTCTGCCTGACCGCCGCCGGACTTGTGCCCGGCCGGCTGGAGGCGCATACCCTCCAGGATGAAAAGTTGCCGAACGTCGGCGTAGACGAAAAACCGGGGGCCCAGGTCCCGCTCGACCTCCCCTTCATCGACCAGGACGGCAGGAAGGTACGGCTGGGAGATTACTTAACCGGCGGGCCGGTCATCCTTACCCTGAACTATTACTCATGCCCGACGCTCTGCCCGCTCATCTTCAGGAACCTCTCCGACACGATCATCGCCATCAAGGGGCTCTTGCCCGGAAAAGACTACCGGATCGTCACCGTCAGCATCGACCAGGAAGAGACGACCGCCATGGCCCGCGCCAAGTCGGGCGAAACATGGAAGATGCTGCCGGGTCTCGCCAACCCTGAACGAAACTGGCCGTTTCTCCTCGGGACGGAAACTGCAATCGAGCGCCTGACCAAAACCGTGGGGATGCGGTATGTGCGCCTGGAAAAGAACAACTACGCCCACCCGTCGGTCATTCTCGTCCTGACCCCGGCGGGCAAGGTCGCCCGTTACCTCTACGGGATCGAACAGCGCCCGGCCGACCTGAAGCTCGCCCTCCTGGAGGCTGCGGACGGCAAGATCGGCGGCTCCCCCTTCCTCAACCAGGTGCTCCTCTACTGCTACCACTATGACCCGATAGGAAAAAAGTACGCCCTGGCCGCGGTGAACGTCATGAAGATCGGCGGGGGAGCGGTCCTGCTCCTCATGGGAGTGCTGCTCTTCTCGCTGTGGCGCAGGGACAAGGGGGGGGCAGAAACCAGGGGAAAGAAAACGGGGGGATAACAGCGCATGGACATCTTCTTTGCCCCCCGGGTCGGACAGCTGGCCGAAGAGGTGGACGCCCTCTTTATCTTCATCTTGCTCGTGGGGCTCTTCTTTTTTCTCATCACCCAGGGCGCCCTCATCTGGTTCGCCGTCCGGTATCGCAAGCGAAAGGGGGAGAAAGAGCCCGATACCCCCTACATAACCGGCAACCGACTGCTGGAAACCGTCTGGGTGGTGGTCCCATCGTTTCTCATCCTGGCCATATTTATTTACGGCTACCTGGTGTTCCGGGACATCCGCACGCCGCCGCCGGGGACCGCGGAAATCAACGTCACGGCCAGGCAGTGGCTTTACCTGTTCAAGTACCCGGATGGCCGGACCGCCGTCAACGAAGTGCGGGTCCCGCAGGGGAAACCGGTCAGGTTCGTCATGACCTCAGCGGATGTGATTCACGGCTTTTATCTTCCCGAGTTCCGGTTAAAGCAGGACATCCTCCCCGGCAGCTATACCTCCCTCTGGCTGCAGCCGGAGAAGGAAGGGAAGTACGACATTTACTGCACCCAGTACTGCGGCACCGGCCATTCGACCATGCGCGCCGTCATGATCGTCATGCCCGGGGAGGAGTACCGGGAGTGGCTGGCGGGCAAAGAGGAGGAGGAGAAAGGGGAACCGTTGTGGGAGAAAGGAAAGGAGCTGGCGGAAAAGTCCGGTTGCCTCGCATGCCACTCCATCGACGGGACAACGAAGATCGGCCCCACCTGGAAGGGGCTGTTCGGCAGGACAGTGACCTTTACCGACGGCACTACTGCGACGGCCGACGAGCAGTACGTCAAGAACTACATCGAGGAACCCAACGTCAGGGTGATCAAGGGGTTCCAGCCGGTCATGCCATCCTACAAGGGAATGCTGAAGGACGACGACATAACGGCGATCATCGCCTATATCAAGACGCTGAAGTGAACGGCGATGGGTGCTGAGCTACGCCTTTTTTACGAACTCCGATTTCAACTGCATCGCGCCAATGCCATCAATCTTGCAGTCGATATCATGGTCCCCCTCGATGATGCGGATATTCCGGACCTTGGTCCCCACTTTAACTACAGATGTCGAGCCCTTTATCTTCAGATCTTTCACCACTGTGACAGAGTCACCGTCATTCAGTACGTTCCCATAGGCATCACGCACGACATGCTGTTGCTCGCTGCTCTCTGCGACCGCAACCATTACCCATTCATGGGCACATTCCGGGCAAACATACATATTTCCGTCTTCGTATGTGTATTCTGAACTGCATTTCGGACATTTAGGCAAACTACTCATATTCTCTCCTGTTTTTAATTTAGCACCCAAGTTTTCCCTATAACAAAAAGTAGAACAGTTCTACTTGTGCCAGAAGTGGGACGTTCCTGTTAGACTATTCACTCACCCGGATATATTTTACTTGTACCATTGATTCATAAACAAAACGTGCAAACGGTGCTATGTCGCCACGAGAACTTGCCGCGTCGAGAGTCGCCATGTATTCTCTTCGTCGTTCAACGTTTATTACTGTCCAGGAAAAGCCTCCTGATGCCAACATTGTGTTCATCAAGAAACGGCCCAATCTTCCATTACCGTCCATGTAAGGGTGGATATAAACGAAAATGAAATGACCTAGAACTGCACGGACTGCGGCACTTTGCTCACTTTCGATTAGGTTGCAAAGTTCAGGCATCATTTCCCGCACAGCATCCTTGGAAGGAGGTACATGGGCGGCGTTTTTAACATAAACAGGGGTATTCCTATAGCCAGCCAAATCTGCTGGTCTAAGGAGTCCCGCTCTGACACTTGGCTCCCACATATTGCGGTACCAGGTCGGATGATCTCTTCGGAATGCTTCGCCTGGGTTCGTGCCAGAAAAAATCTTTCTTATCGTTTCTTTGACTTCATTATGTGTTAGCCAATACCCACGAGCAGCCATAGCGTTCTTGGCTTCTGAATCCGTGGCATGCGCATCGGGGCTCCAGTCTCCATTCGCAACGCGAAGTATGAGCTCATCAGAAACGCGATATCCTTCAATCGAGAGTGAGTGATAAGCGTCATTTCCATAGATGACTTCAATATCTTCCATAAACTTTGCGGTATTTTTGGGGGGGCCTGGTTCTGCAGGGAAGGTGGCTAAAACTGCACCCCGCATTTCTTTCCACATTAAACGCATCCGAAGCACATACGGAGATTGTGCGCGTTCAAATTTCAATTCAGGTATTACGTGTAAAAATGGGTTGGTTTCTGAAACAGTATATCCTGCTGCACGCAAAGTTGCGATTAGCTCATTAGCGAAATCGTCTCTTCCTACAGCGCGGAGTGCCCCTGCTAGACGTCCAGCTATCGCACTATGCCCACCTTCCAGCAGATCACTTAACAATTCAGAGGGGTCAAGTTGGTGTAGAGCAATCTGCGCATCCCGTGAAAAATTCTTAAAAAACATCTCAGAGACACGAATGAGTGCGAGCGAAAGTGGCATAACTCGGATGCCGGAGATTATTTGAATTCTAGATTCTTCCAATTCCTCACTTTTGCGATAATCAAGTAAAGAGCATGCGGCGGGTAGCTCAATCACACCATTAGTGGCTTTTGGAGAATAAATGGTGACTTGGTTTGGCGATATCGTATTTCCTACATGTAAAAGGATTGAATATTCAGGCGAAGCATGCCACCTATCTCCAAACCGATCTTCACAGTACTCCTTGATAAAGTCTTTAACAACTGCATACCACGAGGTTGTATCCCCCGGATTTTCATCCGGACGAGAAGACATATACCATCCTTTAATTATCGGTCGCAAGAATCCGTTTTTCACCAGTGCTTCACGCTGCAGACGCGTTAATTCAACGGATTTAAAGATTGTTTTTCCGGCGTCTTGCCACTTTTTCATTGTTTGAAGCGCTTCTGCCAGCTGTCGTTGAGCAGGGCTAATTTTCAATGGTTCCTCGTATAAAACGTAAGATTTTAATCCACTTTAACTATGTAATCATGATTTGTCAATTATATGATTTTATGCTTCAATAATTACATGTTTTAATGCTTCAATGATTTTCTGATTTGATGCTTCAATGGTTATAGGATTGGTCTTATGGATATATCTTTGATGTTCTGATGAAGAAATGATTTCATTTCGGGAGTGAAAGCGGGTTCAGGCTTCCAAGTTGTTAAGTTGCCTGCTCAAATATAATAGGCGCCGCAGGATTAGCACATCAACTTCCAATTGGCAACACTTCGAGATTATTTCATCAGACATTTCCCACCCGAAAACGAGCGCACCGGACCGTACATGCTATACTTGAAAGTACTTCTTCGTCACCCCTAGACCAAGGGCAAACGGAAAACAAAGCGGATGGAGCGCCATGGACACGGCATCTACGGAATATAACCCCGACCGGGGCTACCTGACGGCGAAAGGTTTCAAGTCCTGGGCCTGCACCCTCGACCACAAGCGGATCGGGGTCATGTACCTCTTCACCACCCTCCTCTTCTTCTTCGTCGGCGGGATGTTCGCCATGCTGCTGCGCCTGAAGCTGATGACGCCCGGCCCCGGCTTAATCTCCGACCACACCTACAACGTCTTCTTCACCCTCCACGGCGCCCTGATGATCTTCCTCTTCATCATCCCGGCCATCCCCTCGGCACTGGGGAACTTCTTCATCCCCATCATGATCGGCGCCAGGGACGTGGCCTTCCCCCGGCTCAACATCATCAGCTACTGGATCTTCGTCGCCGGGATCGTCGTCACCCTCGCCTCGCTCGGAAGCCCCATGGACACCGGCTGGACCTTCTACACCCCTTACTCGGCCCGGACCGGCGCCGCGGTCACCACCCTCTCCCTCGGACTTTTCCTGGTGGGAATGTCGTCGATCCTCACCGGGATCAACTTCATCGTCACCATTCATCGGCTGCGGGCGCCGGGGATGACCTGGAACCGGCTCCCCCTCTTCATCTGGGGGATGTACGCCACCAGCATCATCCAGGTGCTGGCCACCCCGGTGATCGGCATCACCTTCCTCCTTCTGGCCGCCGAGCGGCTCTTCGGCATCGGCTTCTTCGACCCGGCCAAGGGGGGCGACCCGCTCCTCTTCCAGCACTTTTTCTGGTTCTACTCCCACCCGGTGGTCTACGTCATGATCCTCCCCGCCATGGGGATCATATCGGAGGTGATCCCGGTCTTTGCCCGCAAGCCGATCTTCGGCTACCGGGCCATCGCCTCGTCGTCGCTAGCCATCGCCTTCATCGGCTTCCTCGTCTGGGGGCACCACATGTTCGTCAGCGGCATGTCGAGCACCGCCAGCGTGATATTCTCGTTCCTCACCTTCTTCGTCGCCGTGCCGACCGGGATCAAGGTCTTCAACTGGATCGCCACCATGTACCGCGGGTCCATCACCTTCGAGTCCCCCATGCTCTATGCCCTGACCTTCATCTTCCTTTTCATCGCGGGGGGGCTTACCGGCCCCTTCCTCGGGGCCCTCGGCACCAATGTCCAGCTCCACGACACCTACTTCGTGGTGGCCCACTTCCACTACACCATGATGGGGGGGACGGTGATGGGGTTCTTCGCCGGTCTCCACTACTGGTTCCCGAAGATGAGCGGACGGATGGCGAGCGAGAGGCTCGCCAGAGTCGCCTGGTGGTTCATCTTCATCGGCTTCAACGTCACCTTCTTCACCATGTTTATCCTGGGCTTGAAGGGGATGCCGCGCCGCTGGGCCGAATACCCTCCCCAGTACCAGGATCTGCACATCGTCTCCACCGTGGGATCGTGGGTCCTGGCAATCGGGGTGTTCATCATGTTCTGGAACTTCGCGTACAACCTCTTCCGGGGCAGGCCGGCGCCGGCAAACCCCTGGCGGGGACTGACCCTGGAATGGCAGACATCTTCTCCGCCGCAGACGGAGAATTTCGCGGAGATCCCGGTCGTCACCGACTGGCCATACGGCTATGGGAAGAAGGATGATAAAGGTTCGAGGAGCAAAGAATGAGGAATGAGGAGCGAGGATAGAGGAACGAGAATTTTTCAGCCTAGAACCTCGTCCCTCGCTCCTCGATCCCGGCGGATAGATATATGACGGAAACGAAACACACAACCGAACAGCAAGGCGCCGCGCTGGAGACGGCCAAGCTCGGCATCTGGGCCTTCCTCGCCACCGAGGTGCTCCTGTTCGGCGGGCTCTTCACCGCCTATACCGTCTTGCGTATCGGCAACCCGCAGATGTTCCACACCGAATACCTGAAGCTGAACCGGCTGTTCGGGGCGATCAACACGGTGGTCCTCGTCACGAGCAGCCTGACGGTGGCGCTGGGGATTGCGGCCATCAGGGAGGGGAAAACCGGGACGCTCAAGCGCTGCCTTCTTCTTACCATCCTGCTCGCCGCCGCCTTCCTCGGCATCAAGTACGCCGAGTACGCGGAGCATTTCGCCCGCGGGGAGCTGCCGCGGACGAACAACTTCTTCTCCCTCTACTACACCATGACCGGGCTCCACGCCATCCATGTCTTTGCCGGCATGGCGGCGCTCGCCACGATGCTCGTCATGGCCGGCAGGGGGAAATTCTCGGCGGAGGAGCACACCCCGGTGGAAATAACCGGGCTCTACTGGCACTTTGTGGATCTGGTCTGGATATACCTGTTTCCGCTTTTGTACCTGATCGGCTGAAGGGAGTAAACCCACCACGGAGACACGAAGGCAGAGAGAAAACCTGAAAAGCATGTTAGCCGCAAATAAAAGCGGAAAAGGCGGATTTAACCCCATACAAAGCAGCAATTGAATCAAAGCTGTTTTTTTTGTTTGATCCGTTTTTTCCGTTTTTTCTGCGGCTCATTTAAGCTTTGCGATTTTTAGATGTTTCTTTCTTTACTTCGACGACAAACACGCAAGGATATTCGATGGCCGCTTACCGCACCTGTATAATTGTCTGGTTTCTGCTACTCATCCTGACCGGGGCAACCTGGGGGGTCTCCTACCTGGACCTGAGGATGGGGAACGTGGCGGTCGCCCTTGCCATAGCCTCGGCGAAGGCTGCGCTCGTCGCCCTTTATTTCATGCAGCTTCGCTACGAGAACAGACTGGTCTGGGCGTTTGCCATCTTCCCCCTCTTCTTCCTGGTGCTGATCATCTTCGGCACGCTGGCGGACACGATGTTCAGGTGAGGCTGTTCTAAGTTCTAAGTTCTAAGTTCTAAGTTCTAAGTTCTACGTTCAAGGTTCAAGGTTCGAGGTTACGGTTTGAGGTTTTCAACGTAGAACATAGAACCTCGAACGTAAAACAGCTTTCAAGGAGGTTTCCATGCTCGGTCGTATCACCGTTGCACTCTTTTTTATGCTCCTGATCTGGGGCAACCTGGTTGCCGGAATGAAGGCGGGCATGGCCTGCCCGGACTGGCCTCTCTGCCAGGGGCGGCTGCTCCCACCGTTCCGGCTGGACATCTGGATGGAATTCATGCACCGGGTGATCGCCGCCACTGCAACCGTTTTTCTCCTGGCCTTGGGTTACGTTCGATTCAGGAGCTACCATGGAGCGGCAAAAGCGGTCCCCCTGGCAGCCGTCGGTCTCGTCGCAGCGGAGATCGTCATCGGCGGATTTGCCGTTCTCCTGGAACTGCCGCTGCAGCTCACCACCATCCACTTCGTGACCGGCCTGCTGGTCTTCGTCTCCGTCCTCTACATGGCCGCATTTGACGGAGAAAAGGAACCGGCAGGCTTCAGCCTCAAAGGATATGCGCTGCTCTTTTTCGGTCTGGGGGCACTGATATTCTCCCAGGCAGCCCTCGGCGCATACGTGCGCCATGCCCAGGCAGGGCTCGCCTGCCCCGACTTTCCCACCTGCCTGGGGCACTGGCTGCCGCCGCTTCTGGATGGGCCGATGCGTATCCATTTTTCCCACCGGCTGCTGGCCTATCTCATCCTCATCACAACGACCATCCTTTATATCGCCGCCTTGATGGACGAACGCCTCCGCAGGCAACGCAAGCCCGCCCTCTTCCTCGTCATAACCGGAACCCTGCAGATCGGTATAGGGGCGGGAGTGGTGCAATCCGGGCTCAACTTCGCGGCAACGGCCCTGCACCTGGCGGTTGCGCTGGCCATGCTCTCGGCACTGGTCTGGATGTGGGCGCGTGAAGTAATTACAATTTCAAATCAAGGATGAAATCAAGGGGGGTGCATTATCGACCTTATAGCGGAAACAGGGGAAAATGCGGGAAGCGGTTGTGCAGAGAGGAAAGCCGGATGGTGTGCAGCCTTTTTCGTCCTGACCAAGCCGGGAATTGTCGCAGCAGCGACCCTGGCGGGATTTACCGGCATGGTCCTGGCTGGAAGGGGCATGCCCGGAACAAAAGAGTGCCTGATCTGCCTGACCGCGCTGCTTTTGGCCGCCGCCGCTGCTGCCATGATTAATGGCGTCCTGGATGCAAAGCTGGATGCCCGGATGACGCGGCTGCATAGACGGGTTGCCTCGCTTGAGCGCATTGGAGCGCAGCGAGCAACGGTAGCCGCGGCGGGAATGCTGTTCGCCGCGCTGGCGCTCAGCATAACGTTCCTCCCCCAGCTGACAACGGCCCTGATCCTTCTGGCAATATTCTCTTACACGCCCCTCTATACGCTCTGGTTCAAGCGTCGCTCTCCCTGGGGAGTCGTGCCCGGAGGGATTCCCGGGGCGCTGCCGGTTCTCGTCGGCGCCAGTGCCGTCACCGGCACCATCAGCAGCGCACCCCTGATCCTGTTTCTCGTCATGCTCCTCTGGCAGCCGCCTCATTTCTGGGCCCTGGCCCTCAAGTATCAGGACGATTACCGGCGGGCAGGCGTACCGACACTGCCCCTGGTCCGGGGAGAGGCATATACGAAAGTGTGCATCTTTGTCTTCGCCGCCCTGCTGTTGCCCGCGTCACTGGCCCTCTGGTTCACCGGCGCCTGTTCCGCCCGGTTCGCCATCGAAGCACTTTGCCTCGGCTTTTTCAACCTTTTCAGCTGTTATCTCTACCTGGTAAAAAACCGCCGCTTCCAGCGGGCCTTTCAAGCCTCCATCTTTTACCTGCTCGGTTTGCTATCGGCCGTCATCATCGACATCTGCTCCCGGCCTTAGGCAGAAGCATCGGTCAGATGCTTGGCCATAAAGCGCTCGATCCCTTTCAACATCACATCGACGTCAGAGATAGAATACTGGTCGCTCAAGCCGCGCAGGACATCGTCCCTGATGCAGCCCCAGTCGCTGACCCGCTGTTGCGTGCCGATGGTATAGACGCCCGCCTTGTAAAGACCTTTGTTCATCTCTTCATGGCTTCCCCGGGGAATGCCCGCCCGCTCGCACAACTCTTTCAGGGCCGATTCCAGAGCAACGACGGATAAAATGCAGGCGGCCTCCTTTTGCCCTGACCGGAGCAGTTCCGATGCCTGGTTCGAAACATATTTCAGGACCGCTTCATGGAGATGATCGTGCAGTTCAAAGGTGTTGCCACCCTCATAGTCTTCCTGCGCCGCCTTAAGGATACCTTTGCAGGTACTGAAGCTCTCCAGGTAGGCGATATTGATGATCTTGGAATAAATGACATCAAAGTTATGATAATGGACACTCTCCTCGCCGAACACCCGCTGCAGGAGATTCATGGCTTCTGTCGCCCATTCCTGGAATTTGTTCGAATCGACAACGGCCGAGGTGTCGTTGATAAGGACGGTCGCTTCCACCTCCTTTGCCTTTGCCGCCAGATCTTCAAACCTTTTGACAACCATCCTGTCAAGTTTCATGACGATTTCTCCTGGTCAATCATTAACAATCCGCATTCAAACGACACCTGGCAAAAATACCGTTCCCGCAAGCTATCTTATCGTCATGGCGTGCAAAAACTAAAGATAAAGACTCAACTTTTGCAGAACAAAAACACAGCTCAGGTTGCATGAATAGTGCGTTGATTTATGCAAAAAGCGTCAGATGACCCCAAATGATCCCCCCTCCCTTCGATGGGAGGGGGCTAGGGGAAGGGTGAATATGAATATCGAAGAATCACTGTTTTGCACCCCCACCCCATCCCTCCCCCATCGAAGGGGGAGGGGGGACTATTTTTTTGATCTGCCGGGTAGCCGCTTCACATTATCCTTTTTTCATGGTTTAATAGAATGCGAATAGATTTGAAAAGTGTAAGGAGATAATATGGCGAAGGGTTACCAGGCAAACAGGGAACGACAGGAGGCGATTGCCGAATTCGGCAAGGCGCTGGCCAAGCGGGCGAAATTCTCCTGCGAATGGTGCGAAGGCAAAGGCGACCTGCGACCGTGGGACTACCGCCCCGATGCGGAGCCTACCGAGGAAAACCTGGCGCTCCTCTGCGGCAGCTGCCGGGAGCTGGCCGAGGGGAAAAAGGTCCAGGACCATGAACTGCGCGCCATCCGCAACGCCCTCTGGAGCCCCATCCCGGCGGTCGCCGAGGGCGCGGCGCGGGTGATTGCCCGCTGCACGGAACCGTGGGCGAGGGAAGCGATAGAAGATAGTCTCATCAATGAGACTGTGAAACAGGAGTTGCTGGGACCATGAACGCCACCAAGTCGACGGATGATTGCCGCCAGGCGCCACCGGAGCAATTGATTCAAGGCATCGGGGAATTCAACGCAGGGGAATGGTTTGCCTGCCACGAGACCCTGGAAGATCTCTGGGTCGGGGCGCCGTGGGGGGTACGCGACCTGTACCAGGGGATTCTCCAGGTGGGGGTGGCCCTCCACCACTGGCGGGAAGGGAATTACCGGGGGGCGGTGTTGCTGCTGGAGACCGGCGTCAAGCTGCTGCGCCATGTGGCGCCGGTCTGCCAGACGGTTGATGTGGCCGGACTGATCAAGGAGAGCGAACGGTTGAGAAAAGAACTTGAAAGGCTTGGTCCTGAACGGATGGCCGAACTGGACCGGGAATTGGTCCCGTTGGTCAAATTGCGGGCGGATAACAAGACAAAATGCAGATGATTACCGGCTGATACAGCTGCAACCTACTCGTTGAGGTCTTCGGGGAGGATATTTTCCGGATCGGGACCACCCTTGCCGGCAACGTAGTTTTCAACCCAACCATCCACCTTTTCCTTCAACACATCCTTCAACTTTGTTTCCAGCTGTACGCGCCTCTGCTTCTCATACCCCGGCAGCTGCCTGACCTCGTAATGCACGTGGGGACCGGTGGACCTGCCGGTGCTTCCTGCCAGGGCGATCACCGTATTCGTATCCACGGGTTGCCCGACGGTGACCTTCACGACGGAGTTGTGACCATAGAAGGTCACATAGCCGTTGCCGTGATCGACTGCAACCAGATTGCCGTACCCCTTGTACGGCCCGGCAAAATAAACCTTGCCGGCCTGGGTCGGATAGACGGGAGTCCCTGCCGGCACTGCGATGTCGTAACCGTTATGATAGACCATCCTGCCGCTGCCGAACGGATCGAGCCGCCAGCCGACGCCTGACGTCACCACCCCGCCGTCTACCGGCGATTGCCGTGCCGCATAAGAAACCTGCGGTAGTAATCCCAGAAAAGTTATTGCCAGGAAAAGAAGATATTTCGTAGAACTAAGAAAATTTTTCATACCGTTTGTCATCCATTTGCGCCGGCTTAACACTGTCGTGCGCGTATTTCCATTTTTCAGCAAATCTCGTTTGCAGGGGCAATAGGGAAACTTGCATGTCCCATGCCACGGACAGCGAGAGTCAGCCTTTCATTCCGTACTGTTCGGCATGATAGGAACTGCGCACATAAGGCCCGCTCTCCACATGCTTGAAGCCCATGGCAAGGGCTCTCTCCCGGTAGTTGTCGAAGATTTCCGGCGGCACGTAATCCTGTACCGGATAGTGGCTCCGGCTCGGGGCGAGGTACTGGCCGAGACTCAGGTAGGAGCACCCCACCGCCAGCAGATCGTCCAGGACCTGAAAGATCTCGCCTTCCGCCTCCCCCAGGCCGAGCATGAGCCCCGATTTCGTCAGAAGCCGCGGGTCAAGATCGTGGATGATCTTCAGCACATCCAGCGACCGCCGGTAGTCGGCGCCGGACCGGATGTGATAGAGACGCGGCACCGTTTCCAGGTTGTGGCCGATGATGTCGGGGCAGGCAGCGACAACCGCGGCAATGCTGCCGTGATCCCCCATGAAGTCCGGGATCAGGAGTTCAATGGCGGTTTGCGGCGCTGCCTTGCGGATCGCTGCAACGGTTTGCGCATAAAGGCCGGCGCCGCCGTCCGGCAGGTCGTCGCGGGTCGGGCTGGTGATGACCACATGGGAAAGCTGGAGTTTCTGCACCGCGGCTGCGACCCGTGCAGGTTCACCAGGATCGAAATGGTGGGGCGACTGCTTGGTCACGTTGCAGAAAGAGCAGAGACGGGTACAGATATTGCCGAGGATGAGAAAGGTTGCCTGGCGGCTACGAAAGCATTCGGAAATGTTCGGACAGTGGGCCTCCTGGCAGACGGTATGCAGTTGCAGGTCTCCCAGGAGCCGTTCCATCTCGGCATGGGCCGACGGCGAAATCTTTTTCTGGAGCCATTCGGGACGGCGGGTAATCTTCATTGGGTCACCGGGTTGCTTAGATTGCAGGAGGCACTCGCACCGCGAAAGACGAATGCCTCACACACATCACACTTTAGCCGGATAGAGGTGATAAATCAAGGCGCAATCGCGTGTATCCAATTCGCATAAACTGCTATTTAGTGTCCATCCGGAAACTCCGGATGTGACACTATTGGTTTCCAATTCGGAAACGAGGTATTTTTGACTCGACCATACGGTCGACCCCTTTGGGGCGCCTTCGCGGTCCAACTCGCTTCGCTCGTTGTCGTCCCGGCAAGAAAATCGAGGGATTGCGCGGAGGCGTACATCGGTACGCCGCACAAGCAAGCCTGAAGATTGACACCGCCAGGGCGGAAAAGAACCGTTTCCGGTTGGAAACTATTTAAGGCGAAGAAATTGCATACATTGAAGTACTTATCAACCAATCAGCCATTAAAGGCAATTAACAAGTAATAGGAAATCTCAACAATGGTTATTTGAACGGTATTTTGTCTAAATGCAGTGATTTGACGGGTAGTTATCTGCTACAGGAATCCGGCGGACAGGGTGCAAGGAGGAACGCTTGAATAATCATTGTCGGCGAAAAATGGTTTCAGTATTCTCATTAACGGTCTGGCTGGTCTGCATATCGATAACGGCAGAGGCGGCGATCCAATGCTATGAATGCCATGGCAGCAAGGATTCGCACGATTACCGCCCCGTCGATGCCCCTTATCGCAACATCACAAGCGGGGGCTTCGAAGGGAATCATCGCGCCCATGTGGACAAAAGCACGGATTTTTCCGAGTGCGCCAGATGTCACCCCGGCAGCGCCTCCTTCAACTCGGCCCATCGTGACGGGCTGATCAAGCTATCCGCCAACATCAACGCCTCGCCGCTGGAGGCACGGTACAAAAACTCCACCTCCGCCTTTCTCCAGACCGCCACCCCGGTCCTGGGCACCTGTACCAACGTCAACTGCCATTTCGAGCGGATTACACCTGTCTGGGGCAGGCCGCGCCTGGCATATCCCGCTGAATGCAATGTCTGTCACGGTACACCGCCCTCCGGCGGCGAGACCGGCAACGCAGGCAGTCATGCCAGACACAACGACTATTATGGCGGCGTCGACAACTGTAAAAAATGCCACGCCGATCACATCACATTTTCCCACGCCACCAGCGTCGGAAGGAATCTGGTCGTTACGCCCCGCGACCCGGCGGATGTCCCTGCCGGGAGCTACAGCGGGCAGTTGGACAACTACCTCCCAAGCCAGTCGAAGACATTCGGCAACTGCGTCAACACCTACTGCCACAGCGACGGAACGTCGGTGGCAACCGGCGTTGTACCTGCCAATGCCTCCGCACAATGGGGAACAACGCAGGCATGCGGCAGTTGCCATAGCGTCCCCCCCGCTTACGCAGCCGGCATCAAGGCAAACAGCCATCAGGTCCCCGAACATGCCCCGTGGAGCTGCAACAAATGCCATGCCGGCACGACCTCCGACGGCCTCACCATCACAAACCCTGCTGTTCACGCCAACGGCGCATATGATGTCAGCCCCGCTTCACCGGAACTATTCACCGGTTACGGCTACTCTTCAACCGGCGGAACCTGCACTAATGTCGGCTGTCATTTCAACAACGCAAGCCGGCAATGGGGGACCACCCTCGCCTGCGATGCCTGCCATGACAGCCCGCCGACGACCCCGGCGCACCTGAAGCATTTTGGCGGGACGCTGGCTAACGCGGCGTACGGAGATGTGCGGATCGCCCAGGACTTCAGCGCCAATGCCGCCGCATACATCATGAACTGCGGCAACTGTCATCCCATGGACACGTCAAGGCACCGGAACGGGGCGGTGGAGGTAGAACTGTACAATCCGGCGGCGCCGGAAGGTTCGCTCAAAAAGAGAAATCCCGCGACCGCCTCGTACACTCCCGGAACGGATATTCTTATTGACAGCAGGGGCTTCGGTTACACCAAAGGCGCCTGCAACAACATCTATTGCCACAGCTACAACGACTGGACAACACCGGGAGGGGTGCCGCAGTCAAGCGACTGCTCATCGTACATCCCCCCCAATCTTGAAACTGCGAGGGTGTACAGGAGCATGACCTGGGAATCCGGGCCGCTCTCCTGTTCGGGCTGCCATGGCCTGGCGCCACGCTCATCCCTGCCGGCCAATGACGGCGGATCGGGCAACAGCCACGCATGGATCGATGGCGAAGGCTACGAGAACCTGCATAACTACAACATGCAATTCGACCCGATCAGTTGCAGCTACTGCCACAACGATACGGTAAAAACCATCAATAGCTGGACGCGTGACGCGAAGTACGTGGCAACCCTCGGGGACGTCCCCGTCGCCAATTTCGCAAAACATGTCAACGGCACGGTCGATGTGGCATTCGACAAGGTCAACAACTTCCCATACAATACACCTTACAGCCTATCCTCAGCGACATACGATCCGTCAACAAAAACCTGCTCCAACGTCTCTTGTCATAAGGGGCAAACCTCGGTAAAATGGGGGACGCCGTACCGGTATTACTATGAGATCGAATGCGACAGGTGCCACAAGTATGGGTATTGCCCCTGAGAATACCGACCCCTGATAAACAGGATAAGTGCGTTAACGATAGCTGGCTAAAAGAGCCGCGGGAGGCGGGATTACGATGAGAATAATGATTTGTGCGTTAACCGCACTATGGATGGTTGGCATGACAAGCGGTGCAAGCCCGGCGAGTGCAGAGTCAATCACAACAGCGCATAAAGCCTGTAATGACTGCCATCTGCGCGGAGCGAAACTGAAAGATATGCCGTTGAACGAGCTCTGCCTGGCATGTCATCCGGCCAATGCCACCGACCACAAGCTTGGCGTTGTCCCCCCCATCCTGCCCAAAGGTCTTCCCCTCGACAGGGAAAACCGGATAACCTGCATCACCTGCCACGAACCCCACGGCAAAGGGACCACCGGCCATCTATTGAGGCTGGAGCAGAACATCCTCTGCATTTCCTGCCATCCGGTCTAGCTTTGATTTCTTATAAAGCATAGTGTCGGTTAGAAAATTGCACTAACTCTCCAAGCCATAAAACCAGCACATTCCACCCTCCCCCAACCCCTCCCATCAAGGGAGGGGAGCTTTAAAGTCCCCTCGCCCCAATCAGCCCTCTCCCGAGACATTCCACGAGTCCCGGCAATATTTGCCGGTTCGAAGCGCTTCTGCGGAGCATTGCTCCCGGCCGGTCAGCGTATCGGGGCTCAAAAGAACATTAAAACACTCCCTGAACGACGCGGCGACGAGTTCCTTCAGATGTTCGACAGGCACCGCCACGCCCAGTTCTGCCAGGCTGGCCGTGCTCCGCTCAAGGTCAGGCGGCGCTTGCCGAAGAAACCCGAGCGCTGCCGAAACACATGGTTGCAAAGGGATCGAGCCATGTTGAAAGATCACCCCTTTCCTGCGGCGCTGGGCATTCCCCCCGATTTTGCGGCCGGCGACGATGATGTCGTACTCTTCCTTGCCGGCAAAGCAGAAGTCCGCACGCCCCCCGAGCTTCACAGCCGGATGGGTATGCTCGACGGCAAAGGATGCATTGAGCCCCAGTTTGCGGTAGGTAAGAAGGATAAAGCCGCAGAGGCGCTCGAAGGATTCCTTGACCGTGCGGGCCTGGGGAATGTGCCCTGGAGCACAGACAATGCTGTAAGTCAGCTCTTCGGCATGGTAAATGACGCCGCCGCCGGTAATGCGCCGTACGACCTGAATCCCCTCACCGGCGCAGCTCGCCAGATCGAGCACTTCGGCTGCCTGCTGGTAACGGCCCAGGGAAAGCGCCGGCGGATGCCAGCCGTAGAGACGGAGGACCGGCAGAGATTTCTCAGGGACAAAGCCGGCAAGCAGTGCCTCGTCAACGGCCATGTTGGCGGCGCCGTCAAGCGGCCCCGTATCGACGAGACGCCAGGTGTCTTGAGCTGACTTCATGGAAACATGCAACTGGTTTTTCCCTTCCTCAACCGTGCATCTTTTGCAGAAATTCCATCACCGCAGCGGGATGCTCTTCAGCCTTGGCTACCCGGGACCAGTGCTTGACGACAACGCCGTCGGGACCGACAACGACCGTGGAGCGAATCGTCCCCATGCTCTTCTTGCCGTACTGCACCTTCTCTCCGAATGCGCCATAGGCCTGCATCATGGTCGTTTCCGGGTCGGAAAGGAGGACGAAGGGAAGGCCGAAATCCTTGATGAACTTGTCATGGGACTTCAGGCTGTCCCTGCTTACCCCCAAGAGCGTCACATCCCGGTCGAGGAGGGTCTTGTGCAGGTCGCGGAAGCCGCACGCCTCCTTGGTGCACCCCGGTGTATTGTCCTTCGGATAAAAATAGATGACGACCGTTTTCCCCGCATATTCCGCGAGTGTATGCCTTTTCCCATCGCTTCCTTCCAGATCGAAGGCTGGCGCCTTTTTCCCTTCCAGTGACATGAGTACCTCCTGATAGTTGCGTTATGGCCGGCTCAAAGGCAGGACTACTCGCCGGCAGAGCGGGCAAAGGAATAATCGAAGCGGGCGGGATCGCTGCTCTCTCCCGCCAGGATGGCGGCCACATCCTCGACAAAAACCAGTTCCTCGTCGGTGGGGACGACAAAGAGCTTGACCGGAGAATCATCGCTGCTAATCAGCATTTCTCCCCCTCCGGCAAGGGCCAGCCGGTCCCTCTCGGCATCCAGCCTGATGCCGAAGTGCTCCATCCCCTGGAGCGCCATCCCCCGCACCGGCCAGTCCGCCCACCCCTCGCCATAGGCAAAGACGATGGCATCGAGCGGCCCTGTCACCGCGCAGTAAGAGCCGATGTACTTTTTAAGCCGGTATGATTCCAGCTCCAGCGCTGTCTTGCAGCGGGGATCTCCGACGCGGGCCTCTTCCAGAACGGTGCGGCGGCTGGTATGGCGACCGGTTATGCCGATTACGCCGCTTTTCTGGTTGAGGACCATGTCGAGCTCATTGGGAGACATGTCCGTCTCCCGCATCATGAACGGAGGAATGCCGGGGTCTATGTCGCCGCAGCGGGTCCCCATCATCGCCCCTTCCAGCGGGGTGAGCCCCATGCTGGTATCGATGGAGATGCCGTTCTTTATGGCACAGAGCGAGACCCCGTTGCCGGTATGGACGGTAATCAGGTTGCACTGCTCTGCCGGCTTGCCCAATAGGTCAGCCGCCCGTTTCGAGGCGTAGAGGTGAGACTGGCCATGAAAGCCGTAGCGCCTGACGCCGTATTTTTCGTACCACTCGTAGGGAAGCGGATAGATATAGGCGGCGGGAGGCATGGTCTGGTGGAAGGCGGTGTCAAAGATAGCCACGTGCGGAATATCCGGCAGGATCTCCATGGCGGCCCGAATACCGGCCATGTTCGGCGTGTTGTGCAGGGGGGCCAGCTGCACCATCTCGTTGATGGCGGCCAGCACCTCGTCGTCGATGAGCATCGAACTGGTGAATTTTTCACCGCCGTGCGCCACCCGATGGCCGATGGCGGTGACTTGGCCGGAGGTGTCGATCACCCCGACCTTGCCGTCGCTAAGGGTAGTCAGGATCAGTTCTACCGCGGCGCGGTGATCGGGACATTCCTGTTCAAAATGGTGGACGCTACGCCCCGGCACCTTATGGGTAATGAAGGAATCGCCTACCATCACCCTTTCGACGGCGCCCCGGGCGAGGACCTTCTTCTGTGCCCGGTCGAACAGCTGGTACTGGACGGAAAATCTCCTGCAATTGAGGGTCAGAATAAACATGTAATACTCCAAGTCAGTTGGCTTTGAAATTCCTGAAGTGTCGGTCTTCAGCAAAACACCCGAAAACCTTTGTAACCGCAAAGACGCTAAGAACGCGAAGGAAGTCGGAATCAAGAGGGTATTACCCTCTGCAATGGCTTAGCGCTTTTCTTGTCTCCTTTGCGTCTTGAGCGACCGAAGGGAGCGGGCGGTTCAATGGTGTCGATCCAGGGATCATCTGGCTTGGCTGAAGATCTACGCTTCAAGTTGATCTTTGTCTCTACTCCGTACTCTTCGGCGAGAGGACGACCTTTTCGGGAACGATCTTGACGAACCTGTTGCGGCAGGCAGCGATGATATTTTCCACCCGGTCTGCCTCCTCTTCCTGGTGTGAGTGGAGAAGCTCCCGGTGATAGGGGAGTAGAAGCTCCTCGATGCTTGCGACGTCATCCTCTTCCAGGTCGCGGATCTCCACCCCGGCTCCCCTGGCGATGCGGCGGCGCAGGGCTTCGCGGGTCATTCCCATCTCTGTGTCCAGATGGCAGTACACCGTTCCGCCGGTCATGCCGGAACAGATCCAGGGACCGGGATCGCCGAGAACCACGACCCGGCCGGCAGTCATGTATTCAAAGGCGAACCCCTTGAGATTGGCGCGCCCCGCCATGTTGCCGCTGGAATCGTCCAGGGGAGTGCGGATCCGCCCCCCCAGCACAACGTCCGCGCCGGAAAGGCGGATACAGGCGCGGCTGTCGGCATCCCCCTGGATGATGAAAGAGCCCCCCTGGGCGCCATAGGCGAGCCCCTTCCCCACAGAACCACCCACCCGCACGCCGTTCCGGTTTTCCCCCTTGAGGATGACGATTTTGCCGCCGCGGGCCGACTTCCCTACCCCGTCCTGGGCTCCGCCTTCGACGCGGATGTTGATGTGCGGAATGTTGAAGGCAGCCAGGCCGTTGCCGGGAATCGAATCGCGCTGGAAATGGAGCAGCGCCTTTTCCTCGCCGCTCAACCGCCCATCCTGAAGGCCGCGCACCATGGCTCCCGCCAGGTGGGTGCCGATGGCCCGGTCCGAGCTGGAAGCGTCGCTGTCATCGTAGCGCACCCGCTCCTCCCCTTCGGCAAAGGCTTCGCTGACCAGGTTGGAGATAAGCGAGGTGAGGTAGTTGAGCGGTTTGCGGATGATGCGCACCTTGCTCTCCACCCGGCCCGCTTCGCCGCTCCTGGCGGGCGCCAACAGGTCGGCCAGGTCCAGCTGCTCAAGGCCGCGGTCCTGGAAGAGGAGGTCGGCCCGGCCGACCAGGTCCTGGGTCCGCTTGAAACCGAGCTTGGCGGTAAGGATGCGGATCTCCCGCGCCATGCCGCGGAAAAAAGTGGTTTCGTAGATGACGCCGTTTTCCAGCACCCGCGGCACGAAGCGCTTGAGCCCCTTTGCTTCGGCCTCCGCTGTTGTTTCGATCTGGGAGGCGATCCCCACATGGCAGGTGCCGAGATGACAGCCGCGGCAAACGGTGCAGCCGATGATGACCATGGCCATGGTGCCAAAGCCGACCCGGTTGGCGCCGAGGAGCATGAGCTTCAGCACGTCGCGGCCGGTGCGCGCCCCACCGTCCGCCCAGATCTCCACCTTGTGCCGCATGCCGGCCGCAACCAGCGCCCGGTGCGCCTCGGCTACGCCGATTTCGGCGGGAAGTCCGACGAACTTGATGGCGTGCCGCCGCGCCGCGCCGGTTCCACCGTCATAGCCGCTGATGGTGATGATGTCCGCCCCGGCCTTGGCGATCCCCAGGGCGATGGTGGCGATGCCCGCCACGGCCGGGACCTTGACCGAGATGCGCGCCTGGGGATTGGCGGTGCGGAGTTCCTCGATGATCTGGGCCAGGTCTTCGATGGAATAGATGTCATGGTTGTTGGAGGGGGAGATGAGGCTCACTCCCGGTGTGGCGTGGCGGGCGGCGGCTATCTTCTCCGTCACCTTGAATCCGGGGAGGTGCCCCCCCTCTCCCGGCTTCGCCCCCTGCCCCACCTTGATCTCAAGGATGTTTGCCGAATTGAGGAACTCCATGTTGACGCCGAAACGACCGGAAGCGATCTGCTGGCCGCGGTTCTGCCGGTACCGGCCGAGCATGTCGGCAATCTCGCCCCCCTCGCCGTTCATGCAGACGATGTTGAGACGGCGGGCAGCCTCGGCATAGATGCGGAACGGCGTCTCCCCCTGGGAACCGAAGCTCATGGCCGAGAAGAGGATGGGGAGATCGTGTCCGCCGACCGTTGTATCCACCTCTTCCGGGTCGACAGTGAGTTCTTCCTGGAAGCGGAAGTCGATGAGATGGCGGATGGCCAGGGGATTTTCCCCCTCCAGCTGGCGGATCAGGCGCGACAGGTCGGCATAGGTCTCCTCCATCTTCGCCACGGCGCTCACCATTTTCCAGATGCGCGGATAGAGGCGGAACTGGACCGGCACCGGCTGTTTTTCCCGGCTCCTCGCCACGCTGCTCCGGCCGCGGTTCTCCTCTTCGAGACGGACGAGGGTCAATCCCCCCTGGCCGGAGCCGCAGAAATTGGGGGTTTCGAAGATCTCCGCCAGGTGGCGGCAGAGGCCGATGGAGGCAAAGTACTTGCCGTACCCCCCTATTTCGTGGGTCCCCATGGTGGAGATGACCTTTTCCAGCCCCTTGACGAGGACCGAGAGGAGGTTTCTGACGCCATTCCCCTCTGCTTCGGCCAGCTCCCACATCAGGTAGGGGCAGAGTGCGTCGGCCCCCATGCCGAGGGCGAAGATCAGGTCGTGGAGGTTGCGCAAGGCCCCGGAACGCACCACCAGCGAGACGCGCCGGCGCAGTGACTCGCCGCTTGCCGCGGTTTCCTCCTTGAGCGCCTTGTGCAGGACCGCCACCACCAGGTAGGGGTCGAGAAAGCTCTTTCCCGGGCCGAAGGCTGCTCCGTCGTCGAGGATGAGGAGCCGTGCGCCGTTCCGCGCCGCGGACACCGCTTCACCCGTCAGGCGTTGCAGGGCCTCGTGGATCGATTCATTGCGCAGCATGGTGCAAGAGACGGCACGGCTCCCCCTCCCCCTGAAACGCCCCATGAGCGCTTCGATGGTACAGGTGCCGAACTCCCTGGCAAGGTCGGTATCGGAGTCGACCCTGTCGCCGCGCCGTCCGCCGGGCAGGAGGGGAACGGCCAGTTCGACCCCCTGCCGCACCGGGCCGGAAAGGGACGGACGGGAACCGAGGTAGACGCGGATGGAGAAGTGCTCCGACTCCCGCTCGCGGTCGATGGCCGGGTTAGTCACCACCGCCACCTGCTCCTTGAAATAATCGGACAGGTTCTGCCGGGAGAGGGAAAGCGCCGCCAGAGGCCCGTCGTAGCCGAGGGAGGCAATCGGGTCCTGGCCGCTTTTGGCCATTTCCCTCAGGTTCTGCACATCGCTGCTTTTCCAGGCCAGGGCGGACATGAGATTTTCCAGCAGGAGCTTGCGCCCCTTTCCCCACTCCCGTGAGGGTTCAGCCCCGCCCAGGTTATCTCCCCTGGCAAGTGATCGGGCGTGGGCCGTAAGGTTGGTCCGCTTGCGAAACCGACCGTAGATATCCTGGCGCAACTGGCTGTGGTCGAGCACCTGGACGCTTTTACCGGCCGCGACCATGATGCCTATCTTTTCCCCCGGGGCGAGCGGCTTCGGGTCCGCAAGGATTTCCTCGTGGGGGACGACCCCCAGTTCGGAGGAGACGAACAGCTCCTTCTCTGTCTCGCCGAACCAGAGCGGCCGAAGCCCCATGGCGTCGACGCTGAAGACGCACTGGCGCCGGTGCCGGGCGATGATCGCCGCCGGCCCCTGCGCCGAGGCGGTGAGGAAACGGCGGAACCAGTCGTACATGGATTGCAGTTCCGGGGACATGCGCTCCATCTCGCTGAAGATGGGGGGAAAGACCATTTCCATCGCCTCGAACAGGGTGAGGCCGTAGCGGAACATGAGCCCTTCCAGGGTCCGGTTGAGGTCCTGGGAATCGCTCCCCCCGGCGGGGAGGACAATGCCCAGCATCCGTGCCTCTTCGCGGAGGCGGGCGATGGTGTTGATCTCGCCGTTGTGGCCGAGGAGGGAAAAGGGCTGGGCGCGCAAAACCGTCGGCAGGGTGTTGGTGGAGTAGCGGCTGTGGCCGATGGTGATGCTGGAGAGGAATTCGCGGCGCTTCAATTCGGGGTAGTAGCGGGGGAGGAGTTCCGGCGCCCCGTGCACCTTGTAGGCGGCCACGTCCGTGGAAAGGGAGGCCACATGGACCGGGAAGTCCTCCTCTATAGCCACCTGGAGTGCGAAGAGCAGTTCCGGGGCCCTGGCCGGTTCCGGACAGAGGAGTGCTATCTGCCAGAAAAGCGGTTCCCACTGGCGCGCATTGGCCGAAAGGACCATGCTCCGCACCGGGCCGGGGCGTTCCACAAGGAGCCGGATGCCGGCGTCGCTGATGCGCCGGATGATCTTCTCCCGGAGCGCGGGGTCGGTCTCCAGCTCGTTTTTCGGGATCAGCAGATGGCCGACGGCAAAGCCCGGAGCGTCGGCAAGCACGGGAGGATGTTCGGTCCCGGCCAGGATCTCCCGCCAGAGGAGGCGCGGGATGTCGGTCAGTACGCCGCAACCGTCACCCTCGCCGTTGATCTCGCCGGCCCGGTGCCCCATCTTGACCAGCGCATCGATGGTGCGCTGCAGGTTGCCGTGGGTCGGCTGCGCCGCCTTGTTTATGTAACAGATGATGGCACAGGCATCCCTTTCAACCGGCATCAGGCCTGAAGGATCAACGTCTTGATTTTTCACGGGGCTCTCCGCAGTTCGGGCAAATAGTAAGGGCTAACGACGCAAGGTTCCACCTTGTGCCCTTAGCCCTTCGTCTTGAGCCTATATATACCAGAGGTTAGAAAAAACGGCAACCCCGTGAAGCGCATTGTCAGGCAGGAAGCTATTCTGCAGTTGCCCCATGACGGTAAATGCTATAATCTGGGGTGCATGCATATATTCAACTCACTTTCATTTTTTCACTTCTGCGGCATACTCCTCGTTCTTCTTTTAATAACCCTGAATCACAGAAGCCGTGAATGCGGGATCTTCATCATGGGCATCTGGAATTTCATCGGGGTGGTCCTTCACGAAATCTGTCACCTTCTCGTTGGGCTGGTCCTTTTTGCAAGCCCCACCGGTTTTTCTCTTGTTCCGAAATCCGACGGTAACGGCAAATGGGTAATGGGCTCGGTCCGATTCAGAAAGCTGAATGCCATCAATTCACTGCCAATCGGCCTGGCGCCTTTGCTGTTGGTGGCGGTCGCCTTTATGGTGTATCGACACTGGAACAAATGGTTTGCACCGAGCCTCGGCTCGATCTTGGGCCTCTATTTTGTCGTTTTCCTTTTGCTGTATGAATCGTTGCCTTCAGCGCAAGACCTAAAAGTGGCATTCAACTGGAAAAGCCTTTTTTTATACGGCTTACTGGGGATAACCGTTTTCTTTGTATGGAAGGCTTGAATCCGGATCAGCCTTGACAGCGGGAGGGGCGGCGATACAATTGCCAAAAAAGTAAGATAAGATGTTCCAGTTCGCCTCACGATAAAGCCGAACCCTCCGCAAGAAGGGGGCGGAAAGTCGCGGGTCTTCGCAGTGGAAGACGGCCGGACTGCCGAAGGAGACCCTTCGGTATGTGCGGCCGTTTGCGTTTCCGGGGAGCGTGGATCGTCCCGATGCCTCCGAACAGAGAAGACGGCCGTGGAGAAAATAACATGGAACCAAAGAACTCCATTGCAGAGGTCCGTGGAATCATGCTGGATTATGCGGCCCTCACCGGGCTTTCCCCCCTCGGGAAAACGCCGCGGCGCTATCTCTGGACTGATGCCTTCGCCCTCTGCAACCTGCTGGAGCTGTTCCGCCAGACCAATGACGGGGAGTGGCTGGATCTCGCCATCCGTCTCGTGGACCAGGTACATCACATCCTCGGTCGCCACCGCAGCGACGATCCCCGCAGCGGCTGGATCAGCGGACTGGACGAAGCCGAGGGGGAATTGCACCCGACCCGTGGCGGCCTGCGAATCGGCAAGAGGCTGAACGAACGCGGGCCCGGCGAGCCACCCGACGAGCCTCTGGAATGGGAACAGGACGGTCAGTACTACCACTACCTGACCAAGTGGATGCATGCGCTTAGCCGCGTGAGTCGGGTCACCGGTGTTGCGACATACGCCGGGTGGGCCATGGAACTGGCGCAGACGGCACATGCCGCCTTCGCCCCTGCTTCACTGAGTGGCGCAAAGCGGATCTACTGGAAAATGAGCATCGACCTCACCCGGCCACTCGTCCCCTCCATGGGGCAGCACGACCCCCTCGACGGCTACGTCACCTACTGCGAGCTACAGGCCTCGGCCGCAGCGCCCGGCCTGTCGCCCCAGTTCGATCTCAAGGCCGAGATCGCCGATATGGCCGCCATCTGCCGGGGAAAGGAATGGTCAACGGACGATCCGCTCGGTATCGGCGGCCTTTTGTGGGACGCATGGCGGATCGCGCAGCTGACGGACATGTGGGGGTTCAGGGATACATCCCTTTTGGAGTCCGTTGTCGATGCGGCCCTGGCAGGGTTGCAAGCCTTCGCGGAGGGCAATCCCCTCAAATATCCTGCCGCATACCGTCTGGCCTTCCGCGAGCTGGGGCTCTCGATCGGGCTGAAGGTGATTGTGCCGCTACGAGGTTGGTCGGAGAAGAATCTGGAAAACCCGCTGCTACGAAAGATCGAAGCGCTCGCGGGGTACCTGTCGCTTGCGGAGGAAATCGAGGGTTTCTGGCTGGAGGAGAAAAACAGGGAGGGCGAAACCTGGCGGGAACACCGGGAGATCAACATGGTGATGCTCGCTACAAGTCTTGCTCCGAATGGATTTCTGTCGATTTGAGTGTGCTGTCACCGGAGTTCGGCCGATTCATGGCAGAAACACCCACCTTCATCGACCCTTATGTATTCAAAGCCAACCGATTGGTGACCGTGGTTGGCGAGGTTAAAGGTCACAAGATCCTGCCGCTCGGTGAGAGCGACTACGATTACCCAGTGCTCGCCATCCGGGAAATTTATTATTGGAAAATGAGGGATGTGGTTTATTACCCGTATCCTTACTACTATCCACCATATCCCTACTACTATTGGTGGTGAGCACGTCACCCATCATAGTCTCAGAAGGCATCTTGGCCGCCCACCCCTGAGCGCTTGACCCGTATGGTTTTGCTCTTTTTCCATTATGATCTTACTCTCCGCAATAGGCCCACCCCTTCTAGGCCAATGCCAACCAGCAAAAAGGTACTGGGTTCAGGTATAAGACTTGACTCGTTGATAGTTAGATCGTCAATATCTATCCAATTACCATCTTACACATTTCACAAAAGCCTTAATCTCCCCCTTCAAACCGTCCCATGCGCCTCGGCATCCGCGGCGCCGAAGTAAAAAGGGACACTTCCCAATTTCTGGAAGTGTCCCTTTTTCATGTGTCAGTGGGGATCTTGAACCTATGTCATCTGAATCAGATAAAGGTCTGGAAACAGGTATCCGGCCACATGAATCGGAAATGCCAGTCTTGCCGGCCCCTTCGGCATATGGGAAACCAACAGCCCCTCATCCAGCAACGGCCCAAACAGCATCCGGCCGGTCCGTTCCGCCATAGCGGAAACCCGAATCATGTCCTCCCTGCTCACCTCACCCCGCAGCAGGGCCTCCTGCAACATGTAGACAGCCGCCGGCTTGAGGGTCGGATGTCCCGGCTTTGTTCCCCTACCGTATTCATTTTCTCATATCGTGGGGTACTACCGCTTCAGTCGTGGTAGTCGTTTTGTTCCCAGCCTTGTCAGTTATCTCAGCCGTAATCCAATAGTGCCTGCCGTCCAGGTCGGTACCTTCCCTCCACGCTTCGAGCGGGATGGTTGTGTTGAAACCGGTGAGCAGCGGTTCAATGTAGCCGTATTCATCCTTTACGGTGAAGACGATGGAGGCAATTCCCGACGCCGAGTCCGAAGCTCCGCCATTGACGGCCACGTTTACAATTTTGTGGTTGGGAGGCCACAAATCGCCTTGATTAACCGAAATCGTTACCTCCGGCATCGATTTATCGATATTGACTGTTACTGAAGTCGTCGCGCTGTTCCCGGCCTTGTCGACAGCTGTGCCGGAAACAACCTGCCCAGCCCCTTCGCTAGTGATTGTTACAGGAGGAGGGCATGCAGCTATTCCTGACCCAGTATCGCTACAAGCAAAGGAAACGGTAACATCCGAATCATTCCATCCTGCGGCATTCGGAGTCGAACTCAACTGCGCCGTGATGGTTGGCGGCCTTTTGTCGATGTTTACAGTGAGGGAGGTGCTGGCGCCGTTGCCTGCCGTGTCTGCTGTCATTCCGGTAACCGTTTGACCCGCACCTTCGTTAGTCATGAGTACCGGAGCGCTACAATCTGCTATGCCGGATGCTATACCGACAGGGAGGTCGGCACAGGTGAAAGTGACTGTGACATCTGTATTATTCCAGCCATATGCATTGGAGAAAGGGATCGCTGTTCCCAAGATAGATGGAACAGTCTTGTCAATGTTGATCGGCAGGCTGTTCGTATCTTCTGCATTACCCGCATTATCTTTTGCATAGTAGGTGACCGTATGGGGACCCTCTGCGCTTATGGAAACAGATGCGGAACTGCCCGCCACGACTGTTTCCGTGCCACCGTCGATGCTATAGCGGATTTCTTTCACGCCGGAACAATTATCGGTGGAGTCGAGATTCACAACGACACTGGACTTATACCAGCCGTTATTGCCGGCGGTTCCTTCGATTGAAGCGATGCGAGTTACAGGAGACTTATTGTCGGCGACAGTTATTACAACGGTATCATCAGATGTCAAACCCTTGCCGTCATCAACGGTGAGCGTGATTGTATGCGTGCCCAGCGGCATCGTGATAGCAGGAGTTACTTCCGAAACCTTGCCGAACAGACCTGTCCAGAGATAGGTCAGGGTATCGCCGTCGGGATCGGATGACCGGGAACCGTCAAGAATTACAGCAGTCCACTCCGGGCTGGAGCAGCTAAGTATCTGGTCGGAGCCGGCAATTGCAATCGGAGGTTGATTGGCAGGAATTCCACCACACGAACCCGGCTTCGGAATATACACCGATTTACTTTCCAGCACATTCACCGTCTGACCGGTATCGATATTGTCCAAGGAAACTACTGCGCCTTTCACAAAAGTCGCTTCAAGCTCATAACTGCCTTGGGCAAGCCCCAGTTCAAGAATATAATCGTCAGATGAGAAGAATCCGGTACCTGCGGTGATTTCACGATAGGCCACCATGTTTGCAGCATCATGTATCTTCCCTGAAGGCCATACCCGCAACTTGGCGCCAACAGCATCGCGGTTGAGCCCTTCACCGACTATGTGTACTTTCAAGTAGTTAGCATTATTGGTGTTGTTCAAGAACAGCTTGTTCATCCACAAGTCAAGGTCACCATCGTTGTCGATGTCGGCAAATAAAGTCCTGACGCCGTATGTGAGATAACCTATTCCTGATTGATTTGTTATATCGGTGAAAGTGCCATCGCCATCATTGCTGTAGAATCGAAGCGGAGCAAAATGAAAGCTTGCGTCAGCCAAATCCAGATCACCATCATTGTCAACATCACCAAGCCCCACCCCATGGCCGGACGTAATACTGAGGCCGCTAACGTTGGTAGCATTCTTAAAGTCAACAATGCCGTCACCATTTATGTCACCACTATTCAGATAGACCAGAATCGGAGTGGCCACATAACCAGGCGAAGCAGCCTGTATGATGTCGATGTCGCCGTCATTGTCTATGTCTCCTGAAGTGCCACCGTTGTCATAAGCGAAATGTTGTAATCCGGAGGCGGAGGATACATCGACGAAATTCGTCACTCGATCGCCGTCGGTGTCCCCTCTGTTCAGATAAAATTTAGCCGTACCCAGATCACTGCCGAGATAGAGGTCAGCATCTCCATCTTTGTCGAAATCGTTAAAAAGAATGGTCCTGCAACCTCTTGGCGCTATAACACCGGAAGCGCTGGTGATGTCCGTAAAATGAATGCCGACAGCAGTAGTATCGTTACGGTACAATATCCCTTTATTGCCGGAAGGCCATCCTTCAGCGATATAGAAATCCAGGTCCCCATCATTATCGATATCAGCCAAGGCTATATGGGTTTGTTCATTGCTGAACCCGCCACCTAGACCCACGTCAGAAGTTATGTCTACAAAACGCAAATCAGTGCCGCAGCTGTCGTTCCGGTAGAGCCTTGCGCCAGAATTTGTAGCAGCCAGTAAATCAGGGTCTCCATCTCCATCAATGTCGACAAATACGACATGGGACAGATTGTCGCCAATGAAGTCCAGCCCATCTGTCTTTAATTCAAAATTCGGCAGGCCCTCTGGCGAATTGCCTGAATTAAGAGATAAGCCGTTATGGTGAAGAAGGTCAAGCTTGCCATCCCTGTTGACATCTCCAATGGCAATGACTTCGCGTCCAGCGATCGAATTGGAGATATCCGTGAAAATGGTTTCAGCAAAGGCATTAGAAAAAACAAGAAAAATCGGTAACAATACAGTCAATAATGTTTTCCTCACAGTTCTTCCCTCTCTTTCACATAGAAATAACATCACAGATGGCCTTTCAAGCAGGGCATTAGAATCATACCGACAATAATGATCGGAACTATAACCAATTTTTCTTCCCCTTTAGGGCACCCCACAGGGGTCAGCAAGGTAACATGACAACTTTAATGTAAAGCATCTTGAAATTCAACTTGATGCAAACCATCAGTGGTCGCATCTACTCCTTCACGCTCTAAACCGTCCAGTGCGCCTCGATGACCGCCCGTTGCGCGGCTAGGTCGGCGGCGCAGAAGCACGATTAACGTGTTCTAAAATACCCCTGAAACGTTGGCGAGTCAAGAAATTAAGGTTCTCAAAAACTTGGAGGGGCAGGGATCTGACATTGAGAATTGAATTATCCCTATGCCATCTGCATCGGATACAGGTCCGGAGGGTCGGAAATGCCAGCCTTACCGGCCCCTTCGGCATATTTGAAATCAACAGTCCCTCATCCAGCAACTGGGCAAGCAGCATCTGGCCGGTCCGTTCCGCCATTCCGGAAACCCTAATCATGTCACCCTGGCTCACCTCACGCCGCAGCAGGGCCTCCTGCAACATGTAGGCAGCTTCGGCTTCGAGGGTCGGATGTCCCGGCTTCTGCCTATGTTAACAAAACACCAATAAACGCATAACTATCTATCACATAAGGAATTATCTATCAAAATAAAGCCCGTTTTGTAACAAGCCTGCTGATTATAATGCCGATTATTTTGCCGACGTTGCAAGCTGCGGCGGGTGATTTTCGGCAGCGCGGGTTTACATCGCCCCTTCCGGTGCTATTCTATATGATATATGTCGACAAAAAGGAGATAAGGTATGCGAGGCGCGCTGACTGTCGTTCTGGTCCTGCTGACCGCCACCATGCTGATGGGCATGGGTGGCCTGGGCGGCACCCCGGAGGGGACTGTCCCCAAAACAGATGAAAACATCAAGGCTCAGATTATCGACCGCTCGGGGGTGTCGACCGAATTGAGCCGGTTTTCCATGAATGGCAATGTCTTTTTCGAAGGGCAACGGGGGGAAGGGCGCATGAGCGTTTTCTTCCGCGACCTTAAGGAAGTAAGCTTCGGCCCGGTGAGCGGCAACGAGGCACCGGCCGATCTGCTGCTCAAATCGGGGAGCCGCCTCCAGCTCAAGGTGAACAAAAGCGCCGTCTTTTACGGCGATACGGGAGTAGGAGCCTACCGGATCTCGGCGAGTGACGTCAGCCGGATCGTTTTTCGCAAATGATACAGAACGCATCCCCATCGAAACGAATTCCAACCCATAGGTTCGCATCAACACATTTCGCCAAAAACCTCCTTCACCCTGTAAACCGTCCCATCCGCCTCGGTACCGCGCGGTATCAGCGGAGCCGAAGTAAAAACGGCCGGACAGCGTGTCCATAATGTTCAGGATTTCGTCTCTTTTTGCCAGATACATGGGAAAACCTTTATTCCCCTTGTGATGGGTGGCCGTCCAATCCCATGCACTCCGTATGCGCACAGGTATTACAATAGTTTTACCCGGCAAACGGAACAAATGGGTTACACTCGCGTAACAAAAAAACAACAGCACAAACGTATGCGGGAATACGACGGAAAGCCCAGAGTTCTTGGAAGAGAAGCCGGGTTGCCGAAAGATCTCAACGGAATTTGCGAGCCGGCTTTGTTTGCCGGCACAACAGGCATCGGATGGAGAAAGTCCGGTGAAAGTGGGGAAAATGACCGCTTTACAGAGAAGAATGATTGGTCCGTATTTGAATCGCGTCACGATGATCGTGGCAATCACCTTCCTCCTGGTCCCGCAAGGAGCTTTTTCAGAGAACATTAAACTGTTTCCAGTTGTTGCGACGGGAAATCCCGAGGCTAAACGGGTTGAAAAAACCAAGGGGAAACATTTGGCTCTGGGTGCGGATGATGACGGAAATGTGATGATTCGCTACGGCAGACTTTCCCTCACCATGATCTACGGTCCGGACGAAAGCGCCAGCGAGCTCAGAGAGCGGGCCGGGTTAGTTCCTCCGATTAAAGAGTCAATCGGTCTGGGCGAAGTCAGCTGCAAGCTCGGCTTCACATTCTGACCAATCGTCCTGCAAATAATTTCACCTTCCATACCTATACCCGAGAAGAGGTAATCCATGGAGGATTTGAGCCACCTCTCAGGAGGGATCAGCCCGCCGACACCAGAATTGCCCGTTGAATTCAACACCTTAACTAATTAGCCGCACCTGGCACGGTATCTGCTCATACCAGAGTATAAAAGTTGGATCGAACTTCGCTTCGAGATACGCGATACTACTAAACCACCCGCGAGGGTGGGGCGGAAAGCCCACAGGGTCTTTAAAAGACAGCCGGGTTGCCGAACTATCTCAGGATATTCTGCCCCGGCTTTTTTGCGTCCCCGTTCATCGGGAAACCCTGTGTCAAAGAAAGGAGAAGCGTATGCGAAGCATTCTTGTAAGCATGGTAGTTGCGGCAGTCGCGGCAGCAGGCCCTGCCCAGGCAGCAAACGTCGGTTTCAACGTCGGGATCAACATCGGCAATCTGCCGCGGGTGTATGCATCTGCACCCACAGTCTATGTCCCAGTCTCGGCACCCGTTTACGCCCCACCCCCTCACCCCGTCTATGCCCCGGCCCCGCCACCCGTGGTGATCGAAGAGCGGCCGGAATTCGTCCGGCTCCCGGAGTTGGGTTTTTTCGCGGCGGTCGGCGTCCCCTACGACCTCTTCTACGTTTCCGGTCGCTATTACCTCACTCGCGACAATACCTGGTACAGTGCGCCTTCCCATAACGGCCCCTGGGTGACGGCCCGTTACCGGAGTCTCCCATGGGGGCTCCGCAGGTACCCCTTTGAGCGTGTCCGCTACTACCGGGACGCGGAGTACAGGCGGCACTGTGATGACGGGGACTGGGGGAGGCATGGCCGGCCGGCCGGAGAGTGGCGCGAGCGACGTCGGCACGACAATGAACGGTGGAAAGAGGCGCGAAGGTCGGAAAAAGATTACTCCAGGCAGGACAGGGGAAGATGGCGTAACGACGATGACGACTGACGGCGGGCTTTCCGCCCCCGCTTGAGATGAAAAAAGGCCGTCCCACGACAGTGGGACGGCCTTTTTTCGCAGGCATGAACATAACCCCCCGACTCATCCAAAATACGTAGTCAGTAATCTAAAATACGCACATTTTTACACCACACTGCGTATTGCATACAATCGAGCATCCTTTTAAAATTAATGTCGTGGCGGGAGATCGTGGACAGAAGAACGCACGGTCCCGCCAAGATGTCGACATAAGCCGCTAACAGGTCCCGATCGTGGCTACTTGGCTCTCCAGCAGGAATGGTCCCTCGTTTGAAAAGCGCATTTCCTCCCCGATAAAATACTCCCCTAAAATACGCCGGACAGCGTATTGCCCTCCCCCTGAAATGCTTTAAAGGTTGTATTGCAAAGTTTTTATTTAAAACAACTAATCAACAATGGGAGAGACCTTTGAGTTGCCGGAAAAAAGCACACGAGAAGCGATCGATCCAAATAGTACCAGGAGAAGGAATGTCATCGATTGCCGGAGAGGGTCTCCGGTAATCGGCCATCGCAACGAACCTCAACCAGGAAGGAGGATGCCATGTGCGGACAGATCAAGAGATGCACCTCGCTATCGGTCTTCTTCATCGTTCTGCTGTATCTGGGAGGAAGCCCAGCCTGGGCGAAAGAGTTTTCGAAGCACAAGGTGCAGATCAACGGGATTGTCATAGACGTGAAGGGGAAGGAACCGGCGGTGCCGGAGATCCTGGAACCCAGAGTGGACAAGGGCCGACGCAAGTGGGTCGTCCAGTTTACCGGGCCGATTCACGAGGAGGAAAAGGCGAAAGTGGAGGAGCTGGGGTGCCGGCTCCTCGATTACCTCCCCGATTTTGCCTTTCTGGCAACCATGGATGACACTGCGAAAAAAGCCGTGAAGAAACTTCCGTACATCGAGGGGGTGGTCCGTTTCAAACCGGCCCACAAGCTTCGCGAAAAGCTCCGGGAGAAGGCGACTGCCCGGCCATCGGGCGAGAAGATCAGTATCCACCTGAGGCTCGATGATCCTGCCAACGTGCGCGACGTACTGGCCGTGGTGCAGCAGGTGGAGGGGGATGTGCTCGACGTGGGCCGCGATACACTCCGTGTGGCTGTCGACACGACAGCCATTGCAAAGCTTGCGGCTATCGAGGAAGTAAGCTGGATTGACGAGCACTTCGACATGCAGCTTTTCAATGATACGACGCGTTGGGTGATCCAGACCGATATCCCCGATAACACGGAAATATGGGACCAGAAGATCCACGGCGAAGGCCAGATCGTAGGTATTGGCGATACCGGGCTCGACTACGACATGCCATGGTTCCGTGACCCGTCCGGCGCGCCGATCGGCACGGGGCACCGGAAGATTGTCGGCTACGACACGACCTACGGCGACGACTACGATGCCAGCTCCCCCGGCCACGGGACTCACGTTACGGACACGGTGGCAGGCGACCGCACGCCGGTGGATGGTTTAAGCACCGCCAACGGCATGGCGCCCAAGGCCCGGGTTTTCATACAGGATCTGACGCCGGGAGGAAGCAACGCGGTCTACCCCCCCGATGACCTGGGGCTCATGTTCACTACCGCTTACAACGTCGGGGCTCGTTTCCACACTAACAGCTGGGGAAACGACGACGGGTCCTACAGTTCCTTCGCAGCGAGCGCCGACCGCTTCATGTGGGAACACAAGGAATTCCTCGCCCTGTTCGCCAACGGCAACGCCGGGCCGGGGTTATCCACGGTCGGCAACCCGGCGACCGCCAAGAATGTCATCAGCGTCGGTGCCACCTATAACGGCAGCAGTGCCGAGAACATGGCTTCGTTCAGCAGTAACGGCCCAACCGCTGACGGTCGGATCAAGCCGACGGTGACCGCACCCGGCTATGGCATCATCTCCGCCGATTCTGACGGCTTGAAGGACAGTTCCAACAGCGGCACGCTCGGCATGAGCGGCACATCCATGGCCACGCCGGCCGTAGCCGGAGCTGCTGCGCTGGTCCGACAGTATTTCATCGACGGCTTCCACCCCTTGGGCATCGCCACCCCGATCAACGCGTTCACCCCTTCGGCCGCCCTGGTCAAGGCGGTGATTGTCAACAGCGCCCAGAACATGACCGGAACCGGCACCGGTGGCCCGATCCCTGCCACCGGCCAGGGTTGGGGAAGGATCAAGCTCGCCAAGGCGCTCCCCTTTGCCGGGGAGGCCGGGAGACTTGCAGTGGTGGACGAGGGGGGCGGACTTGGGACGGACAAGAACTGGAGCAGGCAGTTCCTGGTGCCGGGCGGGCAGCCCTTCAAGGTAACCCTGGTCTGGACCGATTACCCCGGGACCATCGGCGCGGTAAAAGCGCTAGTTAACGACCTCGACCTAGCGGTGAGTACCCCCGACGGAACGGTCCTGACGGGGAATGCCTTTACCAACGGCGAGTCGTTTGCCGGCGGCACCCCTGACCGGCTCAACGTCGAGGAGCAGGTCCTGGTCCAGGCACCGCTTCCCGGAATATACACGGTCTCCGTCACAGGCTACAACGTTCCCTACGCTCCACAACCCTTCGCCCTCGCCATCACCGGGGCTTCGGGGGTAACATCCAGGGGAACGATCAGCCTCGACAGACAGAAGTACAATTCCAGCAGCACTCTTCAGATACAGGTAGCAGACCGTGATCTGAACAGTGATCCGACCAAGGTGGAGCAGGTGCCGATACTCGTTGTCAGTACCGCAGAATCGTCCGGGGAGACGGTCGTCCTCACCGAATCCGCCCCGAATATCGCCATTTTTTCCGGAAGCATCCCTATTGCAGCCGCACCGGTCGTTCCCGGCGACGGCCGGCTCCAGGGTGCCGACGGCGACACCATCACCGCCATCTACCATGATGCCAACGACGGCTCGGGGAAATCGGCAACGATAACAGCCGCCGCTTTTGTGGACAATGTCCCGCCGGCCATCTCGAACCTCGCCGTCACCGGCATCACCGACACTGCGGCGACCGTTACCTGGACCACCAACGAACCGGCAAACTCGGTGCTCAATTACGGCGACACCCCGGCCATGGGAGGGGTGTCCGCCGACAAGAAGCTGACAACGGAACACAACATGCGCCTCACCGCCTTGCTGGAAGCAGCGACTTACCATGTTGCGGCAAAATCCACCGATGAAGCGGGAAATACGGCTGGCAGCAGTGCCATCTCATTTACAACGTTGAACCTCCCCCCATCCCTGACCGTTACTTCCTCAGAAGGAAGCACGACCTACCAGCCCTCCACCGTCATCACCGGAGTGTGTACCGATCCATCTGGGGTGAGCTCGGTGACGATCAACGGAACCGTGGCCAACTACCGGCCAAGCGACGGCTACTACAGTCTCCCAGTGGATTTGCAAGTGGGGGACAATGGTTTCACGGTAGCGGCGACCGATACCCTTGGCAAGACGACATCCCTCACCATCACGGTCACGCGTCTCCAACCGTCCGATCTGTTCGTGCAGAGTGTTGCAGGGCCTCCCTCCGCCGTCCAGGGGAGCACGATCACGATCACTGATACCGTCTGCAATGGCGGTCCGGGCGATGCCACGGGATTTTCGGTCGGATTCTACCTCTCCGGCGACCAGAACCTCTCTTCAGATGACACACTGATCGGCAGCCGGAACGTGGCATCTATCGCAGCCGGAACCTGCCCCAGTGGGACAACCCGGGCACCCATTCCCCTTACAGTTCCCGGCGGGTCCCTGTACATTATTGCCTTCGCTGATTACACGAATCGGCTGGTTGAAACAAACAAGAACAACAATACCCTTGCCGGAAATCAGATTACATTGCCTAATCCCCAACTTGCCCCCCCCTCCTCGATCAACGTGCCGGCGGGCAATACCACGGGGAGTTTTCAGGTAAGCTGGAGCCCCAGCAATGTTAGCGGAGTGACCTACGTTCTGGAGTACAGCAAGGACAACGGCACCTACACCTCCGCCTACAACGGGACCTACACCTGGGCGAATCTCACTGTTCCCGCCAGCGGAACGTACACCTTCAGGGTGAAGGCGGCCAAGACGGGTTACACAGACAGTGCCTACTCGGCAACCAAAAGCTGCTCGGTAACATTGATCTGCGGCGCACCCGCCTCGATCAGCGTGCCGTCAGGCAATACCACGGGGAGTTTCCAGGTAAGCTGGAGCCCCAGCAACGTTAGCGAGGTGACCTACGTTCTGGAGTACAGCAAGGACAACGGCACCTACACCTCCGCCTACAACGGGACCTACACCTGGGCGAACCTTTCTGTTCCCGCCAGCGGAACGTACACCTTCAGGGTGAAGGCGGCCAAGACGGGTTACACAGACAGCGCCTACTCGGCAACCAAAAGCTGCAAGGTGACATTGATCTGCGGCGCACCCGCCTCGATCAGCGTGCCGTCAGGCAATACCACGGGGAGTTTCCAGGTAAGCTGGAGCCCCAGCAACGTTAGCGGGGTGACCTACGTTCTGGAGTACAGCAAGGACAACGGCGCCTACACCTCCGCCTACAACGGAACCTACACCTGGGCGAACCTTACTGTTCCCGCCAGCGGAACGTACACATTCAGGGTGAAGGCGGCCAAGACGGGTTACACAGACAGTCCCTACTCGGCAACCAAAAGCTGCTCGGTGACATTGATCTGCGGCGCACCCGCTTCAATCAGCGTGCCGGCAGGCAATACCACGGGGAGTTTCCAGGTAAGCTGGAGCCCCAGCAATGTTAGCGGGGTGACCTACGTTCTGGAGTACAGCAAGGACAACGGCGCCTACACCTCCGCCTACAGCGGGACCTACACCTGGGCTAACCTTACTGTCCCCGCCAGCGGAACGTACACATTCAGGGTGAAGGCGGCCAAGACGGGTTACACAGACAGTCCCTACTCGGCAACCAAAAGCTGCTCGGTAACATTGATCTGCGGCGCACCCGCCTCGATCAGCGTGCCGTCAGGCAATACCACGGGGAGTTTCCAGGTAAGCTGGAGCCCCAGCAATGTTAGCGGGGTGACCTACGTTCTGGAGTACAGCAAGGACAACGGCGCCTACACCTCTGCCTACAAAGGGACCTACACATGGGCTAACCTTACTGTCCCCGCCAGCGGAACGTACACATTCAGGGTGAAGGCGGCCAAGACGGGTTACACAGACAGTCCCTACTCGGCAACCAAAAGCTGCTCGGTGACATTGATCTGCGGCGCACCCGCCTCGATCAGCGTGCCGTCAGGCAATACCACGGGGAGTTTCCAGGTAAGCTGGAGCCCCAGCAACGTTAGCGGAGTGACCTACGTTCTGGAGTACAGCAAGGACAACGGCACCTACACCTCCGCCTACAACGGGACCTACACCTGGGCGAACCTTTCTGTTCCCGCCAGCGGAACGTACACCTTCAGGGTGAAGGCGGCCAAGACGGGTTACACAGACAGCGCCTACTCGGCAACCAAAAGCTGCAAGGTGACATTGATCTGCGGCGCACCCGCCTCGATCAGCGTGCCGTCAGGCAATACCACGGGGAGTTTCCAGGTAAGCTGGAGCCCCAGCAACGTTAGCGGGGTGACCTACGTTCTGGAGTACAGCAAGGACAACGGCGCCTACACCTCCGCCTACAACGGGACCTACACCTGGGCGAATCTCACTGTCCCAGCAAGAGGAACGTACACCTTCAGGGTGAAGGCGACCAAGACAGGTTACGCCGATAGTGCCTGGAAAGTGTCAAGCAGCATTGTGGTAAACCGCAAATGACCTGTTCCTGATGTATTACATATGGAGGCAACCATTAAACCGAGCCGGACTGCTGACAAAGTCCCCGCGCCTTTGGCGGGGACTTTTTATCGCTGTGCAGGACATCCTTTTACCTTCGTCGGCGGATGCCGCTATTGCCAGCCGGAGAGCAGGGGATATACTTGGTGTAATCTCCACAAACCAGGAGCCCGTCGGACTTAGGGAATCGTAACGAGAGAATGGCAAATCGAGGACAAATTTTCGGAAATTTGAAAGCTAATAGTGGACCTATTCGTCGAAAATTTCCGGGAATATGGACCGATTTTCCGTTCTCGCAGTAGATTCATTCCTAAGTCCGACAGGCTCCTGATATGGTTGTCAGTTGTCAAGCAGAATAAAGTTTTCCCGTCCACTTTTGAAGTGGCTATGCTGTTTCAATATTTCCAGGGCATATGCCGGGGCAGAACCTGTGTTGCGACGTTTGATCGT
>Ga0209639_1000228_pt1 | contig 88601 bp, 70 predicted proteins | sample EPASupsiteHSE605_FD_187268 | JGI IMG/M metagenome (GOLD analysis project Ga0209639, IMG submission 187268) | Bioremediated contaminated groundwater from EPA Superfund site, New Mexico - Sample HSE6-05 (SPAdes) (version 2) | ecosystem: Environmental > Aquatic > Deep subsurface > Groundwater >...
AGACAAATTTAATGAATTTCCATATGATTGGGTTCCTAGTGTTTCTGGCCTGATATCAAATGAAGAACAATCAACCAAAACATTTGATGCTGCCCTGGCTCAATTCAGAGATTTCATTCAAAAAACTGTAACCTAAATTGACAATATTATGAACACTTTTCTGTTAATAATTGCCCAATTTTGCCCCGGTGTAAAGTTCTACTGTTTAAACATAAACTATTGAATTAACATGGCCCTTTTTTGAGAGAGATTGAAAAAAGTTGCGAAAATCTGAAAAATGGAACTCAGTCAAGTCGGAAGTCCTCTTGAGAAATCTTCATCACAATGTTCCATTGAAGGGAGTATTCCTTATTGTCCCGAACCTCCTATATCTATATGGAGAATAGCTGAATGGTCACAAATGAATGGAGAGATTTCATCTCCTGTGTTTCTTTTTGAAGGGCTTAATTTTCAAATGAAGCTTACTAAGCCATCGACGGCGTCGCAGTTTATAAGTGCAAAGATTGTGTTGCTTGATACCCCGCCCAATCCCAAGATTTTTTCTTTTCAGGTTGTTCTGATTAATAAGGATAGTGCAAAAAATGTATCAAAAAGGGCTTCTAAAGCGTTTTCCAAGAAAAATGCTTATGATACAGTCACATTTATCCAGAATAAAGTATGTACTCAGGAAGAAGGTTTTGTGATAGATGGAGCGCTCACATTTAATGTGCTCTCTCCTTCTCCAACAATGAAAAAGTCTCCTTCCAATTTAATAATGAAAGTTTCTGCTAGTTCATCTCAATTACTTTCATCTCCCCACTACGTGCCATTAGCAGAATCTTATACTCCCAATTTGACATTGCCAGAATCAGCAATGGTAATAAGTCAGTCTCAAATATTTACAGGATATGTTGGAATCAAGAACCAAGGAGCTACATGTTATATGAACTCTCTTCTTCAATCTCTATTTCATATACCTGCATTCCGGAGAATTGTATACAATATGCCAACAAATGGCTCTGAAATTGTTCAAACATCGATTCCTTTGAATTTACAGAGACTATTTTGCCAATTACAGCTCGGAAAAACATATGTGTCAACAACTGAATTAACAAAAAGTTTTGGATGGAAATCAAATGATACAATGCAACAGCAAGATGTTCAAGAGTTTTGCAGAGTATTAATGGAAAATTTGGAGAGCAAATTAAAGAATACTGATTTGGGTGGTTCAATTGGAAAATTGTTTAAAGGAAGGTCAAGAACAGTTTTCAAATGCAAAAATGTTGATCTTATTTCTCAGATTGACCAAGATTTTATGGATATCTCTCTTGTTGTTAGTCAATGCAAAAATATTTACGAATCCCTCGATCTTGAAATCCAAAAACAAACTCTTGATGGTAATAATCAGTATTGCACAGAACAATATGGGAAACAAGATGCTGAAATGTGGACTGAGTTTATTGAGCTTCCTTCAATTCTCCACCTTCATCTTAGAAGATTTGAAAGAGATCCCATAAGAGATCGCTGCATTAAGATAAATGACTATTTTGAATATTTTCCCACGCTTAATATGGAAAAGTATATCGCCAAAGATGGTAATCAAAAAGGATGCATTTATGATTTATATGGTGTTTTAGTGCATTCTGGAGGCAGTATGTGTGGTCACTATTATGCCTTTCTGCGAACATCTACCGAACCACAATGGTATCGATTTGATGATCAAAAAGTTTCCCTGGCCACTGATGAAGAAGCAATCAATGGAAATTTTGGAGGAAAAGATTCCTCCGGGGATAAGTGTTTTTCTGGTTATATGCTTATATACGTTAGGAGAGAAGATGCACCAGCAATTTTTGAGTCAATACCAAATAGTTCAATTCCTCAACACTTGATTGATTACTTTAATAATATGTCTAATTATAGTAAGAGTCAGGACCAAGGTCCCATAGAAATAAGAGTGACCACAGAAAGTACCCTGAGGGCAAACTCTCTAAAATGGGCCTTTGGGTTTGATTCACCAACATCATCAATTATTGTTTCTCTTCCAAGAGAAAAAACATATGATTATATGTATCAGCATATTGCCAAACTTACAATTAAAGATCCTCCTCGAATTAGAATATGGAAATGTGGCACCTATTCCACTCCACATGATCCGCTTATGCCATCTGATAACCCTATTGGTACATCTCTTCACTCTGGGGTGCTACTTTTTGTTCAAGATCTACATAACGAAGAATCACAAGAATTGCCAAAGAATAATATTGTGGTATTTCTGAAATTTTTCTTCCCTGGCGACAATGCAGCCTTTTATTATATTGGATCTGCTCAAATAGAATCCAGTAATAAGGTTTCTTGCCTTGTTTCAATTGTAAACTTGAAATTGGGTACTCCAGAATTCACACCTCTTTTGATTTTCCAAGAAACGGTTCAGAAAACGGCCCAACAAATCAGAGTATCTGATACATTTACCGAAGCATCAATTGGAACAGGTACAATTTTAATATTCCAAATCCCACCTGATCATAAAGGTCCTTTACCTAATTTAGAGAAATTATCCAAGAAGACCAGTAGCATGACAAGAATACCATCATTTCATGAAAATAGCACTCTTCCGATTGTATCTTATGTGGATGTATACCCCGAAAAAAAGCCTCAAACAGCAGATCAATATATTGAACACAAAACTGCTGCAATATGTGTTAATATTTGTAATGTCACTACTCCTAGCCAGCCAATCGCTGCACTTTTATTCCCATCAAATCTTAAATGGCCTTCACTTAAACAGTTTATTGGTGCAGTAGCAAAGATTGATTACAAACCAGAATCTGATTCAATGTTTTTGTTTAAAAGAGATCCCACAACACAAGCACCTCAAAAAAGTCCCATTAATTACAGAATATCACCATCTTTGAAAATAGTGTTCAGTAACATGAATTCTAATGAAGTCAACAACGGAAACCAATGGCTTTATTATCAATTATTGAGTGGGATTCCAGAAGGATCAAACAACTCAATGACAAATTATAGTGTCCAATTTTCTTCGGATGGAATTTCTATTTCTTCATGTGCAAAGTTATTGTTGCCAAACAGAAGCTCTGTGCGAGATATTGCAAACGAAATGCAGCACCGAGGATTAATCCCTTCGATTAATCACTTAAGAGCAGTAAGAGTACAATATCATAGAGTTATTGAGTCATTATGCTTTGATTCAGTACCAATCTCGGATGCTTCCATCAGGTTCGAGTTCATTAGAAATGAATTTGATATCGATTCAACAACACCATTTGTTTGCGTTTTAAGAGGTTACCTAGATAAATTCCAAATACCAAGACTATGGACAGAACCAATTCTTTTTGATACTATACCATCAGAGACAATCAAAGGTATACGAGATAGGCTTTTGCAATTTCTTCAAATATCTGAAACAGGAAATGAATTAGCATCAATAGTCGTTCTATCAAACGAGAAAAAACTTGTATCTATTGATGAAAATGATGAGGTTGATAATGCAATGGGTAAAGGCACTCTTTTATTACTTGAACCAAAACCTTCCAAGTCCAAATCATCATCGCCATTAGCCAACCCACCCAAACGGGCTATTGAATCCGCCCTTAAGATTCATAATTGAAAAATAAATGTATTTAGAAAGGACTTTATTTAATTACTATTGTATCAAGCAGCATCCACCAGATCCATCGGATATCTGAACATTCCCGAATATCTCAGGATCATATGCAGTATCATGTTCTTCAATTTGCCGGTGCTTAAAGCAGTAGTAGAAAGTCGAATAATCGACATAATCAATTTCTTTTCCAAGTCTCTTTTCAAACTTCTTGATCATATCATCTTCTGAACCAGGAATCGCCATAATCTTTTGCATTTTCCTTAATTCATTATTGTATACCCTGTTTTCACGGTTAATGTCAAGAGCTCTAAAATAAACTTTCATCGAAAAATCTTGGAAATAACCAGATAGTCCTCGAATGCAAAAAAATGCAATATCTTTTGTTATCTCCCCTTCATTTTTAATATCAAAACTCTGAAATATGAAAATTGCACTCTTAGAATCATAGTAATCAGCTCCTACCAGAGAAATGGCCTTGGTTATGTTATCCATGTCAACGTCAGATTCCTCTTCTTCAGCATTAGCAGGAACACTAACCACAAACGAATTTAAGAATCTCTTAAAATCAGACTTAGATAGTTTCCCAGCAGCATTCGAAAAAGAGTGGTAAATCTCCTCAAATCGATCAAGTTTCTCTTGCGCAATCGGCATTAAAATTTGCTCAACCACTAAATTTTAGCTTTTATTCATTCTTCTTTTTCTTGTCCATCTCCTGCTGCTCTTTAATATCGTAGTCCCTTGCCCAGAAGTAAAAAACACCAATTATGATATGTGTTACCACTGCTGATGCTCCACACGAGTACACAGCAGCATCCTTTCTGGGAATATTTGGGTATAATTTAGGTATGTATTCTCTTCCTATCAAGAAAACCCCAAAAGCTGTTCCTACAAGCAGCAATGTCATAAAGACAAACACCCTGAGGACTTTGCCGTTTTGGGACTCTCCCATCAACTGAAACATTGATAATTTGGGCTCTGTTTTGGTTTCTTCCTTTGGAATCGGGTTGGTTTCGCTCATGAAATTGGCCGCAAAAACGATAAATGTTGAGAGCTCTTGAGCGATTTTGCGGCGAGTCTTATGATGTTTCCGCCGAGAAAGAGCTTCTAAGTTTCCAAATGGATGTGGGGAATTTTGAAGAATGTATTTCTATGCTTCTTGATGAAGGAATTGCAGATAATCAGAGAACAATTTTGGTAATGATTTCAAAGAATATGCTTGCAAACATTGCACAGCAGAGAAAAAATGGCGGGAAAGCGGACTTACCTAATTTTTTCCCTGATATCTATAGATTTTTGATTAGTAATTATAATGGATTCAGTACAATTCTATACAGAGAGTGGATTTCTCTCATTGTTGCATGGAGTTATCAAGATGCTTCATGTTTTGAGATTGTGATTAATGGAGAAAACCAACATAAGTATGAATTTTTGAAGTGCTTTCTGGAATACTATAATGATGATATGTTTAATATATTTAGAATACGTACAAAAGCCTTGATTATGATTAATTTGCAATGTTTTTGTGAGCATTTATTAGGTAATAATGAGGATATTATTCACTATTTATCATTATTGATCCAATCGGTATCATATTGCGATGATTTGAGGTTTATTGAACCTTATTTAGACAATATATATTCCTATATTGACAGAGGTTTCCACTATTATTTGGTTGAGCTTATTGAAGTTATATCAGAGACTTCGGAAAGGTCTACTGATCGTGTGATTATGTGTTCAATTATTGAGCATATGGTATGCTCTTCAAAATATTATTCGTCTCAAGATTATTCTATTCTTATTTGGGATGCAATATTTCTTGCCGAATCCATTTTTTTCAATGACTTTGTTGATCAAGAATTCATGTATTATTTATTAGAATCATTTCTATTATTTTTAGGCCAAGAATGTGATTTAAACAATGATTTCTTATCTTTAGTTGAAAATTCTTCTTCGATTTTTGCGGGTATTGTTGAAAATGAATTTGACAGTTTTTTGTGTCTCCTTGATCAATATGTTAGAATTATTTGTTCAATTGTGGGGAGGATCACTGACTTTACTATTCCAATTGAGTTTTCAAACGCTATTGCATCAGTAATGGATGAAATTGATGATACTTTCTTTCAAGAAATTTTGTCACATATGGAGATTGATTCTTCTTTATTCTTTTTTGTAGCATCTTTAAAGGACAGATTTAATGAGGAGCTCATAGAACAATTTAATACAAGTTTTTTGGCTCTTGATTACATTCCATATTCATGTTTATATTATATTGCTAGGGTTGGTATACTATCATCAGAACATATTCATTCATTTATTAATATTGTTTTAGAGACAGTTGAAGTCAGTCCCAGTTGCTCAGCTGATGTTCTATATAATATCATTATCAAGTATCCTCAATACACAATCAATTATTGGGATTGTATTTTCGAAATATTTAAACGTAATGATATTAAAAATGCATCAAAATATGCCGCCTGTCTCTTTTCTTTAATACCATATACAAGCCAGGAGCATGAAAATGATGTTACAATTCTAATTGAATTCATCATTCATTCATTCAATAATGCTATTCAAGTTGAAAATTTTGATCAAATAAGTGATCTTCTTCGATTTATTTCTGAAGTTTTATGCAAAATCCAAACTTACAGGAATGAACAAATTGAAGCATTTCATCACATTTATCAGAGTGTGATCCAAGAAATTTCTTTCGAATATATTATCAACAATTATGATGTTTTTTTCAAATTTTTGATTACATGTGTTGATCACAGAGTTTGCGACTATCAAATTCCATATAATATTTTAATACAAGTTCCTTATGATGTGTTCTCACCATCATTTTACTATCTATTGCAGATTATTCGAAAATACAATGATTGCTCAGAAATTATTCAGAAAATTCTCCATATTCCAATTAACATGTATCCAATTCAGTGTTCCAACTCATTGAGCTTTTTTGAATATATTATTAGAGAACAAGAGTATTCTTTTATTGACATCGATTTTCTTTTTAATTGTTTGAATTCCGAATCCGTTATTGTTATCAACAAAGTTATTCCATTTACTGAGTTTATCATTAATAGATTGAATTCTGATCGTGTATCGGAAATTTTAACACAGATAGTATCCAAATACTCATTATTTACGCCACTACAACATCAGATGATTATTAGTCTGTTTTCGTCAATTCCCAACTATCACCAACAATTGATTGAAAGTTTTCTTTCTTCCAATCTTCCAGAAAGTATTCTGGAGTTTGTTGTGAAATCAATCAAAAGTTTGGATTTCAATGAATTGAGAGTATATATTAAACAATGTTTTTAATATATTATAGTTCATCAATGGCTACTAAAGGAGTGTTACTTGCACTCTCCCATTTATCCTTCAGAGAAGTATTTGATGATAATGCTTCTAGTGATAAACCAATTGTTTTATCAAAAACTATCTGTGAACCACTACTTGTGGATCCTTCTGCTGGCAAATATACAAGAGAAGGATCGGAATCAGCCACAGAAAAGTCTTCTTCGATAGTAACATTTGGAATACTATCTATCACCAAAGGCGCATCAGTTATTGTAAGTGCTGGCGTAAGAATTGGTTTGTTATTTGCAGATAGTCTTATATTTTCAAAAGCTTTTACAAAATCAATCAGTTTCTGTTCTGGATTAATGGTAAATCCATATACATATTTCACTCCATAAGAATAAACCTTTAAAAAGAAACATTTTCCAAATCTCTTTGTTTCAATGATCTTATTTTTAGACAATAATACAAGAGGAATTGACACGTTAAAGTTTGAAACAATTTCAGAAAACCAAATAAAACGCAAATTAGTAACAATGCAGTTACCAATCTTCGCGACATCTCCAGAAAAATTGGAAACACCATCCACTTTCAACATAACATTTTCATTTTTGAGTAAAATCAGGTTGTTTTCAGTTAATATTGCAGATCTTAATCTTTGTTCTCGGTAGAACGTTGATTCTTGGTAATTCTTAAGTGATATTTCAAAAAACCGAAACACAGATTGGGACGCTTTCGATGCAGAAAAAATGAATTCATAGTTCTTTCCCAAAAACTTGCATCTTAAAAAAAGAGTCTCGCAAATACCCGATCCTCCTTGTAACGTATCAGATATCCTATAACTTACAATAGTGTTATATCCGATAGATGCATTGGTATATGGAATTTTTTGTATAAACCAAACCAATCTAATATTCGTTATTTGAAATTGCCCAAAAAGTCCAATATGTGCTTTAATATCTTCAACTCTCGACAAAACAGCAACATTAAATTCCCCGGGTATCAACTTGAGTTTATTAGTGTCAGTAAACAACATTATCTGAGAATCTGTCGTAATAACAAAGTCTTCTTCCTGGTTTTCTCCGTTCATAAAAGTGGATTTATCGTCGTTAACAATTTTGAAATAAAATTGGATTTTTCGATTTTTAAAAAGATCTAAAAGTTGACTTTCCGGGTTATTCATTAATGAACAACAATGATACCAAGTAGGATATTTGAGGAGGGAAAATGTTGATACTGCATGTGAAAACAGGCTCGCATTTTCCGCCAAACATTCCTAAGATGCAGTTGTTTTGATCTATTACATTTGGCGGCAAATTTGTGATTAAAGTGTTATTGAATACACAGCCTATATTTGAAGAAATTCCGGTTCCCCATGTTGGATTTTTGTCAAATAAGGAATTATGTATACTCAATGATGATGATGTTCCATCAGCAAAACCAATAGAACCACTATTACCATAAAACAAACACCTATATATGTTTCCGATAGTGTTCCACATATATATCAAACCTTTGGAGCAAGTATTATTAATAAAACTCAAATACTCAATTAGGATATCCGGGTTATTACTCTTCGTCCCTAAGCCAAATGAATCACCTGATTTGGAGCCATATGTTACTATATATTTTACATTGGAAGGATGAGAAGCACCAAATCCAAGTCCAGTTGAAACCTGAGCCCCAGAGTATGAAAAATTGATATTATTTATCTGAGCATACATTCCACCAGAGCTGATTTCAACATGCCAGGGAGATTCATTAGTTGAAGGGCATTGAAATACATTTATATTAGATAGATTTCGATATGTGTTGTTTGAGTATATGGCAGCACCATAGCATAATGTCGATAAACCTTGACAACACCAGAAAAAGCAGCATGATTGACATATAAATTCATATGCAAAAGAATATACTGCTCCTCCATGTCTACTAACCCTGCAATCAAAAAAAGCATTTCTAACTATGCTGAGATTTCCATTAGAATTGAAAAAAATAGCAGAACCATCAGTGCCCCTACAATTCTTAAAAACATTTATAAACGAAATCAATGTCCCCACATTACTATTAATTTCAATCGCATTACGTATAAACAAACCAAATTCACTTTTTCTCATATCAATAAAAAACTTGCCATAATAATTATACAAAAAAGGGACAAATTGTTTTGATATGCTACATGAATCGACCACAAACTTATGAATATCCAAAGAGTTCCTTGTAACAAACATAGGAGAATCACTCGTAACTAATGATGTCATATACAACAAACTATAATTCATGTTTTTGAAAACGATAAAATAAAATCCCATGCAAATTCTGGAGAAAATTAATATATCTTAACCTAATGATCACCAACCTTCCCATTAATCGATTTTGGAGAACTAAGACAACTGTCACACTGAACCCTTTTAACTTTTTAAACGTTGTCTTTACACCATTGAAAATTTCTTATCGCCCGCGGATTCAAAAAGAAATGAAAGAGGTTCATTCCATGTATGGAAAGGACTTTGATATTTTCAAAGATAAGGAAGAAGTTTGCTCTCCATTGATAAGCTTTAGGGATATGTCAAGAAGCCAAGAAGCTTTTTCATTAAATGAGAGAAGTCGAAAACTCGTAAAAATCAAGACACCAAGCGTATCAGCAAGCTCATCATACGTTTTTAAAAAGAACAAGATTGAATTAAATAAGGTTATTCCATTGTCTGCCCGTGGACCAAGAAGAGCAGCTTTCGGTGAGAGTAATTGTGAGCCGTCAATATTGTATCCTGTTCCAAAAAATATATCAGGAAGTTCTAGTTCCCATGGATTTGAAATAATACCAGGCCCAGGCGAATATGATCCTGTACATTTGGCTCCACATGAACCAACATATGCGATTGGAAACCGATCAAGAAAGAGACAAAGTAAGCCAACAATAACAGCAATAGGTGTTTTCATGATCCAAACATTTAACGAGCTGGAAGTTCAAAAATATTTGATATCCAAACCAGGGCTGAAGCAAGTTCTTGATGAGCTGGCTGATATGGTTCTCTCAACCAAGCCACAAGATCCCCTAGGTTTCATACGTAACTTTTTCTTCAATGAGAAGGAAAGTTTGAAACCTAAAATTCACTGCAGAAATCTAGATATGTTCTAAATAATACTCGGAGTTTTATTGTTCTTCTTCTTCGTCTAATAAGGGAGGCTCTTCTACAATATTCTCAATTTGATCTTCTTCTTCAGCAATTACAATTTGGGGTTCTTCTTCGATTATTTCTTCTTTTGGTAGAGTAATTGGAGGAGAAGGCTCTTCAATTGTTGGTTTTTGAGTGCTGCTGCTCTTGTTTGATTTATATATTGAAGCTTCAGTTTCTTTTGGAGAATGATCAATAAGTTTGAGAGAAACTGTATCACTATCATTGAGAGCATTTAAGAGGTCAATAGATATTTTCTCATTGCCGGCTTCAACTAAATACTTACAGAATAAAGAAAGTTCAGTCTTAATAATACGGGTTTTTGAAGCTAAGGCTGACGATGATATTGAGGAAAACTTATTTGTTTGAGGAAGTTGAGCATTTTCTTGAACAAGATCGGCTAATTTGACAAATGAAGAAATGTAACCAGGAGCTTTCAGACAATCATTAATTGTTAAGGAAATTGGGATCGAAATATCTACTAACTCACGATATTCTTTGTATGAATCCAGGATATTATCAGTATCAATGGATAAAGATTCACATTTGAAGCACTGGAAAAACATTTGCTCGGATTTCATTGATACAATGAATTGAACAGTGCCCAAAAACTTCGAGAATATGTTTGCCAACGATACAGGTTTTCTTGATTGAGGGAACAATTCTGGGTCTAAAATCTGAATATCACAATACTCAAAGTGGTCAATAATCATAATAATATTTTTCCTAGATATTGATGTAGCAATAGAGTGCGGGAAAGAAACTAAATTCTCAATGAATTGTGATAAGTTTTTGTTGGTTCTATATGAACTGAAGATTTTCTTGCCAATTTCTTGAATACCTGATGAATCAACACCATTCACTGGAGGAATTTGAGGGAAAGCTGGAATGACAGGAGATGAAATCAACGATAAGAACCATGTAATTAGTGAAGGAACGAATGGAGAAACAGCAAAGTTACTGTACGAGGCAGCATTCAGGAAAATCGTGATGAACTGCTTATACATATGGTCTATATCACCCAAATCCAGATCAATTTGAGCAAAATTAATGGGCACATACATAAACTCATCAATTTCTTGAGATTCCTGAATCTTTCTGAGAAGTATCAACGACAAATTATACATTAATGATGATTTTCCCGACTTTGGCGGACCTGATATGACAAATTTGATATCTTTAGTTGTTAATTCATTCAGACGAGAAATGCACCACTCGTCAACAGCAATATCAATATCTGAGTTCTTATTTGATGGACAGATCCTTTGAATTGTGAGATGATTCTGAAAATGATGGTATTGGGCATCTTTCATTAGCTGAAGAAGGTTGCTATAGTTCTCAAGGGATTTACGAGATGTCACATCGAGTGAAGCAAAAGATGATACAGATGACTCAATAACAGTTTGCTGAACAGAGCGCTGACTTAAGGCGATCATTCTGTGGAAAGCCCCCTTTTCAATTTCTTTTCGAGATGCTCCTTCTTTCTTCGGACTTGGTTTGACATCAGATGGTGAAGGTGCCCTAGCAGTATTTGTTGTGTTGTATAAACCGCTTGAAAAATCAACATCATCGAAATTAGGTAAACTCCTTCTCTTAGTTGGAGAAGCAAGCCCAGATCCAAATGGCTCTCCGCAAGAAATAAACAGGTTCATTCCCTCTTCTACATCTTCCTCGCTTACAATAGCCTTTCCGTCTTTATTGAAAGCCTTTTTGGCCTTGTCATGAAGAGATAAGATCTGGACAGAATCACTTAAAAGCTTTTCAACAGATATAAACCGATACTTAAAAGAATTACCCCTAGGATAAGAATTTTTAGTAATAGAAATGTTAAAACCTTGAACAGATCGATCTCCTAGTGTCTTTCTTGGGGATTTCGCACTATTGTTCTCCATAAAATGTATCGTCCTGTAATCATAAACCTAAGAAAATAAAATAAAATGTTTAAAAATGCTGAGACTTTCCAGCGCATATAAGGATAACACCAATAAATTCGACCAAAAATGGTAATAGACAACATAGAATGGCAGGAACCCAAAGAAGTCTGACTTCCCAAAAATTTAAAATAGAAACAACGGTTAATAATATACCCAGTGAGTGTGTGACAATAAAGAAATAGTGAGACCCTATTGAATGCAAACTAAATCCGCACAGTGTAATCAATGCTGTAAGAGCCAAAAATATGGCTCCAAACACTCTGACCGATACTAAAGTCGAATTGATTGTGTCAGAAGTCAATGTTGTGTACGAAGATAAATGAAATTCTGGCGAAGATTGCCATAAAAATGACCAAACAAGACCATGAAACGCCATCATGGTGAATCTGAGTGAAAAAAGCCTGAGTTGGGGGGTGTCTTTACCCATTTTTTAATGTCAAACGGTCAGAACGATAGATGCTGAGTTTTGTTCTTTTTTGTTCGATTTCTGTCCTTAAAATCAACAATAGCGAAGCATTTATGTCACTTAAGGGTGATAAACCTGTTGTTCTATATTCTAGATATTCTATGGATGATTTTTATTCTAAAGATTTCGCATATGCGTCCAGTTTTTTTAGCGGTGTTGATTTTGCCGAAATAGATTGCGAAAAAGTTCCCCAAGTATGTAATGATATCAGCTATATGAAAATTGATACATGGTTAGTGAAGAGCGAAACTATCAGTGTTTTTTCTGGAGATATGTGTGCATATGATTTTGTTCAATTCATTGAATCAAAAACAGGAGTGGTTAAAAGTAAGATTATCGATCAAGCAAAGCCATTAGATGATAATGACTGGAAAAAGGTAATATCATTAAAACAATGTACAACAGTATTCTTTTTTTCTCTAAAAGATAGACAATCAGCAATACTGAAGAAAATTGCAGACCAAGTAACTTATAGCTTTTCAAGAGATCCGAAGATGAATGTTTTTTATTTTGATTGTGATAAGAATCTTCAGTTTTGCATTGACAGGGGTGTTTATGAAGCTCCAATGATACGGGTCTATAAGAATCAGAATCCTTATGATTTTCCAGGGAGAAGATATTTTAAAGATATAATGAAGTTTATTTGTGCAACAACAGAACGCTGTCGATATGGAAACGGAGAACTAACACCAGAGAGTGGTGTAATCCGATCTGTTGAGGGCTTGGTAAAGAAATTCATGAAGAATTCAGACAAAGAATCTGTTATTAATGAAATATCTAGGATTACAGATAGTAGCACATATACAATTATAATGAAAGGGCTTTTGAAAAAAGGAGAATCGTATTTAGAAAATGAATTGAAGAAGCTAGAGAAATGGAGGAAAACAGATAGAACATCCGAGAACATAATTGAACTTATCAATGTAATGAACATTTTTGCTAAATATAGACCATACATTAATTCAAACAATGAATTATAGGACTGCTATCCTCCAATAATAAACTCTATCTGCTCAATTATCCTTGAATCTGCCTTTGATGTTTTTAATAAATAAATCCTTATCATATCATGTATTTTTGCCTTTATTCTTTGAATAAAGGCGCATTGTCTTCTTGAACCAATATTCCTTTCAATCGCTAATAATCTGCAATATGAAGGCATATGTGTCAATACCCTTTCTACAGAACCTGTTCCTAAACTACTAATACCACATAGAGCCCCATATTGAGCTGCAAGAGTTGTTCTATAATCAAAGAGTTTATGGATTAGTGCGTTAAAAGAGGACACAGAAATCTGGGGGTAGCCATCAGAACATCTTTCGCATGTTGTTTCAAGGAGAGAAGCTGCTTTCTCTCTTAAATCACAATCTTCGTCAACAGAAAATGATGCAGAATCCTGCCCTAACAAAACGGAAAAAGCAATCCTGATAAAAGAATGAGCATAAAGAGAAACACATAAATTATTATTACCTATTAATGAGTTTGATACACCAATGATCAATTCCATTAACACAATGTCATTGTAATGAAGAGTAATCTCACCAAAAATAAACTGCAAAAAATATGGAAGAAGTGGCTGTATTCCTTCTTCATTTCTGAGGAAATACAGAGCTTTCACACTCGTGTAAGACGTATCATCACGGAGCATATTAATTGTCTTTACAAAATCAGCTTGAAGTTCTGGATTCAGAACATCGCCTACAAAGTGTCTACTGCTAAAAGTTTTGCTTGATGTATCAACCAATGATGGTCTTAAAATTTCCGATTGATCACTGCATGAAGAATCTATTTCATTGTAGTTGCTTCTTATTAGTCTAATTGTTGGCTTCCTTGTTTGTGTGCAATTCTCAGGTGGCACTCCTTCAACCAAGAGCCATTGAAACCCAAAAGGAGCAGACCTCGGAAACGGGTATGAGCTATTGTTGACCACTGTAGATAAATCAACTATTGGATCTTTTGCAAAAGTCAATCCGGTTTGTTCATGCCATACAGACTGCAATAAAAATGATGGACAATTTGAATATCCTAAAAGAGGAATCATGCATTTTGAGCTCAAAACCATGTTGATATGTTTAGGAAGTAATTTACTCGTTCGAAAATTTCTCATCAGCAACCCACTCTCACGAATAATTTGATTCAACGATTTCTCAACTTCTTCAGCCAAAATAGTAACCAATGGCTGCTTGTTTAATGGAATACCCATCGAATCAGCAATTCCCTGAATGGAACTTGTTGAGATCTGAGACATAAATATGGTGTATACTTCAGAAAAAAATCGCTCTTTAGATAGTGAGAATTGGTACCAGTTCCAGGAGTATGAATGTGGTGAGAGTCTTTGGGGAATATGCTTGGAAATTTTGGGTTGAGACAAAAATGTTATCATTCCAGCATGAGTACGTGTCGAGGGATGAGAATATATAAGTATTTGGATTTGAAACGCTGAATGTGTTAACATCTGTGCTAATAGAAGAGTAGAGGGATGAATCATATGGGATTGAGAATTCGCAATTATTGAATGTAGGAAGTCCTCCAGAGTTGTAATGGGACGCCAATCCCACTTTGGAATTTGTGATGAATATGCATGAACTGAAATGAGGATTTGAAATATAATGCGCGATTAAAATGAAAGAAACTGATGCAGTCACATTAACAAAATTGGATTTATATGAACGTGTAGATATATCACTACGGGAATTCTGAATAGAAAAGAAATATTTCCCCATAGCGTTGGTTATCTGGCAATACTCCATTCCTTTTATATTCTCACCAGAACCAATTCCAATGCCAGAGATTTCTTTGCTGATGGATTTCGAAAAATTATTGTTCTGCATTATCATTCTCTCTGTGCCGATTATCAATGATGAATAATCAGCGTCCAAAAAATACTCATTAGACAAATTAAACTCAACAAATCGATTAATTTGGAAATGCCCCCATACCAAAAATGATGATATCGAACCTTTGCACAAATCAAAGCAATTTGCGCGAATCCTGGTGTAATTCGAAACAAAAACACAAATAGCACCCCCATGATTGTCGCTTCTACACTTACTAAAGGCACAAAACATACATATAAAAATGGCTGGTGAATAATTAACATAAATTGCTCCTCCATGACTAGAGCTATAACAATTACTAAATATGCAATTAATTAGTTGTGTTTTTCCCGTAGCAACATCAAAATGTGTCGAAACTTGAGTCTTCAAATTCATAATTTTTTTACATTCGACAAACAAGAAAAATACCGAAAATGGTTTTAATTTTAATGTTTGGTTATTAAATAATGGAAATTCCTCTGGATGATATTACCACAATCAAATTACTAGGCAAAGGTCGTTGTGGAGATGTTTTTTTAGCGAGATCAGAAATGTTTGGAGAAGTTATTGTAAAGAAAAACTTGATCAAAGGGAATTTGTTTTATATTATTACTGAATTGAATTCTCCATATGTTATTCGCCATTTTGGGACATGTACATACCCTGATGGAGAGATGATTGTTATGGAATATCCATCAAATGGGTCTCTATATAATTATCTACAAAAAGTAAGAGAGAATAAGATCGAGTTTAAATTGATAAATCGTTATCAAATCGCTTTGGACATAGCCAGAGGTTTGCTATTATTACATAGCATAGGTATATTGCATCGAAATATAAAGAGTGAGAATGTACTTCTTGATGAAAATATGAAAGCAAAGATAGCTGATTTTGAGCTTTCAGTGATAAAAACACAAAGTAAATTAACTTCAAGGGATCGTAATGATGTTAATGGGACACTATTATGGAAAGCGCCAGAAACATTTTTTATGGGTAATACCTACAGTGAGAAATCTGATATTTATTCTCTTGGTGTGGTTTTTTGGGAAATCGCAAGCTGCGAAATACCATATAGGGGATTTGATTCGGAGGAAATCAGGGATTATGTGATTAGTGGTGAACGACTTCAAATTCCAGACTCGTGTTCAAGGGATTTTGGTGTTTTAATCTGTGAATGCTGGAAGCATGAGCCAACACTGAGGCCATCTATTGGTTCTATTATTGATAAACTTCTTGAGATATGCGAAAATGTTAAATAGCTCATGAAAATGTCCTAAAGATATATTCTTTAAATGTATATAATTTTTTTAGTGAAATTATTCAGGTTTTGCTGAGTATATAATCAATGAAGTGCTTTGATATATCATTGTCATCTCAAGTTGATTGTAATACTCACCCCTGGAAATATATATATGCAAATTACAATTAAAATGTTTAAACATTATTTTGATCAACACCCATTACAGCACACACCTCCTGTGTTATTTGAGCCCTTATTTTCCTCAAACTTTCAAGTGGGTTGTTCTCATCAATCTGAAGAGGAGGAATCATTGATGGATCCGGTGCTGGCTTAACAGCCTCCACAGTCTTATGAATTATCGTCTCAAATCTTTCAAATTGTTCTTTTGGCAGCAATTCTCTCAATTGCTCAAGAAGCAACAACCTTTTTTGGTTCCTTTCCTCAATCTTAGCATCAAACTCTCTAACACTTTGCATTACTTTCTCAACTTCCCCTCGAAGTGACTGAAGGTCGACTTTCTCTGTTGACAGAGACATTAATAATCTAAACGGCCATTAACGATTATTATCTTCTGAAAAATCTTTTTAAATTTTTCAATGATTGAAGAATCTTTGACTGAGTTTCCCAGCAATTTACCACCTGAAACGATTAGAAAGTTGATTAGATTGTTGCCTTATAGGACCCATGTTAATGGCGCATATGAGGCATCAATTAGATTGAACGGAAAGGATTATGAAAAGGGGTTTGTTTTACTGACTCCTTTCCATATGCTTTTGGCGCGAAAATCATTTGGTATGCTTTTTTGTATTGATACATTGTTTGTATTAGATTATAAAAGGTTGATTACTTCTGATGATGATAGTGGCTTTTTACTAAAGACCAACGGCAATAATTTAATTATTAAGGGCGAGCATCAATTGAAAATAGCGCAAATTATGCTTAGAAATTATCAAATTGTGATTGGTAGCATTGAGAACTATACTGCTTTGAAGTTTTCGACAAACTGTCCTGCTAATTTTCCTCCCATTAGATTGGATTTATCTCCAGCACAGCAATTTCAGCTTCTTTATTATGCATTCTGCGCCCTGAAGCAAATCGAAGTTGATAAGCTGGTCATTTATCAAGTGTACAGACAGTTTCGAGTATCCAATTTTTGTTTTGATCTTCGAGATTTTAGTTTTACTGCGAGATTTGTGCCAGTTGCTTTTGCTGCATCATTTCTGCCATATTGGACTTCATTTTTTTCCTTGAAAAGTTCAACTTTTGATCCAATTAGGTCATTATGTTTTTTCATTGAGCACCACAATCCTATTAAATGTGTATGTATATACAATGAAAGTGAAGAGGACCTTTTACCATTAGCTAAAGCCCTATCCCAAGCGCCAAAAATTCCAATTAAGTGTTGGAGAATAGGAGGCTGTCGATTCACTGGAATGTCTCAATTCATTAGTGTTTTTGTTGGAATGCAAACATATATAAAAGAGATAGACTTTGGGGATACTGAGATCAAATCTTCAGATTTGTGCAACCTTTTTGATGCTTTTATAAGGAATAAATACTTTTCCAAATTATCATATCTTGGGCTAAGAGCGGCAAAGTTTTCAAAGCCTTCGAAGTCTTCATTTAACAAATATCTTCAGCATCTGGCCTCAAATAATCCAAAGTTTTTGAAACATCTCGATATTAGCAAAACTGGTATTGAGTTTCCTAAACTTCTTTTTAATATTGCATCGAACGAAATACCCATCATATCTTTGGTTCTTTCGGATAATATTTTTGATGAGTGGGGATTTGAGCAACTAATGCATATCATCACAAATTCTAAGTCTTTATCATCAGTCGATTTAAGTAGATGTTTATTTTCTGTAGATCAGCTTAGTAGAATTCTTAGATCAATAACTCCCAGCGATGGAAAGCCTCCGATAAATTTAATTTTGAATAGCATTCAGTTATCCACCAAAGATATGCTCTCATCAATTTCAGCGTTATTAGATAATGCAAATAGTAGATGGAGAGGTTTTTCTTTTTCAGATGCCAATTTAAATCTTGGTTCTGCAAGGTTGTTATTAAGCGCATTTAATCACATGACTTCCATCACAGCAATCACTTTATCCGGATGCTTAGACCACAAGATGGTAGGAATTGGTGAACAAGTATCAAGGCTTCTTAAATTACCGAAACTAGAACTCTTGGATATTAAAGGTTCAAAAACTCACTACTTACAAAATGAGATTATTCCAGTTTTAACAGAAATGAAGACAAATAACACATTAAGAGTATTAGATATATCAAACAACCAAATTGGTAATAATAACTATAGAGATTTAATAACACTATTAACAGCAAACAGTACTTTATTATGTGTTGAGGTTGATGGTAATAGTGTAACCGATTTATCTCTTTTTGTAACCTTCATTAAGCTAATTATAAATAGACCACAAAGTTATTGGATGGAATTTCCATCAAATGATGCCCTTTTGATTTCTTCTAGCATACCTCGAAGCAAACAAGAAGATTTCCAATCATCAATCATCAAATTGCAACAGGAATTACAAATGTCTTTGATACTTCATAGGAATAATAATAACCTTGAGTTCACATTAAATTATCGAAATATGCCAACTGTTCGGCAGCATTTAGTTTCAGAGGGATATAACATCGATAGCAAAGATAGGATGAAAAATAGATACAAACACTCAACAATACTTGATGCTTTTCGTATTGAAATGCCCTTCTATGGTCTTGAAATTCCTCATCAAAAATCTGCCATACCAATTGGGCATATGTCTGTATATGAAACGCCATCACTAGGATTCATTGTATCCGAAACCGATCCACCTAAACCAATTATTAACAACACCGAAAAGAAAATCAAGAAATCACCCTCGAAAAAGTCTCTTAAAACAATATCAAAACAGCCTTCAAAACCAATAGTGGCCCCAGTTCCTCCCAAACCATTCATTGTTGAGTATTCAACAGATTCTGATGATGATGACTTCGTGGATAGATTCAAACCAAGAATCCAACCAGATGAATCAAGCCAGATAATGAATAAACACAAGTCATTATCAGACTCAGATTCGGACTCAGCCCCACAAGTCAAGTTCAAATAAATGTTCTTTTTTATATATGAATCCCAAGGACTATGAAGGCAAAGTCCTAAATATAGAAGGGGTTGATCAAGAGGTTCCTATGTATAGTGAATGGGAAAGGAAATGTAGCTGTATGGGTTGCAATGTATCATATTTCCCTGAGATTAAAAGTTATTTTTTTAATCAATGGGAATTAAATTGTACTTTTCCAATTATAGTGATAATTCTTTTTTTATTATCGTTTATATGTGGTTTGATGTCAATATTTGAAGCTTTGAAGGATAATAAGTGGAAACTCCATATATTGATTGGTTTTTGTGTTTCTTTTTTGTTCTGGGCCATTTCATATTTTACCGCTATGTTTAGATCGCCTGGCTACCTGCCTTTTTACTGGGCTGTTGAAAAAAGACATGAGTATACATATGAAGAACAAATGGATGGGATAATAACCAGAAATGAACAATTCGCATTCGCTAATTGTAATGAAAGACCAGAAAGAGGATCTTTGAGCAGGCAAGCAAGGAGATTAGTTCTCAAAGCAGACCATATATGCACCTGGCTCTCCAACTGGATTGGACTGAAGAACTACAGATTCTTCTTTTTGCAATTGGTATGGACCTTCGCCGTGTTTGTTTTTTGGTTCATCATAGTGTATTTTCAAGTGAATAGCTATTTGAAAACTAAGAAATTCACAACAACCACTATAACAATGATGGTGCTAATATTACCAGATATCGGATTTTTCTTTTTTTTCATGAAGGTATTTATCAACCACATTAGATACGTGATACACAATGATACTACACTCTATGAATTCAAAAGAAATACTATGACTGATGACCACAACTACTATGATGTTGGGTGCTGCAATAACATTGAGCAAACAATGGGCCCTTGTTATTGTTGTCCATTGTACCTGTTTCCAGTACCGCTACCAAGGCTTACAGATGGATTCACATGGAAAACAAATCGTACACTCCCTGAAACAACAACTGTTTATCCACCAATCACGCCAGAAATTGTTATGAAAGCAATGACAAAAGCTGAATATATCCGAAAACAGAACCTTAATAACTTAGCAACAGAGACAATAGAATCACCTCCCCCATCGAATCCTCATAAGAAAAAGCACAAGAGACCAAAGCAGAGTGAAGAAGAAGTCGCTCAAGATCCACAGTAAATTTATGATTCCTAGACCTATTTTTATTAAGCCTAAGTTGGCAAAAAATATTGCTTCCAGCCCCATTGCTTCTCCTTCACCGATTATTACCCCCAGAAGAGTGTCTCACGATACTTTTCCGACGATGGCTTGCTCACAACCTGTTTATTCGAGAAATCTGACTCCAAAGCCCCATTTTTCGTTTAAATCGGATATTGATGATAGTGTTAATACAAAAGAGAAGCTTATTTTATATCAAAAAGAGTTCGACAGATTCATTAATCAGTTTCAAGGCTTGAGACCCGTTATGGAAAGAATCAAAACCTCTTATGACTCTGTAATAAGTATGTGCATGCAAAAACTTAGATATAGCCTTGTCGATGAATCATTAGACCAGAAAAATGAAGATTATATTTCCGACTTGATTAGCCAACTAAGGCACGCAAGAACAAATGAGTTTATTAAATCAAAAGCGGAATTAGATCGACTTCTTGAAACACTCACTAGCTTAAGGCTTGAAAAATCCGAATTAAAAGAGCAACTATTAAGTCTCCAATCTATTGATTCATCTCTTCAAGAAGAGCTTATACAGAAGTCCGAGCTGATATCAATTATTAACACTAATAATGCTGATTGTATTATTCAATCTAATGATATTACCAATAGGATTAGTCGTGTTCATAAGAAAATTGCCAATATCGAGAAGCAGATCAAGGAACATGAAGAAAGTTATCAAGAACTAAATATTAATTATTGCAAAATAAGAGATGAATTGCGAACAAAGAAACAGGAATTAATTAGTAATGAAAAGAGATTTGAAGAATTAAAACTCCAAAAAGAAAGTGCTTTGAGTAGAATTAGATTGTTGAAACAAAACCAAAAAAACAACAATTCATTTACTATATTAACCCGTTGAATCCAGTAATATGTTAAAGAATGGATGCTTGATTGCATCTGAAGCAGAAATTCTTTCTCTGTGATCAACAGCAAGCATTTTTGTTAGCAAATCGAAGGCCTCGGGCGTTATCATCGAATCTGGGTTTTCTTTGAGTATCTGATCAAATGTTTTCTTTTTAAATGGTTTAATTTTTGGTATAGAATTATAACAGCTTTGCAACCCATTCTTTTCTACAAAAGCTTCTAACTCATCAGTTCCCACAAACTCTGCTATTTTTGAAAGAATCTCATTGTTCTCTCTGGCTCTGAAAAATGGTATTTTCTTAAAAAGAAATGTTGCAAATGTGCAACCAAGCCCCCATATATCAACAGAAGGGTTATATTGGGAGAGACCCAACAAAAGCTCTGGGCTCTTATAGTGCCTTGTTGCTACCCGAACTTGGTAAGTATTGCCTGGTACATAGAAATCAGCCAATCCCCAATCTATCAATGATACAATTTTCTGCGAATGATCAATCATTATGTTTTGTGGCTTGATATCTCTGTGCATTATCCCTTTATTATGAGCATACTCAAGTGCTTGAAGGACTTTTAACATATAGAAAGCAATATCTTTGATAGTAAAGATCTGATTTAGTGTTTTAAAATCATCATTGTTTGTCCATGTTAGCACAAGACTGATCGTTGATGATTCAACATCCCTCACAACATCAAGTAATTCACATATTGAAGGGCCACCGCGAAGTGATTCAAGAATTCTAATTTCACGATTAATCTTACTCAAACGAACAGGCTTCAGAACTTTTAAAACACACATGCTGCCATTAGTAGATCGACCAGAAAAAACAGTCGAATATTTACCACGGCCAATTCGAGAACAAAGCTCATAATTATCTATGTTCCCGAAACTATACGAAAATGACTCAGAATCGGAATCAATATACGGATTCTTTCGGTCCTCAGGCATGGAAACTTGAGATGAAACCTGATTCATTTGACAAACCGTTTTCAAAAATGATCTTTATTCATATACACAAGGCACTTGATTGTTTCACCATCTTCTAGGATTTTTTTCCTACATAAAACTGTTCCATTGTAAAGGGCGTAAATATTATTATCTATCGGGATCACTAAATATAAGCATTCAAGCTTTGAGAGAATGGCAAATTTGAAGTGATAGTATACAGTGAGTTCTCCAATTTTGTCGATAAATGTTTGGGCCCTAGACTGTTCATAAGCTTGTATACTATTAGCTTTCAGATATTCGTATCCCTTTTCGTTGAGGACAATTGACAGCGGAATGCTGGAGTGATTAACTTTGATAAACCAAGGGGTATTTTTAACGCCAGTAACAAAGTTGATTTTGTCTATTGTATCAATTCTGCCTTTATCATCAACTATTTTTTTGAGAAATGGCTGAAAATTATATTCATCTTGAGAGAATTTCGATATTCCCATTATAATTCCAAATGCCGCGTTTAACAAGAATTCTTCACTAAATGGTTGTTCTGACTGGATCACAGGAACCCTTGACGTTTTTTTTAAGTTTATTGGTGGTTCAGTTATCTTCATCGAAATTATTCTCTTAATTTCTGAAATGATGGCTGAACCCTGCATTTCGTTCTTTGTTTCAGTGCTGTCCTTATAGTAATCTTTGATAATAGAATGATTAAAATAGTCCGTAAGATTGAGGATCAATTCATCATAGTAGGATTTCTCCATTAAAAAAATGTCGCAACAAAAATTAGATAAATTGGAGATGGAGAAGCCTTCATTAATATAGAATAAAACGGAGTTGGATTTAATGAGTGATAATAGTGAAGTTGAAGAAAAAGAGGTTGTTCCTCAAATTCCTGAGGAAACGAATCCTAGTAATGTGGAAGATGAAGATGAAAAAGTTGATGATAGAGTTCTTCCTTCTTTACATGTAGATATTGCAGCAGATCCTCTTGATGTTGAACCTGATGTGTTATTACCATTTCTAAAGGATTACTAAACAGCAATAATAGTGTTTATTTGTGTCTTATAATCGAAATTTGTGGTTCTTCTTCAATGAAGAATTCTTCATCACCTTCATCAACAGGTTCGTTGTTCTCGATAATTTGCTCATTATTTTCAACTTCTTCGACAAGATTAGCATACTGAGAACCATTGAAAACATCCATAGCCTCAAGATTCAAGTTAACTACACCTCTCATAAACGATTTCTTCAGTTTCTGCTGCATTTCCCTGAAGTTTTTCTGTTTCATTTCTAATTCCGCTCTTGCCCCAGCAAGCTCAGCTTCAAGTTGTGATATCTGTTTATTTGATTCAATTGCCTTTGTCTTCGCTTCTTTTTCAAATTTTTGCTTAATTTCATTTAGATATCCTATTTCTCGCTTTTCTAGCATCTTTTTGAACCATTTTCGAAAGAATATCCTTTTTGGAGCTTGATCAATATAAATTGATTTATAAGTACGAGATAATATTCCTTTTGATGTGCCGCTCTCAATCCAACTATGAAAAGCGCGGGAAGAAAGATTATTATTTCGAACTTTTGCATGAAGCCTAGCGCTCTTCAGTAGCATCTTATTCAGAATCCCTTCTTTCCTCGCAAGTTCAGTAGTGTTTTTTCCAGTATCCATTTCCATCTGAGTAAAATGATCTTGCTCCGCTTTAAGCTGGCTCTCAAGTTTGTTTAATTGTGGTTCATATAATGCTTTCTTCTCTTGTATCACTTGATTAGAACTATTTTTAAAATACAATTCAAGTTCGTTTTTAAGGTTATCGAAATGTTTGTTCACTAATTCATGCGCATGTGCTTCAGAATCATTCATTCTTATATATCTAAACGTACATAACCAAAAAAAATTCTCTTGATATTTGATCCATCAATAGATTAATCCAGAAAGAAAACCCCATTATTATTGGAAGTTTAAATTTTTAATGTTGAGTTTCTTTCTGGTACATTCTATATCACTAAGTATTAATAAAAGGGATTATCATTATTTTATTGATGATTCATTATTCCAAAACTTGACTCAAAATAGACTTGGAGGCGCTTTGCTTATTGAAAATGAAGGAGCCTCAATTGCAGTTTTTCGGTCATTATTCGAAAGAAATACTGGAGAAACTGGAGGAGGGTTTTATATTAGCGGTAAATATATTTTAACTTGCGAGAATTCATTTAAACATTGTTCTGTTACATCAATTGGCGGTTCTCTTTATCAAAAATCTCAACTTGGATATAATAATCACTTAAATAGCACTCAAATTGGCTTTTCAACCAGTGTGACATATGCTAACTGGTGTTTAGAAGGAGGAAACTGCTTTGCAAATTCTGTGAACACATCTCTATCAAATTGTCCATTTAGGGAGACAGGAGGACACTTTGTTCATGGACCTAAGTCAGGAAGTCTCTTTACAATCGACTGTGGTAATATTGGCAAAGCTGTGTATGGTCTATATTCAAATTATGAAGGGAATTATTACTATGAGTATTCATTATTCCATAATAACACTGTTGGAAGCTTGGGAATAGTTATTTGTTGGCGTGGATCACATATTATTAGGTGCTCGGTGTTTGTTGGCAATACTGGAATTGTTTCATCATCAGGGGAAGATATTTACATAGGTCAGGGATCACTTATTTTCAATACATGCGCTTTCGATACACTAGTCACAGGTTACTACACAACTACTCAGAATTGCATGGTATATTCATTTTCTAATAGTAACTATCTTGATGCTCTTCCAATAACATGTGAGGTTTCTAGAAAAATCACATACATTGTAAAGGCAAATAGTATATATGCAGCATTTTTCGAAATATTTTTAAACTAACATCATATTTGGTTTTATTTTCAATAGTATTTTTATTCGATAATGAATTCTCCTGAGAACCAATCATGATTATAAGATAATAATTACCCCGAATAATTGGTGAACAAATGAATACTTCAAGTGTTCATTCCATGTGGATTTTTGTGATTGAATTGATACAGGATCATCTGCATGGCAATAAATCGTTTTGTAGTATTGAATTTGATATGTTTGCGTTCGTGTTGGACAATTATTGTTATGACTTGATGTATATCCTGTATGAGAAATGTAGTTGTTGAATAAATCGAAACTTCCAGATTGTAAATAAAAGAGATTGTTTTGGTTACTATAAAATACTGAGTTATTCACAGTTGGTGATCCTCCATATACATAGACGACACCATATCCAGAAGGACTGTTATTCGATACAATATTGGCAAATGATATTGTTCCAATCAAACATGATAAGTAAAGACATATATTGCTATAAACAACATTGTTGGAAAATGAACAAAATGAACTTGAGAACTTATCAGGGGCATGAATAGTTATTCCAGATGCCATTCTTGCAAAATTCATTGAACTATTTATTCTATCTAATTTTTGATCACCAGAAAACGCCAATAACACAAATTCTCCCACGGTAGTATTAAAACAAGATGCCATGGTCAAATATTCTATATAATTATTACTCGAAGCCTGAATCCTGGCGAAATTGCTTGAAACAGCATAGCACATATGAGCACATATCATTGTTAGGCTTGATTTCAAAGAAGAAAAGTAAATTGCACCACCATTTGCTGTGCAATAGCAATAATGAAACGCAGAATCCGAAACAAAAAGGCTGTAAGAACCTGAGTTAACATATATTATTCCGCCATCTCCAGAATACTGGAGAGATCTTGAAAAAAAGCAATTAGAAATGTTAATACTTGAATCAGAATAAGACCTCCCAACAGACATATTCTCGTTAAAACACATATCTCCATTAATGAACAACATTATATTTCGATTCTCAAAGTTTCCAATATTTCTGAGTCCACTAATTTTAACAAAAACCAACAACCTTTTTGGTTCGCAAATTATGTTTATTGCAATCAATTGTAGAATTATTAAAGCTGAATAAAGAAAATTGCTATTAAGCGGAATAGTTTTGGTCATAAATGCCATTGGTTGTTTTTGATTTTTATTTCAAATATAATTAATTCCAATCACTTTTTCTGAGATCTATTATCAGAAATAAAACAGAATAAATAAAAAATTCGACAATATCTTGTCTTTACAGTAAAAACACTTTCCGTTAAAAAAAAGAAATAATATATCAAATCTCAATAGAAATACAATAAAAACATGATCAAGCAATAAACGTTTGCTCATTTTGAATAGTATTGAACAAATTCTTGATTAATAAGGGAATAGAATATATTGCCCAATGAAATCTATGTATATGATTCAGCAATATTTCATGGAGATCACTCTTTCTTTGGGATTTGAGTATGATATTCATTGATTGAAAAAGAACACTTAAAAGAAAATACTGAAAATCAATGAGTAATTGTTATTTATACAAAAAAAACTCAATGTAAATACATGATACAAGATCTAAGCCTGATTTCTAATGATTGCATTTCACGTGATTTTGTTTCATCATATGCAATCGAATACAATTGATTAACTGTGTTGTTAAACGTGACAAACAAAGATTGAATCTCAGATTGTTTTTCATTAAACTTCTTTTTTGTATCATCATAAAATTTGTTTCCTTTAACCTTCCATCTACGATTAATATTAACATACTCAATAAATGAATGATATATTGTTTCCATTTCAGAGTTCACAAGCAAAAATGCCTCAATACGCTTAAAAATCTCATCAATAATAGTATTAACTTGAGAGAATTGCTCATCCATAAACAGTCCTTTCCAAATTGCAGAAATATATTTTTTATGGGAATCTATTATATCTGAAAGGGATGTGGAATCTGCTATACGATTCTCAAGGGAATTCCATTGAAAAAGAATAATATCTGTAGAAAAATACTCTAAAATTGATCTTAATGTAAGAATCATGAAGTGCCTGAGAGCACATATTTGTTTAAGTCCCTTGGAAGAAAAGAAAACATATGATAATAAGTCAAGTCTCTTGGCAAAAAACCATGATTTGTCAATTCGGTAACTAAGACAATTAATATGCCATATATATGAACTAATGTTTTGATATTGAATTAAAATTGCGGGGTTCAGAATGATATCAATTGGGGGGTTTGTATGATATACTAGTGATAAATCTTCCAGCCGAGGTTGAGTTGTCCATTTGGTTGCTAGGTCTACTCGGTTATGAAGTTGTTCTGTTGTAATAGGATTCATATATTTTGTCCCTGGATATGAAAACACTATGGCTTGATTTAGGAGTGTTTGAGCATCCCCATCCTCGGATTCGTAGAATAATGTAAATAGAGAATGTGCAAAGTCACCCCTGCAAAACAAAACATAGTCTCTAATGGTGAGAAGATGTCCATAAATCCAAATAATATTCTTGATCATGTACATCATTGAAGAATTGGCCTCTTTGTGCATATTCTCAATCATTGAAAGTTGAAATGGAGGACCTTTCCATGTGTAATTCTGTTTCTCTTTATAACTAATAGAGAGGTCAATACCATATGGAGCATTTGATCCAAAATTATTAGTATAGTTGATACATGATGATTTAAACTTTCTTATAAATCTTTTCGCTTTTCCTGTAATCAAAATCAAATCAAGTATTGATGAATCAACAATCATCTGAGGTACATGTTCATTAACAATAAAAAACTTTTTATCCCACCAATCAGATGAATTAATCTTTTTTCCCATTTTGGCAATGAAAAATTCTTTATGAGGATCAGAAATTTTACCAAATACTACCCAATCGCATATGAAATCAAGAGTTGGAGTGATACATGTGCTTAGTAGATTTCCTCCAATGCTTTTCAATACTGGCGATCCGTGTGACATACATATGGATATACAGTTAAAATAGCATTGTGAATTCTTCAGTCTTACCATTATTTGACATAAAAAACAGGTATTCTCAACTATTTGTTCAAAAACGGCAGCATATATGCTTATTAAAGACTGAGATATTAGTATTTTTCTTATTCTTTCTTTGGTTTCGGACAATGTTTGATTAACAATATGTTTTATTTTGCTTCCAATTATCCCAAATAGCGACTCTGCAGATTGATCTATCTCATACATACATCTAATAACATAATTTATCATATAGAATACGGTTTTCTGCTTGGAATTCAAGAACTTTTCTGGATAGCTGTTGTATTGATTAAAAATAGACTGAGAAAACTGTTGAATGAGGGTTTTATCTTCAATCCAAGGAATATATTTTGCATTTTTATGCTTATTTTCATTTTTTAAATCGCTATAAACTAGAATTTCTTTATAGTTTTTAAGTTGATCGAATATTATGAGAATTTTCATGCATTCAACAGGCAAATTTTTAATTAAATCGCCCAAAATAGGCTTTTTTCTTGGTTCAATCTTGTTTTTCCATTTTTGTATCCAAAAATCGCCATTATGAATTTCATTCCTGCTAATATCTGTGTCAATAATTAAATAAGCCATTGTTCTAATCCTTTCCAACTGATTTTCATCCGAAATACTTGTTATTTGCCATATAAGACGATCCAAAAGTACTCTTTTACTCATAGTTACGTTTAAAATTAGAATCTCCCCAAAAAAATTAAAAGCTTCTTGTACTGAAGAAGCAAAAAGGGTATCAATACATTGAAGATTGGTATGATTCTTTTAAAAATAGGATAAATGAAAAAACTCTGTTTATTGAAGCTGAGGGAGGATCTTCTTTATATCGTTAAGATTAGATTCATCAAAACAATCAATAATTTCAAGTCTTTCTTCTTCGTTGAGTTCGTAGTCACCCAAAAACTCTTTATACATTTCGGCCTTTTTGGAGTCCGAAACTGATAGATTCTTGATAATAGTAGCAAAATGGCCAACAGTAAGGTTCTGAGTCAACTCTGAGATTGAGAATTTATCTATGTTCTGAGCAATGTATATTAGAATTTGATCCAAAACAGGGTAATACTCATACCTTGATGAGTCAATAATATTCTTAATAATATCATAAATTTGGCTTTGAGATAGAAATGTTGGAATTTGCGGTTTTATCTTTTTTATCAAAGAATCAATCATGTATTTATCAGAAATGGCATATAAATCCACCCAATTATCCAGATCTATTTGAATAACACCATCATACATATATTTTACAACTTTTCGAAGTAATCCATTTGGGTTAAATGATGCCTTTACAATTCCTGTCCGACTTTCTTCCATATCTGCAGTAAAATAATTGAAAAACGTTTTTGAAGAATTTGCCAAAATGACTCTGTGTGCAGGAATCTCGGTTTGGTCTTCAGTGACAATCTTACAATCACTTATCATTTGATTCTCAAAAAAATCACCAAAATCAAAAAGAGAATGATACACTATTGTGCGAGGTTCGCTAGACATTAATTGAAATTGACACTTTTGAACTTGTGAAGTGAAAAGTGGGGATTTTACAAAAAATAAACTCGAAGTTTATGCTAAAAGTACCTTATCTCAGGCCGAGAGAGGGGATTGTCAAGTTGAATGATAGCACAAGTATTTGGAGTAATTGTGAAAGAAATGGTGCTTTCAATGAAGGAGAAAACATGGTTGTCATCATCTTGGGAGATGATTATATGTGGTTTAATTGATGGTATGCATTTGAGCACATTTTGGTATTGAATGCAATGTGAATACACAGGAAACAGGGAATTTTGGTAGATTGTGGTTGATAAGAGATGCTCATTGTCTGAATTTGCAGAGTAAATTTGGTTCTCTTTGATTGTTTTTAGGGTGTTGAAGGTGGTAATGAGAATAATGAGGCCTTCGATATCAAGAAGTGTGGGATCACCAGATGTTATGAAATCTTTAGATGAATCGATTATTTTTTGACAAGGAATAAAAGGAAGGCTATAATGATCATTTATACTGCTAATAAATAATGAGTTCGCTTTCCCATTAGAAAGTTCCTTCATGCAGCTCTCAGTCAACTGATCAGATGGTTTAATACACTCTCTTGATATGGCATACTTTGAGTTCTGATGAACAAAGGGACCGAGATATATGGGATATAATGGGTCAATATTAGAGATCAAGTCTTTCGCTGAATTAATTTTGACAGAATCATTTATAAATGGACCCGAGCAAACAGTAATAGTACGCTTTTTTGGAATAATAGGTTTGCCAATACATTGTCTACAATCAAAGAATATTCCATCTGCAAAAAAAGAATTATCACAATAGCTTCCTGAAAACAAACAAATTTGTCCATTAAACAAAGCAGGGCATTCCATATTCTTAATTGATACAGTAATACTCACATCACCCATTCTAACCAATCTAACATTATGTCCTTCAACTTTATTAACATATCCTGCAACAAACTCGGAATTATTCAATTTCGAAAAGTTGTTGGTTAATCTTGTTATCATTGTTTTCCTATAATCTTGTATCGATTTCTCGATTAACCTTTCATCTGCTCCAAAAAATGATCCTTCAGATAAATCCCTAATGATCATTTGGAAATTCCTCCTCTGTTTTCAAATTTTTAACTCTCAATACCATTACCTTTCTTAATTCTTTCTCTTTTCTTATCTTCTGACATCTCTTTGAGCGATTTTATTGACTGAAGATAAAGCCTCTTGTATCTATTTTTGCTATTCGTTGTTTCCCTAAGTTCAGTATCTGCTTCAGTAATGTCTTCTTCAAGTTTTTGTATTTCCAACCTCAAACTGTTAATTCTTGAAAGTCTTTCTTGTTTTCCGTCATCAGGAGGAGGTCTACTTAATTGTTCCAATTCTTCTTCCAAATCTTTGATTGTAGTTTCTAGGTTTTTCTTCTCTGATAAAGCGTTTTCATATTCACATATAACCGTTTGGAGCTGAGAAAACGAGTTTTCGATTTGTGATTCTTTCTCATTCCAGGATTTTTGAACTTTTGTTGAAGTACCCATCCATTCTTTCCGAATTTTTTCCACAATAATAGCTAGCTCTTGCTTTTGGATATTTCGAATTCTTTCCGTTTCTGTGATTTTCCATTGTTCGAAAGCAACCTGAATATTACTTGTCTTGGACATAAATGTTAAACGTATATTGTAAACCATGAATTTACATCACAAAAGACCATTCAAGAATGGATGAGTAATTATTTAATTCGCTTCATTATATTCTCCACATCCAAATGGAAATGGTATTTTTCAAATTTTTTTTATTAATTTCACTAAACATTCTTTCGAATTGGACTAATATATCTTCTAATTAACTTGGAATTTTTTAGGTCAGCTGGTAGTACTTCAAATTCTGATGTATTTGGGATTTTGCGAAATAATTGTTTTAATCAAAAAAAATATGCGAAATAGGAGAAAAATCAGCGAAATTGATCTCAATTTTACCAAAAAGTTTCATAAAATTCGAGTTTTGTTCGATCATAAAAATTATATCGGGTTTGCCTTTGTTTTCCATTCATTTCCCTAACATCTGGATTATCTAATTGACTATGTAATTGAATTCAAAGCATCACGACTCACAACAATAGAATGATTATCAAAAAATGAAATCAAAAAGTATGCGTTCACATCTGATCCACCAATTAGTTCAACCTTTGCTGTTACTCATGATATTTCGACAAGAAAATTTGGGATCTGATCTTGTGAAACAAGAATTGACAATCAAAAGAAGAATCTGGTTTCATCTCCAATATTGATATCCAAAAACACAAAGGTTTTTGAGACAATACCTTGAATTTTGATTTGAACCTCACTTAGAGACGTAATCAAGAGCATTGTTGTCTATCTATACTTAATTTCTATAAAAAAGACAGGAAATTAGAAGAATCTTTCAAGATGAAACGTTGGATATTTATCGAAACTCGCCAATCATAAAGAAAATAGGACATAAAGATAGTTGAATTTTTTAAAAAATGGCAAATTGTGATATTAAACTTCCAATAAGGTGAATTAGATCGAATAACCAGTGAGACTTCTAAGAAAACGTAAGATCTCACAAGAAATAGTGTTGATACCATAAAACATCGACAAATATCGGGCCCAATAAATAACAATATTCTTTCTATCAGACCTTAAAACATCAATAAAGGAAAAATAATAAGAAATGCACGATTTTCATCACATAATGGCAGGAAAAGATCCTAATCAATCAGAAAAAAATGAGAATCGGAAGAAAAACGCAACATCCTACTTCTTCGACAACAAATAATCCTGATTTTATAAGAATTAAACTGATTCCAAGAAGAGACTCTTTAGACAGAAATTCATTTTTGACTAAATGGAGAAACCGAAAGTGACTCTGATTTATAATGGCGTTAAACGTGAAATCCTCAGGCGGACTATGATGAAAGCAGGATTCTTTGCTGATCATTATGAAAATGGAAAAGAATTTTGTTGGGAAGGACCATATTCACAAGAATGTTTCTCAGATTTCTTGAAATTGTTAGAAAATTCGAGATATAGCAAAGAAAAAAGGAATCCTAATCTTATTAGTCTTTTGGAAGACTGGGATTGCCCAGATATCATTGAAGATCTGATTAGTCAAGTAAAATCCGAGTTTGATCATACCATTATTCACAATGGACATCAATATCAAGTGAATTTGAGGACTTTTTCGACTTTATCTCAGTTTTTTTGCTCTCAAATCACATCTTCACCAGAAGAGATGATTTCTGTCAGCGATGAGTACTCTGAAGAAACCTTCTCTCTGTTTTTGGATTGCGTGCATGGAAATAAATCACTTCCTCAAGATGAGAAACTAGTGGAAATTTACATTTTAAGCCATAACTGGGAGTGTAACTCACTATTAGGTTTGATTAATACAAAATCAACCAGTTACATTTTGCCAGCTTTATCCAAAGGTGATCTAATTGATCAAAAAATGGTTGAAGAAAATGCCACTCAGCAGATCCTTTCTTTGATTCAAGATCCTCGCTTTTATCAATTACCCCTCTCCACCTTGAGCAGAGTTGTTTCCAAATCCCGTATTCATGATATTTTCGACAATCTTCTGTTATTTATTGTAAATCTTTTGGAAGCACATGGAATCGAGGCATTCTTATTGATCTTTTCGCTTGATTTTAGAAATTGCTCTGAAGAAAATGTTCTCCTCTTACTCGAAAAGATGTCGATTCACTCTCATTCCTCTTTGTTTCCAATGCTCAAAAAACAATTCTTGTTTTTTGTAGAAAATGGAAATGAACTGAAAAAGGATAAGGCAGAAAACCAAAAGAGAATCGAAGAGCTTAATCAAAAAATGAAACGAAAAGAAGCAGAAGATCAACAAAGAATCGAAGAGCTCAATCAACAAGTGGAAAAGTTAAAAAATAAGTTTATTGAAGAAGATCAAAGAAGAAGAGAAGAATATGAAGGTGTCGTGAATGGAAAATGGAAATCGACAAAAGCGCCAGATTTCGAATCAAATATCTTTGAAGCAGCTGCGAAAGGAAAACTAACAAGCATAATGTATCTTTTAGCAAATGGAACAAATGTAAATGAAGAGTATCAAGAAGATGAAGAATATGATGGATTGGATATGAAAAACTCGACACCCCTCCATTTCTCTTCAAGATATGGTCATCTTAGTGTTGTTGAATATCTAGTGAATCAAAAAGCTGATATAAATAGTAAAAATAATGGTGTTGAATTTTTATAATTGATTATACTCCTCTTCATTTAGCTGCTCAATATGGTCATCTTAGTGTTGTTGAATATCTAGTTAATCATAAAGCTGATGTGAATGCTCGAACATATTTTAGTAATATGACTCCTCTTCATTATGCTTCTCAATATGGTCATCTTAGTGTTGTTGAATATCTAGTTAATCAAAAAGCTGATATAAATGCTCTATCAAATGAATGTGGAACTCTTATTACAAATTCATTTGATCATAAAGCTGTTAAAAATATAATCAGTGAAAATGTTTATTATTGTTTAATATGACTCCTCTTCATTATGCTGCTCAAAATGGTCATCTTAGTGTTGTTGAATATCTAGTTAATCAAAAAGCTGTTATAAATGCAAAATCTGCAAGTGTTGAGTTTTTTTATTTGATCAGACTCCTCTTCATTGGGCTGCTTCAAATGGTCATCTTAGTGTTGTTGAATATCTAGTTAATCGAAAAGCTGATATAAATGCAAAAGATAAAGATGATTGCACTCCTCTTCATAGAGCTGCTTATAATGGTCATCTTAGTGTTGTTGAATATCTAGTTAATCGAAAAGCTGATATAAATGCAAAAGATAAAGATGATTGGACTCCTCTTCATTATGCTGCTTATAAGGGTCATCTTAGTGTTGTTGAATATCTAGTTAATCGAAAAGCTGATATAAATACAAAAGATAAAGATGATTGGACTCCTCTTCATTTAGCTGCTAAATATGGTCATCTTAGTGTTGTTGCATATCTAGTTAATCAAAAAGCTGATATAAATGCAAAAAATAATTGTGTTGAGTTTTTATATTTGATTGGACTCCTCTTCATTTAGCTGCTATTAATGGTCATCTTAGTGTTGTTGAATATCTAGTTAATCAAAAAGCTGATATAAATGCAAAAAGTACAAGTGTTGAGTTTTTAGATTTAATATGACTCCTCTTCATTATGCTGCTCAAAGAGGTCATCTTAGTGTTGTTGAATATCTAGTTAATCAAAAAGCTGATATAAATGCAAAAGATAAAAATGATATGACTCCTCTTCATTTTGCTGCTCAATATGGTCATCTTAGTGTTGTTGAATATCTAGTTAATCAGAAAGCTGATATAAATGCAAAAGATAAAGATGATTGGACTCCTCTTCATTATGCTGCTTATAAGGGTCATCTTAGTGTTGTTGAATATCTAGTTAATCAAAAAGCTGATATAAATGCAAAAAATAAGGATGGGAAAACACCATTGGGATTAGCCAGTGAATTTGAAAAATATGATTCAGATAAAAAGAAGTCGAAAGTTGTGGAATTTCTCATGAGTAAAGGAGGAAAATAATTCAGAAGAGGATTAAAAACCACATTCATTAGATATTTTTGAATATATTATTAAGCACTGGTTGTGTAGGGAACATTGATGGAGAAAATCAGAGATTTCATTAGGGAAAGTAAGTTTTGAGAAATTTTACATAGATTATAGAACTAAAAACAAAATCAGATACTAATTTGTTATCAGATAAAAATTTTCGTTTTTCGAAAATTCTTTTAAACATGATTCGAACAAAATTCAAATCCCTTGGAATCAGTTTTACTCCATCTTTAAACTCGAAAAAAACTTCCTTCTTTAAAAAATGTTATTTATGTTGGTGTTTCATGTTTTATCATCACTTATATAGCTCTTTGGTAAGATCAAAGGCTAGATTATTTCTTCTCCCTCGGGTATATTTTATGTAATTCTTCCTTGTTCTTAAATTAGGTATTATAACTCAGAATATTGAAAAAATAGCATCCATGGAATATGATTTATGGAGTATGCAAACCTTTGAGAATTCGAAGAATCTCTTTCATACAACAATAAACATTTTTGGGTTAGAATTTTGTCCATATTTTGCATTGTTCGGATTGTACTGAATGTACAGTTAATAAATTGATGGTTTTTTAAAGATGCAGCTAATGAGAATGATGAAGATGATGAAATATCAAAAGAGCAAAAAGAAAATTCAATCTTTGATCCTGATACTGACTGATAGTAGAGATATTTATCATTCCAGAGAAAATTTGATTCCTCAAAACGTAAGTTTGATGCACCCATATATACTATTCCGAGATCATAGGTAGTATTATTACAGAAAACAAATTGCTCGAGAACTCTTTGTTTTGGTGAACTGTATGTCAGACAAGAACCATAAAAATTGGCTTGAAAAACATTGAATTTGGATATAACATCAATGACAGAAGCTAAAACTAAGGCACATGAATAAGTAATTTGTGTCCTCCCTCTGCATTTTGTGAAATTACACAAAGAAAGCCCCACCCCAGAATTATAAATATTCATTGCACCATGAGTGTAAGAATACAAATGCCCACAGTTAACTAAACAGCAGCTTTTTATGTTTGTCATATTGCTGTTATAAACACAAACAGAGTTACCTCCATCCCCTGATGAAGGAACATATGATGAAGAACAATTTTCAAAACAGCAAAACAGAATAGTACCAGTTTTTGCAAAAGAAAAGAGACCAGAGCACCCTGAAGTAGAATAGCAATGGGCAAAAAAACAATGATCGGCTTCAAATGTTAGTGTTCCAGGTGATACATATAGAGCTCCCCTGTTTGCTAATGTATTAACCTTCAAAAATGAACACCACTTCACTAAATTACATTCCCCAGACATTATTTGGCGACTATTGAAACTCAAACTTTCTAATTTAGAATCAATTTCATCTAAAACCACGGCCCTCCCGATAATATCACTGAATGAGCTTTGAAGAATTGAGTTCCCTTGAGTTCGAATCACTACCACAGTTCCTATAAACTTACTAAATGAACAAAAACGAAATTTCATCCGTATTCCATAAGAACCTTCATAAAAAGAACCAGTAAAACTTCTCACAAAGAGGCTGCTCAAAGAGGTGTTAATCATAAAAAAACCTGGGTACGATCAGTAAATACAATGGCGGACTGTCAAGATATGAATAACAGGGATATATCATCCAGGTTCTCTCCATCATGTGGCGCAATGTTTAATTACTCATTTTTTTATTGTTTATTTCGTAATTTGTACTATTCTGGAACTGGTGGCGCTGTTAGTATACAAGGATCAGGGAATTCAGTGTTTGTGAGATCATTTTTTGATAATATAACTTCGACAAGCATGGGTGGCGCGGTTTATATAACTGGGAATGCGAATATTAATAATGATATGTGTTGTTTTTCTGATTGTAAAACAAGTCATTATGGCCAAACAATCTTCAACGAAGCCAAATCAAATGGCATCCACTATTTTTGCGATAATAGTATTCAGCGCTGTTCGAAAGATGGAACTGGTTTTCGAAGGGTTGTATATTTTGTTAACGGATCTGTGGTGTGCAACAATAACAACTTGTCTTTTTGTTTAATTTCGAGCGATGATGCAATTGATTTTAAATACACGAAATCGTCTATTTTGAGTTATTCGACCTTCTTTAGGAATAGTCTTACATTGTTGATAGAAGCATGGGATTCCAACTTTTCGATTAACTCTAATAATATGATAAACAACTCTGAGCCATCAACTGTTTATGGCTTGTTTTATTCAGGGACACAATCGAAAATGTTTATATATGATACCATAATTAAGTATAATAGCTTTAACAAATTCGGAACTGGTTCAGGTTCAATAACATTGTATTATTGCCATTTTTTCCTGAACAAATTTTCCACATCTAATGATATTCTTGAACCCACAAGCATTCCAATCAATCACATTGATAATCAACAATGCTTGATTGACATTATTGCTCTACGTGCCACAAATAATCAAAGATCATCTTTCCGATATACAGTATTTTTGTATTATATGTTTTTGGATAATTTCCTTCTTATGTAGTTTATTGTGTTTTCATTTATGACTTATCATTATTCTGTGTCAATAGTTTGAATATTTACTCCAAATTGTACAAATTTCATATAGATATCATCAGCTAACAACAAAGTCTTTACATTTTTTAGGATGATCTTGTTTTAAATAATAACCTACGATTTATTTCCATATGGTAAACAAGTATGATAATTTCTATTTAGTTCTTCATTATGTACTCAAGTGATCATTATTGTTATCACTGGATACAAGAATGAGAATATTACACTCATTTGTTTCTTATTTGCCATTTGATTTGTACATATAATTTCTGAATAAGATCTCGGAATTGTTTCTTTTGGAGTTGCCTCGATTGTTTGATCGATAGTTTTTTCCATAGTAATTTTCAATGATTCCAAAATCGTTCTCATCAATGTTTCTTCTATAGTACTTTTTGGTAGAGGATTATCTGCATAGCAAAAATGAGAACTGAAGTATTGTAATTGATATGTCATTGTTCTTGTTAATGAATTATTATTTGAAGATGAAGATATTCCAGTGTGATCAATAAATGAATTGGATATTTCCAGAGATGAACTTTCATTATAGATCAGGATGCCTTGGTTTTCTTGGAAAATGCAATACTCCATTTTTGGAGACCCATACCTGAAACAAACAACTCCTCCAAAGCCTGTATGAGGACTGTTGCAATGAATAATATTTGCATATAACATTTTCCCGGAGCTGCCATAGAATTCAATGCAAACAAATTGAGATACATGGTTGTTTGAGAAAGTGCAATAAGAGCTTGTGAATGACGAAGGGGAATCAATTAATGCACCAGAATACTGATAAACACTATTCATTGAACTATTTGTATTATCGATTTTCTGATTACCTGATATGAAGCTAATCGGAACCAAGCCAATTGAAGTGTTAGAGCAATGTGAAACAGATAGAAATTCCCCATGATTCATAACAGAAGCAGAAATATATGCAAATTCTCCAGACATCAGGTTATCATTTGTAACTCCACAAGAGCAGCTATTTGCACATAACATTCTGAGATAAGAATAATTAGATTTGAAGTATATTGCACCTCCATTGCCGGAACAAACACAATTATAGAACATTGTGAAAGAAACAGTCATAGATTTTGATTCAGCAAATACATAAATGACACCACCATCATCAATATATATATTTGTTCTATAGAAGGAACAGTATGAAATTTCTATATTAACATCAACATAGGACCTTCCTCCATTTAAACTCTCATTCACACATTCAAAACCTACACCTTTTGTAGAATTATGGGATTTTTTCAAATTTAATAAATTATTAATGTTTTGTGTATTATTTGGAACTCGAAAATGATTATCTTTTGTTAAGTATATGGAATACTGTACCATTTTTAAATTTTTAATCACAATCTTGTAGAGAAAATACCCAATAATTATGATGAGATACTTAATATTGGAGTTTCTTTGTTTGTGATTAGGTCTTGAGAATTGAAAAACAGGGATGTTTTTTTTTCGTTTTTTAATTTGTGTATCAATCTCATTATTGGTGAATAAAATATTATTATTCATGCCGAAGATATATCTGCTATTCATGTTAAAAGTGAATTACAAAAAAAAGAGATCATTATCCATTGAATTGTTTCATTTTTTTATCAAATTCGATATTTCTTTTAAAACTTTGGCAAGGAGTTCAAATTTAATCCCCATATAGAAATTGTTTAATAAAAATCCATACACATTTATCATTCAAACTGTGAGTTTTTTTTATCAAGATAACTCATGAAATGGTTGTTTCTGTTTGACCAAGATTAATGAATCCTCAATTCTTTCTTTTATACAATTTTCTCAAGTTCTGGAATTTTACAACTTTTAACAATATAAGTTATTGTTTGAACCTAATAATATGAAAATACATATTTTACAATCTAATTTTGTTTGATTTGTTTGGAAATTAGGGGCCTGATTATTACAGCTCTTTCAACATCTCCTGAAGGCTTTGAAACAGCATATTTGATCCTTCTTGGTGTATAATGGGAGTTCAATTTATACAATGGGGCCTGGGGCATATGGATGGGTGGTATTCTAGAAAGAATTGCTTTCTCTTTTTGAGCCAATGAATCTATTGGGGATGGGGGAGGATTTGTAGGAATAATTTGAGCCTTCCTTGGTGATTTTGGGTTAGGGGAATTATTTATCCTAACTTTTGTATTAATAATCAGTTTTTTTTGCTTTTTGGGTTCTACATATGATGAAGACTGAATACTCATTGATTTGGATTCGTTTTTAGTCTTATTCTCAATTATTGCAGGCTGTAATGGTAGATCACTCGTTATGTCTGATCTCTGATGGATATTTGAATGCAATTCATTACTTTGAGGAGGATTCTTATTATCTTCGAGTAATTCTGAAAACTTTTCTGGTAGGATCTCTTCACTAATTAATGCTTCCGATTCATTGTTTGATTCTCTCCCCTTTGGATTTATTTCATTTATCACAACTTGATTTGATGTTAATGGAGTGGTATTTGGATAAGAAAACTCAAAATGCATGCTTTTTGTATGCCTGGTATGATGAACACGTATTTTTGAAATAGATTTATCGATGGAGCTTTGTAATACCTCTGGTGGTAACATTATCTTATTTGTGTCAGTTATGATGGGTAAATTATCATCTGTAACAGATGAAAGCCTTCGAGGTGTTTTTGGCAATGAAACATGTTGAATCTGTTGGATTTGAATTGGTGGATGGATTTCATTTGTGTCTGGAATTTGTTTATCAATATTGGTTTCATTGTTGATAATGTTCAAGTTTGTCTCTACCATTTTAACTTCAAGATCAATAGATTGGGGCTTTGAAATCAATTCATTTTGGGAAACAAACTGATTCTGTTCATTGCATTCTTTAACTCCAATATAAGAATGATGCTCTGATTCCTCTCTAATGAAATCGCTTGATAAAGACTGTTGTTCAATCCGCATTGTTTCATTGTTAATCATTTGGTAATTATTTTGCTCAGGATGCTCGATCTCACTTAATATATTATTAATGACAGATGGTGGCTGTTCATCAATAAGTGAAGATTTTGGCTGTGATGATGGTCTTATCTTTGGTAGACGCTTCACTTTGGTTTTATTTGGGGTTTTCTTCCTAGATACACTTTTATTTTGGCTAATTATCTTAAATTCTACCCTTTCTTTATCCGCATTAACTATATTAGTCAATTCATTTATATGTGCAGGATCATTTGATTCTAAAGACGACAAAGAGTTAGACTTGACAACCTCATTGTTTGGGGTTTCTAGTGGCAAAGGATTAGTTGTGATTCTTCTAGGGCTCTTTTTGATGAGAATACTATTTGGTAATGAAATCGGTGGTAGTTTCTTCTCAATTTCGGTAATTCCATGAACAGAAAACGGACTTTGTGGCGCTGATGAACTTGATTCCAAATCTATTTTTCTTGGAATCGATTTTGTAGGGCTGGAAGCAGCTGATTTCTCAGTAATATTCATCATTTCTCGGATAATCTGTTCTCTATCTGTATTGGATGGTGTAGAAACCAATTTGGCAGAGGAAACTTTAACAGCAGCTTCTTGTTGAATCATTGGAGTTTCTATATTTTTTTGTACGATTTGTTCTGGGCGATTATTATCAAAGTTCTCTTCTTTTAATTCAGGAATCCTTCCGATTGATGGGGCACTCCATTGAGAATGCTTATTAATTAATCTAATTAATTTATCAGGAGGCATCAAATCCTCTTGGCGTGGATCTTCTGTTTCACTTTCACATCTAATAATTGGAATTATCCATGGATAGAAAAGCTTTCTTTTAATAATCATAATCTCAAAATCAAGGCCTATTCCAATGTCAAAATCCTGGTTAATGATTCCAATACTATAAATATTATAAGGGCAGCTGAACTTGGATAATTCTTCTATGGTTTGTCCAAAAAACACTTCATTAAAACTATTAACCATTAAAAATACATGGGATTGAATTGATAATACTTTGGGTTCTCCTTCAAAAGAAAAGGATCCCATTTCAACTATTTTATTTGGCTCAATTCTCATCATCTTGGCAGTTCTATCAATAAAAGTAAGAAAGCATAAATCATCTTCAAATGAAGCATTCGTTGGTGATTTAGATAAAGGTTCACTAAAAACAATAGTAAAAGTAATAGTACTCAATCTTATTAATTCATTTGAATATACTAAAACCAGAGATTGTGTCCCAAAATGAAAATGCATAAATAGAGGTATATGCTGATCAAAAGAAACCCTAGTTAGTAATGAATACTCGTCATAATCATATAATAAAAGGTCTCCATTAATTGATGTAGAACAAAAAACTGGTCTTGGGGGATCGAATGCACATCCAAAAGAAAAAAGTTGAGGATTGAATGGAACAACTCCTTTTTCCAGAAACTCACCTTTCTTATAATCGAATTCAACAACAGAGTTATCTTCCATCATAATATAAATTCTCTCATTATCTTCAATTGTTGTTTCTATTAATTTTTCGTTATACTTTATGGCTCCTCTGTCATAAAAAACTTTAATCGCCTTTTTGGAAGATTTGCTCCCAATAGTTGCTAAAGTATCTCCAAATAATGGAGAGAATAGATTAACCATACTATTAGATGAGAGTACAGCAACCCTTGATGAAGAATTCAAAGACGCAAATTTTTGAATACTTAGAGGAGTTGCTGGAAACTTACTGAATAGTGACCATGGACAATTAATCCTTAGAATCAGTATTGTGTTGTTTGTTATGATAGTAATAATTGGAAGTCTTGATTTGAATACCATTATTGATGAAGGAGCAGTATTAATTTCTTTAATTGTATGGGATTTGTTTGTTTTAACATCAAGAAGAATTACCGAACCTTGATTAGTCACCATAATAACAAACTCTGAAGTAATGAACTCAGTAAACAAAAAACTATTGCTTCTAGTTATAAAATCATTCATATGGGTTCCAGAACTATGGAAAAGCCTGATTCTCCCGCTGGAATCTGTTATCAAGAAACTCTTGAAAGGTTCTAAAAGAAGCTCCGGTGATGATACTGCTGCTTTCTTGGGAGAAAACAATACAGCAACTGTCCTATTCAAAGATCCATTAAGATTAGGTTCGTTTTTAATCATTTTTCCTTCAAATGACATTATTGAATAGCCAGAATTGGTTGGTATAAGAAACCTTTTATAAGAATGATCAGGGAAAACTCTAAAATTTGCAATACTCGATGCGCTATATTCATATTTCATTCGATATTTGATTTCTATTTCCGGATATTCAGCAAATTTCTTTAAAACACAGGTAAAATCAAAAAAATAAATCTCTGTACCAACCAAAACAAGTGTGTTTGTTTCATAAGAAAACAGAATTTGAAAAACAGTTGGTGATGGCAGGCGAAAATCACGAAAAATGGATGGAAAGCCTTTCCTCATTAAAAGAACTGTTATACTCGGAGAATTAATCTCCACCCCAACAATTACATTATGCTGCTCAATGTATTCACATATCGCAAATTGATATGGATAAACATCAAAAGTTTGCTTTCCCAAAAAATGATACAAGTTTCGAGCTGTACATACAACATATTGATCATCGGTTACATAGCAAATATGCAAAGGACGGCTTCCAGGTAGACTATAGCTAAATATCTCTTGGGTACCTACTTCTAGGTGCCTTTTAATCATTAAAACGGAAAAATCTAGGATTTTACTAATCGTTTTAAAATGAACGAACAGCCCCAAGTGGATGCGCAAAGGCAGCGTCCAATGCCTGTTTTCCGTCCGATAAGTAGGCAAAGTACCCGACCAGATGTTTCTAAGGCAGCTCCTAAAAATGTGAATAATGAAATAGACAGGATTCCACTAAAGCAAGCGTTGATTTCCACCGAATTTTGTCCTCAGTCCATAAAAGGGCCAGGGGACGCCGAAGAAGCGAATGTAAACAATGATGAAATTATTGGTGATACACATGGCTTTGCTGAAACAGGCAATTTTGCTCATGGAAGTATTTTTAGGCTTTCGGATGATGAAAATGATGACCAAGAACCAAAACAGTCTGTTTTATTTGATGATCCATTTCCTCCTCGATTTGGTTCGTGTCGCAAAACAAAAACACCAAGATGGACAGCCGAAGAAACAGAAATGTTTTATAACCTTGTTTCTATGTGCGGAACTGATTTTTCTATGATTTCTAAATTCTTCCCTAAGAGAACAAGGAAAATGATTTCTAATAAGTACCATTGCGAGCTACAGAAAAAGGGAAATTCCAAATTAAAAGATGCTTTATCTAATCCAAAACCTCTTGATTTGCAGTATTTATCCAAAATTGTTGGCGTTTCACTTAAATCATTATATGATGATTACGAAAAGAACAAAGACCGAATAATGAATGGCGATACCTCAACTCCGCTGCCAGTTATTAGCACAGATAAAGATAAGATATCAAGTGCAGATGAGATAGAAACAGAATCTGATGAACCTCCACCAGAAAAATCCAAGCCAACTGCGTCATCAAAATCCGTAAGGATCGATAAACAACAGTACAATGCTGGCGGAGGAGATGAAATAGAAGGAACAGATGATTTTTCCGGGTTCTAACAAAATATTTATTAAAACATTATGAGATCATCAAATATTTCCTTTGAATCGCATGGAACTGTGACATCAACATGAAATTTTGACGAAGTTTCGCAGCTCGGCATATAAGAAGCATCATCTTCATCATCCGAAAAAAAAATCAAGTCATCCCTCGATTTTGTAGGAGTTACATGAATTAGGAATCTTCCTGTTTGTATAACTTGCTCTGTTAGCATGTTCTCATTAGAAAACATTTTTTTCGGAACCTTGAAAGACATTGTTGATTTACTTGGTGACTCAATTGTTTCAACATCAATATGAAATGATTTGGATCTGGAATGATAACAATTATCAATAACCCTCCTCTTGGAAACCTGTATCGAAAAGCGCGGCTGCCTTTTCATCTGTGAGCAGGTGAACATGTTAAATTTTAAGGGTAATTTCAATGTCAACCAGTCATATTCTTTCAAAATTGTAGATGAGGGAAAAAAAACCTTGAGGAATTGAATTGCTCTATAGTTTATTCTGTATTTTGAGAAGACTCTGTAAGTAAACAGTTTTACCCTGGTTAATACACTCTCTCCTTTGTTCTTTGCTCATTTTGATCCATTCAATGAATGATCTATCGGAATAGCTTGGAGTCTCGAATATCTTCATATATGTATCTATGTTGGTTTTACGAGGAAATATTCTCTTGAATCGCTTTAGTAGAGATTTTTCTTCAATGAAATCCCTTACATTAGCAATATCTGCAAATGATGGGCTTTCCCATATTGCTTTCGCATCTTTTTTGGAATTGGAAATAATAGATGATTTCCATTCTTCGTCATATAACGAGGAAGCTGTTGTTGGGTTTTCAGGATCACAATCGATAATTCTTGCTAGATTTAACACTTCGGAGGCAATCTGAGATTTTATTTCTTGGTCAAGAGGTGAATCAGATCCACTCATAGATGGTGATATATTGACTTCCATTACCCAGCATTTAAAACTACTATCGATTAGAATGTCAATCCCATAGAGTTCATATGATGTATGTCGGTGTGGTACCAATTGCTGATGAACTCTTCGGTATTTGGATATTCCTGCCAAAACGCATGTGGCTGATATCCTTTCAAATTCAGATTTCAAATGATTAGTGTCATATCCATTGCTTTCTAAATATGAATACAAATGCTGTAGAGACCATTTTGAGCACTCATCATTCAAATCTTGAAGCCCCTGACATTGCTTGAATCCTTCTTCCTTGGAATTTATCGAAAAATTGGTTAAATGTGTGCACAAATCATCAATTGGTGATTCATCACTGTACTCGTGTGTAGCAAACCTCACGAGTCCATATTCATGTAAATAAATTCTGACAGGAGATATGCTTGTTACGAGTATATACAACCTCACGTCAAATTTCTTATTACCTATCAATAATGGGTTTTTGATATATTGCTGAACAACACAATCTTTGGGAGGGAGGGATTTGTCAGAATCAACTAAGAATATTCCTTCCCCTTTGGATGATGCAAAAGGTTTTGCTATCCATACTTTGTATTTCTTCCAATTCATTATTAATGGTATGAGTTCTGTTGATGATAAATATGATTCTGGATAAAAATCAATAAATGAACCAACTCTACTAATGGCTTCACGCATTCTCATATGAAATTCATCTTTCCTTCCAAGTAGGTAGGCACCTGCAAAGTGGTTAATCTTCTGCCAGCTTCGACATGCTTGGTATTCAGGGGGATCATATTGTTGACCCCATGAAGTATTCCACACTATCTTATCACTAGTCTGAGGAAATCCAGCTCGATTAAAAGATCGTAATATTAAAACACTTATCACTTCATTAATATATAACTTCAGGTATTGATGTCGTTGTTCTCCTTTCGATCCAGGATATGGAAAAGTCACAAACTTAAACGGCAAAGGAATTTCCTGGAAAAACTGCAAAAAAGGATCCTGTTCTTCCATAACCACTACGATAATATGGCTCTGAATTTTTGGTTTACAAATTGCCAGCATTGAGGATTAGTTTTGATACTGATTTCCTTTCGTTTAGCACACGAATAAAATCATCCAAAATATATAATCTGCTTGCAATAGAATTCTTAGGCTGGTATTTTTGAATTTTTTTAATCGCCACTTTTGGAATGAATGAGGACTCATGAAGAATTTGGAACAAAGAGACAAGTTCAGAAGGCAATGACACAACCATAAAAAGAAAGCCAATTTGAGAATTGTCCTGCTTCTTTGGATCCGGGTTCAAATATTTTTCAACCATTTTTGATATAAGTTTTATCAATTCGATTGAAAGAGGAACAGAAATACTTCTAAGTGAATTAATAATGATACTTCTACTGGGTGTATCGGCACCTGTCATTTGGAAAAACAACTTCGTATTATGCAAAGACATTCTCCTAATAATTTTAAATGTGGTTTTTGCCATTAAATAATTTGGGCTCAATAGAAATGACACAATTCTTACATAAAGTTCTTGGTCATAAAAGAAATGAACAATGGATGGTTCATATATTAATGATGAAATGGCTTGCAATTCGTTGAAAGTGCTCTTGGACATAGGATGTTCTTGCATAAAACCAACTAGTATGCCACATATATGAAGAGCATTCTCTTTCCATTCCTTTGAGGTTAATTTAGGCTTGGCTTTTAAAACTCTAACAATAAATTTAATTATCTTTGTACATAATTCAGATGCATCAATTTCTATTGTATCATTTTGGGTCATTTGGTTGAAAATGTGGGATATCATAACTGTAGCCCATTCACATTTCATCAAAACAGAATTTGGTACAATATTTCCTTTTACACCAAATAAAAGCGAGCAAAATGTGATCATTGGACCAGTAATAAGCTTTGTATTTTCAGAAAATTCCAAAATAATCTGGTTCAGAAAAGTTAAATGCAATTTATCAGATTTCAAAACTCGATAAAAAAATTTCCCCTGGATAGAAGGAGCATATTGAACAACTTGGCTTACAAATTTCAACGAGGCTCCTCCAATTGCTGAGAAAAAACCTTTAGTAATATTGGAATTCATTGTTGCTGATATAAAAAAAATAGTGTATGACACATAAGCAAAACATGGGCCAGAAATATTTTTCATCATTTTGGCAATCCTATCAGAACCATTTTTAAGAACATCGCTCAGATTTTTTTCTGCAACCCTCAGCATGCTTCTAAAACTATTTTCAGCATCTGTTTTTCCGATTGAACCAAAAATTTGAACCAATGATTTAAGGCAATATACATGCAAAAACACATGATATCCTTTGAGAATCTCTTTATCTGTTATCTTTGCTGCATGTTCAAAAAAAGGGTCAATAATGTCGATTTTAGCAGCTGCAAACTCACGACATAACAAAACCATATTAAATAGACCTTTAGAATCAATAAAATTATGTCCAAAAACCATTGTTGGGATTTTTTGTGAATACCAAGATGATATCAACTCATATAAAACTTGTTTCACGACAGGAGACAACATATTCGGTTCCAATTCGAGATAATAATTAAGATGAAAAACTGGAATTGGTTTCACATATGTTGGAAACTTAGATTGGATTCTTGAATATATAGGAGAATCACATCCATAAATTACCATGTTTTTAACTTCAGATGGAATACTTTTTCTTTCCATAAGATGAAAAGAACTCATATATGCACTTTTCAAAGCTGACAAACGAGCAGAATCAGTAAATTCATAAGTATTACAGGCAATTTGTTGGTAAAAATCATTTATGCAAATAATTTCACTATAATCAGCTTTTCTTTCAATATGTAGTTTCACTGGAGAGACTTGTATGGTATCACCTATCTCCTTTGTTGACATTAAATGCATACTAGGCTTGCATTTAGATGATGCAGAATCGATAAATGTATCATTTCCTTTAAGAAAACAACATTCCCGAAAATATGACTCGTATTCGTGAACTTTTAGATTTAATTGATCCAACCAAAATTTGCAATCTCTAAAATAATCATCTTTGATTTCATATGCATCAGGATTAGGAAAACAATCAATTCTCCAACATTTCCAAACATCCTTAGGTAGAACCCATTTTTTGTATTCTTCATAATTACCCTCAAATGGAGAATGAATGAATTTCAATAATTTAACTTGTATAATAGGCTTTGGAAAATCTTTTCTATATTTGATATCCTTTGCAAAAAAGAATGGTCGAGAAAAAAATGCTGAAGGATACAAAAACTCCTTCTGATCAATTTTGGCCCTAATTATCAATTTCTTCCACTGATTTAATGCCTCTAAATACAATAACTCGTTTTCAAAATTCAGAAAATCTGGAAATGGGCTCATTGTATTTTCAACACTCATACATCCAATATTTTGATCGGCACAAAAAATCAAATTTTTTGGCTGGTTTTTACTCAAACCTGATTTGCATTGGTTTGGGCATCATTTTTTTCTCCATCCGAATGATCATTTGATAATGTCTGACTTAAATCATTGAATCTGATGATTTTGAAAGCAAACAAAGAAAAAATAACTGCTGATAATATTAATAATCCTGATCCAATGAAGATAATCGTAGTAGTTACATTTGATTCATCATTTTCCGAATCGGTTTGTTGGGTAATTGTTGCTATTGGAGTTAAAACAGGTGTACTTTCACAAGTGATAAAGGGAGTGTAATTTGGCGTTTCTTTTGGACTTTCATTGATGGTTCTCATTGGTGTGTTTTCAAAAGTGATAATAGGAGTATAATTTGGAGTTTCTTTTGGACTTTCATTGATGGTTTTCATTGGTGTAATAAATGGTGTGTTTTCAAAAGTGATAATTGGAGTATAATTTGGCGTTTCTTTTGGACTTTCATTTGGAGTTTGATCTGGGGGCTCTGAAGCGCAATAATGGGTATTATAAAAACTGATTTTATAGGATTTTAGGTAAGTTATAGAGTTATTGTTACCACTTGAAGTGAAACCAGAATGTTCAATAAAACTATTCAAAAAACCTAAAGTGCCATCAGAAATGTATACCAAAAAAATCACTATTTCCATATATTACCCCAGAATCACAATTACTATTACCAGAAACGATGAAAAACACACCTTTTGTTGGACTCTTATTATGAATGAAATTCACATACAAGAATGTGCTATCTCCATCAATTTCGATACAAATTTCATTTCCTGCTTCATTATTGGCAAATGTGGAAAAATTAACATTGGAAAGAAATGACAAAGATAGGCTGGATTTTGTTAATGCTTGATTTAAAGAACTGTTCAAATGCTTGATTTTTGCTGCAAAAACATTAAAGCACCTTTCTCCGCTCTCAGATGATCCACACGAAGCAACAGTGATCAGTTCATATGTAGAAGTAGAAGTAAAAACAAAAACTGTGGCAAATTGGTTATTAGAAGCTCGACATGAGTATACACAAATCCGAGATAGCTCCACGTTTAATGCATAATGAAATATGACTCCACCACTTTGAGTTGTGGAACAATTATAAAAAACAGAGTTCACAACTTTAAGGTTATAATTCTGATACAAATAGATTACTCCACCATCACCACTAAAAACAGCACTCCTTACAAATAAACACCCCGTAATATCAACATTTTGATTCGAATAAGACCTTCCCTGGGCAATACTCGGGTTTACACAAGCAGGAGGTGTTGAAACCCACATGCATTTAGAACCATTTGAAAACCTGTTCATTGTTACCTCATTAGAAAAAAAGAAACCCAAAGAAAATAGGAAAAGAAGAGAAACAATCCATAACTTGACCATGTGTGAAAATGTTCTCAAACGTGTAATTGCTTGAAAGGGTGTTCTTAAAAACTCCTCGATTCTTCTAACAATTATGATAATTGATTTAATTTTGTGAAAAAATAAATTTCACATTCAATTTTAGATAACGAGTAACGATAGGATTGTACGTTTAGAATTAAATGATAGAAGAAGACTATCCTGAGTTGGCATTCATGTCTCCGAATGAAAAGGCTAAGTTTATTAAAGATACGCTTCTAAAGAAGAAAAGGGAGAGAATGTTAAAGGCTAAGCAGCAATTTTCCGAGTTCACAAAGGAAAGATCACGAAATTTTGCAAACAAAAAGTTTGAGCATGAAAAAAAGAACCCAAAGAATATATCGAAGGAAGAATTAGAAAAAACCAAAAGAGAAATTGATAGTCTTAGAATCAGAATTGAAAAAGCAAATCAGGGAGTTGGTTTTGGACATATTAATGCTGAAGAAACTGTCAAAACATTAGAAGAAAACGACATAAAAAGGGAATTAAAAGCAGAAGAAAGTCAAAAACATGCACAAGTTCTTTTTAAGCAAGCAATAGAGGTTCATAGACAAAACGACCCCAGGATTCCAATGGAACTGAGAAAGTCCCAATTAAAGAAAGCAATAAATAACGCTAATGCAAGGGAAAATACGGCAATTCACAACTTTTCTCAAGAATTAAAACAAAGAGCAGAGCAAGAAAAGGCACAAGAGATGAAGTACCAACAAGAAGAAAGAGAAAAAATGCGTCCAAAGTTGAACATCAATGATTATGCTAATACATATCTTCATTCTGGTTTAGGAATACTACCAGTTAACCAAGATGCAGTAGATTATGGAAAAATGCTTGAAAACAGTGAAGAAAACAAAAAGAAAGATACAATAAGGAATGGGAATTTGATGAAAAAGAGGACATTTGACTCAGCATACAATCACAACTTTGAAAAAGATGCCAATAAATTACAGAGCGAGCTGAGAAAGATTAATAAATTCGAGATTGATCAAACACTCGAGTCACTGAAGACTGGTGGCGATTCAAAAATTGAGAAACATTATTGCATTGATGAGAGAAAACAGAAGAAACAAGAAACAATGAAACATTTTTGGGAATCATCAGAAGAAGGACCAAAACCACGTTTACATCCACCAAAGCCAGAGCCTATTAACTATAGACCCTCATCTCCAGTTGAGTCAGAAAGCGAGGACTAGACCTGGTAAACGATTAGTAAAGTATTTTGTATGGGGTGTTTGTTTTCGTTTTTGAGTTTAAAACAGAAATCCGGCGAATATCAACCTTTGAAGGAGGACGAAGAAACTAGACAGCTTCATGAAGTATCAAAGCTCCAGGCTTTAGATGATATTGATCAGCAGTTATTGAATGATCCAAGCATAAAGGAAATTTTAGAAACTAATGATAATGAAGGAGAACATATTGATGACGAAGATATAGAAAACTTGATTGATGGAATAGAGAAACCATAAAAATAAAGAGGATTTTTGATGAATTTTAATGAAGATTGGAATCACTGGTTTTTCAACTTCAGGAAAAACCACTTTGGCCAATCTTCTTGCAAAACACTTTAATGCTGAAAGATGTAGTGCTGATGACTTTTATTTCGTAAATGAAACTCATTTTTGTGAAATAAATGGGAAACGTGTTCCAGATTGGGATAATCCTCAAGCGATTAATTGGGATGTTTTCGAAAAAAAAGTTTCGAATTGCCATAATATCCTTATTTTTGTAGATTCACATATTCTTTTCTATTCAAAAAACATGATTGATTTGATTGATGCATTAATTCTTCTTGAATACACTCCAAACGATTATGAAAATGCGCTCAAGAGAAGAATCAAACGCCAATATAATGAAGATGTACCAAAAGACTACCAGCTAAATCCATTTGCATCAGAAGCAAGTTTTGAAGCTATGTATTTCCAAGAAATTGCATGGAAAAAGGCTATTGCAAATCCCGAATATGTTGATCCAATACCATGGAAAAAGCCAATAATAAAAATCCCTGCTTCACTATCAATGGAACTTGTCTTTGAGCAGGCAAAAACATTTGTACAACAAACACTAGAGAATAAATACTAATTTATTGGACGTTTATTAATTAAAATGAAGTCATCTAAAGACCCCTTTGCAATAGTATCTAGGCCATTTATTTATCTAAAAACATGTCATCCAGAGGCTCCGCAACAAGTTAAAGTTAGATATCCAGCAAATTATAATATTCTTGAAGAACTGGCAACCAAAAAGTTAGTTTTAAAGCGAAAGATATCCGGATTATATGACGAAAATGGGAAAAGGATAGTAAGTATTGATGATATTTCCCCAGGATCATTGGTTATCGTTTCAACTTATCCTCCCAAGGTAAATGAAAACAATATTGATCCTAAAACAAAATTATTTGGTCCACTAACTAGTATTTCTAATCCATTAGATATTGAAGAGGAACATTTAAGTTATGATTATTCTCAAGATGATGAAAACGTTGATTATGTGATTATTAAGAAAAAAAAGCCATCACTTAAGCCACCAGAGCGTAGTTTTATATCTGAATCCGATATTAAAATGATTCCAAATGGATCACGTATACCAATACGGAGGAAAGAAAAGAAAGAAATAATAACTCTTCCTGTTGAAGAGTTTGTTGATGATAAAGCTCTTGAGTCGATTGAAGAATCAATTATTGAAGTAGAAGGCAATACAGAATTTTCCTACAACCAGCCAGAAGAGATTAAACACATCGTTAAACTCACTGATGTTGTTGAGTTTCCCTCATCTGTTTTCAATGATATCAAAGGAGCAATGGAACAACGAAAATCAAAATCATTAAATAAGTTTTCCAATCTGAATGAGTTAGAAAATTCACAAATTCAAAGATGGGTGAGATCAATTAACAAATTGTTTGAACTTGAAGGGATGCGAATAGAGAATGTTGAATTTCAAAAAGAAATGGGAATGTATGTTTCTGATTTTATTGAAAAGCATCGAGTTGTATGCGGAAATAGGTTCTCTTATGTGTTTAGTTCAATTGTAGTAGGTCCACAGAAATCGGGCAAGTCAACATTTATGGGAGTATTAGGAAATCAATTGAGTTTAGATATTGCTTCTACAGAATCTTGGAAACAATATTTCATCTTTCCATACAATATCCAGAGGGCTGTTTCTTCAGAAAACCATGTTGAATTGTTCAAATATATGGTTTCACACATTTTTAGATGTATTGCTGAGCAGAATCCTATCTTTCGAAAATGGATTCCAAGTTTGCAGCAATCTTTCTTTAAGATTGTTGAATCAAATGGATTATCAACCCTTCCACTCCCATTCATAAAGAATTGTCCTTATAGAGAAACTGTTACAGACTTACTGATGATATTCGAAAATCTAAAAAGCTTATATCGGGATTTGGGTTTTGAAGATTGGATTAGAGCCATTTTCAAACTTCCATTGTCACTCTCAAGAGCATTTGGTTGGACTAATTCAATTCTCGTTCTTGATCATTTTGAAAAATCCAATTTCAAGTTTATGGCAAGCCACCCATTTAACAATGACTATTTTGTTGTCTTTTCAAGTGTTGTTTTGGAGTTACTTGAATTAACCAACTATATTATTTCTTGTTCATCAGAGATATTTCAAAATAAGACTATTCCTATTAGTTTTATCAAGAAATCTAGAATTCTCCCTATATATGAAATTGTCGAGATTGATAATGAATATGATGTCAGTATCATTTTCGAGAATTCCAAAATTGAAAGGATTGTTTTGAACTCCAAGATATGCGAAGGCATTCCCTATTATGTTCATCAATGGAACTCAATTATGGCTCTTTTTGATGAATTAGATGAAAGTCCTCGAGAACTAATTGAAGAAATCAAAACAGAAATTGATATATCACTTGAGTCTTTTATCAGAGGTGTTTATGGAATGAAAGATGATGATGAGATGAGTTTTGCTATCAAAAAAGCTTCAAGAAAGTTGCGAAAATAAATGTTTTATTCTGATTGACTTATTTCGTATATTTTTTGAACAATTCCCTCATTAAGGATCATTCTGAAGTGACGGCCGATGTTTGATGGCTCATTAAGATTGTGGCAATTCAATTTGGATGAAGAATACCTTCTGCAAAACTCATCAATACCATCAGACAAAACAACTCCATCGCCACCACTATGTATTGGTTCGACTTTTTCGGAGGACCAATCTCCAATTAATTTGAAACCTGATGGAGTCTCATGCCTCGAGTTGTAAACAATAGTTGTCCTTGCTAAAGGCTGATCCGGAATCTTACTAATATAAGGAATATTCAGTTTCATTAATTCAATGTTATCACCTGTTATTCTTCCATGCTTTATCAGTAAATCGGGGAAATCCCTAGCTGTATAGTTAACTCCATCAGGACCAATCATCACAGCTTTGTTGCCATTGATCTCAAAATTGGGAAAGTGTACATGAACAGCTCCCATTGATTCGATAGCCTTACTCAAATGCTTTGTTTTGATTGTGATGTACTTATGAACGGATTTTGTCCAAGCAAATTCAGCAGCTTCACCAGATCCAGCAAAAGAAGGAGCAAGAAGCATCATATGATCAATATATTTGGTGACCCAAGCCTGATCCATTGCAGATGCTCCAAAGTAATGGGCGGCAAATGCTCCAAATGAATGTCCAATGATTACAACTTTTTGATTATTGTTCATTTGATAAGCATCTTCAACCAACTTTTTTAGTTTTGGAAAATACTCTTTTTGTCCAGCAATTCCAACTCTCCAATCAATAGGAGCACCAAATAGAGTCCTTCTTGGAACGTATCCGTTTTTCTCAAATACTTCGATAATCTTATTATAGTAAGGAATAACAGAAAAATTAAAAGGAGTAAATGAATCAATTGATTTAACTCCATCCAATCCACCAAAGTCTAAAACGTCAAACTCAGTTCCTGGATAGTCAGCCGCTTTTTTATTTTTAGCATCATAAACGTTTGTTACCCATTGGATAACGCAATTGTATAGCGGAGGAATAAAATATTTTTCATTTACCCATACAACATTTCTTTGGACATTTTTTGGGCAATACCATTCCAAATTAACATCTTTAGCTGCCATAGTTAGAGTTGATGCATATGTTCCTGGAATTAGAATTACTGGTTTCAACGAAAAACACAAGGACAATAACAGAGACAACATTAACCGAAATAGAGAATTTTGAAAAAGTGAATTTGAATTGGGTAATTCAAAAAATTGAAGATTAACATTTACACTGTGTAAATCAATATAGCCTTCTTTGTATTATGTGATTAAATCAGGTTTTTCGTATTGATCATAATAATACATTGATTTGTCTTTGCAAATTCATATTTTTATAAATGAACAAATTTGACACAAGAATAGATATGTTAAGGCCGAAGAGATCACAGCTCAAAAAAAGACTCATCATATTGTCTGTAATAGTTTCCTTCATATTGATGAGTTCATTCTATTTTAATAGAGCCAAACCTGAAAAGCATGGAATTATTCCTCCTTATTGGTCTGACGAGTATGCTGAATTTAATTTGAGTCTTTTCCCAGCAACAAATGATGATTTGGAACCACTAGGTAATGTTATTCCAAATTGGAAAAAGGATCCGATTATTCATGAGCCTTATTCCGATTCAGATTTAGAATGGGCCACAAACTATTTAAGACTGCCTACTTGGTCTCGTGGATATGTTAGATGTAATTCCAAAGAGACGGAGATTTCTTGTGCCCAGATCATTACTGCAGCAAAAAGGATTAAGGAATGGGATGACAGAGTTATGCATTCGACATCAGATTCCATTAAGTTTATTTTCCGATTTTCCCCTGGGTATGGTCAAGCTAATGTGATGTATATTGATATTTTTTGTTTGGCTTTGGCTATGTACGCGGATCGCTGTTATGCTCCTGCTTTAGATCCTTACAAGCTCTCAGTTGTTATGAATACTCCCGATGATAAGCTTCATACACTAAGATTATCCGAAAGAGGGTTTTATTATCCTCCAACAGTTTATAAATGTATCAAGCTCTATCAAGCTGTAAAAGACAACCCGAAAGTTTATTTCGGTGAAGAATTTGACTGGAGATCAGATAATATATCATATATTAAAGATCCTAAGAATCCAGAGATCTTGAATATTAGCCAGTTACATTACCCAGTGTTCTTGTATTCAAGGCCAGGAGTATCTGAATTCCTTCGGCAATATTTTGGATACCACTTTACGTATATTGTTGGTAGTTATGTTGCAAGAATCCCAGAAGCAGCTATTAACAAGGCTTTGGAAATATTTAAAAAATTCCCAAGAAATGCAAAAATTTTAACAGCACATTTCCGTACTTTGTATTTATCAAATTGGTATTCTGTTCCATACAGTCATTACTATCGGAAATACAACATATTTAAAGACCATTTTTATGATCAAAACAATGGTAATGTCGGATTTATTGTTTGTGCAGATGATGCCCATGTAATGAAAGATAGCCATGCTTGGAATCATTCAGAGTTAATTGTGAGTGGTGACCCTGATCCAATGGTTGATCTTGCTTTAATGATTGGAGCTGATGAGAAATTGTTGACATTAAGATCTACTTACTCTATTATTGCTTCAAACTTTGTTCCAAAATCATCCTTCTATTTCGACTTTCCATTTGATTATGCAATAAAATCTTGGAGTTCACAGAGCTTTACATTCGATCCTTTCTTCCATCTTGATGATAAGATTATCGGTCAACCATCAATGCACTTCCACATTGAACCTGACAACGAAGACTATCTTCAGTTCCTATATAATGAATTCGGAGTCTAAATATGAGTTATTTCATCCACTTTTTTTGTGTCCCCAGGTCCACAACGATAGGCACCTTGACCAATTCTCCCAATGAATTATATAGCCGAACTGGTCGATAATGATGGAAAACCTGCAGGTCCCCAAGTGTCTATACCAGCAGAGATTAGTGTTAAGCAATTAAATGAAATACTGAATCAGTATCTTAAGAATGAAGAGGAGAACCCATACTCGTTTTATATTAACGATGAGCAAATTGTTGGTAATTTGGAAAGTATCACTCAAGACATATCATCAGAAAAAGTTCTTCGGATTTTGTACAGACCAGAATCTGTATTTGGAATCAGACCCGTCAGTTTTTGTTCTGCATCACTACCAGGGCACTCTCACATAATTCTTTGTATATCATACTCTTCTGATGGTCAAGAATTGGCTACTGGTGGAGGTGATGGCACAATTATTTTTTGGGATGTTCTAACCCAGACTCTCAAACAAAGAATTACACTAAGCACCAATGCTTGGATTCAGTGTATTCAATGGCATCCACATCATAAAATTGTGGCTACTGCTGGCACTGATGGAATGGTCAAGGTATTGTATCAAAATAAGAATGGCGAGTTCTATATTAAGTCCCAATTCAAAGTTGGTAGTTCACCTGTTTTAGCCTTAGAGTGGGAGCCATTTCATCTCCATAAATCTGAGTTTCCGCGACTTGCATGCACAACTAAAAAAGGAGATGTTGCCATATACTGTTCATCATCAGGAAGTAGGCTTGTTTCCACATCTGGACACCAGGCTGAAGTTATGGGTCTCGCTTGGGATGGAAAAGGCAGAATTTTCACCGCTTCTCATGATAGGACAGTCAAAGCATGGGATTCAGAAACTGGAGAGCAACTAGGAATCTTCCAAACACAGAGTGGGGCTTGGAGAACTCTTGCTATTTCTTCTGCATGGGTTCTAAAGACAGGTGGCTACACTCTAGGTGAGTTAGTTCTTCCAGATCCCAAAGAGGCTGCACTAAAGAGATATAAAGATCATTTGGCACAAAGCCCTAATGAGATTATTGCAGTAGGTGGAGAAGATTTTACTATCACACTCATGAAATTTGGAAAAGATTTCCAGTCTATTGCAAGGATAACTGGACACACCAAATCGGTCAATCATGTGCTCTTTTCCCCTAATGGTTATTGGTTAGCTTCAGCATCATTCGATAAAACAGTGAAGCTATTTGATGGAAAAACAGGAAAATTTGTGTGTACACTTGGAAAAGGAAGATGGAAGAAAAATACAGGTTCTCATATGGGAGCTGTTTACAGATTAGCATGGAGTTCAGATTCAAGGCTGCTTTTGAGTGGTAGTGAAGACACTACAAATAAAGTATGGGACATTGCTAAGCAACAATTGTTGAAGGATCTTCCTGGGCATGAAGATGTTGTCTATGCAGTGGACTGGTCTCCTTCAGGTGGAAGAGCTGCATCAGGAGGAAAGGACAAAATTGTTAGACTTTGGGCAGCCTAAACAAAGGTGTTTTTTTGAATTGCAGTTATCTAAAGTTTTCAAAATTTGATTTTTAATTTTCAATTTGGTTTTTCTTTGAAATTTCAATTAGAATCAAACTGCAATTGAAACAGGTCCAAATTACTATCACTTCATTAGTATGTTTGCATTATTTGCTGCTTCTGCAAAGTGTTTTCATCATGCTCATGAAGAAAAGTCATTCCTTTCATGGATGAGAGATAGTAACCAACTCTTCACTGGTGAAGAATACCAAACCCGCTTTGGAATTTGGATGTCTAACAACCGCCTTATCCAAGAACACAACTCTGCTCAAAATGGTTTCTTCCTTTCTTTGAACCACCTTTCTCATCTTACTCCATCTGAATACCGCTCACTTCTTGGTTTCAAGCCATCCCTTCGTAACCGTGCTGCTAAAAAGAGCAATTTCATTTCCAATGAAGCTATTGACTGGCGTGAAAAGGGTATTGTTAACCCAGTTAAAGATCAAGGCCAATGTGGTTCCTGCTGGGCCTTCTCCTCCATCCAAGCTCAAGAATCTCAATGGGCTAAGGTTCACTCTGTCCTTTATTCACTTTCCGAACAAAACCTTGTTGACTGTGTTAAGACTTGCTATGGTTGCAATGGTGGTCTTATGGATTTGGCCTACGACTACATTATCAAGTATCAAGATGGATTATTCATGAAGGAAGAAGATTACCCATACACTCCACGCCAAGGTGCCTGCAGGTTCGATAAGACAAAGGGTGTTACAAAGATCACTGGTTATATCAATGTTGTTCAAGGTTCTGAAGACGATCTTGCTGCTAAAGTTTCTCAATACGGTGTTGCCGCTATTGCTATCGATGCTTCCCACTACTCATTCCAACTTTACTCTGGTGGTATCTATGATGAAAAGAAGTGCTCACCAGAAGACCTCGATCACGCTGTCGGTTGTGTTGGTTATGGTTCTGAAAACGGCAAGAACTTCTGGATCGTTCGTAACTCATGGGGCCAAGGATGGGGTGAAAAGGGTTATATCCGCATGATCAAGGACCAAGGTAACCAATGCGGTGAAGCCAACTACGCCATTATCCCAATCGATGCTTAAAAAAATCACTTAGTCAAATAATGTTTTAAAAAGCAACTGGAAATCCCGAAATTCTTCCTAGAATCAAATTCATATCAACATGAATTGTTCCAATACTCTTGGATTTCAATCTAGATCTATCTGTCGGCTTGTGAACAATATCCTGATTCCTTAAATGAGGTGATCCACCAATAAACTCTGAAGTTAATTCCTCCACTGTGTTGCCAATGGGACACCACACTTCGATATCCAATTTATAATTGCCTGGAGACATAGGGAGTGCACAAAATCCATATCCGCCTAGGTAAGATCTGCCAAGTGAATCATGCTCCCATACTTGAAAACTCAGTTTGGGCCAGCCTTGCATTCCCGAAAATTCAAAATGCGCATCAATAGGATGACTCCACACATTTACTTCTGAATCATCTCCAGGACTATCAGTCTGGGTTTGGCCTCTGTCTATACCAGCAACTAATCTCCACTGCTGCCCGCACACTATCCACCATCTGCAAAATGTGCCGTCCTTAAAACCGCTCGATCCGAGAATTCTCCCTATAAAAAAAGCGTCTGCCGATTGGGACATAAAATTGATAACGGTTGACTTTGTAAACAACTTTACATTTGTAAACTAATTTACAAAAGAATTTGGTCATTCGGTTTATCATATATGTCGATTTATATTACCAACATTGCCCGTGTTTCAGATCATTTGATATTGTCTTCATCGACAACAAGTGATAATTTTAGTTCCAATATTAAAAATGAGATTGAAAAAGTCAGTAAGCAAATATCTAATCAGAGTTCTCAACATTTGAGTTTTCCTTTGCCAAATGGCTCTATTCATGCTTCTGTTGTTTCACCTGTGTTTGCTATATGCGCTACAAGCAAGGAATTTAATTCAGACACGGCTTACGACTACTTAGATAAAGTGATACAGGAGTTTATGTCAGAGCATGGCGAATCTGTAGCTGCTGTGGAAAGGCAACACCATTTTTCGGATTTCTATGTCACAATTGATCATTTGAAAACCCTTTATTCCAAAAGGGCTGCAAACTCTTCAATGAATAACATCCAAAAGGATTTATCCCAAATTGAAGAATCAATGGCCAACAATTTAAGAAGTGCAATTGCTAGAGATGAAATTATCAATGAAGTTGGGTCTCTTTCGGAAAATCTTGGGAAGAATTCTGGATTATTTGCAGACAAAGCAAAGAATCTGAATAGACTCCATTTCTGGAGAACATATGGAAGGCCGGCAACAATAATATCAATTGTTGGATTAGTTTATTTTTTGGTCCATTTTCTTCTCTAAATTTAATCTTTCATCATCTTGTTTGTCTTATCTGGATAGGTCAAAGGACCAGTTATAAATTTTATGAGTTCTTTGGAGAAACTCACCCATTCTCAGATAGTCCCTGGTAGAATCCTCAATTTTTTGGTCCTTGGAACAGAAAGTACTGAATCAAGTGCTTTTATCAGCTCTTTTTTGTCAACCATTCCTGATGCACAATTATCTGAGATTCCGCCTGCTATGTCTATGACAACAGTGGCTGTAAAATGGGGATCTGAGGTTTTATGTGTTAATTTAACGAGAATTTCATCGAAAGCAAGACTTGCTTCGTCATCTACATTTGCATATGAAAGAGCCGACGGTGCCATTTTCATAACTTCATCTCCAACAATCGATAATGTTCAAATTCTGACTCGATGGAGAAAAGAAATCAACTCAAGGACGACAACAAACAATATGCCATCAATTTTTGTAATTCAAAGAGCAGAGAACCAAAAAATGCTGGAAAAAGCGGCTTCAACAACAAATATCAAAGAGAGAGGGTTTAAAGATGTCATTCAAGTACTAACAGGTGACTCAGAACACTCACAAAGTGTTGTCAAACACTTAATTTGGCATGTAATGGGAAATGAACCAAAGCAACTCACTATGTCATATGGAACACTCATAGCAGCAGCGTCAAAGACTACAACTACCTTCGGTAACCTGTTTTAGTGGTAATATTTGCCCTTTGTCTGTAATTGATTTGAATTAAAAGTGAAAATTAATGTTTGCTTTTTTACTTATTCCAGCCCTCTCTCATATACGAAAAATTAGGGTTAAAGTTGGTGAAATATGTCGTCCTGTTAATTCTAGTAATGGTTCTAAATCAGTTTCTTCCAAAAAATGTGAAGGAACTCATACATTACTACCAGGTGAAAGTGCAGCTTCATTGGTAGCGATGTATTCAACTAAGCTGTCGGTTTTGGAAGACTTAAACCGCAATATGAATCTAAATAACCTTGGTGTTGGCGATAAAGTTAAGGTTCCATTACAATGTGATTCAGTGTTAACTTTTTCTTCGTTTGAAGACCAGGAAATTAAGACTATTGGAGGAATGGCTCTTTGTTTGGCATATATAAAGCAAAAGGATGACTTGTCATACAGAGATCCTAACAAAGTTTTGGGTATTTTCAAAGATCTTAGGAAGCAATCAGTAATAGATGCAAAAGGTAATGTTAAAGATTGGGCCAAACTTGCAAACGCTTTTTCTTTATCAGAATGGGATCCACTAGATTCTTTCTCTGGGGAGTATAGCAGGGTGTTTCATGTATTTTACAAATTCCAAAAGCAATGTTATAGCTATTATTATTGCGACACAACAGAACATTTCTCAGTTTACAAAGACTTTGAATTTAAATATAACCCAGAAGGAAAGTCAGAAGTCTCAATCGGATTTTATGAATATATGCTTTCTTATGAGATTTAACTAAAATTCAATTTTTTTTGGAAATGATCTTCCCACAAAATAATCAACTCATTGATAAAATAACAAATATATGTGGATTTTTTGTTGAGAATATGATTCTTTCGTTTGAAAAAGAACAAATCTTGTTTAGAGAGTCCCATTTTGATAATAATGATATTTTTTTGCAGAATAAGGGAAATGAAGTCAATATTAGATATGATCCGATACATAATAATCCCCAACGTTCTCTTGGATCTCAAATCCTCGTGGATCCAAAAAGATTAGTATTTTCAAGTTTTCTCAGTGAATCGTACAACTTTTTTTGTTTCAAATGCGAAAAAAAGGCTAAAATACCCGAAATCATTTGGATTTGTGGAGATAAAAGTAAGTGCTTTGTATATTCTAACATTTGCTCTAAACTTGGGTATTTTAGCTCTTTACACAAGTTTAACGCGAATAATCAAGGCTTATTGCTATACAAAGGATTAGAAAAAATGGATATTAGTTGCAAAGACAGAGGGTTTTTATTAATTCTAAATAGAATTTTCGCAGGAGATGCGATTTCTGATTTTCAGATGTATTTGCGAATAATTCTGCACCAAAGAGAGTTCCCTCCTCTATGCTCGCATACTCGTCCTTTCTTTTTGTCAATGTTTGAGCATCCCCAGCTTTTGTTTAGTATTGCCACAGCACTTATTTCTCCTTCATTTACCGAAGACATAATAATATCATGGCTTTGCGCTGCTGGAGAGAACATTATCACTATTCTCCCACTCTTACTATTCTACATCTCAACACATCAACAAAACGGAAATTGTTTAGTTTTTCATATAGTGAATTACATTCTATCTCATAACTATACAATTACACATACGGACTCATCCAGATTCTCTCAATTTGTCCTTTTTCATTTGAAAAACGAAACAAAAGATCAATATCAATCTCTTTTTCCTTCACTTCCCAATCATTCTCCCCAATTTCCTTCAGATATATCCATCTATGTATGCCCACACATATCCGATGATCAAATAACTGTCCTATTGAATTTGACCCTGTCCAACATAGATATTATTATTGATCATGTCAAATCGATTTCATTTACAGAGACAATTGACAGTTACAAAAAGTCACATTCAAAATAAAACTGTTTTCAAATAAAATGGTAATTTTTTGCCAAAAGGGTAATTTCGTGGCCATTAAAGATGGGATTTGATCTTCTCACTACATTAAGACCGATATTAGAATTAATGCCTAATATTCCTAAGCCACATCGAAAGATACCACTCAAGAAGCGCCTGTTTTACACATTTGGTGCTTTAGCCTTGTATCTTGTTTGTTCACTTCTTCCTCTTTATGGTGTCAAGAAGGTTGCCAATGCTGATCCAATGTATCACCTTCGTGTTCTTACAGCTTCTTCAAAGTATACTTTGATGGAGTTCGGTATTTCTCCAATTGTTTCTTCAGGCATGATTCTTCAATTTTTGTCCGGTTTTGGCCTTATTCAGAAGAATCCAGGTGATCCCACATCTGTTGCCCTTTTCGAAGCTGCCCAAAAACTTGCTGGTTTAGCCATGACTGTTTTTCAAGCCGGTAATGCTTTATATTCTGGTGAATATGGTACCCGAGACCAAGTTGGCGTTTTTGGAGCTGTTTGCATCCTTCTTCAATTAATCACTGCTGCCATCGTTGTCATTCTTCTTGATGAAACCCTTCAAAGTGGCTACGGTATTGGTTCCGGTATTTCCTTATTTATCGCTACAAACATTTGTGAACAAATCATGTGGCGTTTATTCTCATTCCAACACTTCCAATATGGACGTGGTAGCGAATACGAAGGCGCTATTGTTGCTTTCTTCCATCTTCTTATCACAAGAAAGAACAAACTCCGCGCTCTTCGTGAAGCAGTCTTCCGCTCACATCTTCCTAACCTTTCCAATGTGTTCTCAACAGCTTTAGTCTTTATTGCTGTAGTTTTCTTCGAACACATTAAGATCAATGTTGGCCTAGAAACAACTGTTAACCGCGCAGAACCCCAGCCATTTGAAATCAAGCTCTTCTATACATCCAACACCCCAATCATTGTTCAATCCACCATCATCTCCCAAATCAGCACATTCTCAAGGGCTATTTGGTCCCGTTGGCCCGAATCAGTTGTCACCCAAATTCTTGGTGTCTGGCGTTCAGAAAGTGGACTCAGTGATGAATATGCTCGCCCAGTTTCAGGTTTGATTTATTATATGCAAGCCCCAACCAGTATCCAACAAACTCTTAACGATCCTCTTCATACCCTTCTCTACCTTATCTTCTGTTTAGGATCTGCTGGTACAATTGCTTACTTCTACCTAAACGTTGGTGGACAAAGTGCTTCCGAAGTTGCTAAGAATTTGAAGAACCAAGGACTTACAATCAAGGGACATAGATCTAATGAAGCTGTTATCGAGCATGCACTCAATAGGTATATTCCAACTGCTGCTGCTCTTGGTGGTATCCTCACCGGATTACTCTCATTCGTTGCAGATTTCTTAGGTGCTTTCGGTTCAGGTACTGGTATCATTCTCGCTGTTTCTATCATCTACCAATTCGCCGAAGAATTAACAAAGGAAATGGCTGCTACTGGAATGCAAGGTTTGTTCTAAAACCTAGTAAGTAAATCTAACACAGATTATCTCAATTTCAACTAACAATCTTTCTGTTGTAGTGAATTTTTGACGATGAAAATTGTGGCTTAACAGTGCTATTCAATATTGATTATTGCTATGGTCGATTATTGAGCGTCTCATCGTTTCTGTCCCATTCACATCTCATGGACATCAGTGAAGAGCTTCACGTTCGAGCAACCGAGCAAGCCCCAACAACCGAACCAAAGATTGAAGTAGGTCCAGATGGACAGCCCCTGTATCCCTTATATGAAGAGGGTCATGACCAATCTCCACTTGAAGAGCACATTGAAGAAGAGGAGCAGGTTGATAAATTCAGTGAACCTGGGAGGGTTAGACGACTTGCAACAATCATGAACTTGTTGAATTCATTGTTGGGTGCAGGGATTCTTGGTGTACCTGGTTCAATGAAGTATATTGGGATGATTCCATCGGTGATTGTTCTTTTCATTATTGCCTTTTTATCACATATCGCCACAGTATTAACTATTAAATTACAGAGAAGAGTTAATGCAACTGGTTTTGATGATATGGCTTTTAGGGTTTTAGGAAAGTGGGGATCTAATGCCTTATCTATTATGGTTATGTTATTCTGCATATCATGTGATACCGCTTATTTGATTATTGGTTCAGATTCAATAATGTCATTCATGAGATTTGCTGGCATTAACATATCAAAGGGATTTGCAAGAGGTGTTTTAGTGTTTTTCTTCTGGCTTTGTTTCCCAGGTGCAATGACATTCCCCCGTGATATTTCTTTCTTGAAGTATTTCTCTTTTGCAAACTTTGCCTGTATTAGCTTTTTCGTTTTGTCAATGATTATTAAAGGCTACAGCGTGTTCACAACAACAGGAGTAGCCAAAGATGTTGTTTACTCAACTTTTGGTGTTGGTGTTTTTTCCGCAATTTCGATATATGGATTGGCTTTTGCTCTTCCAGTTGTTGTATTACCAATTATCGAACCATATAACAAAGATCTGAAGAAGAGAACTACTGTATCAGCTGTCGCTACTACACTGTGCTTCTTATTGGTCGCAATTCCTGGTGTTCTTGGGTATATGATTTTGGGAGGAAAAGCCAAAGATAATGTTTTGCTAGCCTTCCCTGACAATGACGGGCTGATTCTTGCTGTCAGAGCATGCTTTTTAGTTGTTGTATCAGCATCTTTCCCATGTGTTACCCAGTCATTAAGTGCCTCATGGAGTCAGATCATTTATGGTATCAATGTACCTAAAGAACTGCCAACAATGAAAAGAGTTCTTGTTCTTGCTGTATCAAATGGTATCCCACTATTCCTTGCCCTTTTCATACCCAATGCAGGCCCAGCTTTATCAATTGGTGGTGCTTTTGGTGGATGTTTGGCTGATTTCTTCTTCCCTCCAATCATTTGGTTCCTGATATCAAAGAAGCCATGGTCTCATTGGCAAAATCTACTATGTTTGTTATTTATGACTTTTGGTGTTGTTGCATGTGTTGTTTCAACATATTTAGCAGTTGTTGACGCTATTAAGGCTTTCTCTCAATAAAGAATTATCTAAACGTACAGTATTTTTATGGAGTCTCATTTAGCGAGTATTTATGTTCCTTTTAAAAAGATTTCTACTATCTGCTTTAATAATGATGATAAAAAGCTACTGGTGTCTTCGAAAACTGGAGGGATTCTTTTGTACACAATTAATTCCAAAAGGAGACCTGTCGTTTTTGAGGCAGCATCCTTTTCCCCGACATGTTCGATGTTTAGTGACGATTCAATGCATATTTATGGTGGTTCTGATGAAGGAAAAATCGCAATGTGGCAAGTTCATGATACCAAACCAAAATTATTAATTACAGGGCACTCAACAAGAGTAACATCGATTTCCTTTTCCAGAGCTTCTAATTATATTATTACATCTTCCAATGATAAAGTCATAAAAATATGGAAACCTGATTTAAAGTTTGTGGGATCTTTTATTCAGCATGCATGCCAAGTTACTTGTGTTTCTACTCATCCCACAAAAGAATTGGTTATATCTGGTGATGCTCATGGCAATATTTACTGCTGGAATCTGAGTTCTCCTAATGATGCTCCAATTTGGAAGAAGTCTTTAAGAGTTAAAGAAAAATGCTCAATTAGCTCAGTTTCTTTTGATCCCACAGGAGCCCTATTTTGCGTATCAACATCTGATGGGTTCATTTCTCTTTGGGATTTTTCTTCATTAAAACTGGTACAAACTCATAGGTTTTCCTCAAATCATGTTACATATCACCCTATTCAGCCATTAATTCTATCCACTGGTAATGACTGCATACCTCATGTTTTTAGTGTTGAAGCTTCATCAATTATTATGAGCTTTAAAGGGCATAAAGGATTTGGAGTATGCTGTTCGTGGGCTTATAATGGGTCAATGTGTGCTACTGCAGACACCAATGGAGTTATATATGTTTGGAAAATGCCCGAAAAGAAGTTTTCGCCAGAATGGATCAATACCAACAATGCTCAAGAAAATGAACATATTGTTGAATCATTAGAGTCTGATGTTTCCAATGATTCTGCTCCGAAGGATTTCACAATTACAAGTCTATGTTCTCAAATACTTCATTTATCTGATGAAATTCATCAAATGAATGTCTTATTGATGGATCAAGAAGAAAGACTTGCCAAACTGATTAATTCATCAATTTAAAATGCAATGTTGTTTATTCATATGTGAGTACGGTAAGTTGATTTTCAGTCATAAATAAAATGTGACTTGAATCATTGAAGGGATCATTATCAATTACTGTTTCTGATCCAATTAGAGAGATTGTATAAACTGGTTGTTTTGACTGTTGTATTGATTCAAATTCCCATCTTACCATTCCTGTTCCAATACAAGCAATAATACCAGAAATCTTTGAACCATTAAGATCAAATTTGGCATTGGAAAATGGAGGCATTTTCCCGTTGAAATGTTGAGCAATCTTCTGTTGATGTTCTGGCTTGATAACAAGTCTTCGAAGTGGTGGCCTATTTCCTCTCATTGGTGTATCGAAAGCAGTTTTTTTAGCATGAGAATCATATATATTAACAATAGAGAGATAGAATGGGCATGCAGCTAATAACCACTGTTCATCAGGAGACACATCAACACCAATAATCGGATCTGATCCTGTATTGGCTTGGAAATTGACGGTAGCTCTTTGTTTGCATGGACCTGAATACAATCTTAAAATACCATTTGCAGATCCCATCACAAGTTTTCCATTAGTTGTTGTTTTGCCGCTTGTGAACATATTTACACCCTTATATGCGGATCTATCAACAATGCGACCAACTCTTGGATCAAATCTCATTGTATCCCTGGTATTGAATGCTAAAAATGTTGAAGATTCAATATGAGGTTTTTCAGGCATTAGTGTTGATAATGATAATTCTTCCTCATCTTTATCCACTGCTTCATATGTTTTGATTATTTGTCCTCTAACAACATCAAAATCATGAATTGATGATTGTGCAGACTCGTCTAAGAAGTACATTCTCCCTTGAGAACTATTAAGTAATGCATCAGAAATCGACACGGTTTCTTTTTTAGGAGTCCGCATATTTTGAACTGCCATCTGGAATTTGCACTCATAATCATAAGAAAACATGCCAAGATCACTATTTCTATTTGATCTTCTAACAATATATACTTTTCCAGTTGAAGGAGATGTCCTCAAAATAGTATTCATACCTTCTTTAGGAGATCCTTGAGTAATGTATTCATGCTCGACACATTTATTCGAAACAGCCGAACTTTCATCTAGAGAGCAGTATTCTTTAAAGCGTTCAAGCTCATCTCTTTCATCTCTCCCAGCTTGATGACCCAGGCTTTCTTCAATTTTAAGTAATACATAATAATCAACAAAAGCTTCCAACTCTGTCTTTGAATTGAATTTCATTGAAAAATTATACAATTTATCATTAAACATAACATCGAAAAACACCAAATGCTCAGAAAGTAAATGCTGAAAATTAAGAACCATGGATATATCAGCATCTAAAGCAATTTCGTTTGTCCTTGGATCAAAAATCTGATAGAAAGCAGAAAAATCAAGCCTTTGATACATTTTAACAAAAAAGTGGCTCCCCTTAGACTTTGAAATCCCATTTACTAGTTGATAAAGCGATATAGGGCATTGATAAACAAGTTTCGCGGAAACACTCATAAAATTTGGCCGATAAAATAAACTGCAAAATTTACTAATCGTATTGTTTTTTGGAATCCAACCATTTGACGACCCTTTGTCAACATCAAGTTTTTCACTGTTTTACATGATATTTTAATGAAAAGTGATACTTTTTCACAATATTTCAGAATCAGTGGGAGATTAGAAACGTGCAATGTTTTTATCTCTTTTAGGCTTGAGTTTAATACTCGATCCGAAAGTTCTTCATTTGTCTAATGGCAAAAAAATCGAAATTAAGGAGGAAAAAAGAATTAAAGCATATGATTCAGGCTGGTATTATTTATATATTGAAGATAAAATTACTCATAATTTTCCTTTCAAGGTTGATAGCTCGTCATATATAATGGGTAATTGGCATAGAATATATATTGCAAGCGATGATTTTGGAATCATTAGAAGAGAGAAAGGGATTTCTTTAATTCCAATTAGTTGTGATGATAAGATTATTGAAGAAGGAACCAAGTTAAATGAAGCGGAGAATTTTTTAATTGTGCATCATTCTTCATTTATACCTCCAGTTTCTAGTTTATTCAACACATCTGAATCGTTTAAGGAGTTTTCACATGTCAAAACGCACGATTCAGAAGAGTTGGTGAGACAATTCTCAAAAATACCGGAAGTGTATCAAATAGTTCCCCTTCCAAGAGTGTTTTTGCACAATAGATATGCTGGTGGATTAATTCAATCTGGTCAAACATACCCTTCTTACACACAGAAACAATATGGGTTATATCATGAAATGAATGAAAAAGGGCTTAATGGGGAGAATCAAACAATTGCAATTATTGATTCTGGATTAGATTACTATAATGGGTATTTTTATGATCCTAATGTTCCAAATCCTTTAATTGAGGGAGCCACAGGTCATAGGAAAATCGCTCAATATATTAACTATTCTGATAGCAATGATTATACCGGAGGGCATGGGACACATGTCTCTGGAATTGCAGTCGGTAGTGCTTTGTGTTCTGATTGTGGGCAAGCTTCATATAATGGAGTAGCTCCATCAGCAAAAGTTGTTTTTATTGATTGTGGAGTTGGATCATCCTCAACACTTAATATATATCCTGCATCTACATTTATTAACCTTTTAAACAACTCAAGTATTGTGGTAAGTTCAAATAGTTGGGGATCAGATATTGCCAGTTCTGCTTTGCGATATGAATATGACTTCTTATCATGGTATTTTCCGAATATTTTGTTTGTCTTTTCTGCAGGGAATTCTGGAAACCAGATTTCTATCAACTCTCCTGCAGATGCTAAAAATGTGCTTTCGGTTGGAAATATGAAGCAATTATGGGCCAAAAATGTTGAGTATAATCGGAAATTCCTTGCCGTTAATGATTCTGTCTCAATTGAGATCTTTCCCCTGTCCTATGGTGCCAATTTGTGGCTTTTGTTGAAATCTGACAATCTATCAAAATACTCAAATATGGTATCAAGTGAATTTTCTCCATCTTTTTCTGGTGATATAGCCCTAATCAAAAATCCAAGCTGTTCAAACATTTATGATGCCGCCACAAAATCAAAAGTTATAATTATTAACACAACTCTGGTTTGTGATAATATTTCTATTCCTGTTTTCAGTACATCTGATATTAATTTATTTGGAATGTCTAATATTACCATATTACCAATACCAGTTACAGCTGAATCATCAATGTCAATATCTTCTTCTTCTTCAAAAGGACCAACGAGCGATGGTCTCTCAAAGCCTGAAATATCAGCACCAGGTACTGGGATTTTAAGTGCTTATTCTAATTATTCTGCTACAGATTATCCTCATTCCATTAATCCTCTTCGTATTTTAGAATTATCCGGAACTTCAATGTCGGCACCTCTTGTGTCTGGCGGAGCTTTATTAGTGTATCAGTATTTTTCTCAGGGGTTTTATCCCACAGGTCAGCCATCAGCAAATGACTCATTTTCTCCATATTCGAGTTTGGTTAAATCAATGATTATCTCCTCAACAAAATCCTTAGTTGAAACGAAAGATATTAGTGAAACAAGCGGATATGGATTTCCTGTTTTAAACAGAGTTCTTTATCTTCCAGGGTCTCAGTTTGGCTTAAGGATCGCAAACTGGGTGACAATTAACCAAGGGGAGCACCTTTCCAGCACTATTAATATCGATTCTAACTATACATCTCTTGTGATTTCCATTTCATATATTGATTTTCCAATCCTAAATGGAATATATTATGTTCAAAATGATCTTGATCTTGTCATTAAATCACCATCTGGTATCCTTTATTTTGGAAATCATCACCCAAATAACTCAGAAAGTCATATATCTGTTCATGAGAAAGTCATCATTCCTCCCAGTGAAATAGAAAAGGGAGAATATCAGATTCATGTGTTTATGAATCGATTTAATTTCGAAGTATCTGTCAATTTTTCCATTTGTGCCATTGGTCCTTTCGATCACATGAATTTTTCTCAGAATCCAAAGTATATCGAGTTTTCTAATGCCACACAATGCATAAGTGATTGTGACTGCTCGGAAATGAAAAGATGCCAATGCAATTCTTCATTCGTTGGGCATGCATGTCAAAACCCTATTATTGAGTTAGATATCCCAATTACTGTATCATATCCTGTGAAACCTCACCAAACTCTCTTCTTTAAAGCTCCGTTTAATCAATTGACTCTTCTGAAGATATCTTCCCAAGATTCTTTGAAAGATATTGTGAGAGTATTTTTCGATGTGAAACCAGAAAACGAACTTACTGCAACATTAGAAACCACTTATCCTCGAGCAAATCACAATGTTGAATTGACGAAAGGGGACATCAATGGAACTCATATATACTTTATTGTCTTGTTTAATTCCATATATGATTCAACATTAACTGTCACAATATCAAATCCAATGCCTACATCATCACCTATGACATCAAATAACAGTATGATTACCAAATATTTTCCATATATAGGCTCTGCTTTAGCTCTAATTATTGGAATCACAGTGTATCTCTTTCTCACGAGATTCAAGAGTCAAGAATCCACTGAGACAATTGAATAAATATTGTTTTCTTTAATACGTTAATCACTCAATGTCAAACAATCGCCCAACAACTGCATTGATGTTCCCAAAAGGAACATATAAATCAACACCTTTTTTTTTCCGAGGAGAAGATGAACATCATGAACCAGAATTTATTGATCATGAGATGAGATATGCTCAACTTCTTTATGATAAGGTTAGAAATGAATTAGAAGCGGAAAAAAAGGAATATGATAATATTCAAAAAGCATTAAATAAGAAAGATAGCTATTCAGTTGCCCTGGCCAGCGCTTTGGGAGATGGTACGACTCCAACTGAAGAATCAGCTCGCCTTCGCTCTAATATTGATGAATTGAACGAAAAAATAGATCAATATGAGAGTTATATTTCGGAAATCAAAGGATATCAGCATCCAAGTTTAATGACATCGATGCAGAAAGAGAAGGCTTATTATCATGCGGAAATCGAACATTTGAGAATCGAAATTAGTGAAGGGATTAGTGCAATTAATGAAGGGAAGAAAGAGATTGCTTCAATTGTATCTACCGATCAATTTACCAAGTGCCACATAATCAGAAGCGAATTAATGGCTTTCAGCAGATTGGTTAATAAGTTGAAGTATGAAACGAGTATATTATTCTCTTCAAATAGTCAAAAGGGCCCTGTTTTAAAACCCAGACCCACTCAGGACACATCCACATTACTGCTTTCTATTCTTTTGGAAAAGAAAACCAACGCATTGCTTGAAAAAGAAGCAACACAAAGACTTAAGTATTTTTCTACTATTCGAGCTAAGATGACTGCAAAAACCATGATTGACCAGATTGAAGAAATGAATCAAACATTGTGCTCATACAATGGGGAACCCCTCAACATTCAAGAATTCAGAGATCACTTTGTGGGATCTCTGGAAACATCAAGAGAAATGCCTACAAAAAGGGAAATTGCTACCTCTCGGAAAACAAGCAGATCGAATAACATAAAAACACACAGCTACCAAAGACCCTCCTCAGCTTTCGGAAGGAGAGAATAAACTTGTTTACATCATCACATTTACATGGGGAGAAATACGAAAAGGTCCAACTCGCGATTTACCCGTTCTGATTCTTCTCAAGAATTTTCTCAATCAATAAATCGGATTATTGTTGGAAATTTGGGGAACAAAAAAAAAGAACCAGTTGTTATTAACGGATTGTTTTCGAAAGATGACAAATTAAAACCAAATCAAATTGGCAATAGAATAATTAGAATTGCTCAAGAAGTAATTGATGATTCGAAAGTGAATAGTGCTTCAGATTTATTTTCGTATTCATCGCTGATTTCAAGTTCGGATGAAGCCAAAATGGTTCATAAGTCTATTAGTGAGAGCATCAAAGATTATATTTCTCAACAATATTCCAATTTGGAAAATTTATCCGACATTGGAGCCATTAGCAATTTTTGGAATTGCTTATCCAAAAAGATTAACATTTTAACTACCTGTTTATCACCACTTTCTTTAAGAAATAATCAAATACCGCTTATCTCTGAAGTTTTTAAGGCCCAAATAAATGAATATTATTCCAAAAACAATCAAGTTTATGAACAATTAACAAGTATTGTCATCGACTGTTTTCAAAATAATGAAATTGATGAGGATTTACGAAACTCTTTTAAATTTGCACAGTTTTGCTGCTTATTTGATACATATTTTGTTCCAAATCTTTATAGATCGATTACAGAACAATTAGAGCCTGTTTTTAATACCTTATTTGAGCAAGAATTATCTGATTACTTAAGAGAAGCCATAAAAATTCAAAAAGAGCAACTAGATCATGTGAGTAAACTTGTGCCATCAGCTTCTCTCAGGACTCTTCAAAATCTCTTGAATAGAATAATATTTTCTTCCAAATTTGATCAAATTATTAAAAATGGCCTTCCAACATTAGTTAAAAACCAAGATGCAAGAAGTTTAGCATTATGTGTTAGTTTTGCAAAAGAAACAGATACAATCACCCTGTTTGTTAAGAAGCTTTCGTTCATATTTGAATCAAGCTCTGCAGATTGTTTCAAACACGAAGATCCAATAATGCGTGTACTTAATTTGCATCAAACAATGGTATTATTTAATGAAAGTGCTAAGTTTTCTAATGATGATATAAGAATTATTCGTGTTGCATTTGAAAAAGGTTTTAATAGCTCTCCAGATGTTGCCGCAAGGCTTTTGGCCGTGGAAATAAATAAGCAATTTATTTCAATGAGGGTAATTGATCAAAATATGCTATTTCATTTACTTTCTATTTTCAAAATGCTATTTTGCAAAGATGTATTTGCACGTTATCATGCTCATTTGTTAGCCAAAAGAGTTCTATTATTGCAAGGACATACTATTTCTGTTGATCAAGAATTTCTTAAAGAATTGGTTGTTTTGTGTGGACCTGACTATACCAAGCCATTTAAATTAATATTTGATGATCTTGCACAATCTCAGGCAATTATGAAAAAATTCAGAGATGACCACAATCCTCCAAAATGGTTTAAATGCCTTATGTTTTCAAGAGAAACATGGCCATCTATCGAACCAGTCCCACATGTATTGCCAAAAGAAATCCATTTAATGATGTCTCACTATATTTCCACTGCAATATCACTTTGTGGCAAAAGGAAGATACAATATAGCCCTGTTCTAACAAGAGTCAAACTTACTGTAAAAGGAGTACAAGGGATTAGAGAGATTAAATGCTCTGGATTAGTGGCCGTGTACTTATTACTATTTAACATTGAAAAATCTATCAGTTTACAACAAATAGCATCATCAATTAAAGTTGATCTGAATGAAATCGAATCAATCACAGATATATTGCAGAGTAATAAAGGTGGCAATTTAGTAATGCTTCTTCATCATCATAAAGTCAGGATTAACCCAGAAGCAAATATTGATGGGGGCTGTTTGAATATCCCATTCATTTTACCTCAGCTTTCTCAACAAGATGATGACAAAACTAAAAATGCAATCCTTCAAACAAGGGATTCACAAATAGATGCTGCCATTGTGTTGCTCCTCAAGAAAGAGAAATCCCTGGAAAAAGAAGATATAAGAATGAGAATCAAAGACTCTCTGAAGTTTATTATGGATGATGAGTTATTTGAGAATAGATTGCATAGCTTGCATGTGAAGACCTTAATCAAAGTCGACGCCTCAGGAAAAGTTAATTATATCCCCTGAGTAAAAACTTATGTTCAAACAACACCAAAAGATTCTTTTTGTAGTTATTTTCGTTTTAATAGTGAGATTGGGTTTTTATGTATATAGTTTAATGAAAGTTTTCGTTAGAAATACGAATCCTCTTCCATTTTTGATTGATCCAATGATTAATCAAACTTTATCGAATTTTTATGGCACAAATTCGCCAAGAAGCGTTATGATATTAACAGGATCCTATAAATCTGGTAAAACATCCATATTGAAACATTTCTTCGGAGAAGTACAAAAAAGTCCACATTTTCCCCTGTTTTTAGACTTTAGCACAGCTAAAAATGCTGAAGAAATGAAAAATCAGCTTCGTTGTTCATTAATTCAATCTAGTAGGCTTTATTTGAATCGTAATTCTCAAAAACGGATTAATATCCAAGAATTGAGCTCTATATATCAACCAATGTTTGCCTCAATAACGAGATTTATGGATGGTGATGTTTCTTTTCGCCAATTTGTAGCTGATGCTCAAGATTTGTTTCCAAATCAAACACTTTCGATATTTCTAAATGATGTGATGAATCTAAAGAATTTAATGCCAACTTTAGCCAATTCTTTGCTTTATAGTTTTTCCGATTTCGATATGTGCGAATCAAAAACCCATATTCTGATGGAGTACTCAGATCCCTCGATTCACTACATGAATTTTCCTCCTCATTATCAAATTATTAGTGTTAGTGATGTTAAAGATCCTTTCCTTTTCGTTGAGCCTTATAAATCCTTTTCCAATGCTGAAATGAAAAAGATACTATATTCAATTGGTCCACATGGCGGTGAAATCGAATCTGTCTTTCAAGAAGTCAAAAAAGGGAAAACCATTGATCAAGCTATTCAAAATAGATACTCATACATTTCAAAAATGATTTCAAATCTCACACAATCGCCTAAATTCTGCTCTGGAGGCTATCTCACATTCAATGAGCATGATTCCATAGAATTAATGCGGAAAGGATATTTCTTTATTGATGAAAAAGGTGTTTTATATCCTGCAAATAAGATGGTTCATAAATGCGCTTGCAAATAAGAATAAATGTTACTTTAGCAACAATTTGTTATTTATGAGTGAGGACAATATTGAAACAATCGAATCTGTGGAGATTAAGAAGCTTAGGAGCTATTTAAAACGTGCTGTTGATCGAAAAAAAGAGGCTGAAGAAGCTTTAAATAAAAAATCTGAGGATAATGATTCATTGAGAGGTAGGATATCTATTCTTGAAGAAATGGTGAATACTTTCGCTTCTGAAAAAGAAATTCTGGAAAAAAAGATTATTGAAAATGAGATTATTATAAAAAATAGTAGAAATATTAGATTAAATTGTGAATTATCATTATATTTTGATTCGTTAATCGAGACTGATTCAAAATGCTTGTCAAAAACGGAATTAGTTACCATTTTTATAGAAAATGAATCAAAAAATGTGGGAATGGAAGATAATTCTGAGACAGTCATAGCATTAGAAAAACAAATCGAATACCATAAAAAACAAGGAGGTAAAATGAAAGGTATATTGAAAAATTTGCAAGCAGAAAATGAAAAACTAAAGGAAGAGAATTCAAGAGTATTGGAGGAACAATTGATGATGAGGCAACAGTTTGAATCCAATTCCATTCAAGCGCAAGCACATCTTGAAACAATTCAATCATTAAGGAACGAAATTATTGGGGATAAGAAACTCATTGAAGATCTTAAACAGGAAATGAAAACAAACTATGAACAGTTTAAGAGTTTTGAAGAGGACCGCCTTATGTTCGAGAGTGAGAAACACCAATTAACAAATAAGATAACAAAATGTGCAAAGGATTATTTAGAACAAAAAAGGATATGTAGAGATATAGAAATGGAGAAACAAGAGCTCACATTGAGTCTAAAAATGTCAATGAACAGAGAATTAGAGTTGCAAAGTCTTTTAGAGCAAACAAATCTTAAAATGGCTGAAATCGAGAAAATACTTCATGAAACTGAAAACCAAAGTAAGCAAAATGATTCTGAAAAGTTACAAATGGTTGATCAAATCGAAATATATAGAAACAGCATATGTGAGCTAACAATTCAAAGAGATTTCTATGAAAACAGGATAAAACAAATCGAAAGAAAAAGAGCCTCAATTAGGCTTTATATGGATTCTAATCACTCTCATTCAATATATGATTTAGACAAAGAACCCCTTGATATTACTCACAAAATGTCATATCTTCAGAAACTCTTAATAGAGTTTTTTTCTCAAGATAATAAATCTAGAACCCTCCTACTTCCAACAATACTTCTATTCATAGGATGCCCTGAATACCAAGTTGAACAGGCCAAAAAATCATGGGAAAATTCCTTGAAAAACTCTTCAAGGCTTTGGTTTTAATAAATGTTACTTCTATTCCAGGTTACAACCCGGACCGATTAAGTCAGATTTTTATGGATATCGAGACAATTTCGTGCTTAGTTTCTTGCATCATTTGCTGCATTGTTGTATTTGTTTTTCTAGCTTATTTCGGCATATTAGAAATGCCTGGTACTGTTATAACTATTTTGTATTTGTCTGCTGCTATACCAGTTGTTATGGTATCTGGATGTATTCCTTACGACGTCAGTTTATCAATGTTTGGTGCAAATAACAATAAGGAAACTCTGAGATTCTTTTTAGAAATGATGTATTGGGTATCTTTTGTTTTGACATGGATTTTTGTTCCATTAGCTGTTTCTTATCTTGGATACTCTCACACCATTTCTGTAAAGCACAGAATATGGATGACAATAAGGGAAAATTTAATTTTCTATGGTGTTGCATTGTTGATTATTGTCTTGGGACTGACATTCCTTCTTTCAGCAAATAAGATTTCTTTTAAATCAATATTTCCTTTAGTGATTGCTCTTGGAAATGGATACGGACTTTTAGTTCTGTGCCTCTTACTAGGCTATGGTTTTATCTCATTACCAAGAGCTTTGTGGAATTACTCCAATCCGTCCTTTCGTTACAAAAAGCACCTATCTGATATGTTTAGAGAGACTCAGAAGTGCTCTTTTATTGTTGCTGATGCTGAAGCTGCCATTCATTATTATGAAATCGCAAAAGAAAGTATACCATATGCGCACAAAGAAATGTTCAAAAGTATGACCGATCAAAGGATGGTTCAAATGAACACCCTTAAAGCTGAAATTCCTATTCCAGATAGATTTTTCACCTCCAAAGCAACAAATAAGAAAATGGATAAAGTCAGAGGGATTAAATGGAATAATGTTTCACCAAGTGAGCTTGAAGACTTCTTTTGTCTCCTAGATACAACATCATATTCTTTGAAACAGATGACCACATTTATTCTCGATACTTCAAAAGATGCTGTCAATGCACTTCATCAAATGAAGCAGCTATCCCAGAAATCGCAAAAATCGTTTTCTTTCTATAAGATTCTTTCAATATTTGTTAGTACTTTTGTCGCCATATGTTACTGGGGTGAGCTTTCATTAGTTTTCAAAAGGGATATTAGTCCATTTTATCTCCTTTCACACTTAAAAGTTTCCCCATTAGTTGGTCAAATGTTAATTACATTTCCGATTTTATCATTCATGTTGTTCATTGGTGGATGGAGTCTTACAAAAGTACAATTAGGATCTTTCTTTAGGTTTATCAAAGGAGCTACAAACGCAAATACATTTAATTATTGGGCACTGATTTTGTGTCGTTTAGGACCAACAATTGCATATCACTATCTTTTACAAATTGGTGCCAAAAAAACAGAGTTTAATAGTGTGATGGGTGTAATGGATCAAGTTATTTTCGTAGGTACGTCGTGGAACTATGTTAGTCCTGTCTTACTTATTATGTGTAGTTTATTTGTATATTTTGATGTATGGGATAACGTTATTGGGTGCTTAGGGTTTGGAAGCTTGGCATTTGATTCGGTTTTGAGTCAAAATGATCTTGAGATTGCTGAATCTGTGCTAAAAGATATTAATCCTGAGGCTGTAGAATTGCTCACAAATAAGGGCTTATCAATCGGAAGCCAGAAAGAATCAAACATACTTCCAGTTGAGGAAGCTTTATTGTAAAAGTCTATTTTTATACAACTTTTTTTTCTATTCTGTCAAGAATGTACTTAATGATATTATACTTAACATTAATGTTGTCTCTCAATGGCAGTGATACCTTTTCCTCGGATATAAATGTTTTGAGCTGTTTCTTAATCTGAATCAGTTTATCTTGGGATCCCATTTTATAAAAACGCATTACTCGATGAGTAAATTTTATCATTGGATCATCATTAGAGATAGAGTAATTGCTATTTGAAGCTGTATTTAAAAAATCAATGAGATCCGAAGTAATGCCATATGAGCTAGATAAAAACCCATTTTCTTTCCGTGATGTATTACAGTTTGTGTTGATCAAAGACACAAATTCACTGTATTCTGATACAGTAAATGGTTCTGTGATGTTAAATCTTGATCTAAAAACTACTAAAGATGGGATTTTTTGAACTCTTTCAGCGCTGCAAAGCCCCTGGAACCTATTACAATCGATTGTTCCAAAGTTAATTGGATCATTTTCAAAAGTATTTATTGCCTTGTATAATAATTGAACCATTATTCGAGATATTTTACACATACTAAATTTATAAAGGATAATACTGCACTGAGAATTATCGATAAAATGGTCAATACTAATTGGATTAATCCTTAACAGCGATTTGGTTGATTTTATACTATATTTTCGGGAATTTTGTTCTACAAAAGCTATATATTCTTCAAAATTCCTCTCGGCTGTGAATTCAATTGGTTTTGATTGATTAAAAACATAAAGGAAGTGTGTTGGGGTGGACGATATATTGTTTTTTGTACATAAAGCCGAAAATATATTACAATTTATCCTTGTAAATAATACATCACTGAACACTTTGGCCGCATCATTAAAATCATTTCGTGATTCTTCAGAAAACCTGCAATTAGGACAATAAAACTGCACAAAAACATCAAAACCGGCATTAATATATTTGTTCAAATCCTTTCCAATGTCTTGAAAGTAAGAATATGTACAAAAACAGAAAAACCAAAAAATCATTTTGTTCATATTAATTGGGCTCTAAGAATGTGTTGAACGAACAGGGATATTTTTGTTTTAAAAGGCATTACTTCATGATTGCGAAGAATATTTATCCCAAAAAGCTTAAAAAATCCAATTATTATCATAAATCATCATAACACACTATCCTCCTGGCTTTCTAATATGTGCATATGGTGACTTCACAAGAATGAATTTTATCCTAGCTTATAATATTTTTGATAAATACTCAAAATTAGCTTTTTATTGATTCTTCCAGTCTAGATACGACAGTTGTCTTTTCTTTTGAGGAATTCGGCAACTTCTGTTTTTCTATTTTCTGTTGCCAGATCCAAAGGCGTTTTTCCATTGGCGTTCTTATTGTTTGTTTTAGCTCCTCGATTGACTAAATACTTAACAAAATCAAGATTACCACTTTCGGAAGCTATATGAAGAGCTGTATTATTAAATAGAAAACTATAATATCTATGAATTTTGCATTGATATCAGCTCCATGATTATAAAGGCAATCAACGATATCAAAATGACCATTTAAAGCAGCAGAAACTACTACAAAAAAATTTTTATCCATCATTTGGTTTTTGAATGAGCCCTGATTAACTAGATACTCAACAACACTAAGATGGCCACTATAAGCAGCTAAAAAAAGAGGAGTCGGAATAAATATAAAAACTCAACATTTGTATCTTTTGCATTTACATCAGCTTTTTGATTCACTAAATATTCAACAACACTAAGATGGCCTTTTTCAGAAGCTAAATGAAGAGGAGTCCAACCAAATATAAAAACTCAACACTTGTATTTTTTGCATTTATATCAGCTTTTTGATTAACTAGATATTCAACAACACTAAGATGACCAATATTAACAGCATAATGAAGAGGAGTCCAATTAAATAAAAAAACTCAACCCATTTGTCTTTTGCATTTACATCAGCTTTTTGATTAACTAGATATTCAACAACACTAAGATGACCATTTTGAGCAGCTCTATGAAGAGGAGTCTCATTAAATAAAAAAACTCTAAATTTGTATTTTTTGCATTTATATCAGCTTTTTGATTAACTAGATATTCAACAACACTCAGATGGCCACTATAAGCAGCAAAATGAAGAGGAGTCCTATTAAATATAAAAACTCAACCCATTTGTCTTTTGCATTTACATCAGCTTTTTGATTCACTAAATATTCAACAACACTAAGATGACCAATAATAACAGCATAATGAAGAGGAGTCCAATTAAATATAAAAACTCAACATCTTTGCTTTGTGCATTTATATCAGCTTTTCTACTAACTAGATATTCAACAACACAAAGATGACCTTCTTGAGTAGCTAAATGAACAGGAGTCAAATTCAATATAAAAACTCAACATCTATCATTTTTGAATTAATATCAGCTTGGTGATTAACTAAATATTCAACAATACTAAGATGACCCTTTTCTGCAGCCAAATGAAGAGGAGTACAATCAAATATAAAAACTCAACATCTATTGTTTTTGCATTAATATCGGCTTGCTGGTTAACTAAATATTCAACAATACTAAGATGACCCTTTTCTGCAGCTAAATGAAGAGGAGTACAAATAAATATTCAAACTCTTCACAAAAAGAAATTGAATTTATTTCGACTATTTGATTAACTAGATATTCAACAACACAAAGATGACCATTTTCAGCAGCTAAATGAAGAGGAGTCCAAAAAAACACATGTACTTAGTACCATTAACTTTTGCATTTATATTAGCTTTTTGATTAACTAGATATTCGACAATACAAAAATGACCCTTTTCTGCAGCATAATGAAGAGGAGTATAACCATTTAAAAAAAATCAACATAACTATTACATGAATCAAAATTAGCTTGGTGATTAACTAGATATTCAACAACACTGAGATAACCATTATCAGCTGCATAATGAAGAGGAGTATGATTATATACAAAAACTCAACTATCCAATCTTTTGCATTAAAATCAGCATTTTGATTAACCAGATATTCAACAACACTTAGATGGCCTCCTTCAGCAGCCGAATGTAGAGGAGTCTTTTGAAACAAAAAAAAACAAAATAAATATTTTTTGAATTAATATCTGCAGTTTGATTAACTAAATACTCTACAACATTAAGATGACCATTAATCACAGCAAAATGAAGTGGAGTCGAATCATCTTCATTTTTTGAATTTATATCAGCATTTTTATGAACTAGATATTCAGCAACACTAAGGTGGCCACTTTGAGAAGCTAAATGGAGAGGAGTATTTTTAATTATCTAAGCTCAATATATTTGTCTATTGAATTTATATCAGCTTTTTTATTTATCAATACTTCTATCACACGAAGATGGCCATTAAGAGCAGCATAATGTAGAGGAGTCCAATTAAAAACAAAAACACATCTCCAATATCTTGTGCATTTATATCTGCATTGTGATAAACAAGTAAATCCACAATTCTGAGATGACTGTAATAAGCAGCTAGATGAAGAGGTGTTCTTTTAAATATGAAAGCCAGCTATCTTTTGTCTTTGCATTTATATCTGCATTTTGATTTACTAGATATTCAACAATACAAAGATGACCAAATTGGGATGAGAAATGGAGAGGAGTAAAACTATGATAAAACTTCAACAATTTGTATCTTTTGCATTCACATTAGTGCCTCTCTTCACCATATTCATAATAATTGACAGATTACCAACAGTTGATGCCTTAAATATGTCATTTTCCAAATTTTTTGGTGGAATATCCTCCATTATTTTGTTACATTGCTCATCTACTGCTTTGATTCCTTGTTGATCTTGTCTTTCGAGAAACTTCATATCTTTTTTGTCTGATATTTTAACAACTTTTTCTGGTTCAAGTTTTTTATCTATTGTTCTTGAATTTCTTTCATCCAAAGGTTTCACTGTTAAATAACGATCAGGGTCGCCTCCAACAAAATTTGGTTTTTGCTCATTTGAGAAGGAAATTTCACGATCTGGAATCTGTCCTGATGTTTGTGGAGCTGGAATTGTGACCTTTTTTTCTTCAAATATTGGCCTTTGAGAAATTATTTGAGTGATTTTTTCAAAAACAATATTTGCTGTGGGTCTATTGTTGTGATTATGGGACCAACAAAGTTCAATTAGTTTCTGAAACTCCATGGGGCAAGTTGATGGGATCTTTAGCCTCTCACCTAAAATCACCGAACTCATAATCAAAGATGGATCATAGCCTTCATAAGGAACAAAACAAGTAGCGATTTCCCAAAATATAAGCCCCAGGGCAAATATGTCAGCTTTATCTGTATATGGATTATTTGCAGAATATGTTTCTGGCGCTTTATAGGCCAAGGATCCAAAAACATTATTTTGAACTTTGAGCCCAGAAAATGCCTGACTTTGAGTTTTAACTTTAGAAAGACCAAAGTCAGATATCTTTGCCCTCAAATTTTCATCTAACAGTATGTTTAAACTCTTTAAATCCCGATGCAAAACTTTTCTAGAGTGCATAAGCAATAATCCTCGGGAGATATCTTGTGCAATTAGATATCTTTTGTCCCATGAAAATGACTTTCCAAAATTTTCCCTTCTTTGTGATTGTAAGAAATGATATAAAGTCCCATTCTCGGCGTATTCCATTACAATACATTCACCTTCTTGACTTTTTGTTGTTCCAAAAAATCGAATAATGTATGGAGAATTCAATTTTGAAAGTAGCTCCGCTTCGTTCAAAAAATCTATCATAATTTGCTCCCCCCTTTCAATTTGAGTCTTTTTCACTGCAATTTTTCCCAGTGTTTTTGATTCGGCCAAATAAACTTCACCACATCCTCCTTTCCCTAAAAGTTTGATTAGAGTCAGTTCTTCAAAAGGAATGTGAATCATGGAAACAATATTTGACTATTTTATAAGTTTTTAATATCAAAAATTGTCTTCATTCCACCTTCACAAGCCAAATTGTGCTCTTGAGAAATAAATGATTCAACTCAATTATAAGTAAAAATGATGAATATCAGTTTTATTGATTGATTAAATAGTAGGTAAAAAAGAGCTATTTGTTAAGTAGTGGGTTGCATTGTTTCAATTTGCTACTAACTGTAGAATCTCTTTGAGATTTTTTTCCCTTGCCATATCTAATGGAGAAAAGTTGAAATAAAATAAAAAAACATTGGAAGAGAAATCAATGTTTTGATTTGATATTAACATCAGCTCCTTTTCTAATTAGATATTTTGCAGCTTCAATATGTTTGTCTTGAATAGCTAGATAAAGTGGCGTTGTTCCAAAATAATTCAATATTCACATTTGGTCTTTGAATTAATGTCAATATGATTCCACAAAAAAAATTCAATTAGTTTAACATTACCACATCCTGCGGCGTAATGAAGGGTGTTATAATCATATTCTTAATTAATTAGTAAGAATCACATACATCAATTTTTGCACCATTTCGAATGAGCAAAAAAAACATTTTATCATCTTTTCTATTTATTGCAATGTGAATTGGATGAATTCTATCAAAAAAATCATCTAGAAAGAAAAAAAATATTCTTATCATAAGAAAAATTAGTCTTGACTCCTTGTTTTAGAAGAAATTTAACTATTTTTAGTGAATGCCGACATGCTGTGCATAAAATAGAGCAGCTGTAAATTAATACCACAAACCATCTTGATCTTTTAAACAATTTGAGTACTTTGATAGAATCTCAACAATACTATGCCTATTTAGAACAATTGCAATTGTAAAGAGCTTCATGAATAAAGAAAAACAAATATCATAAATCAAATTCATAATTGTAACGTGGTATTGAATATTGTTCTATAGCAAATAAATGGTAAACAACACATTCCATATTGTTTTCAATAGCAATTTTCAAAGTTTTTGATATACTTTTTGTTGAGACTGTGCCTTTCATCTCAGACCATAAATAAAAAAATATATCTTGATGCCTATTTCTACATGCTTCGTCAATTGGAGATCTATAAAAAGAAACCAAAAATTATTGACACTAATAAGAAATAAGAGTCATTGCTCCAGATATCACATTTTAGACCTACGAGATACTTAACAATATCAAAATGGCCATGTATAGCTGCATAGTGAATTGGATAATTCTTATTATATATAGAATAAAGGAACTATCTGGTTGGTTTATATCTATACCATTCTTAACGAAAATTTTCACTATTTCTAAAAAACCCTTCTTTACTGCCTCAAAAAATGGATCAGAATCATTGAACAACATAAAAAACCTTTGCTGCTTGATGTTATATTTGCTCCATTAGAAAATAGTATTTTTACCATTTCAATATCATTATTCATTACAGCATAATGAAGAGGCGTTTTTTGAAATAACTTTTTCCGAAATTTTGAAATACAAGGAATAACTATCTTTGCAATTAATATCTAATCCACTTTGGGCCAAGTATGGTATCAATGGATATAGAAAATTATTTGCAGCAAAATGAATTATTGTCTTATTATATAAAAAAACAAGTATTTGATACTTAACTCGTTGATTTTTTTGTCTATGATGAACAGAATAATTGGTTTAAATAATAAACCAAAAACCATTTCATTCTCAATTTGGGAGTTCTCAACAATCCAATTATATATCTGAGCCTGGCACGATTGTGAAGCAATTTCAAGGTGTTTGATAGTGTAATTTTGGGGTAAAAGATGAACAATATCGAATGATCCTCCAAAAATAGATTCCATAATCACAAAATCATTGACGACAAAACCATTAAGCATTAATAGTCTAAAACATCTTAAAGATCCAAAATGAGCTGCAAAACCCAATAAACACGATGATCTGCACTGGTATGACCATTCAAATGGGGACCACTCTATTTTATAATCCTTAAGCTCCATATCAATCCTATTCTTTAGATTGCCACAGTCATCATATTTTATTATATACTCAATTGAGTTTAAAGGAAAACCAAAATTTATTAATTCATTGAGTAAAGTTGGATTATTGTTCCATATTTCGGGGTATTTCCTGTATACATTTTCCACATCTCGGAAGTTTTTGATTATTTTGATATCAGAGATATGTGAGAAAAAATACAAACTTGGTAATAAAGATTTATATTCCAAAATATATGGTTCAATACATGGAAAAGAGATGTATCCCATTTCAAATAGCTTATAAAAAATAATTGGACAACGAATCATTGATTGCATTATGAGAAAATCCTTAAATATTTCCGATTTTTTAATTAATCCAGCGCATAAATCTAATGCAAGTCCAATTTTCATAGGTCTTGTCTTCACAAAAACCACAATTTCTCGAGACATATTAAGATCATCCGTAAAACATAAGCTTTCCAAAGAAACAATATCAGAATTATATATAAAATCCTGTATATTGACATATTCTTGCATTTCTTGAGGAATTTCAAAATTATCAATCAAATTGAACTTTTCCAAAATTTTAAATTGGAATGTTTTTCTTCAGGGTGTCCCAAAAACGGGTGTATGTGTGCGAATTCGCTTATACAGCACATGAGCATAATTGATTATTTGAATGAATTTGTCCATACTTACATTGTGCCCCCATTCTTGCGCATTAATTAAGTTGTCATGAATTAAAGAAGAAAAAAATAATATAACTCTCCATATTGAGATTAAAAGAAGTTATTAACTTTGAGAAATTGTGAAATTTTCACACTCCAAACCAAATCCCAAATAGTATTATTATCATTCAACCACAATATAAAACGAATATCTTCTTTGACAATGATCAGAAAGCATATGGATTAAATGTAACAAAATGATGAACATCCTTTTAATGATCTCTCATTCAATCATTTTCTTGATCAATGAATGTCTTTCCCTTCTATCATCTCTTTCTTGCTATTCTCATCTCTCTTGCGTTTCATTTCCATTTCTAATGATGATCAGTAATCATAATTCTGATTAGTAAGACTTCCACAACAACTATCAGTAAAAATTCATCATTTTAATTCAAGAATACTGAATTTATTTTTATTTCATTAAGTTTATTGTTTGATTGATTAAGGATTGAAGAATTGGATTTGATAAGTGATTCATCTAGTAAACATACTTTATGCATAGTTCTAGTTGAGAAATTGATATATAATAATTTATTAAAGTGTTTTCAGGAATGACCAAATTGAATAAGTCCATGAGTAAGTTGAAAAAGTGCACGACCAGCCTGAAAACACTGTATAAGTAGTGAGGGACTGGGCGCTAGAGGGGGAGGGTGGTTATTTAATTCGATTTAATTCGTAGGGACCTCTCGCCACGTCAACTATTGCTACAAGACCATGGACACCCCCTCATGGTACTCCACACCGGATGAGTCAGCGGCATACTTGCTGACCTTTATGTCCGCCTACATGCGATGGGTGTGTACAGGGGTATGCGTTGTGTATGTACCCGCATACATGTGTGTAAACGCCTGCGTTTGTGTGTGTGTATGCGCCTAGGCATGCAATTTGTGTGCGCATGGGTATGCGATGTGTGTGTACGCTCATGTGCATATGTATGTCCGCGGGTATACGATGTGAGTGTATGTGGATGTGTATGAGTGTGTACTTGGGTATACATATAACATTGAGCAATGATGTAGTTTTTTATCTAGGAGGAAATGGAACAACAGCTTAAGGAAGTGAGACAAGTTGCTGAGCTCAAAAGAGCCGGTTTCAAAGAGGCTGAGGCTATTGAATTGCTTAATAAGTATGACGTCCAGTCTGTTGCTGATCTAGAACGACTCTTGTCAAAGAAAGAGAGTTTACAGAGGAGATCGGCTAAGGCTTTAGAGAAGCGAATGAAGCTTGGAGAAGAAGACTATAGTATTATTAAACAGCTTAACCCATTGGTTGGGTCAGTTGGTAACCGCGATATTACCTTTGCTGGATGGGCTTCAACAGAACCAT
>Ga0209639_1000231_pt1 | contig 88134 bp, 66 predicted proteins | sample EPASupsiteHSE605_FD_187268 | JGI IMG/M metagenome (GOLD analysis project Ga0209639, IMG submission 187268) | Bioremediated contaminated groundwater from EPA Superfund site, New Mexico - Sample HSE6-05 (SPAdes) (version 2) | ecosystem: Environmental > Aquatic > Deep subsurface > Groundwater >...
TCAAATAGCTCTTTTGATAAAGAAATAACATTATTTTGACATGAATTGTTCATTTAATATTCAAAAAAATCACCTGATATCAAATTGTGAAGGAGTATATGAGTTTTCCCTTTCAAAAAAATCACATATTATGAAAATTCTTTTACAAAAATTCACATAATTCAATTTTAAATTATTGAGTTTATATCATAATGTTATGGATGTTGATTGTAAGAATGAGTCAAAAAGTGCAAAATTATTTCACAAAATGTTGGTCGCTCAAACAAAAATGATTTGTTAGCTAATAGCAAATATCAAGAAATGGGAATATTCACCAATATTTTATTTCATGGATTGTTTATGGTGTTTTCAACTTTTCCCATTATTCAAAATAATCATCAACTGTTTTCTTTTTTAATTTGACTCAGGTAAATCTTTGTTTTAAATCGCTAAGAGGTTGTTTATTAATTAAGAATTGGGATTTCAACAGACCACGAAACTCCAATTAAATTAATTTCTTTGGACATTGATCTCGATTAATCACTATTGAACAACCATCATTGGTAAACAGGTTCTAATAGAATTCCCAATCTACTTTTAAAAGGGGAACAATATTACAGATTGTGTATCAAAACCAATATATGATCAAATACTGTCAACTTATGTACCTATGAAATCAGAAAGCATTCAAGCTTTCAAAGAATGAGTAACAATGGAGGAAGAAAATATGATGATGAGAGTATTACAGTAACATAATCATATTTAAATGTTCACTATTTACCGTTTATGAAAAATTTATTTCACCACCATCCAACAATGTTTCAAAAAACAAACCCATAATTGACATTCCTGCAAATTAATACACCTTCTGAGTAATTGTGCTTTAAGTTTGAATCAACATCAAAATATTTGTTTATTTTCAAATAAAAAATATTCTCAAAAGGTGAATTTAATTACAAGTATTTATTTCATCAAAAAAACTTAGTGGAAAATTTTAAATAATATGGAAAATATCAATTTGGCCGGCAAAATCATTAATAATTGTTCGAAAAATCAGTCGAAGATGAATGATATTCTGAATGTTCTTGATGTTTTATATCCAGGGGTATTGTCCCCATATCCAAGTTTAGTTGCAATGTACAAGAATTCCAATACAAACCTTTCGGATACCGATGAGAACGAATAAAAGTAAATCAAATATGATTAAACATGATTTTGCCTTATTAATAAATGAATATCAAGGAATTCATCTAGAAATTCAATATTCATAATTCATTGTCCAAAAAAATGAAAATCCAAACCACTACTTAAAGAATTGGAACACAAAGGAGATAATTGTCCAAAAATGATGATCATATGAGAATGAAAAAATCCCAAATTTTGACAGGAAAAGTGCCAAAAAAAATTACTAAACGTCCACTTGAGGTACAAAATTCAACATCCCGAAAATGAATTCTTTTTGTTGACCATTGGTTTTATTATTTTGAAATATCGATACTTCCATCAATGATTTGGAGTCTCCCAGAAAACAAGAGCTTGAGATTACATTTGGAATTATGAAGGAATCATTATAAACGTGGAAATAGTTGCACCAAATAAAACCAAAAAAAATTGCGATTCAACCCTGGACATAAGTAAAAACGAATCAAAATCTTGGAAATATGTGAAAACAATGTTTTATTTGGTTTAACGAAATTATTAACCCTTTTATGGGGAAATTTGCATAGTCAAAAAATGTCTTTTAAGGCAATTTTTCCAAATTTGTCACAATTATGATTGCTTGTTACTATCATTACAGCTGTAGCCCCTTGGACTATTTAGTTTTATTATAATTATTTGTTGGTGGGCTGGAATTAGTTTAAATCAGGGTGTTCTTGATTACATAATTGATATTTTTGTCAATGAACATTAATTAGAATTTCTTAAATGATTCTAAAACTGACATATATTAGAGTAGTGTTTTCCCCCTATGCTTGAAGAAAAAATCAATTTAGATCATGTGCTTATTTCGATTTTCGTAAACAAGAATATTACACATATCGATCATATCATAATTTGGAGTTATTACATTGAATTTTTTTGAGTAGTTTTCACAAATGTTATGTATTCAAATTTTACACTTTTAATTTAAAAATTATTAGAAATATAGTCAAGCATTCAATCTCAAAATTTCCATTTTTAATGAGTGATAGAAGGCAATGTGTCTCACATTCGAGCTCTAAAAGGCAAAACCAAAGGGAAAGGAGCTATATAATGAGTATAAAAGGAAATACTGGAATTTCTATTGTAGAACAGGATCTAAAATCAAAACTCTCGAGTTTTAACAATAAAGAGCTCCTTCAAGTATACAATTCCCTATCAGAAAATGAAAAGCAATCCACTATCCCCAAGAGGACAATCCAAAGATACAAAATAGCCCATATTGCATTTATTCAAAGAAACAATCTAACTGGTATCTATATTGAATCGATCTTAAAGTCAAGGGGATTTAGTTTCCCTCAAAATTATCCTAATGATGAAGATTTAAATGATATATTTGGCTGGTACGAGTTTAATTGACATTGGTGGGGTGGGCCAGTAAAGAAACAGTTTTTAAGGAAATCATTTTACATCAAATGAACTGATTATTTACAAATAATTGAGAAACCTTTTATTTTGTCTATCATTTTCTTGCCAAGATTAGATCATTCTATGTCAACTAATAGCAAGAAAGCAGCAGCACATAATCAAAATCTCAAAGAAAAAGCCCTTTTAATGTCAATTAAAACAAAAGGGCATTATCAAATTGTCGAAAACTTATTCAGAAAATACTCTTGCAAAGATATGTTGAGAATATTCGAAACCATAAAGGAAGATGAGTTGATAAATACGAATATCCCTAAAAGAACGATCCAAAGGCACAAAATTGCACATTATGAATTCATTTTTGAAAACCAATTGATTGATTTCTATATTGCAAAGCTAAAAGATAAAGATAAAAGCCCCAAGTAACCAATATACAACATACAGTGAACTATTCATTTTCCCATTTCTTCAGGATAAAAACATTTTTGAATGTGTGGTATAACATTCAAAAAGTGAATAATAAGTCAAGAACAAAAGTGGAAGGAACTACAAAAGACATAATATCCCAATTGTATATAAATTCTTTATCCTCATCTCTGATAAAAGACATTACCAAGCCTCCTGGATCCCCTAATCCGTCTCTCTAAGGGAAATCTCAACCACTTTTACCCTTTGTTGGTTTAATCTTCATCTGCTTTGATAATCTCTTGTTTTGAATCCTCTCAGAAACAAATTTGACATTCACAAATTGATATCGATTTACTGAATTTTATGATAAAATTCTTTCCACACATTTTTGAGAGGTCCAGTTCTTTTTTTCAAAACAATAAATAAACACGATTTAAAGAGTCTTTGATATGATTGTGATAAAAATTCAGTTCTCAGAAATCATTTTCATGTTAGACACTCGCACAGACTCTAGAGCTCTCGGCGCCAATTTTTCCGATTCACTTGCGCATAGATGTAAAAAGAAGAATAAGTGGACCTTTGAAGAGGATAATCTTCTTCGTGAAGCTGTTCAGCAGTTTGGATGCCAGAACTGGGGGAATCTTGCGAAATGCGTTCCCGGAAGGACAGGGAAGCAGTGCAGAGAAAGGTGGCTTGTTGGGCTTGATCCAAGCATCAATAAGGACTCTTGGACAAAAGAGGAAGATGATACTCTCCTTGAGCTCCAAGAAAAATATGGGAATAAATGGTCGAAGTTCCTCCCATTTCTAACAGGAAGATCATCTTCGGCCGTAAAAAACAGATGGAGCCTGTTATCAAGGAGACAGATTTCTGATCAGATGTCAAATAGATCAAATAGTGTTTTTATTGCTAAGTCCCCTTCATCTGATCAGCAGAATGAACAGAGAGGAAGACAGAATTCAGTTGTTTTTGACGGAAAATCCTGGGAGCAGCTTGATTACCTTCAAGAAGGAGCCAGACCTATATTTGAAATAGATGCCATGAAAACTTGGTTTGAGTAAATATTCACCCTAGTAGTGGATCATATTGTCTTCTCAGCGTTGGCAGACTGTCAATTTGGCTCAGAAAAAGTGTCAAAATGCTTCTAATTTTTTATATTTTTTATTAATATTTGAAACAAATTACTTTGTATGAACATTCAAACTATTTTCAAAGAAAAATACAAGCGGTTCCCATTCGGTTAAAGTTATAGAAGTGAATCCATGTGTATCCATTTGGGATAAGGCGAAAATCTCCTTCATGATGAGGGTTTTCCCGATAAATGGATGGTTGATGAGTTCTGAAGCAATTGTGAAGCTTTTCCCAATGCATCTAGGCTTATCTATTATGTTTTTTGGCTGATCATAAATTATGAGTGTACCTCCATATGAGATAATTGATTGGGATTTGGGATGCTGCTTTTGGAATGGAGAAATGAATTGGTAAAACAAAGGGAAAGCAGAAATAGCTCCTCCAATGACAATTTGGTTATACCTCGAATCAATGAAGTACATCTCTGGTGTATTTTTAACGAAAGTAAACACGTTCTCAGCCCCATCATTATCAAGTCCAAGAATAATCATACATATAGATTCCGGTATTTGAGCTGGTTTGACTGGAGGAAGGTGTTCTTTCATTGACTGGACATGATCCAATAATCTTTGTTGCGCCATATTCTTGTGGTTAAATGATTCATCTTTGATTACTATCATTGATTCCGATTCAAATGAAATCAAATACTCTCTTTCATTCCCATAACTAACAAAAATAGGTTTTCCTATCTCCTTTACATCAAAAAAGTGCAGGATTTCCCTTTTTGGAGATGTACACATTCCCAGCAAATTCTCTTTTAGCATATCTACCGAGTTAATTATACACCCAAAGTACTTTTCTGGATTTCCAATAAAACTAACAATATTATTGGATGAATCAATTATCAGACTACAAAAATGAGTAAAATCATCAGGTATCTGAGAAACATTTTTGGCAAAGTTTTCGGTTTCTTCAAGATTAACAATTTTTCCGAGAACAAGTTTAGAAAAAACTGGATTAGATCTGGATATCCGATTTGGTATATAGAATAAAATGCTTCGAATTGATTTATAGAAGTGTATCATGTCATTTACTGAATAAAAAAAGCCCATTAAAGCGCACAATCCAAACAAAACAAATAATGTACTCAAGAAAATTGACCAAGAGCTATTTAAAAGACTCAAAAATTTAACATTCTCAAAATGAATTGTCCGATTTTCATAAAAATATTTGTGAATACAAATAAATGACATACTCTCAACCTCCTCTTTTGAAAGATCAAAAATATCTTTAATGTTAGATAAATTTGAAGTTAGTGTGTACTCTATTAAAGCATGACCGAAATAATCATATGTGTCAATAACATAATCATTCATCGGATAGGGTTCAATTTCGGGTATTGTTGGTATTCGGTTCGATACAGAAATGTAATAAATAACCCTAAATAGGGGAAGGTTAACAAAAACAAAGCATATGAAGATATATACAAAGGATTTTGGAAATTTATTCAGCCTAATCTCCATTGAAGAGGTGGGATTTATGGAAAGTAGCCTATCAAATTGGGAGGAGAATAAAAGTCGTAGTGGCTTTTGAAGTGTTAAATATACATTAAAAATATTACGGGATACAGCTCGAAAACTATGTTTCAAAAAAACGAACAAAAAACTATATAACAGGCTCTCTATTACCAAAAAAAACAATATTGAAGTGTATGATTTGTCAAATAGTGAAACAGATACTTCATTCAATAATAAGAGGAGTCTATGAGAAAACAAAAAAGAAATATGATCAAGGATTCTTCTTGTTTGATTATAGGAGGTCATTAATTGGTCGATTGAAATTATATCATTTCCAGCCAATTTACCAATAAGAGACTCAGATATGGTATGAATTATGGGGAACAAATCAGAAAAGTTCATATTATCACAGGTGATATGATTTATATTGACATATTCGAAATGCTGGCTAAGATAAAAAAAATCAATTAATGATTTATCCACAAAATCAATGTGTTTAATCAGATATTCACTAAAAACGGAAATGTTGACATCTGTTTTTATGAAATCATGGTAATTGTAATCATGTTCGATAAACCTTTTGACTAAACTCATATCATATAATAGGGTAATTAAATCTTTACGAAAAACTCTAGATTCATTTAAAACATCGATAACTGCCATATAACTATCACGATAGTTAAGTGTAGATTGTCTGATAAAAAAACTCACAATAACACCCAAAAACACGAATATGATTGTAATAAATAATAGAAAACGTGAAATAACCAAAATATCACGAATAAATGGAGTCTCTGGTATCTTTTGATTTTTGCTGGTGATAAAAACAGAACTTAACCGATTGAGATACTCATCTTTAATTGATATAGTAGATGGGTGCTTTTTTGCAGAAGGTTGGTCACATAATGATAAAAACAAAAAATCATTTTCAGACGACATTTTGGAAAGATCCATATCTTCCTTATTCAAATGATAGTAAAACCCAAAACTGCTGAACAAACTTGTAGATACAAAACGATTCCCTTCTTGTGATAGTAAATTGCCAAGATTAAAAAAATAGGATGCTTTTTGAAAATTATGCTTGAAATCGGCATAAAATATCGAATGTTCATATGCAACAGCCGGTGCATATGGAAACAGAATGTTCAAAGTTTTCACCATATCCTTTCCTGTTTTCAGATAGGAGTATAAATCAAATAAAACTGTAAAAAAGCCATTAGTATCGCTTGATAAATCTGATTCCCAGAATTGCTTATGTTTGTTTGCAAATAGTTGATTAATTTCCCGAAATTTATTGATTTCCCTAATCATAATTGGGCTTGTTACAAGTGCAGTCTGCATATAGCTAAATAATATTTCAAAAATGATTAGCTCTGAAGAAAATGAGAAAACATCAAGACTTAACAAATGCAAAAAGAATTGATACGAATCTTTATCCATTCCCCATATGACTCCATATAGAAATCCAACATAAGAAACCATCCAATTGCTATTTGGATATTTTTTTAAAACAAAATAAACAAAATTTTTGCTCATTACAGCTGTGGATCCCGTTGACAAACCAGATTTTATCACTAGACGGAAATCGAATTCATTATTGATACTACTAAATATGGTTGAAAGCTCTACTTCATTCAAATCATTCGATTTGGTATCTATTTGATCGAGAAACTGTTTCATCGAGTTGCGCTTTTTTTCACATAGCCAGTGAATAAATAAAAACGATACCATACCCAAAGCAGGAATCAATGCTAACTCCCATACAGAAACAATTTTATTATTGAACAAAAAGATAATGGATAAAATATGATTTGAACCAGAGAGAGCAATCTTACCAATAATATATTCATTTGAAAGAAAAAGCATCATGGGAAGTCTTTTGAGAAGCAAACCAACCACTACAAAAGATGTAACTGAGCAAAATAACAAAGAAGAATACTTATAAAACAAGCTAATCCTTGGGAGCAAATATAATAGAAAACAATTCAGAATAAAATATACAGGATAAAAATACGAATTACCATCAAACCACTCAGAAAATAATATTGTGGGACGCAAAACAGTATTTGTTTCAATGAAAAATAGCAGAGTAACAAGTAAAGCATATGGACAAAAAAAAACCACAACCAATATGGACAAAATTAATTTGCTATCCTCCTTATTTGAAAAAGAAAAAGAAACATAATAAAAAGAATAACTAAAACATCCGACTAAGAAAGGCAATATAATGAAATGAAAATAAATATTAAGGAGTGAATGAAGGCTCTTGAGATATTTGGGACATAGAAAAGTAGTGATAAAAACTGTAACACTTAAAATCATAAATAAGCATGAAACAAACAAAATAAAGTTTGTAGAAAAAATGTGTGGAGTTACATAGGATAATAAAAGAGACTGAGGAAAGATTTCTTGTGAAGGATTCTCAGAGTAAGGATTTTCCCCACAAAATCCAATAATAAAATATATTGTCGGAAATAAAGAGGCAAAAAAATCTAAAACCAATAGGACAAACGGAAAATGGTATCCATCTTTTGTAGAATACTTATATATCGAATCAAAAACCAAAAACCTCCATTTTAAAGTGGAAACCCCTTTAATTGAACCAGAAAGCTGAGAAGGATAATCAAAAACCAATTCGTTTTTATCATTTGCTCTCATGATTTTAGTTTATTAATCGTTAAAAATCAAAAATGGTTTACAACGGATTATTTGACGTTTCATTCCCTCAAATATTTGAGCCATTCACCCTTCAAAATGTTTCGCCAGGGATATAAAAATAATCTCGTTTTCTAACAAAAGAATTGATATAATGTCAGATGTCACATAAATCGATGTTAGCTATCTTCTTGAACTTAGCTTCAATGAGAGGGAGGAGAGATATCTCAATAGGATACTCTGGTGAACAGGGCGGACATTCATGGGGGGCATCTGGATCTTATAAGGATGGTAGGCCTTCAATTTCTGGTGGTTATGGTTATTCTTCTGGTGATGGAAAACATAAGTTCTCAGTTTCGGGTGATTGGTCAAGAAACAACTATAGGAGATTTCCAAAAGGAATCAGAGTTCCAATTAGGAGGCCACCTTCATGGCACAATGAATATTCTATTGATGAACAAGAAAATGGCCAAGGATATTCATTAGGATACTCAGGAGAGCAAGGTGGACACTCATGGGGGGCTTCCGGTTCATATAGGGATGGCAAAACTTCTGTTTCTGGTGGCTATGGGTATACATCTGGTGATGGAAAGCATAAGTTCTCAGTTTCCGGTGATTGGTCAAGAAATTACTATGGTCCTCAAACTGGCATCATTCATAGACCAACCCCAAGGCCATATCCAATTTACATGGGCTGGCAGTATAGGGATCCCAGTAAGATCTATGCGAATGCTGAAAAGAAGTAAAAACAGCACCAATTAATTTGATAAAATTCGATGAATCCATTTAATTATGTCTAGAATGCATTATTTTGAGTATTTTAATGTTTTTTATATATAAACACAATTAAATTAACCAAATGCTTTGTTTTATAATACAAATCCAATGCTCTACCACCTAAATTTGTCCGATGCAAATAAATCTGAATATAAAAGGACTATTCATTCAAATTGCCATAATATAATAAAAATAATGATGAAAAACCTATATGAATATTGCTTCACCGATGAGCATCATTCGTGACCAATGTAATTTGTTAAACAATGTTCACAGATCTAATTATTCGAACGGCAAAAAATAATCTCAAAATATTTCATAATTTGAACAATATTGTGCCATTTGTTGTTTTTCGACTCCAAAATGAGGAACTTATTCTCCAAAAAGGGTTAATCGGAATAATTAAGTATCATCAAGAAGATATTGAGATAAAAACTTTTTAGATTCAAATAAAGACTGGTCATAATTATGAAGAACAGAATCTGAAATCTATATAATTCACACAAAGAAATTCTGTACAAAAACACTACGTTTGATGAACAAAATATCAAAATATAATTACCGAATGGAGAGTATGCCATATGAGTAATAATTCGATGCTTCTGCTCCCATTAAAACACAACCAAATAGCCCATAGAAAACAATTATCACCTTAAAAACCATATTTGTCTAATTATGTGCGTTTTCATTGACGTAAAAATAATATCCCATGGGATATTATTTATTCTTTGTTTAAATGAAAGTACAAACAGACCAGGATACAGAGACAAGAATCATAGAGTTGGAGCTTAAAGTTGAGCAAATGTTTAAAAGAATATTGATGCTTGAGAAGTGTATTGTGGATCAATCCATTAATAAAACCACTGTTTTTGATACAAATAAAGCCCAAAATACCGAAAAGAATATAGAACAAAATCATAGACCATCAAACAAGATAGAACAGAAGTATAGAACTCCTGTTCATAATGGAAAACAATCTAAAGATAAGTTGATTGAAAATCCAAAACTTCCCATCCAAAATAGAGATAAGAGTGTAGCTATCGAAATTTCACACCAAAAACATAGCGAATCCGCTCAGAAGTATTCGAATTCAGATATTATTAAGAAAGTCAAGGCAGAAGATCTATATATTAACATTTATGATGAGGATGTATCATTCGAATAAGTTTAAAGTGTCTTTTTGTTTTTGAAATTATTATGAAAGAAGACGAGTCAACAAAGGATATAGAGAAGTTTAACTCATTTTTAACCAATTCTATGTTTTATAGTCGTTTATCTAGTTTTGATAAAGACTATGAGGATTTTCTAGTCTCAATCTTTGATTTGATATTTCAAACAGCCTTTTCATCTGAAGGTTCTCAAGAATTTAAGAGAAACAAATGCATTCATATTCTAAAGTATAATGATTCTCGCATTAGGAACGCCCTTATAAACAGAACAAATTATGTTATGCGAATTTTAGAGTTTCCAAAGAATATACAGGACAAAAAATCTCTACATATTTATTATTCATTGTTAAGCTCATTAATATTCGATCATAATGGAGATATTCATGCCCAATTCGTATCAAGGGAATTTTTTAGTGGATTGATACACAGCACATCTAATGATGATGTTTTTGAGTTTATACAATATCTTTTGAACTCTAGTTCAGTTTCAGTTTCCTATGTTCTTGATTCTCTCCATTTCAGCAGAATTCTTGTTGAAACACTTCTACAAGAAACAACTATTGGCTTTAATAACCTAAAACTCTACCAACAAATGCTATTAGGAATGCTTAATAGAGTAGCTGCTTATGATTTGGAGAAGAATAACTTTGTTGCTTCAATTATTAATCTTTCTATTAGTAGTTGCTATCCAGACCATGCTTCATTTGTTTTATTCCTATATGTCAAATCAAAAGATATTAAATCAATATCTTCGTGGAATTCCATTAATCAAACCATAGTTTCTCGAATTCCAGACTTCATATCATTTATAATTAGGACTGAAACATTTTCCTATAAATGCGAGATGTTTTCTTGTATAATATGTGCCCATATATCGTCTAAGAAATCTGTTTTGCAAGAAGAAATTGGAGTTTTTCAACACCTGTTTGACCTCTTCTCCAAATACCCATCTCACTCTAATCTGCATTTGACTGTTTTCAAGTTTTTTTTGGCTCTTCATTCAGTTGGATATTTTCAGAATAATCCTGAATATATATGTACTCGTATAATATCCCTTTATAAGCAAAAGGGCGTTATTACCAATGCTACATTTTGGTGCATGATAAGAGAAATGTCATTTATGCTACCTCAAAAGTACACAGAAACCATTCCAGAATGGGACACAATTATACTCCCAGATAATCAGAAATATATATCTATAATAAAGCCCAAAGAACATGTTATCAGTTCGAAGAAATCTTACCATTACTTCAGATATATATTTTCATTCATTGTATTATTAATATCAATAGCAATATATTTATATAAACGAAAGTATGATCAATAAAAGCGGAATATAACCAATCATTTTGATTTTTAATTCTCTTTCGAAACAAATCAATAGAATTGAGTTTATTTGGATTAATTATCTTCAAAACAATTTGGAATTGGTGAATATATCATCATTTGTGTCAATAATAGAGAGGTTCTAAAGAAGAGAATGAAACATGTTGTTGGATGAGAAACCATATTCAAATTTAGATCATTTAAGTATTGATCAATACCTTGAAAATAGATCTTTCATATTTGGAGATACATTTTGTATAATTAAGTAAGCATGCCCAATATGTTCATCAATGGGGGCATACAAAACTTCATGATTAATGATGATGACACTTAATTTGCATCATTATATTTGTGCTTTTTACTCGGGTTAATGTAAAACTAATCTCCCTCTCCACATATACCCACTATAAAACCACTTGCGATCATACTAGAACCCGTATGAACCTCTTCAAAAACATTATCAAATTGTACTGAGACAATGAATGGAGATTAATGGGTGAACGATAAAGTTCACTTTTTCATAACTTTATATGGGATTAAAAAATTGAATGGTGGTGAATTTTTATTTGAAAACAATTTGACCATTTGAACAAAGACAAATGAGTCTATCCATTAACAAAGACCTCTTTATTCGTTTACCATATTATCCTTCCGAACAATTATATGTTAAAGAGAAGAAGACCCTGGGCAAAGTTGAGATCGGATTTGATTTTCCTTTGAATTCATATAACAAATCAAAAATCAAACTTATTCCTTTCAATGACAAGTTATCAAATAACGGTAGATTTGAAACATTGGATGATGCTATGACATTCATTTATTATCACTGTATGCAGCATCATAATGAGTTTACCAAAAACCTTGTATTTTCTTATATAAAGATGTGTCAGGTCTTTGATACGTATTACTGTGGATATATCACATTAGAAAGATGTGAAAGAGGAATGATATCCTGTTCATATAGAAAAATAATGAAGATGTTTGTAAAAAGCTAAATATTTAGTGTTTAAGCAACAGTTTGCCTCATTACGAGCCATTCAATTCCTTGCAATATATCTTTTGAATACTGGCTACATACACTCATCACATTGCAAACATGATTTGATATTTCATTCAAGCGCAATGATCTTTCAATAACATCTTTTGGTGCACTTTCTTCTAAATCATTTTTGTTGGCAAACACCAAAATTGGTATGGGACGTGCTTGGACCGCAGATAGTGAGCAAACAGCATGTAGTTCTTCTGCTGCGGTTGAAAATCTTGTTGAGTCACTAGAATCAATAACAAAAATAATACCATGAAGATCTTCAACATGATTCTGCCATAGAGGGCGATAATTACTAGCACCTCCCATATCCCTAAATCGCAAACAATAATTCCGAAATGGAATCCATGGTGTTTCAAATCCATTGGTTGGACGGACTTCTTTTTGCTGGCATATTTCTGGCTTGAGTTTATTTATAAGAGTTGATTTACCAGCACTATTCAGCCCTATAACAAGTATATTAAGATCTTTTCCGTGAAAACAATCTCCCATTCAGGTTTTTGTATAAATGGGATTTTTCTGGAATTTAAAGAGAATTAGAATCAAAAACCCACTAATTTAACATTAAAAATTATTTTTACGATTGACAATCGAATGAGTTCTACTGCCGTTGATTCAGGTTGTTTGGTATCTATTAGTGAATTTTACGATCCCAAGAACAACCCACCTTATGGTTGTCATTGGGTTGATGTTTATAAGGATTCTGCGAAAAAAAAAAGCGATAAGAGATTAATGCTTGTTGCGACTTATGATTTTTGTCTGTTTGAGAAGAAAATGCTATCCAGAAATCTAAATATTATCGCATCTCATAAATGGACGGAACTTAAGAGGCTCACGTATTCTGATGGTTCATTTGTTTTGTCTTTTGGCAAAGAAGAGTTTTTTATTGGCACAAGCATCGCAGACGAGTTTATACCGGCTTTAGTCAACTATTTATATACTGTTTTCCTTGACGAGGAAATGCCCAAGTTAATTGGTATTGTACCGAACAAAGGCAGGAAATCCATTGTTGAAAGATATAAATTCTTGATCAATTTAGAAAACAAGAAACCAAAACAAGAAATTCTTGATTATCTTCAAGATTTTCTTGAAGATTATGGGAATGAATTGGAATTTTCTGCTCTCAAAGAGCCTATTTATCGCAATTTTTCTGTATTTCTTCGCGCAATTAGTTTTGAAAATAAAATTAAAACATTATCAATACCTTATGATGGTAACTCATCACACTGGGGAGAAATTGGAGAATTACTTATGAGAAATTCCTCGATAAATAGACTTAAGTCTTATGAACCAATCACATCAGAGTTTGCAAGAGTTATTGAAGCTATAAAAGAGAATTCATCTTCCGCCATAATAGGATTCACATTTATTAATCCACAGTTTACTGAAGATTCCATTCGCTATATAATTGAGTTGCTTCAGCACCCAAATATCCGCTATCTGGAATTTGAAAACCCATTACTTAATAATAAGCAAATGATTGGAGCATTCAATAGGGCATTCCAGAGCCATTTCACATATTTACAACAAATTATAGTTGACCAAGCTCCAGGGATTGATTTCACTGCCCTCCTGAATAATGGACTGAATTTAAATCTTATTCAAGTGTCTAATTCGGAGATTGAAATATCCGAGTTCTTTGATTCTCTATCCAAATTAGCGAAAACCCGGATTGAAAGCATAATTCTTAATGGTAATTCCACAAAGAAACTTTTAAACCCAAAGTTAACTTTGCCTCCTCCTGTTAAAAAGATCGAAATTGGGAAAATGGAATGGTCTGGAGATAATTTCATTTTTGCATGGCAGTTATTACTCCAACAGAATGGCACTAGTCCGCTAAGGTTAGTTTTTTCGGATACTACAATGCCACTTCAAAATTGGAGTAGGTTTTTGAATGTTCTTCCCAGTATAGATTCTTCTAGAATTGGCCAGTTGGTATGGAACAACAACCCAATTTCTCAAGATCTAGTTAACTATTTGAAATCTTGCCCAAATCTGTCATTCATCTCTGTTCAAGGATGTTTCAGGAGAGGAGACACTAATTTATCAAAGTTTTCGGAGTATATTTCTACAACAAAAATATTGGATACTTTAATACTCTCGGGTACTCAAGATAGATGCATTGGAGAGGGAGCAGCAACAATAATCGATGCTATATCTCAAAACAGGTCAATCGTGAATCTTGATGTAACAGATCAGCAAATGGGATTGGGCAAAATGCTCCTCTTAGGTGCAGCTCTGATGAAAAACCGTGTTATTGAGTATCTCAGATATAGCGGAAACAAAATATCAACTGCAGATGATTATACCAAGTTCTTTAATACACTTATCGGAAGAGGTATTCAGCTTCAGATGTTATTCCCCGATAACATTAAAAAGAAGGAATACAAACAATTATACAAACTTTTTTGCGAAGTTCGTTCAGGAAACGCTGGTATTGAAGTGCCAGCCGAATGCTTGAGACCAAAAGAACCCGAGCCAGAAATAATCGAGGAGATTGAAGAAGAAATTATTGAAGAAGAAATTATCGAGATTATTGAGGAAGAAGAGGTTATCGAAGAGAACCGAGCACTTCCTAGTGTTAATATTGAAGAAATTGTTTCTGCATTACCAATGGAAAACGAACAAGTCATCGAATCTCCCGTTTTTGGAGGAAGCCTTGAGGATCTTAATCAGTTTAATCAATCTCAAGAGTTTAATTTGTCAAATGCCTCAGAGGGTAATCGTGAAACAAGGATTCCTGCCATACCAAATATTGATTTTGAATCAAAAATCGCCGAGCTTAAAGAAATGTATGCTCTTCAGGCTCTTCAGATGAGACTTCGGAGTTAAGCATTGATTAAATATCATTTTTTGCTTCGTCTAGTATTTTCCTTAAACTATTTGTTGATTTTCGTGCTTTGTGATGAGCGAAATTAAAACTATCGATTACAGAATTAAACTTAGTAGGTTGAGGTGACATGCTTGTTAAAGGTACATCATTCAAGATTGTAGATTTTCGCTTATATTTTGAAGTATTAGTAAGTTCTTCATTAATTATTTTGATCTGCCTAGCTAATCTCTTCTCGCATTGATTTACATAGTTTTTCTCCTCATTGCAGAACTCACTCAGTTCTTCTTGTTTGCTGGCAATGACCATCAAACTGTTTTCAATTTGTGAAATATTAGGGTCTTTTGACTCAAACAACTCGGAAAAATCATTTTTGTTGTCAAAGTTGGACTCATAGCATTCAGGCTTTGAGATTTCAAGAACAGAAATATATTCTGTTTTATCGAATTTTTTGGTGTACAGATTCATGTTACGATTTATTTTTGATATCTCATTCTTGTAGTTCCTTTTGAGATCATTCAGTTTCTTTTGATAAGCACTTTGTATCTGATCAAGAATTTGTTGGGTTTTATCTATTGAATTGGCAATAATCTTGTGATCTTTATTTGAAATATTCCCAAAATCACTGTTAATTATACCTTTCTTGAGTGATTTTAAATACTTACTGATAATTGGGTTTTCAGAAGACACTTTTCCATTTTTTGCATTATAAAACACTATTTTCCCCGATTTTTTATGTCGATACATTTTCCAATCACTTGGAAGGGGACCATTTAATAATAATTCTAATTCTTTTCGGATTTCCTTATCTTTTACGAGATCAACTCCGTTTTCTTTGAACATACTATAAGGAATTTCGTTTCCTATTGATCTATCGCTGTTATAATCAAAAAAATAGAAACAATCATCCATATACAACAAGTTTAAATGATTATTTTGGGATAATGTGATAATTTTCTAAAATTATATTTTTTTCTTTCATTAATTCTTGGTTTGCTTTCTCTAGCTCAGCAATTCTCCTATCCCTTTCTTCAGATTGCTTTTCTAAAGCAGCCAATCTTTGTTCTAACGATGAACTTATTCTTCTTTTTGAGTTTGGACTGTCATTTACGATAGAACTAAAAGATCCTGTTCTCGATCTCTTTTCATGGAAACTATTTTTTGAACCAACCGGGCTAAATCTCTCTGATAGAAAAGTTTTTGAAGTAACATCAGAGTTTTTTTGAATTATATCAATACTTTTTGATAGATTTCGTTTACTTGTATCATTATCTGCTTTGTCATACAAATCCTGGTATAGTGATATAATTTCCCTATGCTTTCTATGAGGTAATCCCGTTTTATTTGCTGGAAGATGAGAGCGAGCAAAAGAGTCATTGCTGGAATCCATTTCTATTTAGTTTTATCTGTTGAAGAAGAAATTTGAAGTTCGAGATAAGAAAGACTGAGATCTTTCATACTGACGAATGATTATGGCTATTTGGTCTTTGGAACACCCGATCAACTCCAAAATTGGAGGTAGAATAGAAATTTTGGATGTTCCATTTTCTGTTAAAAACTGGATGAACACTCTCCTTAAGTATGCCATTGTGGCATCATTATTCATACCATGTTCATTTTGTGGTATTGTGATTGATGTGTTGCATACATATTTCATCTCATGATATTGATTAAATGAGCTAATTTTTTGATGCTCCTTGATCAATGCATCATATTCCTGTTTAAGAGATGTGTACATTCTGTTTGATTTTTCCATCATTAATGATAGCTGCCTATTCTTTTGCATAATTTCCATCGATACTTGAGATGATTTTTGTTGATTTTCGATGTTTTGTTTTTCTTCTTCGATTGTTGATAAAACAGGGGACTTTGATGAATCACCATTTGAAGCAATCTCAGCAAACTTTTGTGTCAATATACAAATCTCATTTTGCAAAGATTCTTTTTCTTCTTGTAATACTTGGTCTGATTTCAGTTGTTCTTGTATTGTTTCCTTTAGTTTAGAAATAACCATATCTTTTTCTCTGATAAGCTCTTTCATTCTATTGCCCGTATTAACCTCATTTGCAAGTTGATGCTCGATACTTTGGTATTGAGCAACCATCTTATTAGAGTTTTCTTCCAATAATTTGACCTTTGACCTAAGTTCGTTGACTTCAATAATCATTTCGTTATGATTTTTCAACAACTCTTTCATCTGAGTGTTTTCCTGTGTTATTGTCTTTATTGTTTCTTTATTCTTTTCATTTTGTAACGCAATCCCTTTATAATCAGCTTTGAGACTATCTTTCTCGGCTTCAAGTGATTTTATGGTACCATCCATTGCCTGAACCCGAGCCCTAATTTCCTTTCTCTCTTCTTCAACCTGAATAACCTGAGAATTATGCTTTTCTATATTATCCTTCAAATTATCCTTTAGTTTTCTTACTCTCTCATGGGACTTGATCTTATATGATTCAAACATTGAGATAAGAACTTTCTTTTCTTCCAATAATTTCGTTATATTTTGTGAAGATTCATCTAATAATTCATCAAATCTAGATGGCTTACTGATTCTTAATGCTCTGGGGGAATTTTGGTCCTTTTTTTCAACAAGTCCATTTTCTGAACTAGAATCGCATATGGCTGATAATTTTGCGCTTTTAATGCATTTTTCATCTCTTTCTAAAGACTTGTTTTCACAATATATTATATGTTCGCTTTTTATATCATTTGCATGCATACTAGAAAGTTTTTCTTTTTCTCCTATCATTGCAAAAATAATTTCATGTAATTTTTTATAATCAGTAATGTTTTGGATTGTGTCAGTATTCATCTCGTTCAACATCAAAAAATATGTCAAAAAAACAACGCTTCTCTATTCTTCATTTGTCAAAGAATAGTTTTTCATCAATGATTCGATTGAATACATATTACCAAGTTTCTTCAGCGATTCATTAACAACAGGACTCTCTTTAAATACAATTTGATGAATTCTCTGGAATTCAATAGCTTCGGGGGAAGTATCTGAAATAGGGATTTGTTCCCGAATGCTACTTATTGTTTGAGAAACAGTCCCTTTATCCTTTTTGCTCTGCATTTTCGGTGTCACTTTTCTTGTACTTACATATAAGTTTCATATCTTCTGCGAGTTGCCTCAGTCCTTCAAGTTTTTCAAGAATGTTTGGCTGAGGAATATTAAATACCAGATCATATGATGTTCTATTCTCAGCTTTTGGATCAAGTACCATATCTACAGAGCTTATTTGACCTGTTGCTAATGACATTATTGGGCGGAATTGATTTCTTAGCTTGAGTCCCTCTGCTCTTTTTGTTTCCAATGTTGTTTGTGGAGAAAAAAGAGTATTAAGTGATGCTCCAACTTCTGCAAGTTTGAGTTTCAGTCTGTGTATTTCAGGGTTATCTTTCATTAACGAAAGAGCTGCGAATGAAAAAACTGTAAAGTTTTGCCCCAGTTGATTTGTATCGACCGCATTCACATCTCTCAGATATGAATCAAGTTGTTCATATGCATTAGCAAGCATTGTTTTCCGTTGTATCTCAGATGCTGCATCTAGGAAAAGAAGGGTTATGGTCGCATTTTCGTTTTCATTTGGGTTTGTTAGTGACAATATGACACTATTAATTGCATCATTAGGATCAATGTATGATGAGAGATCACAATTATTATTGATAATAGCAGAATTTTCCTGAATTATAGATACTAAATGTTTATGTGCTTCTTGAACCTGGAGCTGGAGAGATGAATCGCTCAATGAGGCCAAATACAGGTTATAAAATGTTTGAGCATTCGAACTGGTAACTGTTGCCAAATCTCCATGATTTGTATTCCATAAGAAATTTGCCGATTCTCGAGCTATTTGGAATTGCATTGATGCATCATATATTGTTTCTGGATAATGATGGGCTGTTGAAAGCCTTGGAGTAATTGATTGCAAGTAAAGAGATATTGGAGACCTTAAGAAATCAAGTAAATAACAAAAATCATTAACAACTTCAATTATTGATTGAAATTCCATTTTTGATTTACGAGGGAGAGATAAGACCTGTCTCATCGAATGTTCAGATGTGGATATAGTATTTGTCCAGTTTTTGAGATTTTCTGCAATATTGTTCCCAATAAATGGATCAAAAACAGCTAATATTGGCAAAGAATCAATAATTGGAACAAACTTATCTGTCCCAAAACCAGTGGCAATATATGATTTGATAACACAAATAACAGCATAAAACAATAGGTGAACACCAATATCACATATAGAAAGCAAGTACTTGCATTCTTCTTCATTATTTCTCGATAGTGCTTCCAAAGTTACGTATGCTAGTGGTAGAGTCAAATTTTGTTTTTGAGATAATAATATCGAGGTAATGTTTCCAAAAGTATTACTTATCTCTTTGGCTGTTTCAACCATATTTAAATTCTGAATTTGAGAAAATATAAACCGAATAATAATATTTTTCAGTAATAGCATCCCATAAAGAGTATCCAAAAACGTTAATCTATTATCTATCAAGTATGATAAGGACCTTGATACAACATTTGCTATGTCCCCCGATGATGATCCTGATTCATGAAGCAAATTTTTCAATGATGATTTCAAAAATGGTGTGCTTGGTTCATAAACAGACAAAAGTGCTTCTGCTTCAGAAAGGGCTGGATATATATCACCAGAAATGGCTTTTTTGACAATTTTACATGAATCGTGTATTATTTGAATACTGTAACCATCATAATATTCAACCTTGTAGCGTCCAACATAGTTTGCATCATTAACTACTATTTCTCCTCTTTCTCTTGGTAACATTACTGTTTCAACTTGAATTGAAACCACGGGTTGGGCAGCTGGTTCTTCAACTTTTGGCAATTGAACATTTCTAACACCCGAAAATGCAATTTCTGAATCAGGGGTTGCATTTCCTAAAAGAAGATCAGAAGATAATAAACCAGACAATGAATTTTTTGTCCGTATGGTATTTCTCCTTTCATGAGTATCCCTTGATCCAGGCCCAAATTTCGATAGCCTCTCGTTTACTCTCTGCCTTTTAATAAAATGCAACAAGCCAAGAAAATAATCCACTACTGTTAATGGAGATGTTGTTCTGAATACTAATTCTTGTAGTTGATGTTTCCCTTCAGCTTGGTCTTGTGCATCATAAATATAAAAAGTCACCTCATTAATACCCGTTTGTTTGAATTTCCTCACTCTACTCAATTTAATCCTCCTGATCTCAATAAACGAATCTTTCTTCAAAAGGATAATATGATCATCGGCAGTTGTGAGGGTAATATTCTCAGGTTGCTTTTTGTTTTCAAATGTTTGAACAGGGAATAGAGGGGTACCAAAAAATGGAAAAGCTAACATTGTTTCTATAAAAAGCCTTTTTGCATCAACAATTGGCATTGTACCTTTTTCATTTAAAATTTTCAAAGAAGCCTCGAAATATTTCTTGTTATTAATCACACAAGGAGCGAGATACTTTGGAAAATCTTTTTTGTTGGCTTTCTTAATAAATGAATAAGCTTTCTTCCCATCTCCATCAAATTTAACAGTGAGTGATAGAGCAGCCAATAATGGAATATTATAGTTTTCAGATGGAAAATCTTCTCTGAACATAATTAATTCAGCCTGTGAGTAGCTAAAATGAAGATCAGACTCTTCAACATCTTTTTCCATTGGGCGAGTCCAAAATCTCCTAAAAAACCATACATCATCCATTTTTTGGTGACATTCTGCAAGTGACATGGTAAGACGGAAAGGATCAGAGAAAAAGTCATTTATAGGAAAAAGGGCAAAAGCAGAATCATCAGACAATCTGAACACATCATTACAAAGCGATGTAATTACATCGGATATTAAAGATTTGCTTGAGAAAAACCGCACATTCACTCTATTATCTGCACAATGAACACTTGTATGAATTTTTGGTGGGAATATTAATAATTCGGCCGATTTAGTTTCAATATATCGGGCTAATGTATGAGTTGGTTCAACTAAATGATAAGATTGGCTATTTGTGGAAACCAAAATCAAATAATCTTCCGGAATATCCATTTTTTTAGAAAACCTCAGATAGTTCAATATCTCTGTTCCAGTAAGCTCTTTTAAAATTTCTACACGAACAGGTTTGTGCTTCTTATCATATATCGAAACAAAAACTTCAAATATGTTTCTGCTCATTTGCTTTGCTAATGCCACTTTTTATGTCGAATTCTTCAGTAGAATTCTCCAATTTGATGAATTTGATTGAGAAATTCTCATGATTTGAGCAATTTATATTAATGCTGATTAGTCTGTTTTTAGGAGTGTATTTAGTTATCTTGGTTATTTTGATATATTCATTGTTTTTTGGTAGCTGTTCTGTACACAAACATGGTTATTTTCATGCCATGTATCTTTATCTTACGAGAAATATACCAGATGCATTTCATAGTTTTATTTTCGCTATAACTCCTCGATTGACAAGGAAACATACAGCAAAAAACAAAAGAAAGACTAAGAAATATGTACCATATCTTATCCTATTAAGCTATTATACATTATATCATCTGATTGCAATTGTTTTCCTAATAAAAGTTTACCCATCGATATCAGAGTTTGTAGATAGACCTGAATATTACCAAATGGCAACGTACTGTTTGATTATTGGCCCATGGCTGGTTTTTATTGTTCTACAGATTGTTGATCCAGGAGTGATTAACAAAGACAATGTTAACTTTTATATGGATCTTTATCCATATGACAATATTATATACAAAAAATGCTTGTGCAAGGTTTTTGAAATTCCTGCAGTTGCAAGGTCAAGGTATTGTGAGTTCACCCAACAAAGAGTCGCTAGGTATGACCATTTTTCTCCTCTTATTCTTCAAGTTGTTGGAGAAAAGAATCTAAGATATTACTTATTATTCATCATTCTTAATATTTGTACTAACTCATTTCTTTTATATATATCAATTAGGATGATTGTGTGGGTTTTTGGAGAATATATAAAACCAAAAATTGTGAATCATTCCACATTGAGTGTACTTTTAATGACAACATCAACATTTCTTAAGAAAGAGCCCTTTTCAATTGGCTTAGTTTTAGCATTATTAATTGTTAATGGCGGATGGGTCGCATTTTTTGCGAAACAAGTGTATTGCATATCATGCAATATTACATTTGCCGAAAGAAAGGAGTATAATGGTGTTAATTTCAATTTTTATGATGAAGGTCTAATTGATAACTGGAAAAAGGTTCTTTTTCCTACCACCTTTTAACAAAATATCGTCTTACTGTTAATTCTGTACATTACAGATTTTATGGCACTTTTTCTGTGTATATAAAAATGATAAAGTTTTTCTTATTTACCTATTTGATCCAAAGTCAGTGTTCAGTTAAGATAAATGTGCCTCTATATTCTTATGCTTGGTTATTCAATGTTAATGATGGAGATATCTATTGTTTTAATTCCACAACTCCTCGTACAGTTTATTCAATTGGCCAGGCTCCTTTAAATACGTCTCTATTTTTAAGTGAATACCCAAATATTTCTGATACAGTTGAAGAATTTTTGAGCTCAGAGAATACTCTTCAATTTTCAGGATTAGGTTCTTCGGAATTACAGGTACGATTTCGGAATAGTGGCAATTTTACTGCTTCCACAATTGGAATGGGAAAAACTGATTGCCCGGATGGAGTTTTTGCAACAAATATGGTCAAGAGCAACTTCGGAAAGAAAGAAATCCCATTTAGGGCATCAGAGCGTAGATGTTTCTTCTTTGGGAGTTTCTCTGATAGAACCGTGAAAATGAGCAAAAAATTACAGAAAAAGGATTCAATAGAAGTCTTGTGCGGAAACGATACAATAGAATACGATGAGGATCAGGATACTTTCGAGTGCCTTAATCATTCTAAACCCATGTTCATCAAGATCAGCACAACTGCGAAACAATCATCGAGAAATATTTCCCCTTCAATAGAATCGGAATCTGGTTTTGAACCAGCTTTCCCTAACTCTTTAGAGAAAAAGATCACTCCAGCTCCTGTACCAACATCAAGTAGCAAAAAAGATGGCATTAACGTAATATTTATTATTGTTCCCACAGTAATAGTATCTGCAGCTTTTGTTGGCTTAATATTTTTCCTTACCAATAAGAAAACAGAGTATAATGATGGATCATATTCATTCTCAGTTGACGAAGAGGTTGTAATAAGCAAGAAGCCGCCAAAACATTATAACTCAATGAATCATACTAAGAAACACAAGCTTTCACCAATGAAAAGTACAGGATCACTCAATGCGTTAAGAGATACTATTTGATATATATATAAAGCAATAAACCATGTTATTCTCATGTTAATTTTTAAATATCTTTTGATAGTTCAAGATAGTGCCTAATCTCAGTTGTTTGTTCAGGAACAGGTGATGCTTTGAAAGTAGTCATTTTAGAATCAGTTTTTGTTTCTTTTGTTGGTGTCGACATTGCCGAGTTATGTTTCGATGTGGGGCTAGATTTGGGCAAATCATTGATGCTTTTTGAAACCTTAGTTGGACTGAATGTACATTCGGGATCGTTATGTGAAAGTTTGTCTGCATTCATATTAAGCTCTCTAATGACACAGTTCATTACAGGCGATATAACACTCTGTGATGCTTTTAGAGGCTTTTTTGTAAGACTTGGGGATGATGGAACAGAATCGAGCGATTTTCGCAACTTATCGAGCTTTTGTTCCTTGGATTCTGCAACCCTGTTATTCCTTTCTAAGAACCGACTGAATGATTTATGGGATATTCTCTTCTTCTGAACCGGTTTTTCTTCAATTTTTTTAGTTGCTTGCCTTTCCAGAAACTGAATAAACTCATTTTTGGTGATTTTTGTGGTTTTGCTATTTGGAACGTTAATAGGTTGATCAGAACCTTCATAGTATTTCCAAAAGTTACTCGAATCTAATGGAGTATCATTGTCAATAGATCTCCTTTCAATCCTACTTCCAGTATTCTCGTAGAATCCAACACTCTGTTTTTCAAATACTTCTTCTTCATCTTCTTCACAAACCAACAATTCTCTTTTAATACACCCAAAATCGTCCCAAACATCAAATCCCTTATTTTCTTTTGGCCTAAAGTCGTTTTTTTTCTTGTTAACAATCACCCTACCAACAATTTCCTCAATTTTCTCTCGTTCTTGCGATTTCCGCCTTTTTGCATCTCGAACCCTCTTCCTTAACTCTTCAATATCTGTTTGAGAATATGGATCAGCCTCGGGTTTGTAGAGAGTGACTTTCATATTGTGAGCTTTTTACTGTTAACGATTATTCACTCCATGTCGAACACACTTCCCAATGTTTTCGAGACTCTCAGCGAGTATTCCGCTTCCGACATATATAAAATCATCATGCAAGGTTATTATTATCCCGGGTGTTTTGTTCTTCATGCCATTTTTATAGTCCTCAACTTGAGAACAACCACACCTAAAGCCGGTGTCAGTTGGTATAGGTCTTTTATTGTAGGGTATTTGATGACTGCTGGTTCTAGACATGTTCTTTCTTCATTAACTGATCGCAAACTCACAGAATTTGAGGGAATGGCGAGTATTAAGACATTTGCTATTGTGTGGGCTTTGTTAAACTGCTGCCCATTTGATCTTGTGTACAAATTTGCCAATAGGAAATCTTCAAGAGTTGTTTTTGCTCTTCTTGATTCATTTTCCCAAGCGCAGAATGTTTATCAGAGTACATACTCAGCTCTTATGGTATTTGATGGAAAACCACTTAGGGTTTTTACCATTATAATGTGTTGCGTGTCAGTGCCACTTATTGTAGATGTTCTTGATCGACTTCTGTTTGGTAATAGGCGCTTCCCAATGGCATACCAGTTCAACTCTATTAAGCGTAATCTATTTATTGTAGGAGCACTTATTCTTGTTGGAGCTCCTGGAATTTTCGAAGAAGGAGTTGCGATTATTGGAATGGGTGATTTAACCAATTACACATGCGCAATCTATGTTCTATTAACAATTTTAGAGCTAATAATCTTGAAAGGGAGGATTTTCTATACATATGATTTCTTCATGCGAGGGTTCTGGCAACTTTTCACATACTATCCCAAACAACAAATACCAGCAGAAAAGAAACAATAAAGAATCCTGACGGACATTTAAATAGTTATTTCGCGCTTTGCAGGAGTTTATCCATGAAAGCTTTTCGTTCTTGTGATTCTTCCTGCATTCTTTTGTGTTTCTCTTCGGATACTCTTTGCATTTTGGCAATTTCTTGATTCCTGGCGTTGATCTTTGCATTTTGAACAGTTTGTAAGTATATACCAATCATACTATGACTGTATGGATCCAAAGAAAACTGATTCTGGTATTTTTTAGTCAGCTCTTTGCTGAACTCTTGCTCTTTCTTTTCAAAAATCGCCTTCCTTTCAACATAACCAGGACCATAAAGAGTTTTAGCAGTAGGAGGAGATCGATGATAAGGCTTAGTAAGTTTTAATGAAGGGCATGATTGTCTTGGCGTTTCAATCTTCTTTCTCTCATTATTATTAATAATTTGTACGTTCTGCTTATTTATCTTTTTCCTCGCAGTTAAAGGAGGCTGAAAATATAAAGAAAATTCTTCAACAATCAGTTTTTTCCTATTACTAGTATCAGTATCACGAGATGAATTTATTGACATTGAAGGCTTTTCCATTTTTAGTTTTAACGAATTGAAGAATATTAATCAATTAGATCAATAAATAAATGAGCAGTCAAGAGCTGCCTCAGGGAAACATAGAGGTTCATTATAAATTACTCTCGATTTCTCCAATATATGCCCACATTTGCTCATATTTATATCCTTTTTTTCGAAATTATCAATCCATCATCATTCCTTTTGGCTCGATATCACAATATCAGATTGGCGGTATGATTGGAGGAGGGAAGTTTTCTACTGTGTTCTTCGGCTCTGATGGGAAGAAAAAGATTGCCATCAAGGTTTTTAAGAATATCAAAATGAATTATATAAAAAGAGAATACTTTATTTTAAGATCTCTACGAAAATCACCAAATATTGTTAAACTGATCGATATTGTACAAGATAATTTAACATCGACAATTGCTTTGGTTCTTGAGTATTGTCGCACAGAATCTTATAAGTCTGTGTTTCCCTTAATGACTATAGATGATATTCGCAATTACATGCACCAGTTGCTATTAGCAATTGATGGATTTCACTCTAAAGGTATTATTCATAGGGATGTCAAACCTGACAATGTTCTTTATAATCCAAATACCAAAAAACTGAGAATGGGCGATTTTGGGTTATCTGAATTATACTACCCAAGGAGGCAATATAGCACAGGTGTAGGGACTCTTAGATATATGGCTCCTGAGCTTTTGCTTGGGTATAGATTTTATGATTATTCTTCGGACATTTGGTCTGCTGGAGTTATTCTTGCAGAGATTCTGTTTAAAATCCCATTTTTTGATGCAGACGATATTCTCGGGATGATTAAATGTGTTTCTCGTGTTTTTACTTCTTCATCCCTATTAGTATATGCAGATAAATATGGAATATTCATTCCTGATATATATTTAAGATCAATGCCTTCATTTAATTATTCTCGATTGCCAATGATGATTAATGAGATGCGCCCGGAAATTAAAAATGATTTACTCTTAGATCTCCTTCAGAAAATGCTTGTAGTGGATCACAAGGAAAGGATCACTGCCAGAGATGCTCTTCGTCATCCATTTTTTAAATAGATTGTTTCTTATTTTTTTTAAGTTTAAGTATCAACTATTGTAGTAAGGCACGCATACCCAATCAGATCAGGATTTGCTTATTTGAAGCTTTTTAAGGTTTACATAGATTTTATGTGGTGTTTTGCGTTTTTATTAAACATTGCTTTTGTCAATCCAGCTTCTTTAACTGTTGATACAAAAGAGGAAAAAGATAAAATGATGAAGAACACAAGAGTTAGTATTTATAGAAAGAATACTACAAGAATTGTGGAAGAAAGGGGATATTTTATGGTTACTGATTGTTTTTTTAGCGAAATTTCATCTAATAATAATGGTGGAGCAGTTTGTATAAATACAAATGAACTTTCTATTCTATATTGCGATTTATCTAGTTTTAGTAATTGCTCTGTTTCTGGGGATTCCCAAGGAGGAGCTATTTTTTTCAGTTCTGTAGCAGGAGGGTTCTCTATTTTATCCAAAATTTGTTTTATTCATTGTTTCACAGACAATTTGAAGAGTAACCAATTTGTGGTTTCCGCTTCCTCTCATAGAGGACCTAATGCTGCTCATTTTTGCACTTTCTCTCAGGCATTTAGGAAGCACTATCAAAAATCTATATCTTTCACATTTCTTTTTGGGAATCAGAGTTTTGTTTCTCTAAATGTTTCTCATAACGCTTTGTCACAATTAGGCTGTGGTCATTTTGCATCTGCAATAAAAAATGTGATCAAGTTTTCCACATTTTTTAACAATCAAGCAGATCAAGGCACTTCTATTCTATACAATGCAGGATGTCAAGGCCTAATTCAACTTTCAAACATTGTTAATAACACAGGAAACAGGTTCTACATTTCCAAGACCCCCATGATTTACTCTTTTAGATCGACACTTGTGATCGAAACCACAATATTCCACAATAATTTATATTACCTTTTTGGTAAAACAGATGGATCTCTTGATGTATTTAGATGTTGGATTCCACAACCATATGATGCTTTCGGAATCCACATATTCCGTAATAAGGGCGAGACATCAACATACATTCTAACCCATCTACAAACCTATCTCTGCGAAGCAGATTTTCCATTGAAAAAACTAGATTAGGATTTTTATTAACTTGACAAAATATTCTTGATTTCTTGGATCATTTGATCATCTCCTTTCATCCTCTGATCAGTTGCTAATAGGTTCTTCAATGATGGCCCGAAATCAGATTCTACAATGGTTTGAAAAATCTGTGATTTGAGCCCGGCAGGAATATGATTCATTGCATTCTGATATTGTCTGAAAGCATTTCTTAATTCTGTGTCTGCAAGGGGTCTTTGTGACATCAGTGTAACCAACCAAAAATTAATGATCTCGGATAATTTAATCATTAACTTTTCGAGTATTTGAGTGTCATTTGGAAAATTTTGATATGCTAATACTAGTACTTCTATCTGGTTTGTGTTATATATACAAAATTTTAGTTCTTCCATTATTTTAGGATGAGAATCCATTTTTCTTTGGAGATGATAATACTTCATTCTATCATTAGGCAAATTCCTAATTGACTCTGAAAAATCTATGTTAGTTCTTATCATAACCTTCAATGCAGCCTCTAACTGATTGGGCATGATCCTTGTTCTATAATGCTGAATTTGCAATTTTTCGTAATATTTAGCAATTTCAGGCAATAACAAAGAATGAAAGCTGTCATTTCCATCAATATCTAGCAGTGTATTCAAACAGAAATGGAAATGCTCAAAAGTTGGCATATGATTATAATTCAAGTTGATTATTTCAGCCATGCTTCCGAAAATTAGTGTATGAAACTTTTTCCGAATATTAAGAAGTGGGGGTGGATAGTTTCTTTGGTTCTCAGGCCATTGGATTCGCTTGAATAACTCAAATAAAAATGTAAATGCTTGATGGAAGTCCTTTTGTAATTTCGGAGCTTCAGAATCTGTTTCGATTCCACCAAGGAGTTGCAAAAAAGCAATAGTATCGGCTAATTCTTCAAAAAGCTTTTTGCATTCTTCATTTTTTGAACTATTATCTCCTGTATTCTCATGAATCTGCTTTATTGTCTGATTGATATGAACATATTTCTCAAACCACGCAATTTTTTGCAATTCTTTTTTGATAGTTTTAACGATTTGTGACTTTAGCTCCTCGGAAGTGATGTTCTTTTTCAAAACTAACATAAGCTCTTCAATTATCTCTTGGGCGTTAAATGTTGTCTGGAATGTTGTGTCTTGATAATCAGTTCGCACATAAGACCCATTCATTAACCGTTTAAAAATGGAATTGGAACCTGAGCAGAGCGCGGAGCTTCTTCTGGAGTTTGTAATCAAGCATGTATCTTGTAAGAATGTAGGTGTTAAATCATCTCCTTTGCTCGTCAATATTTTTGGATGCCCAGAAATGAACATTTTCCCCAAATCCACATCAATATGCAAGATTGTTTACGGCAAAGGCAAAAGAATCAGATTTTTTAATGAGAAATTTCCAGAACTGAAAGGAAAGTTTTATTTAATCAATGGGCACGGTGATACTTCAATTAGAGCATCAGCAACAATTGATTTTTTTGAGATTTATTCATCATACTCTGATCCTTATCCAGCAATTTTTAATGTAGAATGCGGAATGGATACACCGGAAGGAGAAAGATTTGGTTTTTTGGCTTTGTCTTTCCAATTCATATCACAAGCAGAACTTGAAAATGTGCTTAAGGCATATTCTACCACCAAACCAACATTGACACCTAGGATGATTAGCAATCCACCAACTGTATCTCGAGATCCAGCAGACCCAGTTATACCAAGGCTCAAAATCCCGAGTACGAGCAGATCAATAACTTCCTCTATTCATGAGAGATACATGAAGAAGAATGAACTATGGATAGGAAACCATTCTTCAACACACACAGAAACCCCAAGGAGCACAAGATCCTCAGCTTCAAAAGCAAACCTCCATTTTACAAAAAACTTCAACGATTATTCATAAACGGAAAATGTCTGTTGAATCAGGCAGTAGCTCCGAGATAGTTCGCTCTTCGTTTCCTCGCTTTCCGCTTGATATTCCTTCGATATCTATTAAATGGCAGAATAAAGGTCGAAATCAGAGGAGGATTTCATCAAGACCAAATTTTTCATATGAAAATCAAGAGTTTCTGAAGCCAGAGTATCTGGATTCCCAAAAAAGATCGCTTTTACAGGAAATTGTAGAATTGCGCGCCGAAATAAACCCTCTTAAAGAACAATACCGAGTTTTAAAAATGCAGATTGATTCTCAGCAGGACAATGATGAAGCTTTTGAACAGCATAATATTTCTGCTGATCTTGCCGATTCACATTCGGAATTAGATTCATTAAAAGCTGAATTGGCAAAACTGAGAAGGTTTTATACTGAAAGCACACAGAAAAGGCTTGAAAAAGATATAGAATACCAAAAAAGCATACTTATAGAATCAAAACAAGGACTTGAAAGGCTTTTGGAAAATTTGGATGAGAGGAGAAGTGAATACAAAGACACAGTTGATTCTCCGCTTGCGGAAACTATTTTGAGACAGAGGCATCAAATTGAAGAACTAATCAAAAAAAGAGATTCGCTTTTAGAAATTGAAGATCAATTGATCGAACGACATAGAGCTCAATTCGATGATACACCATTATTTGTCAAAGCAAACTCACAAATTACCTCATTGAAGAGGAAGCTTAAGAATTTGGAACACCAAGAAATCCTTATTAAAGTAGAGCATAGAAAGAAAAAAACCGAATTCGAGGCCGAAGAAAAAAAACTCAGATTATTATTAGAAACAAAGAACACAAAAAGGGTACAAACAACCCAAAACTCGAAGAGACCCCCAAGCATGACAGATATTAAAAGAGAAGAGACTCTGACTCCACGATTAGTAATACAAAAGCAAAATCAACCGAATCAAATCGCACCCAACTTAGATTCAAAGACAAAGCTTCCAAACCTTTCTGAGAAGAGCCAAAACCTCTTCTCAGAAGACCAAGAAAATATAGTTTTGTCGTGAAAAATAAGAGCATACGAGCACCAGCTATATGCGCCGCATTTTCACATATGTTACTGGTATCCTAAGGAGAATAGTGCAAACACACACCTCCGCTGATATTACCAGTTATGATTTCGTGGCCGTCAAAACCACCGATTATTGTAAACTTTGTAAATATTGTAAACTAATGATATGAAAAGCGAAAATGATTTGTATGGATTTATCGACTCTTCTGATGAGGATAATAATAAGTTTGTTGTTTTTAATGAAAATAGTTATGTGTTGGAAAGTGATAGTTCAATCAGGAAAGAGTTATTTAACAAAGTAGTTTTTAATATTAAAGATATTAGAATGATTGTTGGAAAGTATTTACACGAAGGTAATAATTGTTCATCAAATGCAATACAAATGGTTGGGTGTATGTGCAAGTTTTTTATTGCAGATTTATGTATAAAGGCTAGGAAAATTGCCGGGGAAGGCGAACCCCTCACACCAGAGTTTATTTTTATGGCTTTCGATGAGTTACATGAAAGTACAAGGTTTCCGAAAATGGGATGAAAGTTTCTGTAGTTATTTTTGGATTCTTAGTGTTGAATGACTGATCTCATATTGATCACCACTTTGAAGAGTGCAAATAAACCCAGATTTTATCTGATGATATTATATTAGCGAGTTCATCAAATGATAATCAATGGAATTTGGTAACTTGATCTATGTTTTAAGACATGAAAATGATTTGATTTGGTTTTTATCATATTAATGATGATCGAAGCCATTCGTCATCCGCTTCATTTGAATTTGCATCAATGCTAACATTGGTTTCTGCTACTGTAGTTGGAGAAACACTGTATTGAGTAAGTTCTTCAAGATGAAACCCTGTTGCACTCTCACTATCTTCGGAATTTCGAGTTACTTTATAAATCATGAAGACAACGAGAAGGGAAGAGAAAATTATTGGGATTATATAGTATTGTGATTTTTCATTTTGAATTTCTTCTGAAATAGAAATATTTTTGTCTATTTGGTAGTAATTAATTGAAGAAGGTGATAACAATGATGAATAGCTTATGGATGGTGATGGCGAGGACGACCTTGGTTGATCTGGAGATAATGATTGACTCGGAGAGTAAGATTGAGTAGGCAAGTATGATATAGATGGGCTTGGAGAGTAAGATTGAGTAGGCAAGTAGGATCGAGATGGACTTGGAGAGTATGATTGAGTAGGCAAGTATGATCTAGATGGGCTTGGAGATAATGATATAGATGGGCTTAGAGAGTAAGATTGAGTAGGCAAGTATGATCGAGATGGACTTGGAGAGTAAGATCTAGATGGGCTTGGAGAGTATGATCTAGATGGGCTTAGAGATAATGATCTGGATGGGCTTGGAGAGTAAGATTGAGTAGGCAAGTATGATCGAGATGGACTTGGAGAGTAAGATTGAGTAGGCAAGTATGATCGAGATGGACTTGGAGAGTAGGATCTAGATGGGCTTGGGGAAAATGATCTAGATGGACTTGGAGAGTATGATCTAGATGGACTTGGAGATAATGATCTAGATGGGCTTGGAGAGTAAGATTGAGTAGGAAAGTATGATCGAGATGGACTTGGAGAGTAGGATCTAGATGGGCTTGGAGAGTAAGATTGAGTAGGCAAGTATGATCGAGATGGACTTGGAGATAATGATATAGATGGGCTTAGAGAGTAAGATTGAGTAGGCAAGTATGATCGAGATGGACTTGGAGAGTAAGATTGAGTAGGCAAGTATGATCGAGATGGGCTTGGAGAGTATGATTGAGTAGGCAAGTAGGATCGAGATGGACTTGGAGAGTATGATTGAGTAGGCAAGTATGATCTAGATGGGCTTGGAGATAATGATATAGATGGGCTTAGAGAGTAAGATTGAGTAGGCAAGTATGATCGAGATGGACTTGGAGAGTAAGATCTAGATGGGCTTGGAGAGTATGATCTAGATGGACTTGGAGATAATGATCTAGATGGGCTTGGAGAGTAAGATTGAGTAGGCAAGTTTGATCGAGATGGACTTGGAGAGTAGGATCTAGATGGGCTTGGAGAGTATGATCGAGATGGACTTGGAGAGTAGGATCTAGATGGGCTTGGAGAGTAGGATCTAGATGGGCTTGGAGAGTATGATCGAGATGGACTTGGGGAAAATGATCTAGATGGGCTTGGGGAAAATGATCTAGATGGGCTTGGAGATAATGATCTAGATGGGCTTGGGGAAAATGATCTAGATGGACTTGGAGAGTATGATCTAGATGGGCTTGGAGATAATGATCTAGATGGGCTTGGAGAGTAGGATCTAGATGGGCTTGGAGAGTATGATCTAGATGGACTTGGAGAGTATGATCTAGATGGGCTTGGAGAGTATGATCTAGATTGACTTGGGGAAAATGATCTAGATGGGCTTGGAGATAGTGATCTAGATGGGCTTGGAGAGTATGATCTAGATGGGCTTGGAGATAATGATCTAGATGGGCTTGGAGAGTAGGATCTAGATGGGCTTGGAGATAGTGATCTAGATGGGCTTGGAGATAATGATCTAGATGGACTTGGGGAAAATGATCTAGATGGGCTTGGAGATAATGATCTAGATGGGCTTGGAGAGTATGATCTAGATGGACTTGGGGAAAATGATCTAGATGGGCTTGGAGATAATGATCTAGATGGGCTTGGAGAGTATGATCTAGATGGACTTGGGGAAAATGATCTAGATGGGCTTGGAGATAATGATCTAGATTGACTTGGAGATGGTGATCTAGATTTCGTTGGGAAAGGGTAAATTATAATGACATTTCCTTGGTAAAGTGTCCCAGTATGCGAAATATAACTATCTTTTACCGTTATTTGTCCGGTTCCATAAAAAAGGATACCTTCATTATTCGAAAAATAACAATTACTCATTGAAATTACTGATGGAGAAAACACAATTCCATCATATGCATCAACTTTACCACCAAGAAAGATTAGATTATTTGTATTACCTGAGCCCCGAAAAACTACCTCACTATTATAATTTTGTTGGAATGTACAATCAAATACAGTGTATGTGAGTTCCATGAGTCTTGTTGAAGTATGATAAGAAGAATTACTTTTTTTGTAAGACACACTACGACATGTTGATAAAATATCTTCATATTTAGAATTACAGTATCTGGTTGTTAAATATTCTATTATCCCCTGAAAATTATCATCAGGGTGTCCTACATTCGCAAATGCATCGCTATTTGCTGCCCCCGAGAATGCAGTACACCGAGAAATTGTAAGACTCCCACCATAAAAATAGATTGATCCAGCAAACCCACTACAAGAGCATCTAAAAAATGATGTACTAATTACTGATAATGAAGAACGGGTACCTCCATATACTGAATCAACATACATTACCCCACCATTACCATTATAAATCGAGACTCTCTCAAAAGTACAGCTTTGAACACTTAGTGCTCCTCCTGTCAGAGTATATGATCTTCCAACAGGAATGCTTGGATTCACACATGCGTTTAATAAAATCAAATTAATATTGACTGCTAATGATATTATGATTCTAAACATATGATATGTTTATTCACAATTTATATCTATTTTTGTGATAAATTATTGATTGAACAAACGGTAATGTTTAAAAAACTTTAATCATAAGCAAAATTTTCTGTTTTTGGATATTTCAACTATGTATTATCAAATCCATCAGGAAATCTAGGATTGTTGTGTTTCAGAAAAACATATAAGAAAAATCATCTTTTAGATGACTAATGGAGCAGTTACTGATCTCACATCATGATCACCACCTCCACAGAGGATAATGTAGGCGAAGTAAGCAACGGCAATTATTGCAATGACACTGAAGCCATATACAATATTCTGAAGTTTAATACCAAAGACTTTCTTATAAGGTACTGCTGTTGCAACTGGTGTAATTGTTGGGAAAATTGTATTGGTTGGATATAAGGTATTTGTTGGATGAAGTGTTCGGGTTATGCATGGGGTTTCAGTTGCAGCTGGTGTCATTGTTGGAGCATATGTACTTGTTGGGGCATATGTAGAAGTGATTTCTGGAGTAATTTTTGGTGTACGAGGAATTATATAAGAAGTAGGAACTTCAGATGGAACAAAAACACAGCTAGGATCATAGTGTGCTATAAGGTTATATGAACCAAGAGTGGCGCCTTTGTTGTTGGTAATATCAGCATAGTATGTTGAGCAATCAGACTGAATGTAACAATCAACAATGAACATTTTGTAGCTGCCTGAGTTATAGAATGTTTTTCCAGATCCATATTGTACATTATTCATAATAATGCAGTTTTTGATAGTTATGTAACCATAATACGAGTAGAAGAGACCATATGAAGAAGATTGTTGAGAATTTCCAATCACATTAGAATAATTGAAGACAGAATCTTCGCTGGTATAATAAAAGTAAAGAGTAACGTAGTTAGTAGCATTGTTCCCTTGAATGTTACAGTGGGAAACCACAAGACTGTTACCACTGTATGATGCAAAAGCAGAATATCTGTCATTCTTGTTCTTTGTCATATTCAATAACTTGAGAGTTTGGTTTCCTTTTTCAAAATAAACAGCATAATCAGCAATCCCATTCTTGTTTGAATAAGAAACAGAAATACTGTTTGCAATATTCAGTCCCTTCTCTAGTGTTTTAATATAAGCATAGGAATAATAGCTTCCAGAATAGCAATATGTGGCGCAAATCTTGGCCATAGCAAAATTACCTCCATAATTAGCACTGTAATGAATAGCACCACCATATGAACTGGCAGTTGTGTTTGTGAAAACGCAAAGTTCAACAGCAAAATAACATAAATCAGAATTGCTATTGTCATAGTAAATAGCACCGCCATAGGATGTGCCACCTAAATCAGAGAAATAACAATTATGGACATAGTAGCTACCTTTTTCAAATTGAGCACGGCTGCTCAAAGATGTGTTATCCCTAAAGTCAACAATACCAGGGAAATAATCCGAAAAAGCACTCCTGAGGTTGTTCCCCATCATCACACTAGAAAGAAGTACACTCAGCATCTCTCTCTTGAAATAAATGGCTATCCAATTTCATAACAGTGTTGATCACCTTATTTGAGATGAATATTGAGTCAATTTGTCGAAATTTTATAACAATATTCATGTAAATTTGATGTAGTATTGAAATTTTCCATTTTTGTTTATAATTATCTCAGTTTCAATGAATTGTAACTGTACATAAATCTTTGATCATGATGATCGGTTAACTTTATGGGACTTGTTGGTTGGTCATTTGACACATGATTTGACAGGATATTCGTTACACACATTTAGCAATAGTTCATTATATTATGTATTTAAAAATGAAAAACACTTTATTTCTTAGTGCTGGTTTCCATCGATAAGGGATGAAAGAAACCTTGGGGCTTTGAGAAGGGGTCTCTTAGTAATAACAGGGATGATAAACAATAGTGAGAGGGTAATGTGCCCACAGACCAACCCGATAAGGTTGGGAAGTATTGACTGATTAGAAACAAATGAAACAATCATGGATACAAATGGAACATACTGAATTGGAAGAGGGAACATCATCATCATCATTATTTGCTCATTGGAGAATAATTTACCGTAAATATATGAAAAAGCGTTCACCAAAGACTGAGAAGCAAACAATGAACCAAATAAACTCGACATAATAAGAACCAAAACAGAAGTTATGATCAACATAAACACCATATTTGATTTCCTGGTTGGGAACTGCCTCTCTTCCAGTTTTTTAACCAAAGCAAACGAGGTGAACAGAAAAATAATCAGGTTCATATCAATCTTCCCAAAGAACAAAAGACCAGTAAGAACACGCCAAATTTGAAATTTTTTAAATGCCAGAGTTGGTTCAAAAACTAAATCATAAGGTTCAACTACACCAAGGCTAGTGAGAGCACTAAGGATTAGAGATGCCCCGCCCCAAATGCGGGTTACTGGGGGAATGGCATTAATCATTTCCATGATAAAATAAACTGGCCAAATATGACTTTACTTAGTTGTAGTGGGTCTGAGTTCCAGTTAGAGGGGCAGTGTTTGCTACATCTTTGTACTCGTCATCTTGGAGGTGAATGTAGAGAATCAAACACTGAATGATGAACCAGGTAATGAGAATGGATAGAAGTGTCTCACCAGCCCCAGTGCATCTATTATCTGCATAGTTGATGATTTGATTCTCTTGCTGTTCAGCATCTGAGAAAAGGTGCTTCTTCAACCAAACAGTTGCTGGATCAGTCCCCTTCAAGAAAAGCCAGCTGTGGCATTGTTTGATAACCTTGTTTTCATATGTTGTGTTGCCAAAAACCATTGCGTATATGATGCCAAAAATCATGCTGAGTGCTGTTGTACCACAAGCAGAATATAAAATAGCTGTACTATAATCAGGAAGCTTCTTGAAATAATACATAACATTACCAGTAATAGAAACAATGATAGAAATGAGTATCAAAATCGCCAAAAATAAAGGCCAGCTATCCATTGCCTTGGGGAAAAACGGGTCATTGGTCATCCACACCAAAACAACAACATAAACCAAAGCAATTAAAGAAACTATCAACCAGGCTATTCTCATGTAGAATGTTGGCCGGAGATACCAGGTCCTAACACCACAGTCGGGATCCATCGCTCAAATGTCAACCGATTTACATGATCGGTTACAATAAAATCTAGTATTATCGATGCAAAATCCCTATGGCGACGGCGCGATGATGTTTCCCTCTGTATCAATGGATACCGAGAAAAAGGATCAAGTGGTTTCGAATGAGATTGGCTTAAGCAAATATGCAGCCATTCGTCCAGAGGAAGTCCTTGAGCGTTATTCTTCGTTATCTCCCGACTCTTTTATATCGACTCTTTATGGAGCGGAGCAAATTCCACGATATTCTTTCGAACGTGTTTCGGGTTTTGCAAGATCCCTTGAGGGACTGAACGCCTATTTTCGGAGCCAGATTTTGTCAATAAGGAATTCTTTGAATAATTCCGTCGGGATTCCTTCGTTACAGCTAGATGAGGGAGAAATTACCGCGATTCATGTTGATTTTTGGCACAATAACGATCTTCATTCTGAGTATATTTCTCATGCTTCCAAAGTGTATAAGAATCATGTGGGCGCTTTTGAAGGGAAAACTTCATCATTGTGGGGATACACAGTATATAAATATACTGAACCTTGCAGACTTATTTTTTTGATTGCCACAATCTTACTCACCCTTTTTGGGATATGGGGCTTATCTGATGGAATCAAGAATATCGGGCTTTTTATATCTAGTATTATGGCTTTATCATTAGCCTTTACAGGAGTCGTTTATTTCTTTATTGATATTTGTCTAATTGTTGGCCAAAATGAGGCACTTCCCAACATTACCAAAATTGAAGATTCTATTGTTGAATTTTATGATAGCACAATCGATCAGATGAATAGAGTGATTTCTAGGGTATATGAAAATGAAAGACCCAGGAGTGTTCATGATTTTGCAAAGTTTTTAATTCGACATCTCTTTAACCCTGCTTATGAAGAGCTATCATTTGCATTATCTGATGAAGGACCACTTAAAAATGTGAATAATATTTCTAAGGAGCAATTCGAAGATTATTTAATGCTCTATAGGTTTGTCAATTACCGATCAAAGTGTGATATGTACTCCGTTCCAGGTATGGAGACGCTTGCACAAAGGATGGCAACAGCAATTGCTTGTGGTATTTTTGATGGAAACATACAGCTACACACATATTTGCTTTCATTATTTGCACCTAAAACCAGCTATTCTGGTAAAAAGACACCAGATCACATATTCAGTATCAACATTTGTAATATTGGCGGATCTTCTTTAAAGGAAAGAGTATCATCAATTATGCGTCAAGCACTACCATCTCTCTCCAACAACACCTCTACTATGAGTTCAAATAACATGGAAAGAGTAATGGCTATTAGAAGGATTTTTAACCAGTAAATTGCTTATGTTGAACTGTAAAATCATTCAATTTTTCTGAACAAAGTATAATGTTATATGTCATCTTATTTGTTTTGCAACTGAACTATACATTCAAGACTGCTTTCGGATATAGATGGCTTAAAATATTCTATCATGATTCTATTGGAGGAGTATTTTTCAAAAATTTGGATCAGACAATGTATAATTTTGATCCCAAATTGTATTCTGTTTTAAATATTGTGAACTATAGATATAAAACCAATCATTATTATGAGTTTTTATTGGAATATCCTGATTTGGCCGGTTCAAATCACTGGAAACAATCAAAAATACCATGGTACAATACTGAAGTCAATGGGAGCACAGCTGAAGGATATACCCCCATAAATATCACATGGAATACTCATTATTGGGGAGGCCTTGTTAGGTCTAACAACTATTTTAGTTGCCTTACACTCATGGATGGTTCTGCTGGAACTAACTATTGGTGGTATGCACTTGGTGTTGTGAATTCATCTCAATATTATCCAAAGTATCCCGGGCCAAATGGTATTCTTGTCAATAAATCCGCTCTGTGGATCAGAATAGATGATTTATCAGTGCTAAACCCCATTACTCTATCTTCAAAGAGAAGGGTTTTCCCCATTTTATCTCAAATTTTCCTGTTTTTATGTGATTAAAAAGTATTGAAAATACTGGCTAAAGATAGATTTTACTTGGCCAAATTCATTTTTATGATTAATTTCCTGATACATATGGCAACCTCCAGAAAGCCTCCATTTATACCGGTATTTATCAATGGCGGAAAGAACATTGCCAACTATTTTGATTTTGAACATTTTAATGGAAAAATGTCTGGGAAAAACTTTTTCCGAAACTGCAGTATTGCTATGAGATTAGGATCTGATGAGCAAAACTTAACACAGAGATTGCATTATATTTCAATGGCTGATGATGGAGATGCTTTGTTTTTATTGGGGGTAATTCATGAATTCGGGCTGATGAATTTTAAAATGAATGATACATTATCTCGCACTTATTATGAGAGGGGATCCACAGTTGGCCATTCTGAATGTATGAGTCGGCTATCATTGTTTTTAGCTCATGGATTTGGTGGGGAAAGAGATATTCCAAGATCGATTAAACTTTCCGAGTTGGCTTCTAAAAAGGGATCTGTTTCTGCGATGCTTCACCTGTCATTTTTGTATCGATTTGGTGATGGAGTAAATACATCAACAACAAATGCATATAATTTGTTGGAGACAATTGGAACTGCTGTTTTGTCTAATATTACTTATCAGCGTTTAATTATGAATAGCGGTGTTACACGGATTTTCAAGGATAAATTCCCATCCAATATGTCTAAAAGAGTTGACTCAATTAGAGAATTTGATAAGATTAGAGCTCAAAATGGAGATATCCAATCAAGTATAAAGCAAGGCATAGAGAAGTTCTATGATAATGATATAGATGAGTCTGTTAGGCTTCTCATGATTGGAGCTGAATCTAATGTTGGGCTTGCTTATGGAATTTTAGGAAACATATATTACTATGGTATAGGGAAACCAAAAGATGAGCTTTTAGGATTGTCATACTATATGAAGGGATTGGATCTCGGGGACATGGTTTCAATAGTTGAAGTAGCACTAATAACTCTTACAAAGGAGTCTAATATGCAGGAAAAATTGCAAGCCAAAACTCTTCTTGAAATGGCCGCTAAAGAAGGAAACTCAAGAGCAATTCATTATTTGGGACTATTTAAACTGAAAGGTATTATTCCATATTCTGTAAATATAAGTGAAGCATACCAGCTCTTTAGGATTGCAAAGAAGAAGACATACCTCCCATCCATATATTATCAAGCTGTGATGAACCAAAAGGGACTTGGGCCAAAAAGTTCAAGTATGAAAGCATTGAAAAAGTTCATGTTATTTCTTGAATTATCTTTTATGTTTGATGATTCTGCAAATGCATGGAATTCAATAGCAGATGATCAAATTGAATATGGACTGAGATTATATCAGGGTCTGGCTTTTCTTGGATCTGAAGCATCTATGTGGAATTCTGAGATGTTATGCAATAAGTATGGGTACAATTCCTCTGATTGGTTTAACATGCAATTAAAAATGGGGTTCCATACTGCTCTCCTCAAACTTGCTGAACAAAAAGAAAAAGAAGGGAAAACCGAAGAAGCGAAAAACATTTACCTAAAAACTTCAGAAAAAGAAAGCAAATCATCATTCGCTCTAGCCTGGATGAACATATGGAATCCAATGGAGTCACTTAAGTATTTGGACCAAGCTTATATATTAGAACCAAGACTAATAATAGCATATTACTTATCAAAGATTGCTATTATTTTTGCGAATATTCCACAACTTCTTTTGTTTTTTTGGAAGGACTCTCCAGGATTAGATATGCTTTTCTTATTGATATCTCAAAATATTTGGGTATCATTGGTTGGTATTCTACTTGTGTTTCTTCACTTCTTCATTGGATTCAAACTTAATGATATTATAGAGTAAAAATGTTTGTTATATACATTCTAAAGTTTCCAATGTTGTAAAACTTGCTCCCGAAGCTCATCCACAGATAATTTCTTAGTATTTTGGATGATTTCTATTTTGCTCGTTTTCGCATAATACATAGCCTCTTCATCTATAATACCATCAGTAGGTCTTATGAAATTCTGTTTATCTGAATATGCACACCTGGATAGCACTGAAACTTCCTCTTCTGGGTCCAAACATAGGAGTGGGTATCTCGAAAGAAGATAGTCCTGCTCTTGCTCTGGAGAACAATCCAGCTGTTCTGACGGGTTAATCCTCAACATAATTCTCGTAGCCTTGATGAGCTTTCTCCGATGATCAACAATTTCGCATATCAAGCCTCCATCATACCAAGTTAGATCAAGCTTGATTAAACTTGGAAACAAACCAATTGGCAGAAATCCAGATGTTAATGGTTCATAATACTCCTTGTACATTACAACAAGAGGCCCAGTAATTGAGAAACCAGGATTTACCGAGCAAAAAGAAAAGGAATCATCAAAAATAGAAAAAACTAGCGAAACAATAAACCCACTGAAAAGAGTCTCTGGGAAAGGGCCCAATCCTTCTTCAGTTCTTCCGAAAACTTTTTCTTGAAACTGTATTCTGTGCGCAATAGATTGCATCAACTCACTTCTGTAACTTGATAATGTCGAATAATCACAATTTTGAGAAAACTCTTTAACAGAATCATAATAGAATTTCAAAGGATCCTTTCTAATAGAATCAATATCAACCTGGTCATCACGCACATCCGTCTGAATTGTGACTCCAAATGGATCAACTATGGACTGGGTGGCTTTCTCCTCCATAAAAAAACTAGTAATCCTGAATCGAACCTGTGGATACTGAATTGAATGGTAATCAAGGCGAATTCTGAAATCATTTTATTCTCAGAAAAGTGTAATCAAATGAATTGTTTATTTTTACAGTAATTTATGATGAAACCTTCCCTATCTGCAACTTTTTATGATCTTAAAGATCCCATTATTGTTTTTGATGGAGAAAATAAAAAAGAGATGACCCCTATAGAGATTGGATGCAGACAACCTTCTTTTTTCCAACTTAATGGTGATCCAATCCTAAAAGGCTTTGGATCTCTTGATGATTTCAAAACTAAAATTGATATTTCTTGTATCAGCGATGACAAAATCGAATGTAGTGAGGAGAATGATCCTGCACTTGTTGAGAAGAAGTGGGAAAAAATTGGATATATCCCATCAAAAATGCCTTTATCTAGAAATAGACAATCTACACACCCAATATTTCCGATTGCAGAGCAGCTGGAGCTCCAGGAATCGCAACCCAACCATTGCTCTTCTGTTTTATTAACAAGTAAAGGTTTTAACCTTTGCCCGCCGTCCAAGCCCCTTGAAATATTATCGGAAGAGTCGGAGTTTTCTGATTTTTTGCGATCCGGTAGTACTGGAGAGGCTCTTCCAAAAGTAGAAGTACCATCAGATTACGAAAGTTATATTGAAGAAGGCCAAGAGGAAACAATCAATCTTATGTCTGATGGGTTTCCTGAGCAATTGCATCCATTTTTAACCCATAAAACATCATCATTGTGCTACAAAATTATATGCGGGAATAGATATCCAGATATACCCACGGAGCTTCTCTCTATTGTTGCTGATGAGATTCGTGTGTATATTGAAATCGCATTTTCAAATGATTTTATTGCAGAAGCAAACTATCTTCATGATATTGTTGATGAGATACGAAAGCTCAATTCTAATAACAAAAAGCGTGTTCCCTATCCTGATCGAGTTTCACCTACTGTTCTACAATCGAAATTCCGAGAATTATTGATTGAATATGAACCGCGGATTGATCATTGGGAGACTCAGAGATTTTTAGCAGACGAACACTTCAAAAAGGAGCTTCAAAATATAAAATCACATCTTAAAAACCAGGAGATATTTGAAAATCGGTACAAATCTCTGTGCTCCCAATATGAAAGACTCACAAAAAGAATAGCCCAAGAAATAGAAGCAGATTTAATTAATGTTAGAACAAGAGTTAAGCAGATTCATTCAGGAATAGTCAATAATCCATTCTCTAAGTGCAATAACAAGATTCAAAGCTCAAGTGGGAGAGATCCTCCTCCACAGATTTCTCGAATTCAAATAGGAAGAAAGGGGAACATCAAACTTAATAGTATCCATGTGGCTGCATCAATGTCAATTCGCCCATCAACACAAGGACAGAAGAAGAGACAGCTCCAAAGGCTTGTGAAGTAGATTCCTAAAAAATTGTTGTTTTTTCTCTATTGTATTCTCACTTTGCTTTTATCAACAAAGGTTTTTAATTTCGATGGTAATTTGCTATATTGAGAGCCGCTTAATAATTGCATCTTACTAGATAGAGCAATTACTCTATTACTTTTTCCAGTATTAAGCTTGAAAAGCTCATCAATTAGTTGATAAGGAATAAATCCATATTTGCATACCTCGGGGTTAAATTGATTAGTATCTGCTTGAAAAGTAGAATAAAGTTGTTCAAATGGAATAGAATCAACCCGTAGTATTGAAGTATTATCCTCTGATTCTTCAATCATATAAAAATTCATTTTCCAATCATCATACTCAATATCAAACCAATTCTCATTCTGAATTACATAATATGTTGAAGATAAATTACAATATTCAGGATTTGTGCATTTAAGTTTAGTAGGAGTGAGCGAAATATGATCAAGTGGTGGTAAACTTAGACATTCTAATAATGGAACTTGTGAATCAATACAAAATTTAGATACTCCAATCCAATAATATGGAATTTGTTTGTTTGAGCATATCCTACTAACATTCATTAAACTCATTCTACCAAGAAAATAATCAATTGGATAGCCCCGATATGATGAATGAATTGGCAACACAATAAAACCTCCTTTGGTTTTTGGATATGGATTGTTACAATTGCCACCAAAAGACATTACAAAATCATCATTATAACCATAAACTAAGAAGTCAATTGAAGAACCAGCCCCTAAATCATTTGGCAAAAAATATTCACCAGTGTTCATTACTGATTCAAACATATAATCATAATAAAGAGGTTTTGGCATAGAGAGCAATAATGGAGATTGACTGTTGAATAAGAGTCTTCTAATATCTTTCGAGTTTTGAGCAAAAGAGGTCACATTAATATACATCCCTAGTCCTTTATCGTTATTATTTGAACATGTAGAATTCAAATCAAACCCTTTGCACATTTCTTCAGGAAAAACATCAATAGTTTTGTTATTTAGTGCTGAAAACACAAAAGTTGAAGGAGAATCAATAATACTTTCATTAACATGCCAATATTGCCTAATTATGTCGTAAATTCGCTGTGTAGAAAGTTGTATAAAGTGGTTACTTAGTTGAACACCATTAGTAACTTCGATACTTCGGTAATGTGATGCAACATATGCTGTTACAGCACTAATACTAGAAAAACTCAGATCATTGGTAAAAACATCGTATGATTCGGAGACAGAGAAGAAATGAGGCAGAGTTGTAAGATTAGGAGGAATGAAGTATTCTGATTGTCTTGGATTAAGCAGCATTGTAATTACAGTTCCAGAAATAGTCATTATGCACAAAACTACAACAGATACTATGATGATAATTCGAAAGCAAAAACTATTTTCAAAAATCATTTCTATTGTAAAGTTGTTTAAGTTTACATAATCGTTCCTATGAGTGATGGTGACTGATCTCATTCATTTGATGAATAACTTCACTTGCTAATTTGCTTTTGGTGCTTAAGACAGTATAACGATCATTTTCATCGGTATCCTTATCGAAATATGCGAAGAAATCATTACCAATCGGCATTATGCCCCTGCTTTTGTTTCCAACAATGTTAGAAAACTCATGAGCATATAAGAGACCATTCTGAATAACAGAGTAATCATACAATTGAACCTTATTTGATGTTATAAATAGTTGCTTGGTTTGGGAAATATGTTGAAGTTTCACTCCAACGTGATTGCCAAAACAATTCTCTGTCTGCTTTTGACTTGATACTTTTTCGGTCCACCCAAGTTTCGGAATGAATGGGCATATTTCCTTGGAAAATGTTTGCAAAATGTTGATATCTTGACCATTTGCCATCATTCTCGGATCAATAAGTAGAATAATTCGAATCTTATTAAGCTGAAGAACTGCAAGAGCCATCATTTTTCCATTCCAGAAAATTGGTGGAGTTTTAATCTCCACAGCCCCATTAATAGATTTAACAAATCCTATTGTCCATCTCATAACATTCTCTGTTTTTTTCAATTTCTTTGGAAAGAACCTATTAAATTTGTTGAAAACTAAAAAAGTCAACAACCTAGCGAGTTCCGGATCCCCATTAATAATTTTCATAATTTTATGCCTCCATGCTATCACAATTGAGGATATAACAGGGTATTGACTATGAATTTGTTCAATGCTCCTATAAATTTCTTCAGAGCTAGTTAGATTTTGAGAAATGGAGGGTATATATGCATCCCACAAGTGATCAAATACCGGGTCCTTCCAATTTATGACCGATATTATGTGAGGCATTATAGAAACAAGCTCATTAACCCAAGATTTCGGAAGAGGGCCACCATTGATCCTTTTCATCGGTCCTATCGACAAAAACAGTATAGATTTGCATGTGTTCAATATGGATTGAAGCAAAAGTCTCTTGGTTTGTGTATTTGATCTAATTGACAAACTAAAGTAGATGCCTTCCCCGATTTCTAGTAATGAAATCTCTCTTTTCCCAGTAAATACATAATCGCAGTTTTCCGATGGTCTGAATTGCTTGCAGAAAAACAAAAAAGTTGATGACAAACCTGCCTCGACTTGGCGCTTTAGAAGACTTTCGCGATCATTTTTTTCAGGATAGTAGAATAAAATATCCACTACAGCCCCCTCCTCTTGTGCTATGTTAGAATCAAAGACAAAAAAACTGCATAGCACATCTTCAATATCTTCCATCCTGCCAGTTTACTAATCGTTTTTCCTTTTCAAAAAATTGAACCCAAAATAATCTCAATTTGAATTGTTATTAATCGTTAAGTATAGAATTTTAAAATAGTTTTGTGAAAAAGCAAATCTTATCAAAAGACATCGATATTTCTGAAAAAGAGGCTATTCATTATTCTAATGACTCAGACAATTGATCAACAAGGTATCATTGGTATGTTCGAACGAGACAATATGGACTATTATAATGAGCAAGGTGGGTTAGAAGGCTTTTGCGAGTTTTTAAATACGGATTTGAGAAACGGTATTTCTAAATCTGAGGAAGAGAACCATTTTGCTGAAAGAATTGGCAAGTTTGGGGTAAATAAGCTTCCCGATCCACCAGTGAAAACCTGGCTTCAGTTTTTTGTTCACAGCTTTCATGATTTGACTTTACAGATTTTATTATTTGCTGGCGTTTTGTCATTTATTTTTGCATTTTTACACGAAGAGATTAAATTTGAAGAGTTTATCGATCCTATTGCCATTTTTGCTGCAGTTTTAGTAGTATCAGGTGTTACAGCTCAAACCAATTTTGAGCAACAAAGGACATTTTTGGAAATCAATTCTGTTAAGAATAACTATCCTGTTACAGTTATACGTGCAGGGGAAAGGTTGCAGATTATGTCCAACGATGTTTTGGCAGGGGATGTTATTGAAATCAAAACGGGAGATAGAATGGCAGCCGATTGTTTATTTATTAATGGAAACAATTTATCTATTAACAATTCTTCCACCACTGGAGAGACAGTTCCCGTTAAAGTTAATGACAAGTATCCATTTTTGAAATCTGGCGGTGCTGTTGAAAGTGGTATTGCTACTGTTCTCACAATTGCTGTTGGGCCAAATTCACAAGCAGGTGTTCTAATGACGATGATTCAAGAAATTGAATCCAAGAAACCAAAGTCTCCTCTTGAAAGGAAAGTTGAAGATCTGGCTCAATTGATGACATATATTGCTATTGTTTCTGGTATTGGCTCATTATGCATCTTTTTGGTTGTATGGGCTGTTGATGACGGTGAATGGGGTAATATATTTAAGAGAGTTATGGTTGCAATTACCATTTTCCTTTGTTGTGTTCCAGAAGGTCTTCCTCTTGCAGTCACAATTTCCCTATCATTTTCTATCAGACAAATGATGAATGATCATAATTTTGTTCGTAGGTTGAGCGCATGTGAAACAATGGGAGGAGCTACTACAATTTGCTCAGATAAAACAGGTACACTCACACAAAATAAGATGACCGTTGTGAAGTATTATATGGATGGTAACGAGTATGATGGCCATCCTGAGTTGGAGAGTGATGTTTTATCAACTTTCGCTGATGCCGTTTCGATTTGTTCTACAGCTTCACACACACTTAAAATGGACTCAGAAGAGATTATTTTTGTTGGAAGCTCATCTGAATGTGCTTTACTTCAAATGATCACTAATTACGGTAAAGATTACCAAGAAATACGTGAAAATTATCCAATTGTACAACTCAATGAATTTACAAGTGCAAGAAAGAGAATGTCTGTAATTGTCCGCCACCAAAGGGAATATAGAGTTTTTTATAAGGGAGCACCTGATCTTTCTTTACCACGATGCTCATCATATCTTTCAATCCATGGTGATGTACTTTCTCTCACAGAAGAGAAAAAGAATGAGATAATGGAATCAGTATCACGTTTTGCAGAGCAATCTCTCCGCACTTTACTTATTGCCTATGCTGATGTTGGCCTCGAAGAAGTCCCTGAATTCCAAGATCCAGAGTTTTCTGAGAACAACCTTGTTATCATTGGCCTTGTAGGTATTATGGATCCATTACGTCCCGAGGTTCCAGAAGCCATTACTAAGTGTCAAAATGCTGGAGTTACTGTCAGAATGGTTACTGGAGATTATTTAGCCACAGCCAAAGCTATTAGCAGACAATGTGGAATATTGAAGAATGAAAGTGACATCGCAATGGAAGGAAAGGAATTTGCAGCAATGACAAAAATTGAACTTTTAGATAAGATTGATAATCTTAGAGTTTTAGCTAGATCATCCCCAACTGATAAGTACAGACTTGTTTCCCTTTTGATGGAATGCGGCGAAGTTGTTGCTGTAACTGGTGATGGATCAAACGACTCAGCAGCCCTGAAAAAAGCTAGTGTAGGATTTGCAATGGGTCAATGCGGAACAGAATTGGCTAAAATTGCATCAGATATTGTTATTCTTGATGACAACTTTAGATCAATTGTTTCTGCATTGAAATGGGGAAGATGTATTTATTATAATATTCAGTCATTTGTTCAATTCCAAGTTCCAGTTAATTTTGTTGCTGTTATTGTATCTATTATAGGATCTGTCTATTTTGGAGAATCACCCTTAAAGCCAATTCAAATTCTTTGGATTAATCTCATCAATGATTCACTTGGTGCTTTAGCTTTAGCAACCAGAAAACCAAACGAGAGACTACTACAAAACCAACCTAACGGCGAGAACGAGCCTATTGTTTCCAATGTTTTGAAAAGGAATATTGGCCTTCATACCCTTTATAAATCCATAATCCTCCTATTGATAATGTTTGGTTCAAAATCACTTTTCCAACTTGACCTTGTGGAGGATATAAGCTCCAAAGACTGGCGCTATAAAGGTGTCAGCTCCTTTATATTCAACACATTTGTTTTGATGACAATTGCCAACCTTCTGAATTCTCGTGTTGTTGGAAATGAGGGTTCAATATTTGAAGAAATACTTGATCAACCAATGTTTATTATTGTAATGGTAGGTTTGGTGCTTCTCCAAATTATTATTATCTCTATTGGGGGCAGACCATTTTATGCAGTTACCCCATCACTAATAGAATGGGTTATGGCATTTCTTTTTGCTCTGGGAGATATTGCATTTGGATATGCAGTTAGAATGATCAAAGTATCTGATAGATCTCGTCAAAGACTTCGTGCATATAAAAAGCTTAAGAAGGAAAGAGTACGCAAATATTATAACGGAAAATCCCATGAGGAACAGTGGAATGGCGACCTTACAATCATTGATTATGTTGAAGAAGTTGATTCGCCTGCTGAACCACCTAAAACTCAATCCACTCTATCTGAAATTGAGAATGCTGAAATCCCACAAAATCCAATAGTAATTGATAATTCTAATATTGTTCCTGAACCAACAATTGAACAGAGCCTACCCGAACCAAAAATAGAACAGAGCCCACCCGAACCAATAATTGAGCCTCCAAATGTGCCACCGACTGAAGAAATTGTTCAAGATAATATCGATTCTCATGAAAATGACACTCAATAAAAGCTAATATCTTGATATTTTTATTGTTGAAAAAATGAATGCTATTATACCAACAATATAAGATACAATTATTACAATCCTCTGCTTTGGATACCTCCATTGAATTGCCCCAATGAAATCAGGAAACTGCATAAAATTGCAAAAAGCATGAAGTGAGAAAACAGCGAATAGTGAGTGAGTTCTACACCAAGCAAAAGATGCCCACCACCCAAAAACAGTGGTGTAACAACACTGCACAATGGTCTGAATAAAAAGACGACGAATACCGAACCTTCTTCTATCAGTTTCGAAAAAATGGTGAAAATGAGATAAACCAAACACAAGAGGTGATAAAAATATGGACTTTTTCATGGATATTCCACATGACATCCACATGTTAATGTTAAACACTCTATATAATATCTCTTCCAATAATGGTGCTATTGCGACAGATATCCAAGGAAAATTCCGCAATAATTGACCAATGATGCCAAAAATATAAGAAATGAAAGAGATTTCAGAAAACCCATTTACTATTTCGATAATCTCTTGGCAAATTGGACCCAAAAACAACAAAACTGTAGTAAAAAGGAATTTAAATGACATAAATATATCCCCAAAAATATAAAATGGTTCTAAAGCACCAATTATAAACAGAATCAGAAATGATAAGATAGATTGCAAAATCATAAGAGAAATTCGATAAATATCTTTTTCTACTCCAGGAAAAATATATTTTTGCAAATAGAACATTGAAATCAGAAGAGAAGTCCAAAAAATCGAAAAAAGAACTGAGAAAAATGCAGAGAGAACCATTTTATTTTGTTTTTGATCCTTTTCTTCCTTCAAGGATTCTTAACAACAAACTTAACACTAAACAAAGCAAAGAAATACTTATACAAATGAAGAGGATGGAATCGGCCTCAATGCCCTTAAGTTTTTGTAATAGCATTGTTACAATTAGTGATGCTGGTACTCTTAGTATTCCTAGAAGATGCTTCCTAACATCGTCTGGATACTGCGATGCCCGAATACTTGACATACAACTATTAACTGATCCATCAAATGTTGATGCCAATGCATAGAATAGAGTTACATAGTTCTTATCATTATATAGGTAATACATTAGAATCATGGATACTGTTGAAGATCCAAATCCAAGAATTAAAGTAGAGTTGAAACTTAATATTGACACAATTGCGCTAGTTATTTGGGCTCCATTAAGTTGAGAAATACTATTGGTTGTGCTAATTTGAGATAGTGGCAGCTTCTCGTCTTTGGTTGCTTTATGAAAAGAAAGCCATCTTGGGTGATATAATAATCCAAACATAGTATAGAACAAATCAAGGAAAATAGTTGTTGAAAAACTAAAAGATGTTCCCATATTGGAAGCAATTCGTACAAAAGCTCCAAAAAAGCCAGATTTCTGCCTTTTCGCATTGGATTGGAGAGGTTTAGGTAACAATAAAATAACAATGATTGCCGAAAATGCAAACAATAGAGCAGAACCAGAGAAAGCAGCAGACACACCATATTTTGTTGTAAGCTTTTGTGATACAGGTGTCATTACTATGGTAAGAATTAAATTAAGCAAAGCAGAATTCTCTTTAACGACACTCATAGCACCTCTATCTTGTTTTGTCTGTTCAAGCTGAAGTGCTAACCAATCTTCAAAAACAACCCTGTTTGAGGCCGTGGATAGTCCTTGCAAAACAGATGCAATAATAAAGAAATAAAACCCACCAATATATCGCAAAACCGAATGAGTTGAAAGAAATATAGCTGATAGAACTATAAGAGTCTTATGCCCAAGAATTTCGCAAGCATATCCAACAAAAAATCCCCAAAATGCAGAAACAATATTAAAAATCGACATTATATCATTAATCTGATCAGATGTCATACCGTTTTCATGATATCTTTGATGTACATATGGTCCCTGGAAAATAAACCCTGATGTAAAAGAAAAATGGCATATTAAATAAACAATCTGAATCTTATTCAAAGAGTCATTCTTTATCTTTTTCATATTAAACCATTTATAAAATTTAGTGGATAATCCAAGAGCTGCAGTCGAATAAAACAGGATTTTTATTACTTCATGGTTAAGAGGGTTCATTGTTTTATGTTACTAAATATGTAACAACACTACCTGTTTTAATGTCTATTGACCCCCTTTCTTTGACATTAAACGAATTTCCATATATCAATTCATATACTGGCCTGGATATGTGTACTGCCATTGGTATACCATGATGTTCCATTTGTTGTGCAATACTGATCAAAGGACCGAATATTTCGAATGTTGGCTTACCAATTCCAAGAACACCTGCAACAAGAGGACCCCCTGTGTTGATTCCCACTCTGATTCTAAGAGAAATGCCGAGCTCTTTGTTAATATCCTTTACTGCTTGGATTGCATCAAGACCAAATGATACCGATTCTTTTGCATGAGTTGCAGGCTGATTTATTTCTGAGAATATTCCTCCTGCCGCCATATAGCAATCACCAATGCATTTAATTTTGGTCATTGAAGGGTATTTTGCAATGCATGCATCAAATTTTTTGAACAGTGAGTTCAATGTGGACATTACCACTGTTGCCGGTAGAGATCCACACCAAGGAGTGAATTCAACAATATCAATGAATAATATTGAAGCTGATTGGACAGCAAAACTGATGTTTTTCTCTCCACTTTGTACCCTCTTAACCAATTTAGGAGGCAGAATAGCAGATAATAATTTATCACTTTTTTCTCTTTCTTCTGCAATCAATGAATTATACCTGACAGTAGGTGTTGAATCTGTAATTATCAATGTAAGCAATCCATTGATCATTTGTGTTATAATATCCAGGTTTGTTTGGCTTTCATTATCTCTTATAAATTGAATCGAGTTTTTTGAGCCACTTGTTAAAAGACTTGATATATCACCTGATATTCGGTCTTTGGGCAATATTTCCGTTATATCTTTTCCAATAACATCAGGAGTATTCAAGATGATAGGTGTTGACTTATTTGCAAAGCAAACTATGTTCTGAGAACTCAAGCATACAATTCCATCTGGGATACATTGAAGAACATCATCATAGAAATCGGCATTTTTTTTTGCAGCATTAATATTCGCACTTGTGAATACTCCAGAAAGAACAGATCTAACCTTAGGTGTTTGAAATAGCACAGATTCTGGGCAATGAAGAAGCATCATTAATACAAATCTCATGTGGCTGTCAATGGACTTGATCTGAATAAACAACAATATTTCAATGACCGATCCAATAATAAGAATTGCTAGAATAATCATGAATACTGTTGATTGTTTCTCATTAAGTTCTTCGGTTATTGTTGGAATTATGTCTCTTACCATCGGATAAAAAAATGTTTCATAAACAGGATCAATTAGTATATCCCATATAATTCTGATCATCCTATCTTTAGTATTGATTGTAACATTCTTGCTCTGATAATTCACAACATATTCTTTTAAGAATGGACTTACCATTCCATATAGGACATCAACTCTATAGCATTTCAATATTGATACCAAATCAGTACTTTTTATATCTGTTACATTACATGTACTTTTAAGAATAGATTCATCAAGCATATTAACAAAATTTAGGAAAGGCCTGTCATCAATACTTCTCCCTCCAAATGATGATAAATGATAATACTTCAAAGAATCATCAATTCTAGATAAGAAAAGGTTCTTTGTTTCCTGGGTTGTTCTACCCTTTATATAATGTTCTGTTAATGAAGCAGCCATATTAATTAAAGAGTAAATTGCCCCGAATACCAAATCAACTGATGCATATAAATAATCTAGATGGGGTACAGATTGTTTTAATCTTGTACTTTGGAAAGTACCCAAGTCAAAGAAAAAGTAAGTTCCTGCCATATGAAGAATTATTATTAGGATAGTTGAACTAATAATAGGGAGACTGTTTGATGAGGAAGTATGTCCGGAAGTTCCATTATTGAATACTTTAATCATGTTTTCTTCTTGTTTAGATATTTCACTATCCTTGCCTATACTTGATCCATCACTCTCAGCTTTAACTGTTCTTAATCCATCAGCGATACTCGAAACGATGCTTTTTGGTATTGATGTTAAGCATCTGTAAGTCTCATTTTTATTTTGGTCAATTGTTTTTAACTCATGAATCATCAAACCAATAAAAACAATTATAATAATTATTATAATTGATATGAAACCATATAAGAAAATGTTTTGGTATTTGTTGTTAGTACTAATTATATAATCATTAAAATATAAGAGTGCTTCATTCACTCCCCTAAGAACAGGATCAAGATTTGCATTTGGATTAAGCATTGGAGAAGTATCTAAGTATGAATATGTGATGGATGATTCATTGATTTTGGAAATTTTGTCACATTGTATAAGAAGGTCAATAACAGCTTCCTGAATGCTGAAATTTCTTTCAATGAAATCTGTTGGAGATCTCATCATTTTATATGTAATTTGAGGCTCAAATAAAATACTTTTCATGTTTTCAATTTGAACTTCTCCATTTTTAAAATTCCTAAGGTCTTCAATAATTTGGGCCGATTGAGACAGGTCACTCATCATGTAAGTTAATTGTTCTTTGATGTCCCATGTTCCTCCTAATGATTTTGGCGGATTCTTTTCATTGATAACTGATTCTTCAAGTATTTGCAGTTTCTCAAAAACTAATCGGGCACTGAATGCTGTTGAAAACACAGTATTATGTCTGAGTTTTGAAAGTTGATAGATATATTCCACAGGAGATAACAAATCTGATTGAATATAGTTGAAAACAACAAGAAGCCCAGAAAAGAAACTTAGAAATAATATTGTGAAAGATGTAATTTGAAAGCATGTTGTCTGATATATTGCAGGAAATACAAGATTATCAATTTTTTCCCTAATCAACGAATTGTCCTTTTTATCAAGATCCTCAATTGTTTCGGTTTCAAAATCATTTGTACTAACTTGAAGAGCATCACTAAGGTATAAGGGGTGACTTTCATTCATTGATTTATCTTTTCTTTTTATCTCAGAAGGAAGTGCGTGAAATACATCTAATCCTAGTTTTTGCATTTTATCTTGATTTACAACCACTCCTCGTTGCAACATCTTGGTTTTTTCCATCATTTCTTTACTCTCAGGCAATTTAGCTTCAACTTCATACAAAAAATGCGAATAAGCTCTCGTAACGAATCTATTGTTTGGATATTGGCTTAATAATCGATGATAATCTGTCTTACATTTATCAAGAGCATCTGCAGCTCTCTGTAAAGCGTTTTCCATTTCACCAATATTACCTTGGAGTGCCAAATCCCAAACATTACGCAATTTATGTTTGGTTCCTTGGGCTTGTTTTGATATAGTATTAAGTTTAGTTTTTAATTGGGGACTTAGCTGAATCTCTCTCTCTCTTGAAATAGCTATGCACTCCATTTTTAATGTTCTTGCTGAGTTACCTCTGAGTTTTAGACTTGTTACAGTATTAAATATCCATATGAGGGTTTGGTTCTCTTCTGGATATATGGCAATAAATTTTGCAAATGAATACCACACTTCTGTGTCTTTTTGCCATTTATCAACTGCATTTTTGAATATTGTCCAATTCAAACATGTTGGATGTGCAGTTGAAAAACCTGCAATAGCTATTCTCATTAAATGTGATGGGCTAGAAATTAATTCAAATTCTTCATCATTTTCTGCGATCTGATCAAGTATTATGAGGTCCTCCATTTTTATTTTTCTGAATCTTTTCTTCCAAAGAATAAAACAAATGGTATATAACCAAATGCAAAATAACATTGCTTCCATATTGGAATTGATTGATTTAATTATGCATATCCCGAAATACACTGACAGAGCTGTTCCTGCTATAGATACTGATAGAATTGAGCAGTTAACACTTTCATCAACAAATCCACCACAAGTGAATCCAATAAATAATGTTGAACAGTACATTATGGATCCAAAGAAGAAAATATAAGGTTGAATTTTGTGAGGGCAATTACTATTAAATGCATACATTATCGTTATTATGGGTGTAGATATGAATAGAAGGATTTGAGGGATCATTGATACTGTCATGCATGAAGCTGATCTAAATGATAGCCCTTGAGAAGTGATATTAATAGCTAACAAGATGTGAATAAGGGCAAGAATTATCACACAGTATTCTAGGATTAGCAGTTTTGAGATATTTATAATTCCTGAAACTGAGAAAACGACTATTGATATCTTTTCGAATACAAGGTTTAGTGCGATTGGATGAAAACATTCTCCAAATGTTGCATAATATAAAGAAATTGTATTTGCTAAAGTGATATTCAGGTTTGCTTTCAATGCAAAATACCTTGAACAAACCAATATTGTAACTAATACAATGATATTGATTATTATATATATAATTGAGAACAGTTTAATCATTGAATCACGATAATCAGGAGGAAATAAGTGAAATGTCACTGAGAGAACCGAAATTGCACTCCTTTCCTTTTGTCCCTTTGGCCAAATGGCTTGATTTGAGCAGGAAATCACAGGCCCAATGAGCTGAAGGATCCTGATTATCGTAACAATACTATAAATCATTGGATTTGTTGATGTTGAAGTGTGAATAAAAGAAAAAAGTCTGAGTAACTCATTCCTTGTCCTAACAAAAATGGACTGTTGTATAAGGCCCCCATACTTGCCTCCATTATTTGTTTCAAGAGAGGAAGAAAGTGACTGCTTGGAAACAGCGTTGACGCTTTCCGCTTTCATAATGAAGTGATCCAAATATTTTTATTTTCTATATTTAATACCCGATATTATACAACATTTCAAAAAAAATTATTTTTCATATAACAAAATTGTTATAATATTATTTTCACTTCAGAAAATTGTAAGAATTCGATTTATTCAAATTTGATAGATTCATTATTTTTGATTAATGAACTTGGAATCATCCACTCTATCTAAGATGACAACCGAAGATCATCAAACTGAGACAATTAAAACGTTTTCCAATGGGGATAGCTTTATTTCAGACTCTGCCTTTCCTTTGTTTGACATTGTATCCAAAAAGATATTCCTTCCCAAAGTGTTATATCTGATCTTTTTTGTATATCTATGTCTTCAAATAATATTCACATCTGTTTGGCCAGTTAGAAACGGATTTATATCTTCAAAGAATCAAAATGTTTTTGATTCTTGGGAAAAGTTGGTGTTTATCTTCACAAAATCCGATTATCAGAGGAATTCAACTTCGACTTTCTTGTTCTTTGCTGTTTTTCATGGATTTGTTATATGTGTAATCACATTTCAAATAGTTTATTTTCATAACACTCGGAAACTTATTTCTTGGACTCTATATCCAACAAGATTTTTAATGGAAATCGTTCCATTAGGATTATTTCACCTATTGTCAAACGTCATTTGCCACTCATATGATATAATAGTTTCAGGTTCAAATAAAGTACATAACACTTACATGATTCTATACTCTGTACTGTTTATTGGTGATGCAATTCTATTTAAGCTGACTGGGAACATTGTTTTGTCATCTGCATATTTGGATGACCATGTTTTATGTTCGTATAATTTTGATCCACTTTTTTATTTGGTGATAAGTAATTCATTGTTTCATTTTGCTGAAAGAGTTTTCTCAACCTATGATGAATGGATTGACATTGTTTTAGTCATTTGTCATATTGCATTTTCATATTACTTTTTGCTAGATATAATAAATATGGTTTTTTTAAGTACCTTATCAACTGTCCTACTTGGAGGAACCATCTCTACAGCAATAGCCCTTGATTTCTCGAGGATTGGAAGTAGTTATTTTCATTTGGATAATCCTATTGTTTATCCTTTATTTATTGTCATCTCATTTGTTTGTAGTATTATTCTTATAAAAATTATTTTATCTTTAAAGGTTAATAGGACATCAAAATTACTTGCTTATAATGGTTTTTTAAATAATTCTTCAGCAGATAATAAAAATAATATTGTGTCTAATTTATCAGAAGAAGAAAAGAATTCTAGATTATCCTTGATTATTGATGGTACCTCAGAGTCGAATATTAAGCTTTTGCTGCATATAGGTTTTTCACATGCTTGTGATATGTTCTTGGATTTTTCTTTAATCAAATATATATCCCAAAACAGCAATGATAAGAATATTCTTTTAATGATAATCAGAATACTTGCGTATTTCCCTACTGAATCCAGATTGCTTAATTCATTAATTCATATATCTCAGAAAAGGAGAGATTTATCACAATCTGATCGCTTTCTTCTCTATCAGATTAAGAAGATCAAAATCTTAAGGCAAGCATCTTCTTCATCAAATGCAGCAATTGATAGATTAATGAAAATGAAGAATCAAACAAAACAATGCGAACTCGAAGCCAAGTCTTTTTGGAGGAACAATATTACTAATATAACAGATTTGAAGAGTTATTTCAAAACAGTTTCCAAAAATGAAGCACTTTGGGAAGAAACACTAAGCGATTTCCCAAATAGCATTTCTCATTATGAAGAATATGTGAGATTTTTAATTGAATGCTCGACTAATTTCGAAAGAGCAGTCCAAATTAAACACAAAATTAGCCTCATTGAGAGTGGAACCAATTTCAGTGTTGATAGATGCTTTAGATCAATGATAAGAACTAATCCAATTTATTTGAAAAAGAAGATTCTAGATCTAAAAGGCAATTTTATTATGAATAAAGCTTCAAATGAAGAATCAAACCATTCTTCAAACGGCAATAGTTGGTCTGGGAGTTCATCTGGGTCATATGATATTGATATAAGACTTCAAGAAAAAATTGGAAGTGACCTTATGACTCAATCTCGAATCAGAATGGCTCTTCAAAGTGCAACAATGGGTTTTAAGACCCGGACTTCCACAATTCTTTTTTTTACAAACATATTTACCATGCTTATTTATTTAGGAATCATTTCATTTTGTTATTTTTACTATCAATCTGTTTTCAATGACAGATATTTTGCAACTGAAAGGAGCTCATATGCAAGATCTATGAAAACTGGTTTTTCTTTGTCAACTGTGTTTAATATTCTTGATTGGGCAAATCATTCAAATAGGGTATCTTTTGAAAATTATAATACATATTATGATGAATTGGATGCTGGTATGCCTCAAACATTTTATGACCACCATCAAGATTATGCTTCTTCTGTTTTTTATTACCAGAAAATTTCAAATGATCAGTATAATGCTCTTTTAACATCAATTTCTGAATTAGCAATGAAAAATGTCAATGTATATGAATTAACAAGAGTTTTATTAGAAAAAGAAGTACCATTAATATTCTGTCATAATGGATCCCCTGCAAATGATACTCTTGTTGATTTGAAAAGTGCACTGTCTTATCAGTATTTATCTCAGATATTATTAGTAACAGAATCCAACGTTGAAGATTGGTGGACTAATAATTCTCATTCATGCTCACTCTTTTCATCATTCACACATCTCAGATTATTTGTAAAAAAACTGAGAGAAAGTTTTAATAGTGACCAATTAAGTTCTTCAGTTTCTTATGGTTATGAAATTAAACTGGTTTTATATATTGTTCCATTGTCTTGTTTTTTGCTTTATATAATCCCATTGATATATTCAACCAGCAATTATCTCAAGGAATTAAGACTTGTTCTGACTTTATTATTTTCTATTGATAATGAATCAAAAATACTTGCAGCAAAACCCCTTATGAAAGGAATTGAGGAGAATGATAATGATAATATTCAACATGATGATTTAGGAAACACAACATTTACTGGTGCTGGATATTACTTTTTCATAATCCTTTTATTCCTTCTTAATGTGTCAATTATGGTTGTGATTTTATTTTTATCTTTGCAAATTAATACTCAGTTTTATACCACTTCTCAATGGTCCTTTATGGCTTCGATTCGTTCATCATTCATTACTGATTGTGTTGTTCATTTATTTCAGGGAATATTTCTTCAAGATCCAGCAATTTCTCTTTCTCACTTTTTGTCTGTAAATGAATCAATAAACCAGGTTCAAATATTAATCACCGAAATCCAACTTATGAAAGAGACTCTTCTGATGGGTTCAGGCAATATTCCTCCATTAATAGGAGTGGATGCAGAATTGGATAGGTTGGCCATTAAAGAACAATGCAAACCACCTACTATTGGTGCTAATCTACATGATATGTACAAATGTAGTTCATCAAACCAACTTCTCTCAATATTAAGGGATATGATGATTGAGATAGAATCCCATTTATCAGACTATAATGGTACTTTGAATGATTTCAGCTTATCGAACTTTTTCCACTTAACAATGAATCATCTTCTCCCAATGTTGTCGGAAATGGATTCCAGAATTGACCAACTAATGGTCCAATATGTTAATGTTTTTGATAGGAATCTCCTAATTTTGTATCTTCTTGGTATTGGGTTTTCTTTTTTTGCATTCTGGATAATCATAACTTTTAATCAGACATTTGATGATGCCCATTCTGCCTCTATGGTTTTATTGAGGCACTCACCTCCATCTGGGATTATTGGGAATACTGAACTTGTTGATTATTTATTATCCAGAAAATCTGAAATGAAAAAAGAGGATGTATCAATTTCTGGTTCCATTGTACAGGGATCAACCAGCGGTATACTTAGTGTTAATATTTCAGGTACAATTGAATTCATGAATCCAGCAATCACTCATATTTTGGGACTTACCCCAGAGCAATTATTAGGTCAATCAGTCCACTCACTCTTTGAATCCAAAGATGGGAAAGAAATTTTGAATCAAATTTCATTGATGAACAATGGACAATCATCAACATCTTTTGAGGCTCATATGAAATGTATCAATGATAACGAAGCTCTTATTGATTGTGGTGTATCTATTCATGCCATTTCAAGCAAATCAAAATCAAATTTAGAATCATTTCTGTTTATTATTCGTGATGAATCAGAATTATCTAAAAAACAAAAAGAAGCGGAAGAAGCCAAAAAGCAAAGCGAGCATCTTCTTCTACAAATTCTTCCTCGAGATATCATTGTTCGATTAAATCAGGGAGAAAAAGATATAACTTTTGTGGTTCCTAGTTCAACAATTATGTTTATTGATATTGTAAAATTCGGAGAGTATTCATCTCATTTGACACCTGATGAAATTCTAGGAAATTTATCAATTGTTTTCTCTGCTTTTGATGAGTTAATAGCAAAATATCCATTAATCACTAAAATCAAACTAATAGGAGATATATATATGGCTGCAGGTGGTTTGTTCAATCCTAATGAACCCCCTACATCTCATGCAGAGCAAATGATTAGGTTTGGTCTTGATGCACTAAGTCAATTAGAAGATATTAATGTTAAACTAAATTCAAACCTTTGCGTAAGAATAGGAGTAAATACTGGAGGACCTTTGATAGCAGGTGTTTTAGGAACAGATAAACCAGTTTTCGATATCATTGGAGATCCAATAAACATTGCATCAAGACTTCAAAGCACTTGTGTTCCCGGCCAAATCCAAATCTCTCAGGAGACTTATGATTTAGTTTCATCTCTTGATTTCCAAGTTGAAAAACGAGGGGAAGTGTTCCTGAAAGGAAAAGGAAAATCAATGACTTACCTGATTCATCAAAATAACTTTATTCTCAACATGTCCAGTATGACCACATTCACAGAAGGACAAGCTAACTAGGAATGAATATATTCATCTCTGGCAGAATATTTTGAATCCAGTTTGTGGTCTTGTAATCCCTGCATTTTTCTGCTTTTTCTTCTGCGATTTGTTGATGCTTGGATGATTATACTTTGAGTTTAGTGTTGATAAATTAGGATCATCATTTTCTTTTTTATGAATAGTAGTTTTTTCTGCTTTCTCCTTAAAGGACATGACTAAGTGGTGGTACTCTTTGGTTGAATCAATAATCTCTCGATCAGTAAACAACTCTAAATCAGCTAATGTTGATAAAACTTTAGATCTGAGACCGCTCTCAACATATTCTCGTCCAATTAATGATAAATATGGGAGAACTTTAATAGCCATACAACGTATTACATTTGGATTATCTTCGTTTGTCAATTCAAGAATAACTGGTGCATATATATTAATAAAAATGGTTTTATCGAAATATGGTATTAAAAGAGGTATAAGCTTGAGGAAAACTTGTTTCTTTGAAGAATTTCCTTTGTATAATCCACTTAAAAAACTAGAATATGAATCATGTTGTTTGATTATTCTTATAATTATGAGAGATATTGATGTAACTAAAGGAAAAGTATGATACTCCAATGATGCTTCAACCAGAGACATAACAGGTCCCTTAAGAAGACATATAATAGGGGTATATGACAGCGCTTCAAATAATGATGAAATTATTCTCCAGCCTCTTATTTTTGAAGGAATGTGCTTCCTATAAATCATTGGCTCTCCTGGTACATCTTTTGATTCATTTTGATAAACATGCCCCAATTTGATCTCGTTTGTGGCATATTGAATTAGAACTTGGGTTAAATCTGACGCTTGTTCACTATTGAAAGAATTAATGCATCCTTTATATAATGCAAGCCAATCTTCAAGGCACCGAAATGATTCAAATGAGCACATAAATTGAACAATAAAAGATGTGACTTGGGTAGATGAATCCCATTGAATTACTTTGTGACACAATCTCACTGAATGGTTAGATTTGGAATCAATTATCCGTTTTAAAAAAGATAAAGCATCTTTAACTGAAAAAGATGCTAAAGAGTTTTCGAAAAAATTAGCAATATCATCAAAATACTCATTTGAAAATATGTCGGCTCTCCAAATTAATTGAGCAATTTTTTTTGGGGATGCAAGTCCATGTTGAGCAATTTTCTCTCTATTTCTGGCAATAGCGATCACAGTATCAATAGTATGAGATGGAGAGGCAAGGATACTCTTTGCATGGTTTAATAAAGCCCTCGGAATTTCATCTGTAGAGAATATAGCATTGATTAATATTCCTTCGGGAATAGGAGATTTCAATATGTCATCTATAATCTGTTTCAAAAAAGAATCTGATTGTGAATCACATACTGATTTCATAAATGATGGTAAGAATTGTTGCAAAACCATGCTTTGCTCAAGAAGAAGGGTAATCAACTGCTTAGGCAGTACTAATCCTGCTTCACATAAACCATCAAGCATGCATACCGAGCATTTAATTCCATTGATACTCCTATCAAACATTATCATTGGAACAACTTGATCACAAACAATATTTTGCTGAATAGGGTCATTTATCTTTGAGCAAAACTCCCTAAGTGTGGAAGTCCAGTCTCCTTTGATTCCAGATCTTATAACTTTGAGTATTAAAGGAAGAATAATATGTACCCTGGTTTCAATTTTCATTTTACCAACAGAAAGTTCTCTTCTTATTGCAGCATTAACGGCATTTTGAAATTCCTTATCTTTTGATAAAATAATGCAAGTGATAAAATCGAAACAAAAAGAATTCACAGACTCACACCCTGCAAAATTTATTGGTATTTGATTAATGGCCCAAATATTGAGCATTAATTCATTAGACTTTAATGCATTTGAAATTTCATTCACTAGATTCCCACTGGAGATTCCAGAGGATCTTCTCTTGTTAGATCTTGTTTGCGCAGAAATTTTTTATTATTCTAAACGTACAAGAATTTCAGGTAATGAAACTCAAAAAACAATAGAGACAAAGCATCCTCTGAGATTGAAAAACATTAAATCAGTTTTTATTTTCCCTTATATATAAAAGGATCTATTTGTTTGGTCATGAAAAATGTATTATTATTTTTTGAAAACAATACTACTTACAAATAGCTTCATATATTTTTTCCCGAATCTTATCTTCACTTCCAATATACTCATTTCCATATAATTTTGTGTATATTGATTTTGACCATTTAATCCAACTACTATCCTCCCTAGCATCAGATATCATTCTGGCTTGTCGGGTTAAAAGCGCTCTAGTTTGTCTGTGCAATTCATCAAAATGTATAAGCTGCTGTTGAACATCGCATAATTGCTCTGCTAAACATGTATTTTTAAATCCAAATAACTCTCTAATATCAATTAATTCCTTACATAATTGATTAATAATATCATTTTGATTCATTTCATTGAGTTTTTCTATAGATATTCCGAGAGCTGTTGAGACAGACTTATAACTGTCTACAGAAAACCGAGTTTTATAATCAAATTGAACGAAATAGTCCGCCAAAATATCTAAAATAGATTCGAATTCTGATATTCCGGAAAAAACTGATGGAAACCTGGCTTCAAACATTTTAGTTATGGAACTTCTCATATTATTATAAAGCTTTGTTTTGATTTTCCGGATTTTTTCTTTGATCTCTCCATTACAATATTTCATTGAATGTTGTTTGATTACAGGATATATTCTATTATAATAAGGACTATATATATCTTCATGAGCAATGCAGTCAATAATTCCATTAATAATGGTATTTCTTTCATCATTCATTGATTTTGTATGTTTATCAATCTCTTTTTGAAGAATTCTCGAATAATGCTCTTTATACTGGGATTCAAGACTCTTTTTAGTATTATTTTCAATTTCATTTGTAATTTGTTCTCTAAGATGATCAATAACTGATGATCTGATTTCATCAGAGATTTGTCTCCTTATTTCTACTCTTAACTTAGGTTCTAAAGACTCTCGAATCTCTTGAGAAAGACTCTCTCTTAATCTATTTTCGATTATTTTTGTGAGTTTTTTCTCAACTTTGAGTTTTATTTGGGATTTCAAATCTTTTTTCATTTTTGGAAATTCTTTTTCAATAATCTCCATTCTTTGTCTTTCTTTTATATGTTCCAATTCATTACTCATTTCTTTCCTCAAATCATTCTGAATCTTTGGCTTTATCTCTTCAATAATTTCCATTCTTAACTTCGATCGTAGTGATTGTGTGATTTCAGGTGTTAGCTCATTCACTGCCTGATTCCATATTTCCTTTTTTAATTCTTTTCTATTCTTTTTGCGAATCTCTTCAATGAATTCCGGATCATTTTTAATTTCATACTCTATCCTCGGTTTGAGCTCCTTCTCTAAATCTCGACGACTTCTTTCTTCCATAATAGATTTTATTTCATTACGTATTCTTTTCATTGCTAAATTCTCATCTACTTCTTGGTCCAAATCAGTAATTATGCTACTATCTAAATCAGGACACAAAGCTTTAATAACTTTAGATCTAATTCTCCTGGTCATTTTACCTAATTCAGATGCTAATCTGGGCTTCAAAGTCTCTTCTGCTTTTTTCATTGCCTCAGTCTGAATTCTTTTTGTGAGATCAGCTTCAATTGATTCAACCAACTTTTGCTTTTGTTCTTCAAAATCTTTTTCAATATTCTTTTTAACTTCTTTCTCGATCTTTCTTCTATAATGAAGATCATTTTCTTTGTTTTTATTCTGATTTCGCAATAAAAGATCAACAATAAGTGATTCTTGTGCTAATAAGCTCCTTAATTCCAAATTAGTAATTTCAGATTCATCAAAAAGCTTAAAAATCATTTGTGTTCGATCATCTGGCTTTGAATAACAATCAAAAACATTATTAATCGACAAGAATGGAGATTCTGGTTTTTTAGCTATATGAAATAAAATCTCAGATGATCTTGATGCTTGTTCTTTAATTAAATCCCTAGTATACTCTTTTAAAAACGTTTCTCCACTATTTTGTGATATTAGAAAAAGAGATTGTGTATTTTGATCTGAGTAAAGCCTGTGCAAAAATTCGATATGTCCAAATAATTGGTTGCCAAGCCGAGCAATAGTATTTCTATTTTGTTGAATTTCTTTATTCTGAAATCTGATCAATTCCATTTCAGCTTTTTCACTCATACAAATTTTTTCGATTTTTTGTAGTTTTTCGTCGTCTCCTTGATAATAATCCTTGAGATCCTCAATAATCTGATTCATTCTAAAAAACTAAAAATAAACGGCCATTTAAAAACTTGTAAGAACAATTTCTTCTGCAACACCAAATAGAATCTGAATGAGCGTCCCAAATACACTATCTTTCAAATCATCCATCAGTAAGACTTTTATGTCAAGTTCATCTGTATTCTCTATTTCCATTTCACCAAACACTGCTTCTTTGTTTTCATGATCAGGGGCATTCTCTTCTTGAAGATCATTGAATGATGATGCCAAACTTATATTTTTTCGGCTCTTAATAAATCTATAGAGTAAAAAGACAACATATACTTGAAATCCGAAACCAGTAATCAAAAGCCTCCAAACCTCATCATAGGTAGAAGGTAATTGCATTGGATGTGGATATAAAAACATTAAAATTACTCCAAAAATGAAGAATATTAGGTGAAGTATCATCTGCATGTAGATTGGAATCATTGAAACAATATAATATAATGAAATTCCGAAAAAAACGGAAAACTGGGTTTGTATGAATGACGATTTCCCATAAATCAAATCGGCAAACATGAAAAATGCTATATACACAATGGAAATTATCTTCAAAAAGTACTTATTAAATATATGTGACACTACCATCTTAAAATCCTTATCTTTCTCGGATATTAGGTCTATGAATGAGTTTATTTCAGTATTTATCAAAAACATGCCAATAACTGAAGCCAAAACAACATTAGGAGATGGACATTGGTATTTAAACCCAAAACTCATAAGCCTATTATGAATCCCTTCGACGCATGGTGATGGCCTTTGAATAATCCATCCCACTATTGGCGATACAGTGATAGCAAATGCGCAATAATCCAAAAAAACAATCAGATAATATCTACTATTGGAATAGAGTTTTTGCATTTTTCTTTGTTTTCCGCTAGCCTGAAAGAAAAAAAGCACGGGAAGAATTAGGAGTAGAAAAACTGAAGCATCGCCAATAAAATAGAAAGATATCCAATCCAGAAAAGAAGACGCAACACCATCAATATACATACTAAGGGTGGACATTTGGCATTTAATAAAAAAATTATCTCCATAAAATGATCCTGTCCTCTTTAACAGCTCCTCCTGGGCTGTGAAAGTTAGGTTTGAGGGTTTAGTCATTCTACAGTAGCAATTTGATTTACACAATGTAATTCAGTGAATTTACTAATCGTTAAAGATTTTCTATAAAATGTTTAAACAGTTGGATTTCTTGTGATTTGGATAAGGAATCAATTTCTACCAATTGTCGAATTAGTTTATATTTCAATTCATCGAAGCTGTCTCGATTCAATGAACATAGTTCATATTCAATTAGTCCCTTCTTTGTATAAAAATCATCAACATCAGACATTAATCCATCATAGTTACTAAGTTTATGTGCTTCTGAAATTAAATCAAACAAACATGAACCAGAACACTATCGTTCCTTTCTGTTAAAATGTGAGACACAAGATTGAAAATGAGAATATCATATTGATCTCTCTATTATTAGCTATTTGATTAGTACAAACTATTTCAGCATAAGATCTAGGAATGGTATTTTTTGGAGTTTCTCTGATTGTTTGGTCGATAGTTCTCTCATTAGTCATTGTTAATGTTTCTTCATTTGTTCTACTGATTGTTTCCTCTAATGAACTCATTGGAGATTGATCAATTGTTCTCGATGGAGGGGGGATATCAGTATTACAATGATGAGAATTGAAAAATTGTATGTGATAAGTCATTCTATTCGAAAAAGAATTATTAGTTTCTGTTGATACCTGAAATGAGTTGGAGAAGGAAGATAATGAATGATCAATAAAAGAATGAGACACTTCAAGAGAGCCTTTCTCAATACAGAATAGATAGTTTTGATTATTATAGAATATACAATACATCATTTTTTTTGATTCTGCTCCATTAGCATCGACTACTCCATAAGATGGACTGTTGTTATGAACAATGTTAGTATATGACATTAATATTGTACCTGAGTCTGAAAATAACCTAATGCACATGTTATTATCTACATTGTTGTTTGAGAAAGTGCATTGTGAACTTGTGCACGAGGATGGAGAAGAGATGCCAATACCAGAAACTAAATAAGCATGGTTCATAGAACTATTTGTGTTATCAATTGTCTGATTTCCATAGACAATGTCAATTACCCAATATCCATTTGTAGAAAGAGAGGAATTTGATACTGAAAGATAGTCCACTTGATTCTTCTGAATAGCAACTAAAAAAGCAAAATGACAATTTGTATAAGACCCACAAGAACAACTATTAGCACATATCATTCTGAGATCTGAATCCAAAGATTTGAAGAAAATTGCTCCTCCGTGACTTGAACAAACACAAAAATAGAACATTGAGTATATAACAATCATCGAATAAGAATCACCATCTACGAATATCACACCTCCTTTACCAGAGAATATTGAAGATCTTGAGAAGAAACATTCAGAGATATTGATATTGTTTTGATAATAAGACCTTCCTTGAATTATACTTTCATTTTCACACCCTAAAAAAATTCCCCAAATTTTTTCATTGATATATAATTTGGTCACAAATTGGCAATAATTGAGGTTTATAAAATTATTGGTATTGGTATCAATAATCGATACATGTGTTAATGGATCATTGAGATTTTTTAAAAACCCAAGAGTTAAAATAATAATAAAAAACTCCAAAATTAATTTCGAATTCATTATTGTTATGTATTTTGTACATATATGATTTAATTTCTTGGTAGCTTTGGGTAATATGAGGCGAAACCTCTTTTTTGTTGATTCAAAACCAAAGAATTTGCAAAAATCACTCAGAATATCTAAATAGCTACTACAAATTATTGGTAAAATGATTGACAATATTATATAATATTTAAAGGAGTGGTTCTGAGTTGTTTCAATTACAATTCTTTGTTCTTGAATTGAATCTAATAAAAGCTTCTTCAATTCGGAAAAACATTGGATCTTAATCATGTTAAGAATGCTTTTTCCAACAATAAGCTTGTAAGTATGTTGTGAGACACTTGTCATAATTATTGTCATAATAAATTGAATACAATTTCAATATAATGAGATAGTAACGATTTGAGCGCAAAAAATCGTTTTAATGATTCATTTTTCAATTATATTGTAAATGGTTACTTTTCATGTGAATTTTGAAACATTTATTGATCGTTATGAAATGGTCACCTTTAATGCCATTCCCTCATGAAAACTTCTTAAACAAGTAATTTTTGAGGGGAAGAATCTTCTATTCGATCCACATTATCTAGCAATATTAATTATCCCCTAAGAACACATATTAAATTGAAATCACCATAATATGATCATTGTAATCAAATGAGTTCTCACAATTTCATAATTTGAAAAGTTTATTAATCGTGTTTATGACACCTTTTGTCCTGACTTTATTTGGATTTCCTCCTTCGGTTTAGAATTAAATGTCTATCTTTTCCTATTTTAAAACAGAACCAAAAAAGCAGACTGTGAAGGCGGAAACTGCTAAAAGTCCACCAAAAGAAGAAAATATGAAGATTTCATTGCCGAAATTAAAAAGAGCAAACAAATCATATGAGTATCGGTTAGAGGATGGTGTTCCTCATAAAGATATTCCTCCTAAACATGGAGAATTGTCTCTTCCTAAGATCAAAGATGGATGTTTGAATGGTATTATAGTGTCTGTTTCTGGTACACTTGAGCATTTCACAAGAGCTGAAATTCGCAGTTTGCTTCAAATTTCTGGAGCTAGATTAGTAGGTTCTGTGAGTGCAAAAGTTGATCTTTTTATCAGAGGTTGTATTGATGTTGCACAAGATAAGGAAATAGCTGCTATTTCGTCTAATATACCAATAATTGATGAAGATGGCTTATTGACCCTTTTCAAGGATCTATCAGGGGACCAAACAGAGGAAAAACCAGTGGTTGAAGAAATACCAATTGTTGTAAAAGAACCAGACAACAGTATTAATCCTATAGTCAACATTCAAGCGCCTAAGATTGATAATAGTGCATCTTTTGGGTTGAATCAAAAAGAAACAGATGATTTAACAATGCTCACTGAAAAATACCGGCCCAAAGCTCTTACAGAGCTTGTTGGAAATGATGAAGCCATTAACAAAATTGTAGCCTGGCTAAAAGGATATAGTAAGAGTGATAAAAAGGCTGTTTTAATATCAGGTCCTCCAGGAATTGGAAAATCCACAGCTGCGCATGTTATTGCAAAAAAAGAAGGATACCACGTTATAGAGTTTAATGCAAGTGATGTCAGGAATAAAGATGCAATCCAGAATATTGCTAAAACCTTGTTTGATGGGAAATCCCTTTATCAGTTTAACGAATCAAACGAAAGCAAAAAAACAGCAATAATTTTTGATGAGATTGATGGGATGTCATCAGGAGACAGAGGAGGAGTCCAAGCCTTAGCTTCTTTCATTGGCAATAGTAAGAATCCAGTTTTATGCATATGTAATGATAGATATTGTGAAAAGCTTAAACCACTAATACCACTGGTTATTGATATACCTTTTAAAATTCTTGAAAATATTGATATGGCTCAGAGACTATCGAATATTTGTAAGTCGGAAGGTATTCAATTGAACAGGGAAAAACTATTTGGGATAATCAATAAATCAAAGGGTGATATGAGATCTGCATTGAATTCTCTACATCTTTGGAGAGATTCTGTTAACCTTTCAGATTCAAAAGATCCTAATGAGTTTGATAGTATTGATGCTTTCGCCGCGGCAAAGTTGATTGTCAAAGAAAAGAGTTTTGAAAAGCAGCTCTCTTTGTTTATGACTGACTATAGTAGTGTTCCTGATATGATACATGATACACTGATGTTTAATGGGAATGTGAATATGTGGGCAAATGCTTTAGACTCAATATCTCTTGGCAACGTAATGCATAACAGAGCTTTTAATGATGGAGAGTTTTCTCTAATTGAATCAGTTGGGGTTGTTTCTTCAATTCTTCCATCAAAACTTAACCCTCCAAAAATTATTCCCCCAATGAAGTTTCCTGAATGCTATTCTCGAAACAACAAAAAGAAAAAGTTTGAACAATTTATTCAGGACTTTTGCTTTAGATCATCGAGAAATATCAGTATTGGTAGAAGTATATTAAGTGAGGGTGTAGCTGATTTACTTGCTTTAAGATTATCCATCATGTTTAATGAAGAGAATGATGAAGAAATAATGAAATTTATAGAGTTTTTAGAGATCACCAAGGATGATTTATTCCAAATTCAAGAAATTGCCGATTTTGGCAAACAAACATTTGTTCAAGCAAATCCCAAATTCAAAGCGAAACTAACCAGAGATTATGAAAAGCAACATCCACAATCACAAAAATCATATTCTTCGCAAGAGGATGAAAGATCATCATACTATATTAAAGAATTTGGATCATCCCAAGGAAAAAGAAAGAAAAAATAAATATTCTTAAATTGTTATTAGAGCTTTAATGAACCCCATGAATCTTTTTGTTTCTTTTGTATGACTTTGTTTTGGCTTCCAAGAGTTGGCCATTCAGAGTCATCAGATTTAGGTTGTGGAGCATTTGACTTTGGTTGAGATGGTTGTGTTTCCTTCTTTGCTGGGGCAAATCCTAATGTTGGGAACTGTGATTCAGGAATATCAATAGCCTTCTTGGGTTTATTTTCAGGAGCCTGAAGACTAAGTGAATCCCATGTGGATTTCTTTACTGGGGCTGTTTTTGGAGACTCAATTGGCTTAACTGATTCTGGTTCAACTGGTTTGGATATTTGTTGGGGCTCAAACGCAATATGATTCTTTTGTAAGGAATTTGTTGGAGCTATCACAGATGGGAGTGCATTTTGGGCTGTTTCTTTTTGTGATGTTTGCTCAGATTTGGTTTCAGGCTTCTTTGCCCATGAAAAAACGGCGTTATCAAATCCTGGCTCAACAACAACTGTGGAAATCAAAGCAGGGCCTGTTTTCTTTGGTTCTTGTTTTTGTTGCATTGGCTTGGAGAAAGTCTTGGGCTTTGATTTTGATGATGGATCAGCTGGTTTATACGGTGGTAAATCAGGGAAACTGGGTTTAGTCTCTCCAACAGGGGTGATACTTTCAACAGATCCCAGTGGGCCATAAACATCAAAATTCTCAGGTTTCTCAGATGGGGCGAATAACGCTAATAACTCGGATATGGAGTATCTAATCTCTGCTGACATAAGACCAAAAGGTTTATTTAATCGGCAATACGATTAAATAATTTAAATACGTTTAATAATCAATGATAAATGAAGAAAGAAAATCTAGTTTTGAGTCGATTTATTACTCGTATATGAGTTTGATCTCCAAAGATCCAAGTTCATATTGCAGAACTGGGTTTAGAATGAGACTTCCAATAATTCAAAAGCATACATTGAGTGAGATTATTTGCTGTGCCAAAGAGATCTGGAAAAATGAGAATTCTGTTCTTGATCTAAGCGATCCCATTGTGATTATTGGTGATTTACACGGGCATATTATTGATCTTTTCAGAATTTTTCACGTCTTTCCTGATCCGAAAGAAACCAAGTATCTTTTTCTTGGTGATATTGTTGACAGAGGAGAATTTTCACTTGAAACACTCACATTAATTATGATTTTAAAGATACTTTTCCCAAATAATGTCTATATAATTAGAGGCAATCACGAGTTTGCAGAAATCTGTGAATCATTTGGGTTTTTAAATGAAATAATGACGCAATATGGTGATATCAAACTATTTAATGAATTCACAGATGCCTTCTCTTTTTTGCCCCTTGCTGCTCAGATTGGTCCAAATATACTATGCATACATGGTGGAATCGGACCCTTTATTTCTGATATCCAGACAATTGCTTCTGTCACTAGACCATGCTATTCTTTTGAAGATCATCCTGTTTTGGATTCATTGGTGTGGTCTGATCCCACTGATGTATCTGGTGGGTATTCAGAATCGCAAAGGGGATATGGTTATTTATTTGGAGAAGCTAGTTTCGTTGATTTCCTTAGCCGCTCATCAATAAAAATTGTGATACGAGGTCATCAGTGTGTAGATGAAGGGTACTCACATATGTTTAATAATCGCCTTATAACTCTCTTTTCGGCTTCAAACTATTGTGGGAAATCGCATAATAAAGCAGCAGTGATATCAATCAAGGATAATTCATTGTCATTTATAACATTTGGGCCTTTGCAACATCCCCTCCGATCATCTGCTATTTTTTACTCTCCTTCATTCAGTACTAATAGTATTCTATTGGAGTCACCATCAAAACAAACTCTCCCTTCTCTAGATTCGAAAAAATATAATAGTGCCCAATCTTTAATCGATAAAACAAATGCATCTATTATGAAGAAAAGCTTCAATTCTTCAGTTATGATTAACAGGGGGAACATATCTCAAAGAACATTATCTAGGTTTAAGAAGTAACTCACTCTTGTCTTATCAAATCCTCAGGAATTTTGTCTTGTATTAACTCTTTCCCCATTTCTATTAGTTTTTCTTCACCGAACTCAACATGAAATCTGGATCCATATGAAATATCAATTTTTGAACCTCCATTCTCAAGTTCAATTTTTTTTTGCTTCAAATACTCTTGTTTTGACCATTTGTTGATGATTTCGGGCCATTTTCCAAACTCTGAGCCATCTTCAGTTACTCCTGTTTTCTCTAAGATTTTTTTCAGTTGATCTAACTCAATTCTTCCATTTTTTAAATGTATTATTAAAAATATATAGAAAAGCAGTCCATATTCTTTTTTTTCTTGAGTACTGAAAGGTAATGGTACATCATGATCAAATTCTGATGTTCTTACAAGGAAAAACTTCTCTGTTTTTTTTGGATCGACTTTGCATGTCTCTATACCTAATCCTGCTGTAGATTGAAGCAAATTATTCACCCTTTCTATTGTATTGGATTTCTTGTTTTTCACCTGATCCATTAAAAGCCGAATTTGAGCTCTCTTAACGGGTAACTTCTCTCTGTTTTTATATAGGAAGAATCTAGCTATTCTAGCAGCCTCCATATCCTCAGAATGCTGATCAACAATGTTATCATCATCAGACATCTTTTATTATTATGATCCTATTCTATTAACTATTTCTTTAATTTCTACTTAATAAATGGTAGAAAGAAAAGAAGATGAAAAATTACTTAGTGTGTTTAATTTTTAACATCAGAGTCGTTTTCTGATTTGATTAATATAAAAACAGAGAGGCCAATTGATCATGGTTGGGTTCAAAAAGTCAACCGAACTGGTGGATTAGATAATAGATATGTCGTTACTACACATTCTGCTCTTTATGTATGCAAAAAATCCGGTTTTTTTGGGAACATCAAAGTAGCTCATATATACCCTTGGGTTGATCTTGTTTTTATTCAGTTAATTGAGAATATTATTTTAAAATTTGATTTTTCCCATAATAATGTTTCATTTATGCTTAATAGTAATAATAATATGTTCAAAAAAACTCTATATCGAATCCAAAAACTCCCAATAACAAGCTCGTTCCAAGTTTTTGTCCCTCCAGAATTTGTTCTGGCTGATGATAGTCCAAGTTCTACGTATTTGGATATCTTAATTTCTTGTTGCCGCTCTGAAGGATATAGTATATCTTCTTCAATTTGCCATAAAATCAGGCATACTGTATTATGTAAGCAAAGCATTGAACATATTATCGACAATGATATGCAGGCATTTCCGGAAGCTATTACCAGGGCATTATGCATCATCAATGATATTCCAACAATTACTATAGGTGGCTTTCGTTTTCTCCAATTATTTTCCAAGTTATCCAAGATCATTAGGGAGAATTCATCAATTCTAAGTCTTACTGTGAAAAATTATAAGAGAATGGATTCTTTTAACAATTTTGTGGATACATTGTCCTTATCTAGGATCTCATCATTGAAATTTGTTAATGTTGAACTTAATGAAGATCAAATTACATCTTTGTTGGAGAAACTCCCTTTAACAACTGTTAAAAGTCTTAGGTTTGTTGGTTGCAAATTTAATGAAAAGATACTTAAAGTTTTCTTCAAAAATTCTGTTAATATGAGAGGGATTAAAAAACTTGAAATAAGTAAGGAGGGGAAATGCTTTTCTGATTTGATTATTCCATCTTTTTTAGCTTTTATTGCTAACTCTGAAATTCCCAAAGTTCTTATAAAAGAGAACAATATTAATATGAAAATGTTTTTGGATCAGTTAATCGATTCAGAGATTCCACTTTATAGCCTCGATTTATCAAATAATGTTTTTGTCGAACCAATTGTTACTGGTGGTAGATTACCTAAATCTCTACAAAGATTAACTTTGCGGGATGTTAAATGGACCTCAATATCAATATCAAGCTTTTTAGCAAATCAGCCATTTGCATCAAATGTGTCAATTGATCTTTCTGGAGCAAAATTTCTGACGAATGGATTGAGCGATCCTTTCGAGAACCTTGCTGATTTTATTGAACATTCATTTATTATTAAGTTTGTATGGAATAGAAACCCAATTTCCTCAAAGATATTAGGACTTATAGAAAGGATGAATAACTTGAAAGAGTTAAGTATTGATCAATGCGAAATCATATCAAAAGATAAATATTTCATAATCAATTCATTAAATAGGATGATTTCCCTTACTAATTTGAGAAAACTCAGTATAGCTGGTACATTCAAGAATTATTCCAGCGTATTAATTAATTCAATCAAGCATTCAATAAGTAGCTCCCCATCTTTATATTCGCTAGATATCTCTAATAACCAAATTGGAGATAACAGCCTCTGCATTATTGGAGATATTTTACAAGAAAGTACTAGTATTAGAAAGCTTTCATTTAATGATTCAGGTTTCAAAAATGCTGAAATGTTTATTCAATTTCTTAAAAGGGCTCAACTCTCCAAATCTCTTGTTCATATTTCTAAACCCAGGAAAGACTGGCCTACTTTGATTTCCCAATCAGCCAATGGAATGGAGGAATTGTTAGAAATAACATGGGATAACGTTAATAAAATCCTATCAGAAAACCGTATTAACATCAGTCTTGAAACCGAATCATCATTGTTTTCGAGCATGGCCTCATTCAATACAGATATTTTAATACCATATGAACAGTCAAAAGTGTCTTATCTTGAAGCATCTTGGAATCTTCCACTTGAATTTGAGCCCATGAACCAGGATATATGGAAAGATATAGAAAATGAGTTCTCTGTCGAAACACTCACAGGAATATCCCTTATTAGCAGGGATAATGACCTGATTGAATTCTAATAAGTTTACGATGTAAACCTTGTTTTTTGTCATTTTTATGGAAAGGAATACGATCCGCTCTGAGATAGCAAGTTATGTAGATAAAATGGATGGTAAACTTATTTTAGATTGCATTCCCAGTTTATTAGATTTGGAGAAATATATTAACGAAATTAGTAAGAATTGTGATGGTGATTTAAGACTAATTTCCGAATTAGATACAGTATTGTTATTTTTTGATAATATTATCGATAAATATAGCATTTATGATAAGATGAAGATTAAAAATGCTGGTTTTCAAAACATATCCCGGGATGAAGATGAAAGACCACCAACACTAGTTGAAAATGTATTATTACTTCTATCCGTTGTTTTGGTAATTCCACCATTAATCATCCAAATCACTAAAGTATTAAGTAAATAGCCCTTTGTTAAGCTTTTTATAAGGAGTTTTTCATTTTACATGGGTTGTTTCTCCTCTCATCCAGAGAACAAATCTGCAATTGATCAAGGAGTTTTTGATATTCCGCTGCTTAATAAACCAAGGGTGCAGACAGCGGATGATTTTGCGTCGTCCAGCTATTTTCCAATGGATTCATATACTCAAGGGTCGAATCCAATTAAAAGAAAGCCATCATATGAAGGAGGTATTATTGAACACAATAACTTTTCGGTTTTTACAGAGCCAGATAATGAATATCTGAAGAAGCAGAAGTTTAACGAGTGTTTTTCCCGTATTGAAGTCAGTACTTTCCAAAATGTTCCAATTATGTCTGTGCAATCACATATAATGGTGCCATCGATGGAACATCAACAAACAAATGCTACAGATATTCAAGATTACTATCGTTTCATGGATCAGGTTATTAAAACAATAATTGTGCCTTTAAACGAGATGTCCATCAATGATAGAAGATCATTAGTTATATCAGAATGAATAAAATTTATTATCTCTATTGTCTGTTTTTTTCTTTGTTTTTTTTGTTTTGCTTCTTCTTTAACTCTTTGTAGTACTCGTTACCTACCCTTTTAGCTAATTCAACCTCCTCCACAAGAGAATTAAGAGAATTTTCATCAATAACCTTTTTTTGAAGCTTCTTATTTAAGAACAGCTCCAGTCGAGTCAATTCAACAGCATCATTCATCGTGATTATTGTTAATGCTAACCCAACTCTTTCTGCACGTCCTGCACGACCAACACGGTGAACATAATCCTCCTTATGATCTGGAAGATCATAGTTAATAACAGCATCAACATGTGGCACATCCAAACCTCTAGCAGCAACATTAGTAGAAACAAGAACCCTAAACTTACCATTTCTAAAACTCTCAAGAGCTGCTTGCCTCTCTCTTTGTTCAAGTTGTCCATGATATAGCACAGATGTTATTCCACAAGTTTTAAGCATTTTTGTAATAATCTGTGCTGTTTTGCATGACGCTGTAAATACGATGGTAGTTTTATCCTTGTATTCCCTTAATAGATGTATAAGCATAGTCTCTTTTCTCCCATTGGGTGCAATCACAATGTATTCGCTCAGAGTTTTTGCCGTAATGTTACGCGAACTCAAAGACACTTCTTCTGGATTACTAAGTGTAAGCTTAGCTATTGGGGCTAGATCATCCGGCATTGTTGCAGAAAACATGTATGTTTGTCTTAATGGATTGATCTTGGACAACACGAATTTAATATCTTCTAAAAATGTATCGCTGAGCATTTGATCTGCTTCATCCAGCACCAAATTCTTAAGTAAAGAAAAATCAAAAGCTGTAGGATGCTCTTTCATCATTTGAACGAGTCTTCCTGTCGTTGCAACAATAATGTGAGGTTTTTTTTGTAATACAGAAAGTTGGGCTTTTTCATCTATACCACCAGTGATTGTACATACACGAAGGCCAATAGAATTCCCAAGAGATCTAAAAACCGAATCAATTTGTAATGATAACTCACGGGTGGGAGACAAAACTAATGCATAGTATGATTTTTTATCTTCGAGAAGATGATGGAGGATTGGCAAAACATATGCACCGGTTTTACCAGATCCTGTTTGAGCCATACCAAAAATATCTTTCCTTTTCAGAGCCAGTGGAATTGATTTAGATTGAATTGGAGTCGGATATTTCCACCCAGCACTTTCACAAGCATCAACCATCTCTTGGCACAAGCCTAAATCATAGAAAGTAAGACTATCGTCGATTTCTATCTCACCCTTACTCATGACCTTATGCCACTTTATTTTATCGTATATAATGTAATTTACATCATAGAAACGGTTATCCTTAAATTCACCTCATTATTTAAAGAATTTTTTTTTGCCATGAATTAAGAAAATTGAGATAATATTTGAACATTGTTCTGAAATGAATAGTTTTTAGAGATAAAAATCGAAATGGATTCCAGTTCCATAGATGAATGTCGAGGAATCCTAAGTTATTATATTAGTATGGTTCAGATGTGGAAGCAGGGTTCAAAGAAAATTGGCCAATCATTTCCATTTCCAATATTTTCGATTGAGATAATTAAGAAATTATGCGATTTTTGTATAAAATCTATCAATCAAGACAATATGCTAGTAGAAATTGAGAATGGAGTGATTGTTGTAGGTGATTTGAATGGTAATATAATCAATTTACTCCAGATTCTGGCGCTTCATGGGATTCCACCTCAACAAAGATACCTATTTCTTGGTAATTATATTGGAACATCTGGATTTTCTTTCGAATGCGTGATATTTCTATTTGCACTAAAAATGTTCTTCCCACAAGATATTATTCTCCTTAGAGGATCCCAAGAAATGTACATCACCAACGAGCTTCGTAGTTGTACAGACCATTTGTATTCGAATGGCTCCCTTGAAGATACTATTCTTGGTGTTTTTTCATATATGCCTTTAGGATCAATAATATCCGATTCAATATTTTGCTCAAGTGCTTTTTCTCTTCTTTTAAATGGAAAAAAGGAACTTTTAAAGAATATTAACAGACCTTTAGAATTCATAAGAGTTGAAGAAGAGAGATACAGTGAGTATCACGATTATTTCATAGATGAAGAAGAAATTGAAATATTTTCCCAAAATAATAATGTTGATTATGTAATAATCGGAGGAACTTCGCCGTTTGAGGGAATAGAAACATATTTAAATGGAAAATATTTCTCAATCAACTCATCTGACCAGTTCGGGCTGATTTGTATTATCAATATCCCTGGTGATGGAATTCCTTGTCCGATTATAATTAAATCAACCGGAATGCACGAACGGAAAAACTCGGTTTTTCGAAACATCATCCCTAAACCTATTGGAAACCAGCATTTGATCAGACCTCAAGTTGTTTCTACAAATGGATCAAGGATTTTTTCTTCTTCGCCAAAACCTTTCTCTCTATTAAGGCCATTAAAACTACCCTCTCTCCATAATGCTGAAACAGGTGTGAAGCCAAAACCAGAGGTATGTCATAACCGAACATAGATGATTTTAGACCAGCCATTTCTTGATATAGATGATGAAGCTATGCTTTATCACATTGCCTATTATCATCCTAATGAGGGAAATTGTGTTGAGATGAAGAAGGTCGAGATGAAGAAGGCGAAACAAAGGTTTTCCAGGAATTCGTCAGTTGTGTGTTATCGATGCGGTGGCATTGGTCATATATCGTCTAGTTGCCAGAGTGATATTCCAAGCATTAATGATCTTCAGGAAATGGTCGATAATGATATCAATAATATTATTGATCAAGTATCACAATCTGATGAATATCAATCTGACGAAAGTGGGTTATATTTAAAGTCAAAAGTGCAAATATCTTGTTTAAATTCGTGGAAAAATGGGAAGTTTTGTCATAATTGTGGGTATCGAGATCATAGCACTGGTGATTGCCGCAAAGCAACTCTTTCTCAACTAATTGACAAACTGAAACTTGGAACCAAAGAGAAAGAATATTCATCAAAGAAAATTGAAGAAAGATTTTTCGATCTTTGGGATTATTAAAGAATATTTTTATTTTAGAATGTGACTATAGATTCTTCCTCAAGAGGCCTTAACATTTCTAGTATATCAGATTGAATTTCTTCATTGATTTGTTCTGATTCAAGAATTCTTAAACTATGGCATATTGGACATTTTTCGTTCTCCAATACTGAATATTCATAATCGAAATCATTAAATACTGATCCACAATTGCAGCAAATATGGGTATTAATTAAATTACTATTAAACCATATTTGAGGCTTTACATTGGCTTTTTCTTTAATTCTCTGGATAACAAATCTTTCTGGTGGTGTATTCTGAAGAAAGGCTTCACTTACCATATCTCCAGGATTTTCACTTAATAGCCCCAGATATGGTTCAATACTTATATACTTCATTGGTGATTCGCATGAATAGTTAACCGGAATTAGTGGTAATGGCTGACAGGAAAATGAACTAAATGAGATTCTGATTCCGCAGTTTCCGCATGATAAGAGTGGTGCTTTTGATGATGAATAGAAATCCTTTTTGCATTTGGGGCATTGAAAAGACACATGGCATTGCTCAATATCTTTAATAGCTCTTGCTGCCCTTTGGGCGATTTGCTTTACTTTACTATTAGGATTATAGGATGTTAGTGTTCCTAATGAATATGAAACCCACCTCTTTGCACCCAGGGTTGTTGATGATAATAATAATTGCAAAACTATTTCCTCTGCATTGACCCCTATCAAAGGATACTCATTTAAAACAGCTAAAACATAATATGATAGGTAAAAAACCCTCATAGCATCGTCCTTTGACATTGCCATTATTGTGTAATTACGAAGTCTGTTGGCTGCACTATATGCAATGCTCCTGATGTGATACTTCCAGAACGAAATAGGATCGTTAAAACCAACCATTAAGTATAAAAAAGATAACTCATGAGATGCTTTCGCCTCAGAGCTTAACTCAATCATTTTTTGAAAATGAATACCCCTATTCTCTCTGTTTTTTGGGATAAAAAAGCAGATTAGAGATTCAAACCAATGACCGCTTTCGAAAAGGAGTTGGCCGAACCTAGGATAGATAATTTCATAAACATATGAATAAATCCTTGAAAGAGATATTGCTTCAGGCCATTGTCCCAAATAAATATGTGTTTTTGCAAGGCTGTCTATATTCTTGCATTTAGACAGTAATCTAACAGCACCTTCTCCTAACCCCGCATTCAACATAACCTTTGCTGCTTTTTCGGAAACAGTTGAAGGAAATTCAATATCAACAATTGATCTTTCCAAATGCTTATCTGAAGCAATCCTGAGAACATCATTCCACTCTCCACATTTTGCATACATGTTAATTGCATCTTCTGAAGCTCCAGACTCTTCAAGTTGTTGAGCTATTGTTTTTTGAGAATTATCTTCTTTCAAAGAATCAACTATTGGACTATCTTTCCCTAAATACTTGGAAAAATGAGTATCAACTTCAGAAATTGGAATTGAATTAAGAATATGGTGAGCAAAAAAGCTGATCCCTATATCAGATTGTGGGGCTGCCAAGCGAGCCAAGTCAAACTGGTGAGCTTTAATAGCTTCTTTAGAAATTAGTAACAATTCTTCATTGCTTAGTCCAATATTTATTAGAGAAAATAATGATTCCCAGTCCTTTGCTATAATCATTTGGCTTATAGGTAATTGAACATCAACTATTTCGAATGCTCCGTTGTGTGAAATTACAATTTTGTTACGAGTAAAACCAAGAATATCCCCTTCGATAAAGGATACACATGGATAGTATTCTTTGAAATAAACAGATATATGTATCCCATCACTTATTACGAACAATTCCTCTGATCTGTCATTAAATGAGAATGTATGAATATTTTCAAACTGCCGTGTGATCTTTCTATTAAAAACGTCAAAAAATGCTAATATGTGGTTATAATCCAAAACTCCGACTAAATTACCGCTCCTGCGCGCAATTTTAATTGGAGAATTATGCTTAGCCAAAATAATCGGATCTTTCATTTCGTATGTCATGAAAAATACCCTTCCGTCATCAAGGCCAGCAATACCTCCATCATTGAAAAGTGAGGCATATGAAAGATAACTAATATTACAAGAAAATGAATACTGGCATAGTCTTTGTCCTGTCAAATCATAAAAGGTAATAATGGATTTTTCTGCAGAAATTATATTGATTCTGGTGATAGCAAACATTGTATCGGCAAATTGGCCAGGAATTTCATCAACTAGAACCAAAGAAGGCTCTTGTTTACCGACATTTTCATCTTTTTCGTGTTTATACACCATTATTGAATCTTTAAACTGAACTAATAAGAATTTGGTTGACATTGTTATAGAAATAATTATCTTATTAAAAGTAACATAACTATCTTTCTTAGTGATAATGTTTCTTATCAGTAATGCATTAATATTAGTTCTAAAGGCAACATAATCACCTGCCGTCGCATAAGAAATTCCAAAGTGAATTGTCCTGAGTTCAACATATCCCTCCTGGGCAGCGATCGCAATCCTTCCTTTTGAATCAATACCCATATCCCAAATCCACTCGCTATTGGTTTGGAAATCTCCTAAATATGATAATTTGTTTGACATTAAAGATATTTTCCCAGACACACCAGAAAAAGCAAAAAACGACGAATTATATATTGATGAACAACAAAGTGCTTCAAAAGGAATCGAGTTTTTCCCAACAAGTGTTTTATCCGACATTCTATACATTGAAACCCTACAATCAAGATCGCTTGTTATTAAATATTCAATATCATTAATGGTGGAAAACATAATAGTGGAAACCAATGATGAATATTGAAAAGACTGAAGAATATTGTGGGTTTCAGAGGAAAAAACATTAACTTGTCCATTAGAAAAAGTCAATATAAATACATCACCTGAGGGCGAAAAACATACAGATTCGATTGGATATTGAACTGGCTTGCGAATTGTTCTTGTTTCTTCTGGTTTCCAAATATTATACTCTTTCATTGAAATAGATATAAGCATCTGACGGTTGGGACACCAATCTAATTTCCTTGATGATGATGAGCTGCCATAAGAAACAAAAGCTTCATTATTTGATCCCCTCCAAATAACTATGTTACCATCAGCACTTGATGATGCGATAAAAGTACCATCATATGAACATCGAACACAATAAATAGTGGATTGGTGGCTTCTTTTTTGTTCAATAATTGCTCCATTTTCTGGATTGATAAAAAATAAATCATTTGAACAAGTAACTATTAATTGTGAATAGTCTGGCTTGAAGCATAATGAATAAATAGGAGATCGTTCAGATTGGCGAGATAAATGAGTCTTCCAGTTCACTCGAAAATCCATTTTTGTGCCACTTTTCGTAAATAAAGTAAACTGACCAAAGGGGAAAAATGGAGAAATGGGAAAACACCTCGCTCTCTAACACCAGTATTTATGATATTCATAATCCACGATATGGATTTTTTTATGATAAAAAGGCGGGCATCCGTAATAATTCGATGATTGATGCAGATGCTATTTCTCAGTTTAATCCAGCATTAATTGATCATAAAAATGAAAACGTTAATATAGAGTATTCGCCAATAGATGTTTTTATGAACGCTAAAAGAGTATGTGGATCGGTTTCGAAAACTCCAGTGGTGAGCAATAAGAATAAAAAGAATACATTATCTGGATACCAGCTTTATTCCAGAGAAATGAGGCCAATAATAGCGCATAGGAATCCATCAGTGTCTTTTGGGGAAATTACCAAAACATTGGGTCAGATGTGGAGTGCGCTTTCATCAACAGATCAAGATGACTATTGCCAAAGAGCTAAGAACATGCCCGACACTGATGAAACACAAAATGAAATCAATAGTAACGAACTATATTTTAACATTGGCCAATCTCATCATCATGGAGATGATGGAAGCGGATCTATGTATGGGCTATCTTTGGGGAACCAATTCCCAAACTAACCCTTAATAAAGTTTTTAATGTAATCAAAAATGGAGGCAGCTGCCTTGCCCCCATAGTCAGATTCAATAATTTGTCTGTATTCTTTCATCTCATTTTGTACAAAGCTTTCATAACCACCTAATTGAGATAAAACATGATCTAAATATCTGCTCTGGCTTTTTTGCTTATCAATTTTCATTAATAGTCTCATTGAAAATGCTCCAAGCAGACCATTTTCCCTTTCCGAGGCTTCCTTGATTAATGATGGAATAAAAAACAGCGCAATTTGGGTATCAACACCAACCAAACCAATAGCTGTTGATAAAAAATGATAAATTGATGCCAACAGAATTGAATGCATTGGGTTATTGTATAAAAGATTGTATAAATCATGTAATAAATTCTGGTTCAAAATATTTGGATTTGTTTGTATTAGGCATTTTGCAACATTGATTGCATATACTACTTTTGGTCTTACATTTTTCGCATTTGATATGATGGTAAGTGAATCATCTAAAAATGGAATGCATAATAAAGGTGATGAATTTTCGCACATGGATTCGATTGCACTCCACTTAGCATCCTCTGAGTATTCCCCAAAACACTCCATTGTTTTCAAAAACAATACAATGTTCTTGTTTTGAAATCCTTCTTGATATAGCTGGGAATACAATGAATATCTAATTAGATTCAGCATACATACTTGCATTTCTTCATCTTGTGCCGTCACAATTTGATTAATGAATAGAGAGGGGAAATCAAAACTCTGAAGATGACATCTAATTGAAACAAATTTTTCATGATTTGTAAAAAAAGACTTGAACATATAAAAAACATCAAGAACATAGCCGAATTCTAATATTTTTGGAACAAAACATATCTTTTTTTCTTCCATATGGCAGTTTGATGATAAAATACACGTCATAACCGATGCGAATCGACCAATAAGTACGTGATTTCCTATTTCATAGAGCTCGTTAAATACTGAATCCAATATATCCTTATCAACAATGACTTGTGCCAATGGATTATCTAATTGAATCAAAATCCTTAACGCAACAATAGAATAGTCTCCATTGCTATCATCAAAGCATATATCAAACAATTCTTTTATGTGTTTTTGAAAATATTGAATCACAATTTCGATTTTGCTTTTAAAAGCTAGAACAATATCGGGAATATCAAGAACTTCACATATATTCATATCATCTTTAATGACCTTTGATGAAACAAATCCCTTCAGTGTCTGAGGAAGGGCCCAAAATGCACTCATAAATAAAAATTAGAAAACAATCAAGCAAATCGCATTTTATATTAAACATGTATCTTGAAGATTCTCATTTTGCCTTCTTTTCCTCTCAGGTTTTGAGAATTTTCGAACCAAAATTGTTATTCCTTCAACGAACTCCTTTATTCCATTTCCAGACACTGAGTCAACCCAATAATGGGTGAAACCAAATTCTTCGATGATTGATTTTATGGATTCTGGGCAATTCCCATTATTTGAATCCCAACTATCACCTCTTAGCCCCAAAATAACCACAAAATTCTTTTTAGAAAGAAAACTTTGTATTTCTGGAAGCCATCTAGTTCTGAGTTCGCAAATTGAATTTTCCAATTCATGAGAATAGCATAATACAAAAACCCTGGTATTTTGGAGTCCAAGCGTCCGAAAATTTTTATTCCTGTTGTCCTCTGAATTATCATAGAACTTCATTCTTGATCTAGATCCATCAAAATCAACTGAATACTCAAACTCATCAATATGAGCTGGAATATATTCTGATGGGAAGCAACCGATTGATAATCGATAAAGAAATGTGGAAATACCGGATCCTAGTGTTCCGCTCAACACTACATAATTTTTCATTAAACAATATTTTACCAACAATTCTGGATCAAAATCACTGAATGAAGCAGAAATCCCTCTTTAATTTGGGAATGGGAGAGTTTGTTACTTTGGTAGAATTTTCTATTGCAATCCCCATGTTTTTAAGAGTATTAACGAATTCTTCGATGTTATTTCCTGCTTCAGAATCAACATAACAATGAATTACATTATGAATTGTAATGCAAGATTCAATTACTGAATGATAAAGGCCCAATGAACAATCCCTTCTCATTTCTCTGAGGCCTAATAGCAAATATTTAGCTTGGGGAGCATAGTGGTTTACCTCTGGAATCCATTTTTCTTTCACATCATTAATTGACTGTATTGACAAACAAGAATAGCATATCACAACTATATCTGCTTCAACATATTGATTTTGTCGAATAGTATCGAAATTTGCATGATCATAGCTGTCGAAACAGTGAAATGTAATAATATCACCATTTTGTTCGCATTTTAAGCTAAAATCGTCAAGAATCTCTTCTGGACAATCAATGGGATAATATCCCGTTCGCAATCGATACAAAAATGTTGTTACTCCAGAACCTCTAGTTCCAACAAAAACAACCTTAAACTCCATTTACTTATATCCTACAAAAGTTCTTGGGAAGCTTTCGTTGTCTGTCCATGGCTTTTTTCATTTTAATTAGATATAAAGGGTCTATACCAAGTCTTGCAACATCCACTAAAAACAAGTCGATACCATTTCCTGTGAAAGAATCAGCAATATAGTGTGGGCGATCATGAGAAGATAAAAATCTCTTGACAATCTCTGGTATTTCTGCATTTATGTTACTGTTTCTAAGTCCAAGAACTATAATTGTCGCTTTTTCACAATGAGAAATTATTTCCGGATACCATCTACTTGCAATCTCATCCATGGAATCTGGTTTTAGAAAAGAATAGCATATTACAAAAACATCAGTGCCTGGATATATAAGGGGTCGAATTGCATCATAATCCTCTTGACATGGAGTATCCCAAAGTTGCAATTCTACTGTTTCTCCATCACATTCTGTAAAAGTTATCAAAGCTTCCGAATATGTAGGCCTAATAATTTCAGGAAAAGCTCCGCAATAAACACGATACAGAAAAGTTGAGACTCCTGTACTAGGTGTCCCAACAAACACAATTTTCTTGGATTTCATGATTTGATTTTACAACAACTTGGGTTTTTATCAAGTTGAAAATTTCAACTTGAAATTACAGTGTTTTGAACTACATTACGGAAATTTTTCATTTCTTAGCGGAAAATTTTCATATCTTAACGGAAATAAGACTTTTTAATTTTAAATCCAGCTTTCCTAAAGCCGATGGGAGTTTAGCCATCATTGAGTTGAAATGGGACTTAATCGCATTTTTTCCTTGTGATTCGATTGCTTTTTGGAGGGCAATTTTTAAGATCCTGAATCTTTCAAATGATCTTGACCCTTTTTGGGGTGATTTGATATTTAGAATCTTTGATCTCAATGGATCTGCAAACTGGGATTTGATATCATGTTTTACATCTTTGATGACCTCTTCTATTGGGTTAAGCATTGGACTATATGGAGGAAGAAAACGGTATTCACAATCATAATTATTTGATATCCAATCAATTTCTTCATTTTTGTGTATGGGGCAATTATCAAGAATGATGCATGGATTATTTATTTCCATCTGGACAATAATCTGGCACAAATTTGTGAAGAAAATCAAAAATACTAGAATAATACTTTCGAAAATAGCCTTAATATTCATCGATGATTCAACTGGAAAAAATAATAATGAACAATCATTGATGATACTACTAAGTCATCAATGAGATTCACAAAAGAGACAGACTTTGTTTGAGTCAAAGTTGGCATTTTTTTTGTTGATGCCAAAAGTTGTGTTTCAGTGTCAGGATAAAACAAAACATGTTGAAAAGGATGTTTTGTCGTGTTTAAAGAGATTTAGAGATGAATATATGACAAAAGATCGGATTGTTTTGAGTGATTCGTGTGATTTTGGTGTTTTTTGTCATTTCATTGATTTTCTTGCGTCAGGATGTATTCCTAGTGATAGGAATGATCAAATTGGAGTTATAAATCTGTTGAGAGAATGGGAATCACATTTTGGAATTGTTGATAGTTTTCGTTTTCGTCTTTGTTGTCAAGAGAAAGATGGAATTGTTGTTTATAATGGAGACAAGTATGAAGTGAATATTGGATGTTTGTTGTTTCATAGTGAAGTTTTTCGAGAATTCTACCAGAATAGTTGTGGAATGGTTTTTAACTTTGATTCATCATATTCTAGAGAATCATTTGAAGTGTTTCTAGATCTGATTCATAATCGAATCAGTTATCCAAGTGTTGAAAAAGCAGGTGATGTTTATGA